>Ga0137403_10007434_pt1 | contig 12369 bp, 16 predicted proteins | sample CZOMad2_1_16fung_FD_122057 | JGI IMG/M metagenome (GOLD analysis project Ga0137403, IMG submission 122057) | Vadose zone soil fungal communities from Angelo Coast Range Reserve, California, USA - CZOMad2_1_16fungal (Hybrid Assembly) | ecosystem: Environmental > Terrestrial > Soil > Vadose zone...
TGTTGCCGGGCTTGACGATACTTACCCTAGTCGTCGCCACGTTGGTGTTCATAGCGGCCGTCCAGTGCGCGTACCACGCGCAAATCTACTTCATAAAGGAAGGCCCCGATTACGGGCGGGCGGTGAATTGGTATAGGTGGACACGACGGGCGTATGACGTCGGCCTTTTTGCGTTGTTTTTTGGGCTGGGCCTGGCTGTTGCTCCACCCGGTGGCGCCGACGACCTCCGGTGGTCTGCAGCCTCTCTGGCCTGGCTCGCATGTCTTGGCGAAGTCGTATGGATCGTGCTGGATGGGTGGGTGCGGTCTGTATGGACGTTGTGGAGGTCGGGCCCAGATCGCGCTCGGCCTGGCGGTAGAGATGCGGGCAAGCGCCAAGGTCAAGGCGCTGATGCCGGTGCTGGTGGCTAGGTGAGCAGGCTTGTGATGTTGTCATGCCAGGTAGGCGGCGACAGTGTAGGCGGCGTTGCGGTCCAGGCTGTCGCGGGAGTGGTCGTAGCGGCGGGTCGTGCGGGGATCCTTGTGGCCGGCGTAGTCCTGCACATCGCGCAAGGTGGCGCCGGCATCCAGGGCGAAGGTGATCGCCGAATGGCGCAGTGAGTGCGGGGAGAGCTGCTCCCAGGCGCCGATCCCGGCGGTGCGGGCCAGGCGGCGCACCAGCTCCCACAGGTGGCCCTGGCGGAGCCGTCCGCCGGCGGCGGTGGCCAGCAGTGGTCCGCTCAGCTGCCGCCAGCTGGCCACCCGGCCCGCTGCGCCCGGTCGGCCAGGTAGGCATCCAGGGCCGCTGCGGGACCGGAATCGCGCACGACATCGCACCAGCCAGCCCACTCGGCCTTATCACCACACGAGGACCGGACTGAATGCTCATGCTCCTGGCCCACTCGGGTCATACATCGGTGCGGTTACCGGCCAAGAACGCGAGTATCCCGGCAGAGGCGCTGCAGCGGCACCCTGCCGCCAGGGTTTGTAGTGGCGCTTACCACCACCTGTAACGATGCCGGTGCCCGGCGTCTGGAAACCAACGCGGTTGAGGAATCTGGCCAGCGGCGAGGAGTTCCGAGGCGACGGGCACATAGAAGAGGAAAAGGGATACGGGTCGGACGGGGCCCGGCATGGGGCGGAGGTTGTCCGGCCAGCAGCGAGGAGTTGGGAGGCAACCCCGCACATAGAAGAGGGTGACTCGCTTCGAGCGGCTGATTCAACTGCAAGGCACTCCAAAGGAAGGCGACGACGATGCACCTGATGAGACATGGCTCCTGGCCAGTGAGCTGTGGAGGTAATGCCCATGGTTGACTCCACAAGGCAGGGCCCAGGGGCTGACTTGAGGGCCGCGGATGAAGCACTCGTGCAGGCCCTTCGGGCAGCGAATTTCCAGGGACCTACCTGGGAGCGCTTCGCCCAGGAGATCGCCCGTTACGCACTGCCGATTATCAGAAGCTGGATCTTCTCGATGCAGATCTTCAAGAAGTGCGCTGAGAAGAACGTGCGTTGCCCCGGACCCGTGCACAACATCCAAAATCTGCGGGAAGACGATGCCAACTGGATGGCTGACGAGATTGTCGCCCGCGCGCTCAACAAGTTCCGTGACAAGGTACTACGGCCAGGCGGCTGGTCTCCAGAGGGCGGATCAAGCCTGAACACCATGTTCATTACCCAGTGCTTGTTCCAGTTCCCGAACGTTTACCGGCACTGGCTGGTAGAGAACAAGCAGACTCTAGTTCATGAGCTCGAGGAACTGGAGTTCGTGCCTTCAGGATCGGCTGGTGACCCGCTTGGCCTGGTCATGGTCCGTGAAGAGATCGATCACGCTCTTCAGCATTACGTGAAGGACGAGCTCATCGCCAAAGTCCTCATCTTGAAGGCTTTGGATTACACCATGAAGGAAATCGCCGAGATGCTCGGCGCAACTGAAAAAGCCCTCCAAGGACTATATCACCGTCACCGGCGAAAGATGAAGGAATATCTGCAAGACACGGAGAAGCAAGACCCGGAGAAGCAAGGCGGGGGGAAAGGAGAACTGAAATGAAGGACAACGACGAATTCCACACTGAAGAAATTGACGCGCTCATCGAGCGTTCTTCACTAGGTACACCGGCTGCAAAGAGCCTGCGGGAACGCACTCCCATCGAGGATGTGAAGCCGATCCTCGACCGCGCGGACAGCCTCGCCACCGGCCCGTTCGCGATCGGCATCGAGGTCCTTCCCCGCAAGCTGTCCGTCGTGCTTGCTGATCACTACGGCATGACTCGCGGCCGCCGGAACTGGCAGCTGCCCGACATGGAGGTAAGCACCGTCATGGAGTACGCCGCCAAGGCGGCCAGAGATCTCGCGGCTACCCACCTCGGCTCGGACCTGCCCAATCGGTGCATCGTCATCGGGCTGGACCTCGGCGGCCCGGTCGATACCCGGACCGGGACGGTGATCTGCTTCGAGAACAACCCGACTGACCCGACGGCACTCAAGCCGGAGCAGCGTTATCGCTGGGAGGGAGTACCGCTGGCCGCGCTCATAGAGCAGGAAACCGGCTGCCGCACCGTGCTCGAGAACGACGCCAGCGCATTCGCCGCCTTCGAGCAAAAGTTCGGCGTGGGTCACGAGTTCTCCACCTTCGCCACCATCCTCATCCGCGATGGTGTCGGCTTCAGCATGGTCATGGACGACAAGCTGATCACGCGTCTCCTCGAACTGGGGCATGTAATCGTGTTCCCGAACGGGCCGATGTGCGAATGCGGGCTTGTAGGAGACATCGAAAGCCAGGCTGGCCGCCGCGCGATCCGGGTGGTGGTGCGTGACGAGATCGGCTGGGACAGGGATCCTGAGTGGGAAGAGGCCGTCCAGCTTGCGCTGGCGGACAGCGACCAAGGCGACAAGGCACTGCGTGCCTTCGACCTCGCTGGAGAAGCGATCGGACGCGGCATCGCCACCGTGATGACCCTGCTCAACCCCGCTTGCGTGGTGATCTACGCTCCCCGGGAACTGATCGAGCCCTCCGACGGTAACAGCCGGATCGCCGACGCATTCATCGGCGCAGTCGAGAAGTACCGCCAGCACACGTTCCCCCCGCCAGGCCAGGTCCGCCTTATCACCAAGGTGCCGCAGCCCACCGATGGAGCGCTCGGCGCGGCCTTGATCGCGCTGTCCCGGCTCTTCAGCGTTCCTCTCGCACCGACCTCACCGAACAGGAGGGCATCCAATGGTCCTGCGAACCTCTCTGCGCGGCGCGAATCCCCCAGCGCTAGCCATCGGGCTTGACGTCGGCGGAACGAAGATCGCAGGCGGCGTGGTGGCCGCCGACGGCAGGGTGGTGGAACGCATGCCGACATTCCCAACCCCATCTGAGGATGCGACCGCCACGCTGACCGTTCTGCTCAGCGTCATCGGTGAGCTGCGCGCACGGCACCCAGCAGTCGAGGCGATCGGTATCGGCGCGGCAGGCCTAGTCGAATGGCCAAGTGGCTATATCCGCTGGGCTCCCAACAACGTCTACCGCGCCTTGCCGCTACGAGAGCTCCTCCACGAGGCCACGGGCCTGCCCGTCGTCGTTGACAACGACGCCAACACGGCAGCATGGGCCGAAGCACGCCTGGGCACCGGCGCGAGCTACATGGCTTTCCTGACGATAGGCACCGGCCTGGGCGGCGGGCTGATTCTCGACGGCCAGCTCTACCGGGGCAACACGGGAATCGGAGCCGAAGTCGGTCACATCGTGGTCGATCCGGATGGGCCTTACGAATGCGGCTGCGGCAACGTCGGCTGCCTTGAAGCGGTAGCCTCCGGCAGCGCCCTGGGACGCTACGGCCGTGAGGCAGCGGCGAATCAGGGCGGTCTACTGGCCGAACTGGCCGGCGGCGCGGCGAACGTCACTGGTGAAACCGTCTTCAAGGCGGCCCAGGCCGGAGACGAAACTGCCCGCGCACTGTTCGCCAGACTTGGCCGCTGGCTGGGGATCGGGATCGCCTCGCTGGTGAACCTGTTCGATTTCCAGCTGATCGTCATCGGGGGCGGAGTGGCCGCCTCGGGTGACCTTCTGCTAGTCCCCGCCAGAACCAGTTTCGAACAGTTCGCGTTCGCCCGAGCCCACCGGCAACTGCCATCCATCGCCTTGGCCTGTCTGGGGTCCGAGGCTGGCTGGGTAGGGAGCGCCATCCTCGCCCTCGACGAAAGAAACCACACCCGGCTGGGTCTGACCGGAGCGACAGCAATCCCCAGCCTCACCTGACGCGAGGAGGAACCATGTTCCAGCCGCCTTCAGGCGCTCACCGTATCCGTCCCCCACCCGGTTAGGTGATAGGACGCGGAAAACTCGGACCGCTCCTCGAGCTCCGGGACGCCAGACCTAAAGGGCGATCCCGGACCGAGGAGCGGTCCGTCGCCCCTCCATAGGGGCCAATATGGAGTAGCCGTCAGGGCACATCCGGGCGGCGGCATGCAGGCATGGATGGATGTGTGGCGGCACCGGGTCGGCATGCCCGCTCGCCTCGGCCGCAGCCGATCGCCGAGCACCGTTCGGCGCCTGGACGCCGGCGACGTCACCCTCACCGCCCGCACCGGCCACATCCGCCTGCACGGCAAGGGCGATGAGGTCCGCACCGTCCCGCTGCCACCGGTTGGCCGCGAGCACCTGGCCGCCTGGCTCGATGAGCGCGGCACCCACGACGGCCCGCTGTGGACCGGGCAACGTGGCCGGCTCACCATCTCCGGGATCACCCAGGTCGTCCTGGCCGTCGGCGAGGACGCCGGGATCCCCGGACTACGCCCCCATGCCTCCATCGAGACCGCCGCCCGCTACTTCCGCGCCGGCAACGCCGAGCAGGCCGAGCTCACCATCCCGGCACCAGCGCCTAGGGAGGTCCTCACGGTCTCCGCGAGCGTCGGTGTCGGCGCCCTCACTGTCGACCTTCCGGCGGGCACCACGGCCAGGGTCACATCCGCGGCTGGCCTCGGCGGCATCACCACTCCGCAGGGCGACACCGGCGGGCTGTTCCGGCACAAGCAGATCCAGATCGGCTCAGGCGACCCGCAGGTCATCATCGAGGCCGGCGTCCGGATCGGGTCGGTGACCATACGCACGCCGGGACCGCTGAACCGCTGAACGCCGCACAGCTGGACCCCTCCCAAGCCGTCTTCGCTTGTTGCCGGAGATATCCGGCAACAAGCGATTGCACGTGATCTGGCTGCTTTGCGTGTTCACGTGCCTGGCATGGCTTGGCGCGGATAGCTGCTGGTCGCCTGGCTGGCGCGGACTCGCTGACAACGGCGGAGGACAAGCGCCAGGCCCGCGGCGCCCTGCTCGGGCTGCTGGCCCAGTGCGACCGACAGCTGGGTGGCCGAACGGCTGGCCGGGCGGCCTGGCCCAGCTCGCGACGACAGCAGGCCACCTCACGCCGGTGAGGTCCGCGACCGCCAGGCGCTTGTCCATGCCCCTCAGGATGCGCCCTATCGGGGCAGGGTCCAGGACCCTTAACAGACCTGTTAAGAGTCAGGCCAAGGGACCCGTTGGCGCGGCGAGCTAGCACCCTCCGGTGGGTTACCAGCCCAAAGGCAACCCAAAGAGCGTTCAGTCGCGGTAAAGAAGATCAACTCAGCCGCTTACCGTGACTGGCTGTGCCAGTCTCGAGGTTATTTCTTAAACGACCCGGCCCTCTTCCCAAGCCCATTGCCCTTTCGGGCTTACTTGGTCTGCCCCCGCTGGACGGTGGCCACGGCGGCCGGGGTGGCTGAGAAGAACCTCACGGTGCAGTGGCTGCAGCGGATGACCGCGCATCCTGGAAGGCGACGATAAGAACGACATCGTCCGGTTCCTCGTAGCTGTAGATGATCAGCATCCATCGCCACGGCCCGAGGATGACCCGCATCGGCGCCCAGCGCCCCTCCAGTTGCCGGCCGATCCGGGGAAACTGCTCAAGGATGCGAAGTGAGCGCTGGACGCGCAGCCTGGTATTGACCGGAAGGCTGTGCGTAACGATCATGCGGTCGAGGTCGTCGACCGCGGGGACGCTAAGCCTGACCTTAGCCAACGTTCAGAGCTCGTCCAGGGCGATCGTCTCGCCAGCGCGGGCGCGCTCCAGGCTCTGGATTGCGTGTTCGTAAGCGCCCGGGATTCCATCGAGCACCGCGACGATATTACGTGCTTCCGGATCGGCTTCCTCGATCGCGACCGAGAGCAGTGACCGCGCAAGGGTGCCTTCCTGGACATGGGTGCGCTCGGCGAGCCGCGCCAGCCGGGCGGCGTGCTCCGGGTCGAGCGTGACGTTCAGTCTATGGCCAGGTCTCTCCATGAGAACGAGTGTAATACACGGACCGGCACGAAACGTGTACCCACCTCACAACAGCTCGGGCGCACGGGAGATCATGAACTGTCTGAGGCGGTGACCTGGTGATACTGTCAAACCATGTCCCAATCCGTCGAAGACGACTGGGTCCTCGACGAGGCCGAGGCCCTGCTGGACATGGATGGGCGGCGGGAGCGCCTGGAGCTGGTCGTTGCCGACCTGCAGAGCGGTAAGGTCCAGCCTGTCGACCACGCGACCGCGCGCGACCGGATCGAGAAGCGCATCCGGGACCGCCGCACCCGGTGACGCGGGCCAGCCGCCCGCGGCTGATGCTGCTCCATAGCCAAACCGTCGAGCGGGCCCGTTGCCTGCCGCACGCCCCTGTTCTTCGTCACCGCTATCCAGGTGCCATGCTCGGCTATCCAGGTGCCATGCTCGGCGTGCTGCCCGCAGGGTTGGCGCGGGCGAGGCCCGGAAAGGTCGAGAGAGGTGGGCAAGGGCCAGGGGGGCGGAGTGCCTTCCGGCCGGGCGGGCATCTCAGTCATATGATCCGGTATGAGCGATCGGAAGACCCGCCTGACCGTGACGATCGACCCCCCCTCGCTGCGTATGCCGAGCACCTAGTGGAGGCCGGTAGAGCCCCGTCTGTGTCGGCCGTGGTCAACGACGCGCTGACCGAGAGGGTCCAGCGTGACAGGCGCATCGCGAGGCGGTGGAAGGAGATCACCGCCCAGGCGGACCTAGCCCAGGTGAAGCGGATAATCGCGCACGTCGAGGCCCAGGCCGCGCAGTTCCCGCCGTCACACTGGTACCGGTGAGCGAGGACGTCCGGGCCGTCCCTGCGCCGTGGGTCCTCGACATCAGCGTCCTCGCTGAGGCCGCTCGCGGGGACACCAGGACCATGACGCTCGTCCAGGAGCTTGACGCCCGCGGACGGCCGCTGGTTATCCCGGCCCTGGCGGTTACCGGAGCTTCGCTCGACATCCACAACGACGAGGCGGACGAGTTGCTGGGGGGACTGGAACAGCTGGAGAAGGCACTGAGGCCTTTTATCGGCGCTCAGGTGACCTAAATGTCCCGTTATGCCTGCGTGTCATGGCCCTGGCTGTTACCGCTTGGCGGTCCGCCGACCAGGTGAGCCGGCGCGCCGGCTCACGATCTGGTCCTGAGCCGGCAAGGATGCTGACCGTTATTGGTCGCAGGCATTTGGAGGCGCACTAGCCCCGTAAAGCAGTCAGGCCCCCGCATGGGGGGCCTCACAACCGCAGATACCCACTCGTTCAGATCCGGACTTTGCTTGGCGGCCAGGGCCGGATCACGAACCGAAGGTCAACATCCGTGGCCACGGTACCAGGCCAGCGGGCTAGATCAACATTGCCCGCCGCCGACACGCCGGGTGTAAAACACCCGGCACGTGACGCCCTCTCGCGTGCCGCCGCAGAGGCCGCGTGGCGGTCGGTCACGCCCCCGATCGCGGCCACGCCGCACGTCAGGGTCTCGCGCGACGGCGGCCGCACCTTCCCGGCGAGGCACGCCCGGCCGCTCCCGGATGACCCGCCAGGCCAGCCGGTCACGGTAGCGGTCTACGATCCCGGCTCGGCCACCGGCCGGATGCTGGCCCTGGATCTTGATTCTTCCCGTATCAGGAACTCCGCCGACGTTGACGATCGTGCTGTCCAGTACGGCCATGAACATCGCGCCGGTCCGGCCGCCGAGGTAGCCGCTCAAGCCGTGTCGATCGCCGGGCTCGTAACCCGGTGCGGCGGCCAGGTCCTCGCTGACGTGTCACCCTCCGGCGGCCGCCACGTCTTCATCCTGTTCGCCGCAGCGCTGCCCTGGCGCGAGCTGCGCGACCTCGCCCGGGCGACCGCCCTCCGGTTCCCCGCCGTCGACCCGGCGCCGATGTCGTCCATGGGCGCTCAGATCAGCCCTCCGGGCTCCCGGCACAAGTCCGGAGGCTGGCGGCTGCTCTCGACGCCGCTGAGCGAAGCCAGGGCGGCCGTGGAGCACCCGAACGGACCGGGAGTGTGGTCGGCGCTGCTGACCGAGTTCGCAGCCGAGCTGCAGCAGCTCGAGCAACCATGTGGTGGTACCCAGCAGGTTGATACCGAGCTGGATGATGCCGGCATCCCGTGGGTTCCCCGCCTCGGCGGCCGCGCTCCCCTCGGCGTCGAGCTCGACCTTGCCGCCCGGACGGGACATACCCGCGGCCGCGGGCGCAGCGAGGCCCGGATGGCCATCCTGTGTGCTGCGGCGGCCCGTGGCTGGCGGCTGGCCGACGTGCTCGAGGCGATCCGCTCCGGGCGCTGGAAGGGCTTCCCCGGGCTGTATGAGCGGCGGTCCGAGCCCGACCGGATGGCCCGGCTTCTGCCCCTGGAGTGGCGAAAATCGATCGCCTTCGTGGCGGGGGAGGAAAACGTACGTCACTGGCTCACTAGCGACAGAACCCACGCCCCCCCTGCACCAACCGACGGCGTCGATGAGTTCGGCGTGATTCGCCGGTGGGCAACAGGTACTGACTGCGCAGCCGCCGACCCGGAGCGGGCCCGGGGGTGGGGCCGGAGGTCTGTCGCCATCCGCCAGCTGCTCGCCGCCATCGGTCAGGCCGCGATGGTCTCGGGGTCCTCCGTGCTTGAGTTCGGGACACGGAACCTGGCCTTGCACTCAGGACTGAGCCAGCGGACCGTGTCCCGGCTCCTGCGGTTTCTGTGCGCTGAGCCCGACCCGCTGCTCGACGTGGTGACCCGAGGCCGGATGGCCCGGGCCGACAGGATCGCGCTCAGGATCCCCGACGCTTACGCGGACAGCGTCCGGTGGCGTCGTCGGCGAGCTGGCCGCATCGACGGCATACACCCGGCGTTCCTGGTGCTCGGCGGGACGGCCGGGCTCGTCCACCAGGTGCTCGACGGCACCGAGGCGCGCGGCGCCGAGGTGGCCCGGGCGGCCCGGCTGAGCCCCTCGGCGACGTCGGCCGCGCTCCGGGTCCTGGCCGAGCACGGGCTCGCCGTCCGCGGCCGCGGCGGATGGCGCCGCGGTGATGCGGACCTGGATGAGGTGGCCACGTCGACCGGGGCGGCTGACCTGCACCAGGAGCGGGCCGAACGATACAAGAAGGACCGGGAATCGTGGCGGGGCCGCCTCGCGCAGTACGCCAGCGCGCGTAACGCCGTGGTCACCCCTGGCGATGGATGGCTCGGCCTGGATGACGACGGCGAATGGGAGGCCATGCTGTTCAGCCGGCGGCCGGTCCTATCTGACGATTTCGTGCGCGGACCACCAAATCAGGGACGAAACATCGCATAAACCTTCTAGCCTGTCTGCATGGAAGAAGACTCAGCCGAGCACCTGATCAGGAAGTACATCGCCACCGGGGCCGCTGAAGGTGCAATGATGGCCGCCCGGGAGCTCAGCAAGGCGCTCGAGGTCAGCCTAGACGAGGTCCTCGCCGCTGTGCGGCGCGCCATCGAGCCTGCCGCTGCTCTCGCCGGTACAGGATCGCTCACTGTCGCTGCGGGCGCGGCGACAGCTCGCGGCTCGGCGCTTGCTGTGGCCGTGGTCGCGGAGGATTACATCACGATGACCGAAGGCCTGCCCGTGATCCGCCCGGCCGAGGTCGCCGAGGTGACCCGGCAGGCTTCGCGGGGCGGCCTGGCCAGGCTGAGCGCGAATCAGCGGATTCTCGCCGCCGTCCTCCTCATAGCGGCGATCTACCCGCTGCTACCTCCTGAAGTGCAGGAATGGCTTAACAAGGAACCCGGCATAGCTGCGGCCATTGCCGCGGTGCTGATGCTCATTAAGCGCCAGTAGGTGCCCGCTTCGGCCCCGCCCGGCTCACGGCGGTAGCCAGCTGGCCGGAGGCCGGTACCGGCTACGACGCCGGGCGGCTTCGCGCCTCTCCCCGGGTCCGCCGCCGCACCAGCAGGTGCCGTCACCGCAGCCGCCCGGGATCCCCTTCGGCGGGTACTCCCGCCGCCATAGCGAGCGGATGTACTCCGGATCCGGTCGGCTATCGAAGACGGTCACGGCACGGGCAGCAGGTAGACCCGGACAGAATGCGTGCGGATCTCGGCCCGGCGCAGGTCACCGGCCAGTGCCTTGTTGCCCTGGACGGCCATCACGACATGGAGGTGCGGCTTGCCGCCGACGATCTCGCCGGTGCCGGTCATCACGGCGGGCATGGCGTAGTTGAGCGGCTGGTCTCTCGTCGCGTCGTTAGGGGCATGCTGCTGATGGTGAAGTCGTCGACGGCACCGATCAGGCTCACGATCGCGGCGTCCGCGAGCCCGGCGTCCTTTGCTGCGGTCTCGATCTCCTCTAGAAGCTCGCCCTCCAGGACTTCGATCACGAGCATGGGTTCCCTCCGTCCATCAGCAGGCTCATGGAAGCCACGCTAGCCGGGTGCGCGGTGACTCGGCTGAGTTACCGTCGTTACTCCGCGCATTCCAGGCGAAACCAGCGCGCTACGGCCCAGGCTGACTGTTGTGGTCAGTCGCCACCGGCCATGACGTGTGTTCCGTTGAGATCCGCCCAGTACTGAGGGCTCTCGTAATAAGCCAGGTATCGCGGATCTTCCCGCCGGGGGTGGGGTTCCGGTGTAGTCGGCCCGGTCTTCTTGGCCGCACTTGTTCTTGTGCGTCCTGGCATGGATGCCGAGGTCGGTTGGAGCCTCTTCAGGCGGAGCGCCTGCTTGCGGTGCAGGATGTTGTACTTCGGCTGCTCGGTGAAGATCGCGAGCGCCTCAGCGTCGAGCGCCTCCTCGCGGTCGTCGTAGAAGTCGACCGTCATCCGGCGCCGCTCGTTCCACCAGGGCTGTTTCTGGGCGTGCTGCTGCCAGCGGACCCCGAAGTGCTTGCTTATCCCGATGTAGAGCAGGCTGTCGGCCTCGCCGAAGACGCGGTACAAGCCTGTTGTAGGTGCGGCGGCCACGGCTACATGCCGATTAGGTCGCGCCAATTAGCAGGCCGCCCGCTTCGTGCTTGCGCCGGACGGACAGCGTTGCCACCAGCCATCAGGACAGCAGTGGCGTCGTCGTGCTGCTTGACGCCGCGGAGCGGCCTCTCGAGCTCGGCGGCCCGGACGAGTGCGATCACACCGCCGGGTCCGCTGGTCTCCAGGATCGAGAAAACGTGCTCCCATTCGTAGCCGTAGGACTCGACCAGCCGGGAAACCCCGTCCGTGAAGATCCCAACCTCAGCGCCCTCCTCAAATGGCCTGTTCCCGGTGACAGCGTGGTACGCCGCGTCCGGGTCGGTGCTGGCCACCCAGAAACCGCCGGGCTTATTGCGAAGCGACCGGACAAGCTCAAAGGAGTAGGGACGCCCGCCCGGCAGGTGCGCTAGGCGGTCATCAATGGCCTGTGTGAGGGCCTGATCCGCTCCCCGGATCACGATCGGCGAGTCGGCGAGGGTGAGGTAGTCGATTACGTCGTTGCGAACGCGCACGATCGAGATCGTGGAGGACGGGCTGTCCGGGTTGCTGAGGTCGCACGTCGTAGCGTGCGCGTCCCTGGTTTCCTTGATCGCCCCGGCCAGCAGGTCGGCCAGCGGGGCGGAGTCTAGGAGGATGCGTCGGCCGACGCCGGCCGCCAGGTGCCGCACCAGCCACGGCACGTCATGGATGCACCCGCTATCGATTCCGGCGGGCGCGGTGGCACCGTCGAGCACGACGGCCCACTCGTTCCCGCATACCGCGTAGTCCTCGTTGACGTGCCCCGGAGCGCTCTCGGTGGCGTAGGTGATCCGCATTCTCGCTCGCCTCAATCCGGGACGGGAAAGTCGTAGTCAAAGGCCACCATGTCGCCAGCTATGACCGCGACCATCACCTCGATAGGGCGCTCTTGCGTGTCGTAGACGGTGCGGATGAGCTCCGCGACGGGCGTTCCCTCAGGAAGTTCAAGAACGAAGCTTTCGGGACCGGTCGGCATCCGCAGTGCGATCTCCTCGCGGATTCGCGCGAGGCGGTAACCGGCTTCCTCGATGCGCGCGAACCCGCCGCCGGGTCCCGTGTCCTCATCTTTCAGGGCGGGGACGGCCTCAGTGAGCGTCAACTCGTAGTAGCTGTCGGCGAGCTGGTTGGGGCGCTTGTCGATGCGGGTGGTG
>Ga0137403_10007435_pt1 | contig 12368 bp, 10 predicted proteins | sample CZOMad2_1_16fung_FD_122057 | JGI IMG/M metagenome (GOLD analysis project Ga0137403, IMG submission 122057) | Vadose zone soil fungal communities from Angelo Coast Range Reserve, California, USA - CZOMad2_1_16fungal (Hybrid Assembly) | ecosystem: Environmental > Terrestrial > Soil > Vadose zone...
CGCTCGAAGGCCTGACCGAGATCGATCCGCGAAAGAGCCGAGTGGTTGAGCTGCGCTTCTTCGGCGGTCTGAGCGTCGAAGAAACGACCGAGGTGCTGGAGGTTTCGCCACAGACCGTGATGCGCGACTGGAAACTGGCGAAGGCGTGGCTTTATCAGGAGATGAAGAGCTAAGCCCGTTATGACCCCTGAGCGTTGGCAAAAAATCGAAGAACTGTTTCACGCTGCGCTTCAGCGCGAGCCCGACGAGCACGCCGTGTTTCTTGAAGAAGCTTGTGACGGCGATCTAGAGCTAAGGCAGCAGGTCGAGGCATTGCTTGCATCGCTCGAGGAAGCTGGCGACTTTATCGAAGAAGCGCCGCTTGCCGGCGCGATTTCGTCAATTGTTGAGGGGCCCGCTGATGAAGCCGAACAGAGGGCCGCTTCCGAGCGATCGCTAATCGGACGCCGGATCGGCCACTACGAGATTCAATCTTTGCTGGGCGCGGGCGGGATGGGGGAGGTTTACCTCGCGCGTGATTTGAAGCTCGACCGCCCGATCGCCCTCAAGACGCTGCCTGCCGAGTTTATTCAGGACGAAGCGCAAGTGCAGCGCTTTGAGCGGGAAGCTCGCGCTGCCTCCGGGCTCAACAACCCGCATATCATCACCATCCATGAAATCGGCCAGGAAGGTGAACTTCATTTCATCGCCACCGAATTTGTCCAGGGTAAAACGCTTCGGCAAAAACTTGCGAGCGGCCGCTTAGAAGCGCACGAAGTGATTGAGCTGGCCTCACAAATCGCCACCGCCCTGTCGGCGGCTCACGCTGCGGGGATCATTCACCGTGACATCAAACCGGAAAACGTTATGGTGCGTGACGATGGCCTCGTCAAAGTCCTGGACTTCGGACTCGCCAAGCCAATTGAACACGATGCGGCAAATGCTTATGCCCATGCGATGCCGAAAGACGTGTTGCGAACCAGTCCCGAAATCTATATGGGGACGGCGAGCTATATGTCGCCTGAGCAGGTCTTGAGAAAAGACGTTGACCATCGCGCCGACATCTTCGGGTTGGGGGTCGTGATGCACGAAATGACAACGGGCGAAAGACCCTTCAAAGGCAAAACAGCCGCAGACATCTTCGACAAAGTCTTGCATCACGAGCCTGCCATTGATGAAGAGTTCCAGGCGCCGATCGAATTGAAACGAATCATCCAACGCGCTTTGGAGAAATCGAAGGAAGCGCGCTATCAAACTGCCGATGCTTTGCGCGATGATCTGAGAAATCTCGCGCGCGAACCGATAGCTGCCAAACCAGGGCGATGGACGGCGAAAGCGGCGTTGGCGCTGTGCGGATTGCTTGCGCTCGCGGCTCTGTTCTATTTGCTGAGTCGCACCAATCCGATGGTAAAGGCATCGGCCAAGCCGCTGGTTATCGGCAATTCGATCCCGATCGCCCAGGAGCAAGGTACCGAACACTTTCCTTCGCTTTCGCCAGATGGAGAATCGTTGGTTTACACCAGCGCGGCGGCCGGCAGTTGGGACATTTACATCCGACGGATAGGTGAACGAGACTCCATCAACCTGACCAGGAACTACTCGCCTCACGCCAGTCAACCCTCTTTTTCGCCCGACGGTGAACGAATTGCTTTTCAGTCGCGCGGCATTTGCACGATGAACGCGCGCGGCGACGACATCAAACAAATCACCGACGAAGGCTACAACCCGGCCTGGTCGCCCGACTCAAAAGAGATTGCTTACGCAACCGACAGAGTCATCAGTCCTGACCGCACAAACATTCCGAGTCAGCTTTGGGCCGTCAATGTAGAAAGCGGGGCAAAGAGGCTCATCGGCAAAGCCGACGCCGTGCAACCCAACTGGTCGCCGCTTGGGCACCGAATCGCTTTTTGGAGCGTCCAAAGAGGCGGCCGTCGCAGCGTGTGGACGATTGCCGCGAGCGGCGAAAACCCCGTTGCCGTAGTCGATGATGACTTCGAGAATTGGAATCCGGTCTGGTCGCCCGACGGCGAATACCTCTACTTTGTAAGCGATCGCAACGGCACTATGAATCTCTGGCGCCTGCCGGTTGATGAACTAACCGGCAAGGTTCTGGGACCAGCAGAGCCAGTCACGATCCCTTCTTCTTACATTCAGCAGATGAGTTTTTCACGCGACGGGCGGCGAATGGCTTATGTGCGGGTGGATAAGAAAGCCAACATCAAACAAATTGCATTCGATCCTAAAACGGCGAAAACGGCCGGTGTGGCGCATTGGGTGATACAAGGGTCGAGCCTGGCAACCCAGCCCGACGTATCCGGCGACGGTCGGCGCCTTGTCTTTAGCTCGCTCGGCGAGAAAAACGAAGACCTTTTCGTGTTGCCATTGTCGCAGTCTGCCGCGAGCGAAAAGATCAGTTTGACTGGGGACATCTACAAGGATCGCATGCCCAAATGGTCGCCCGACGGAGAGCAGGTTGCGTTCTATTCAGACCGAAGCGGCAATTACGAAATCTGGCTCATCAACAAAGACGCCTCCGATCTGAAGCAACTCACTCACGTTGCGACCGACACCGAGTATGGCATCTGTCCGGTTTGGTCACCCGATGGTTTGCGCCTCGCTTACTATCAAAACAATGTCAACACCTTCATCATCGATACAAAAAGGAATTGGGCAGAGCAAACTCCGCAACCTTTGCCCGAAGCCGATTCAAACATAAGAGTTTTTCTTCCGGCATCGTGGTCGGGTGACGGGCTGAAGCTGGCAGGCTGGCAAAAACTGGGCTCGAACCAATCGGCAGGGATTTTGGTTTACTCGTTCGAGCAGCAAAAATACGAGAAGCTAACTGACTCAGGTTCGAATCCCAGGTGGTTGAGCGACAATCGCAGGCTATTGTTTTCTTTCCAGGGCAAGCTGCAAATCGTAGACAGTCTCACCAAAAGAGTCGCAACGATTATGGAAATAGCTCCCGACGGGTTTTTCGGGTTCGCGTTGCCTAAAGATGAGCGCCTTATCTATTTCACTCAAGCATCAACCGAAATCGATATTTGGTTGAGCGAGATTCAGTGACGCGCCCGCCTCATAACACCTGTTTGACATTAGAACACGGCTGATATAGGTTTGCTCCGTTTAGGGAGAAAAGCACGTGGAGCAGCGAATCAGAATCGAGATCAAGGGCAAAGACGACTTCTGGGAGCGGGCCTTTCACGTCGAGTGGGAATATCAGTTCCCCAATCGAAGGCTCACTTCGGATGGAGCGGATCGTTTCGTCGCGCACCTTGAGTGGCTCAAGGATCTTGAGCAAGTCGGCGACCAGACTTTTTGTACTATCCTTCGCGCGCCGCTAAGCCCGCGCCGGAGAGAATGGATGAGTTCATTGCTCCCGCGGCGCGTAAACTGAAGAACGACGGCTGGAGAGTTGATGATGACAAACGATAAAGAACAGGTGACTCGGCGTGACGCGATCAAGACCATAGGCGTTGGCGTCGGCGTAATTGCGAGCCTCCCGGTGCTGGGCAACGTCGCAGGTGCTCAAGAGCTTGCAGCCCACAATCACTCTAATCACGCCGCTCAGGCTACGGCGCCGGCGAAGGCCCAACCACTGATGTTCTTCACCGACGAAGAGAACAAGACTGTCATCGAAATGTCAGAGCGCATCATCCCGGCTGACGAACACTCGCCCGGCGCAAAAGCCGCCGCGGTCAACGCGTATATAGATCTTGTTGTCAGCGAATCACCCGAAGCCACCAAACAAGTCTGGCGTGAGGGATTGGCCGCCATCAACAAGATGAGCCGCGACAAATTCGCCAAGCCATTCGCCGATGCGAGCGCCGACCAACAGATCGACTTGCTCAAAGAGATCAGCAAGAACGAGCGGTCGCCTCAGACCGTCGAAGAAAAGTTCTTCCGAACGATCAAGAACGCTACGGTGGATGGCTATTACACTTCAGAGATCGGGATACACAAGGAGCTTCACTACAAAGGCAACGCGTACTTGAAGGAGTTCAGCGGCTGCACGCATCCGGAGCATCAGTAATAAATCAGGAACGGCCGGCCGTACCGCAACGCAGACGCTGGCGCGGCCATCCCCTAACCACTAGTGGAGGCCGGTATCAGAGGTGAAGCCCACCCAGTCTTCTTGCCTTGTCCTGTACCTTCGATTAAATCCCGAGGAGCTAAGTCAATGAGAAGGGTTGTTAGATCATCAGTCGCATCGTTGTGTTTGTGCGTTCTTTTGGTCGCGTCAGTTGCCTGGGCGCATCAAGCCGAAGGCAAGCGAGGCGTCACGCCTGAAGATTACTTCGCGTTTGAGTTCATCAGCGATCCGCGCATCTCGCCTGACGGCAAGCTTGTCGCGTACGTGGTTACAACCGTCGATCAAAAGCAGAATCGCCGGCACTCGTCGATTTGGATGGCTGCGACTGACGGCAGCCGCGCGCCGTGGCCGTTCACCACCAGTCCGCAGAATGCAAATGCGCCGCGATGGAGTCCGGACGGCCAGTCCCTCGCATTCATATCCTCGCGCACATCCGCGGACGGCCCGGCGGGTGATGCCAAACCTCAAGTCTGGGTTCTCTCGATGAGCGGAGGCGAAGCGCGCCGCGTCACGAATCTGAAAAATGGCGCGAACACCTTTCAGTGGTCGCCCGATGGGAACCGGCTTGCGTGTGTGAGCCGCACCGGGCCAAGCGACTATCGCGCGGAGAGCAAAGACCGCAGCGATGTCCGTCACTACTCGCACATATCATACAAGTTCAACGACACCGGTTGGTTCGACGATCGGCGCAGTCACATCTGGATCGTCGACTCGAAGACAGGGGCAGCAAAACAGATCACGTCCGGCGAGGATTGGAACGATGCTGATCCACAGTGGTCGCCGGACGGAACCAGGATAGCTTTCGTGTCGAATCGCACCGGAAAGGAGTACGAAGAAAACCGCAACGCTGACGTGTGGGCGATCTCGGCGGAAGGCGGCGCGCTCACCAGGATTTCCGATCACGATGAAGCTGACAACAGCCCGCGTTGGTCGCCGGACGGAAAAACAATCGCCTTCGTCGGGCGAATCCGCGAAGATGAGCACCCGAAGATATGGCTTGCGCCAAGCGCCGGCGGCGCGCCGTCTACGCTCGCGGCGAAGAATCTCGATCTGATCCCGTCCGATCTTGATTGGGCCGAAGATGGCCGCGCGCTCTATTTCCAGGCGGGCGTCAAAGGTGAAACCCATCTCTTCCGGGTCGATGTCGTTTCAAAAGAGCTGAGTCCGGTAACCTCCGGGCCACGCGCGATTCGAGGCGTGGACATCAACGACAAAACCAGAAGGATGGTCTATGCCGCAAACGACTTCAAACATCTTGACGATCTTTACGTCGCGGACATCTCGGGTCAGAACGAACGCAAGTTGACGCGACACAATGACGCGCTTTGGCGTCAACTCGAGCTTCAAGACGTCGAGCGCATCAGCTACAAGAGCGCTGACGGATGGGATGTCGACGGCTTCTTCGTCAAGCCCGTCGGCTGGCAAGAAGGAAAGAAGTACCCGATGATCCTCAGCGTTCACGGTGGACCCGCCGGAATGTACGGCGTCGATTGGTTTCACGAGTTTCAAGTGTATGCCGCGCGCGGCTGGGCGGTGTTCTTCACAAACCCGCGAGGCTCGACCGGCTACGGCGAGAAGTTCGAGCGCGGCATCGTAGGCGAGTGGGGTGGCAAAGACTACCAGGATGTGATGAACGGCGTTGAGGCGATCCTGAAGAAGTATTCGTGGATCGATCGCGAGCGGCTGGGGGTGACCGGTGGAAGCTACGGCGGGTACATGACCAACTGGATTGTAAGCCACACGAACATGTTCAAAGCGGCGGTCACACTCCGGAGCGTGGTGAGCTTCATCAGCGACGACGGGACTCGCGACGGGGCTTATGGACACAAACGGGACTTTGGCGGCGACATATTCGAGAAGTTTGATTTGTATTGGGAGCGTTCGCCGCTCAAGTGGGCGAAGAACGTCAAGACTCCGACGTTGATCTTGCATTCAGACAATGACTATCGCGTGCCGCTCGAGCAGGGCGAGCAGTGGTTTCGCGCGTTGAAGCACTTCGGCGTGAATACCGAATTGGTGATCTTCCCTCGCGAGAATCACAACTTGACTCGAACGGGAGAACCAAAGCATCTAGTCGAGAGCTTGAACTGGCAGATCTACTGGTTCGATCGATTCTTGAACGGGAACTCGGCAGCGACGCCCCCCGATGCGAAATGAACGGGGCAAAGCCAAATAGACCACGGATGACGCGGATCGGACAGATTGTCTCGGATCAGATCCGTGTCCATCCGTCGCATCTGTGTCATCCGTGGTCTATTCGGCTCCTCCGACGATCTACTAAAACGATGCGCAAGAATTCTCTCACGCTCCTCATATCTTATCTTCTGCTTTCTTCACTGGCCTCCGCGCAGGACCTGAAACTCGTACCAGAACCGAAGCAAGCCCAGAAACGCGAAGGGCGATTCACGATCACTCGCAAAACTCGCGTCGTGATCAACGCCGCGCACGCCGATGAAGATCGAACCGCCGCCGAGACGCTCGTCGAAGAGATCGAGACGGCCACCGGGACGAAGCTCAAAATCACCACCGCGCGGTCGATGCCCAAGTCGGGAGCTATCTACCTCGCTCGAGTTGGCGACGATAGGCGTCTCGCTTCGACGCTTGAAGCGAGCCAACTCGCGATCGACGACAAGTTCAATGATGAAGGCTATGTGCTGGACGCGAATGCTGAGCGGGTCATCGTCGCGGCGAGAACGGGCGAGGGCGTGTTCTACGGAACGCAAACCTTGCGGCAGTTGATTCATCGCGGTGAGGCCAATCAAGCGAACGTTCCCACGGTGGCCATCAAGGATTGGCCTGCGATGAGATGGCGAGGCGTGCACGATGACATCAGCCGGGGCCCCGTGCCCACGCTCGCCTACATGAAGAAACAGATTCGCACCTGCGCGTCTTACAAACTCAATCTGTTTTCGCTGTACATCGAGCACGTCTTTGACTATCAGAGCCATCCGCTGATAGGTCCAAAAGAAGGCTCTCTCAACGCTGCTGAAGTCAAAGAGTTGGTCCAGTACGGTAAGCGTTACTACGTCACTATCCTGCCGGAGCAACAGGCGTTCGGACATCTGCACCACGTGCTCAAGTATGAAGCCTACAGCGACCTCGCCGAGACGCCGCACGGGCACGTGCTCGCTCCGGTGAATGAGAAATCCTACGAGCTGATCAAAGACCTCTACTCCGAGCTCGTTCCGCTTTTTCCGGGGCCTCTGTTTCACATCGGCTCGGACGAGACATTCGAGCTTGGACAGGGTCAGACCAAAGACCGGGTCAAGGAAGTTGGTCTGGGCCGCATTTATCTCGAACACATCAAGCGCGTGGCGGAAATCATGAAGCCTTACAACAAGCGGCTCATGTTCTGGGGCGACGTCGCGATGCACTATCCGGAACTGCTTCAGATCCTTCCAAAGGACGTGATCGCGGTTGCGTGGAGCTACGGGCCGGCGCAGAGCTTCGATAATATGCTCAAGCCCTACAAGGATGCCGGTCTCGATCTGTTCGTCTCGCCCGGCGCCAACAACTGGAACCGCATCTTCCCAAACCTGGACGCGGCGTTCATCAATGTAAAGAACTTCGTGCGCGACGGTCAGAAGTACGGCGCGCTAGGAATGCTCAACACAACGTGGGACGACGACGGCGAATCGCTGTTCGGGATGACCTGGCCCGCCATCGTCTTCGGCGCTGAGTGCTCATGGCGACAGGGCGAAGCGGGAATCGAGAGCTTCAAAGCGAATTACGACTGGGCGTTCTATCGCAATGATGACAACATCTTTCGCGACGCCATTCAGGAGCTGAGTCGGTCGCACTCGTTGATGAGGACTGTGGGATCAGGCGAGGCGTACGACTCGGCGTTCTGGGATGACCCGTTTACCGAACTCGGCGCGAAGGCGGCGGAGAAAGCCTTACCTGCGACCCGCGAGTTGCGCCTCGCGGCCGAGCGGGCGCTCGCATCGCTCTACCGCAATCGAAGCAAGGCTCGCGCGAACGCCGACACGCTCGACTACCTGATCTTTGCCGCGATGAGGTTGGACCTGTTGGGAATGAAGATTCAGTTCGCCAATGAAATCAGCAAGTATTATTGGGACGCTTATCTGAACATGAGCGACCGTTCCAGAGTGCGACGCGACCTGAACGAGATCAGCAGCATCAACGCGCGCCTGGAAGACCTGCGCGACGCAACAACACGCCTGCGCACGATGTATTCAGACTTGTGGCTCAAAGAGAATCGACCTTACTGGCTGGGTAACGTTCAGATTCGCTACGACAATCTGGCGAGCCTTTTCCAGTCAAAGATTCAAGCCGTTCAAGCGGCGCAGCGACAGTATGCCCAGCAACAAGTTCTCCCCACTCCGCAGCAGATGGGGTTCTTTATCCGTTGAGAGTCACGGGCACGAGCGTCGCAACAGTCAGGTCGCGGTGGGCGCTGAGCGCTCCGTCAAGTTCCTCGGCGAGATTAGCTCCACGATCTGACAACGATCCGAAGTCAAACAGACGCCGGTCAAGCAACTGTGAAGGCCTGACATTCGCCAGAGCCTTCAGCATCGAGTTTCGCACTTCAGGTATTTCGCTCTGAAGCTCGTCGATCAGCCGCTTCACTCGTTTGCGCTTGAGGGTCTCCTGCGAGCCGCACAGATCACAAGGTATGATGGGATACTGTTGGGTCTCGGCGAATGCGGCTACATCGGACTCCCAACAGTAAGCAAGCGGCCGTATGATCATGTTGCGGCCGTCATCGCTTCGAAGCGCCGGCGGCATCGCTTTCAAGGAGCCGCTGAAGAACAGATTGAGCAAGAACGTTTGCAGAATGTCGTCCGCGTGGTGACCCAACGCGATCTTCGTGCAGCGCTCCTCGGCCGCCGTGTTGTAGAGAATCCCGCGCCTGAGACGCGAGCACAATGAACAAGTTGTCTTGCCTTCGGGGACTATTGCTTTCACGACGGAGTAGGTGTCACGCTCGATGACGCGAAACGGAACGCCAAGCGCGGTCAAGTAATCGGGCAGGACGTGTTGGGGAAAACCGGGCTGCTTCTGGTCGAGGTTGACGGCGAGCAGCTCGAACCTGACGGGCGCGCGGCGCTGGAGGTCTAATAGCAACGTCAGAAGGGTGTAGCTGTCTTTTCCGCCGCTAAGGCAGACCATCACCCGGTCGCCGTCTTCGACCATGTTGAAGTCGGCGATGGCAGCGCCAACTCCGCGAAGCAGCTTCTGCTTGAGCTTCTCAGCAATGCTTTGGGGGTTCTTTGACATCGAGGAAGGTTGATACTAGCATATCGCCGCGAGAGCCCGCCAAGACCGTCGTGGCCTGAGAGCCGGCGTAATTAGTAGTAGGTCTTGAGATCGGATGCCTCCTGTCGTGGGTGGGAGTCGCGCAAACACTTCTACACCCGGATCGATCAAACAAGGCAATGACACGTCGCACGGTTAGAGTTGAATGTTACGCCGGGGGACGCGCCGATGAAACTCCGCGGCGAATCAGTTTTGAAGGACGCGAACACGTCGTGGCTCGCCTGCTCGCCGAGTCCGTCGAAGAGTCGCTCGCAGCGAATCAGCAAACGCGTCGGTACAAGGTACTGACCGACGAGGGGCTGGTGCTTGAAGTCGTGCGTTCGAGCGACGGGGCCTGGCGCCTTGTGTCGTAGTCGATGCTCGGCCAGTGCTAAAAAGACATGGAATACCGTAGCAAATCAAGAAGCGCCCATCTCTCCGACGCAGTGGATCTTCATCGATAGGGACATAACCGCGTCGGGAACCCGGCCCGCCATCACCACGACCACCTCGCCGCGCTCGGCCAGCTTTTGCTCGAGCAGCGCTCGGTCGGCCAGTTGCAACAAGCCGTCGTCGATCGAGCCGCTAGCTCCGAGCGGATAGGGCTCAACTCCCCACGTCACCGCAAGCTGCCTTCGCGTCTGATCGTTTTGTGTGAGCGCTATCACGCGCTGCGCCGGCCGGAGCGCCGCGACGCGTCGGCCCATGTTCCCGCTCTGAGTGATCACCACGATCAACCGGCAGCCTGCCTCCTCGGCCGCAAGCACCGCGGCTTCCGCAACCGCGCGACCCGGCGTGCCGGAAGACCGGCCGAACATCCCTTGTCCCATGATGTTCCGCGCCGGGACGTCCATCTCTTCAGTCGAGCAGATGATTCGATCCATCATCGTCACTGCTTCGACCGGGAAGCGCCCAATCGCCGTCTCGCCCGAAAGCATCACCGCATCCGATCCATCGAGTATCGCGTTGGCTACGTCGGAAGCTTCGGCGCGCGTCGGCCTCGGGCTCTCGATCATCGACTGAAGCATCTGCGTCGCCGTGATCGTCAGCTTCTGCGCGATCAGACAGTCCCGAATGATCTTCTTCTGCAGCACTGGCGTTCGCTCGGGCGAAGTCTCGACCGCCAAATCGCCTCGGGCGATCATCACGCCGTCCACGACGCCCAGAATGTTCTCGAAGTCATTTACTGCTTCGGGCTTTTCGATCTTGGCGATCAACCGCGCCTTCCCGCCGAACTGCGCGATCAAGTCGCGGGCGCGGCGGCAGTCGTCCGCGGTGCGCACAAAGGACTGTGCGACGAGATCAACGTCACGCTCGATGCCGAATCTCAGATCGGCAACGTCCTTCGCGGTGATCGAAGCTATTGAAACATTAACGCCGGGCAGGTTGATGCCTTTGTGATCCGAGAGCACACCGCCGTGAATCACTCGCGCCATGACTTCCGTGGGAGAAGTCTGAAGGACTTGAAGCTCGATCTGGCCGTCGTCGATCAGAATGCGGTCGCCGACGTGGACGTCACGGATCAGCAGCGGATAGTTAGTTGAAAAGCGTTCAGCGTCGCCATCGATCTCTTCCGCGGTGATTCGCACTTCGGATCCGTCCTGGAGATGAGCTTCGCCGTCGCGCATCTTGCCCGTGCGAATCTTCGGCCCCGACAAATCGAGCATGACGGCTACCGGTTTGTTTAGCTCAGCCGCGACGCTTCGAATGCGAGCGATGACCTCGCGGTGATGCTCGCGGTCGCCGTGCGACATGTTGATGCGGGCGACATCCATACCCGCAAGCACCAGATCCCGCAGTCTTTGTTCGGACTCCGAGGCGGGTCCGATCGTAGCGACTATCTTTGCTCTGCGCATAGACTTGTAGGGGCGGCCCTCCGTGGCCGCCCCTCATTCATAAAGGAAATCTACTCTCATCGTCGAGGGGCGGCCACAGAGGGCGCGCCCCTACAGGGTCACGATCCAGCCAGCGCCTGATTCACCGCTTCATCAAGCTCTTTTCCGTGCGCCTGGCTGTAGCCACTCAGGTGTTTGACCAGGCGTCCGTCACGGCCAAATACCAGCGTCTGTGGGATCGTATCGTCCACTGTGCCCAGGTAAGAGGTGAACATATCGTCTGTAGCCAACCCCACCGTGTACGTGATGCCGTAGTGATCGATGAATTTTCGAATGTCTTCAGGCGAGGATCTACCTCGATCGTCTATGTGCAAGCCGATGACTTCAAGCCCGCGATCACGATTCTCCCTCGCCAGGCGCGCGAGTTGGGGAGTTTCCAGCCGGCACGGGGCACACCAGGTCGCCCAGAAGTCCATCACCAACACCTTGCCTCGATAATCTGAGAGCTTGATGGTGTGGCCATCGACCGTGCGCACGTCGAAGTCGGCAGGCACGATCTTCGACGCGGGATTTGACACCGGAGTGCCCGGAAGCACCACCTTCGAGTCGGTCTTCTCATCGGGATGTGCGGTCAGCAACGTGTACCCGATGGTGGCTATCAAGACAACTACGACTAAGGTTGCAATAATCCGACCCGGTGTCCATAGCGTTGGTTGCGCGTTGTCGTCAGCCATCGATACCTCCTGCTGTCATGGCCGCTCTAAGGGCCGCTTTATCCCGCCCCGGAAGGTCGTCAATCCTGCTCCGGCTGCTCGGCATCCTCGGAAACGTCCCGCAGTGGAATCGAGACGCTGTATTCCTCGCTGGCCCATCTGGCTAGATCGATGATGCGGCATCGCTCGGAACAAAACGGCCGGTCCGGATTGTCTTGCCACTTGGTTGGCTTTCCGCAGATCGGGCACTTCATGATCAAATCCCTTCGCCTCCTACTGGCGTGACCATGATACTACGGCGTCGGAAATTGTCACAAAGTCTCAAAGGCGCCAGGGGCCATAAAGCATTGTGATCCTTGGTGCCTTTAGACTTCGTGGCTGCAGGTCTTCGTTCAATGACTCGATGTGCCGGCCTGATTCCTCTCATTCATCACCAGGTTTTAGATGAAGAACTCCATCATGCGTTCAAAACGAAGGGCCGAGTGACCT
>Ga0137403_10007436_pt1 | contig 12364 bp, 10 predicted proteins | sample CZOMad2_1_16fung_FD_122057 | JGI IMG/M metagenome (GOLD analysis project Ga0137403, IMG submission 122057) | Vadose zone soil fungal communities from Angelo Coast Range Reserve, California, USA - CZOMad2_1_16fungal (Hybrid Assembly) | ecosystem: Environmental > Terrestrial > Soil > Vadose zone...
GATCTTCGAAAGGAAAGTTCATGGATCGAGATCTGGCGAATCGGTTGTCATGTGTGGTGTGCGGCATTGAGACCAAGCGCCATGCCGGGTGGTTCCTGGTAATGGAAAATTGCTGGCTCGACCGCGTGAGAGTCCTCTCGTGGCATCCCGTGCTGGCGCGAGAAGGGAGAATGCGGGGTGTCTGTGGCAAGCAGCATTTGAAGACGCTCGTGACTCACTGGCTCAACCACGCCAATCTGCAACTCATCGCCGGGGGCGCATCTTCCTGGCCGCCTGCGCTCGACACCCGTCAAGGTGGGTCCAACGACTCTGCCTTCTCCATGGGCAAGGTGGTGGGAGAACTGGCGGTGCAGCGCGAGTCCCTTTCCCACGTCTGGACAGGATCGCCGGAAGCGAGGGAGTGCATTCTCAACGCTCTAATCGGCGACATCAGGGAGTGTCCCGAGGCGCCGGTCTTTCCGGTGGCGGAGCGCGCGACAGGATATTCGCCCGAATACGATATCCCTTAGAAGTTAAGGATCGAAGCCCTAAGATTCCCTTTGCTCATCGAAGCGTGACTGTATTTCTTGATCGTGCGGGCGGCCCCTGTGCTGTTATCATTTTCGCCTTCATGATTTCCGGCACACGGCTTACATTCCGAATTCTTTTGCTTCTCGGACTCTATTCGAGCCTCTTCACGGTTCCAGCTTTTACGGCACCGCCTCCGGCACCGACTGGCTATGGCGTTCGTATGGTCCAGGAGTGGATCCCTATGTCGGACGGGGTGCGACTGGCTGCCACGCTCTACATGCCCGATGGAGCCAAGCCGAAAGAGAAGTTCCCTGCCCTGCTGGAATATCTTCCTTACCGCAAGGACGACTCGACTGCCGCGCGCGACTATCCGATTCATGCTTACTTCGCGCGACGTGGATATGTTTCGGTTCGCGTGGACATCCGGGGATTCGGCGCCAGCGAAGGCGTGCCGACTGACCGCGAGTATTCCGAGCGTGAGCAGCTTGATGGTGAACAGGTCATTGCCTGGCTGGCAAGTCAGCCATGGTCGAGCGGGAAAGTAGGCATGTTCGGGATTTCGTGGGGAGGGTTCAACTCGATCCAGATGGCGATGCGGCATCCACCGGCGCTCAAGGCGATACTCGCGGTCGATGCCACCGAGGAATTGTTTCACGACGACATTCACTACATCGACGGCATGATGCATCTCGACGAGTTCGAGCTCAACATGGATATGGCGCCCGGCATGACGGGCGCGCCCGATTACACGCTCGACGAGAAGGTGCTGGGGCCGCGCTTCGAGGCGGCGCCCTGGTCGTTGCTTTATTTGAAGCATCAGCGGGACGGCGAGTTTTGGCATAGGCCGGTGCGGCCGCTGAAGGAGATCACGATTCCCTGTTTTTTGATTGGGGGATTGCTTGACGGCTATCGCGACTCGATTCCGCGGATGATCGAGCAAGTAAAGGCGCCGGTGAAGGCCATCGTCGGGCCGTGGAACCATACTTTTCCGCACGATGCTGAACCTGGTCCGCAGATTGAATGGCGCGACCAGGCTGTGCGCTGGTGGGACTACTGGCTGAAGAATCGTAATACCGGAATTATGGATGAGCCACCGCTCGCGATTTACATGCGGCAGTGGCATGCTCCAGATGCGAAGCTGAAAAACGTTCCCGGATTTTGGCGGTTCGAGCCGGTGTGGCCTCCGCGCGATGCGGCCAATACAACTCTTTATTTACAGGATGCGCATCTGCTCTCGACCGAGGTGGCAAAGCCGGCAACCCATCAGTTGCGCTACATTCCTTCGGTCGGAGTGGAAGCTGGATTCTGGTGGGGTGAACTGCTCACCGATCAGCGGCCGGTGGATGCTTTCAGCCTGACCTACGACACCGTGCCGCTGAAAGAAGACTTGACGTTGCTGGGACGGCCTCATGCATTGCTGCAGGCTAGCGCCTCTGCTCCGCTGGCTGACTGGTTCGTGCGGCTTTCGGATGTCGCGCCGGATGGATCGGTCACGCTTGTTACTGGGGCGGGGTTGAATGGCGCGCAGCGGGAGTCGATGTCTGATCCCAAGGATCTGGAGCCGGGGAAGGTTTATCCGCTCGACATCGAGATGCACGTGACGACCTGGGTATTTCCCAAGGGGCACCGGATTCGGCTCGCGGTGTCGAATGCGCTTTGGCCGATGATCTGGCCGACTCCGTACAACATGACGACTACCCTTCAACTCGGAGCCGAGGGCGGATCGCGCGTCGTTCTGCCCCTTGTTCCGCCCTCGCTCTACGCTGTGCCCAAGTACGCGGCTCCGGAGCCTTCGGAAGAGCGGAAGGACATTGTCTCGATTGGCTTTCCTTTTCCGGGTGAGTGGACGACGGAGCGCGATCAGGTGAACGGTAAGACTAAGGTGATCTGGAGCGGGAAGTCTTCGGAGGAATATCCCTGGGGGAAGGAAACGGATCTCGAGAAACTTACTTATTTGGCGGATGACAATCATCCCGAGACGAGTTCAATCCTGGGCGAGGCTGACACTACGATTACGTTCAAGGACCGCGTGCTTCTGTGGCGCGGGCGTCTTAACCTTAGCAGCGACGCTAAGAATTTCTATTACAAGTACACGCGGGAGGTGCTCAAGGACGGGCAGATGGTGAAGCAGAAGACTTGGGAGGAGACGGTGCCGCGGGACCATCAGTGAACCACGTCGCGTGGGCTACATGCAAGTGAGGGCGTGGCGATGTTACGACAGTTGCTAGAGCAATCCCCTAAACAATCGTGCTCTGGCAAACCGTCTTCGTTGGCTAGAATCCGGCTCAATTAGTACTTGTTCCAAGCACGAGATTGTAAAACCCTCTTCGCCTGAGTAATAGTTTCCCTCAGGTATTTTAGAGATTGACCCCAAGACACTTACGGGTGCCGCCGAATCGTACCAGCCATCGATACCGCAGATAACTTGCAGTCTTCGCCATGCACCTGCGCACGATTGCTTTTCCTTAGCAAACCCTGTGTGCATAGTGCATGCCCCGTCCCGCAGGAACAATTGGCCAGAATCATGTTCAAAGTTCGCGGCTACGCGGACGAGTTTTCCCTTGTACTTCTGACGATTGTTAAACAGTTCGCAAACTGTTACTTGCGGGACATCATTGCTCGTTTGTACGCAGGCGCGACACGGTGAGTGCTCCTGCTCACCAATGCGTAAGGAGTCGAGGACCACAGCAGCCGCGATGACAAGCGGGATAATTGCAATCGCAACGACTAATCTTGTGATTCGTCTCATGAGTAGCTTCTAGCCCATTCTCCAGACCAAGTCAAGAACGGTCATCGCATACTTTACCGGCTTGATGGATCCAATTTCGCTGAGCAACGGCTGAGGGTGCTGCCGCAAGCATGGGCCGTCCCTCCGGGACTTGAGTCGTCTCCTTGAGCTACCCCGCGCTGAAGCGCGGGGCTAGGCTTGGTCGCCCCTGACGGGGCTGGTTTCGCTACGCCACTGGTTTCACTGTTGGACCTCGATCTCACTTGTAACGGTTCGGGGCACGACTGCACCGCCTATTGCGAACACGTGGCAGCGCCCGCCTGCCTATACACTTTCCCTTCCTTCATCACGAACTCGACATTTTCCAGAAGGCTAATGTCTTTCAACGGATCGCCGCCCAAGCCAATCAGGTCGGCATACTTCCCCGGCTTGATGGATCCGATTTCGTTCGAATGGCCGAGTAGATCGGCGGCGTTGGTGGTGGCGGACTGAATTGCCTGCATGGGGGTCATCCCGTACTTGACCATGAATGCGAACTGCTTGCCGCTGCTGCCGTAGGGACACACGCCCAGGTCGGTGCCGAATGACATCTTTACGCCAGCCTTCACGGCTTTGGTGAAGTTCTCGCGCTGGATTCGTCCGAGATCGGCGTCGTGCTGGATGAAGTCTGCGGGCGTCTGACCGGTCTTTGCTCCGGCCTGGATACATTCTTCGTCGTAAATGTCCATGTCGAGATAGGTGCCGTGCTGCTTGGCTAACGTGATGGTTTCGTCGTCGAGTATCTCGGCGTGTTCTATGGAGGCGGCTCCGGCGAGGATCGCGTTCTTGATACCCAGCGTGGCGTGGGCGTGCACGGCTACTCGAAGCCCGAAATTCTTTGCTTCATCTACGCCGGCTTGTATTTCTTCGGGCGTGAATTCGATCGACATCGGACTGCTGCCGTGGGTCAGAACGGCTCCGGTCGAAAGCATTTTGATCACGTCCACGCCGTTGTGGGCTAGCAGACGGACTTTCTGACGGACTTCCCAGGGACTGTTGGCTTCTCCGTAGTGGAGGTCCCAGGGGAGTTGAATGTCGGGGGCTTGTCCGGTCATGGCGCCGGCGCCGCCGGTGATCGTGATGTAGGCTCCGGCTACGAACATACGCGGGCCGATGATTTCTCCGCGGTTGATCGCGTCGCGCAGCGCGATGTCGTTCAGTGCGCGATAGGTTCCGACATCGCGCACGGTGGTGAAGCCAGACTCGAGTGTTTTGCGGGCGTTGGTCACGGATTCCAGCACTATCTGGGACGCAGTCTTCTTCAGGACGTTGAAGGGTTCGCCGTCGCTGTGGCCGTCGGCTACGTGGGTGTGGCAGTCGATCAATCCGGGGAGGACGGTTTTCGTGGAGAGATCGATCACGTTCGCGCCGTTGGGAATTGTGAGCGATTTCCCTACGGCTTGAATTTTGTTGTCTTGGATGAGAATGATTTGGTCGGTGAGAACGGTGCCGGAGTCGGGATCGATGAGGCGTCCGGCGCGGACGGCGGTGATTTGGGAGAACGCGATAGAAGTGTAAACAAGGATGAGGAATAGGAAAACGAACGCGTTTTTCATTTTGTTCCCCCCAGCTAAAAACGGAGGGTGGTTGACCCTCCGCTCTGCCGTTTCTTTCGCCCCTTTCGGGGCTTCGTCATTGCGATTCGGAACCCACGGCTTGCGCCGTGGGCTTCAATCTTGCGCCGCTTCGCGGCTGTAGCGACTGAAGTACGAAGCCGGTATGTGATGTCAATCTGCTGCGGCCGCCGTTTTGCCTAGTCCGCCCCTCAGGTCTGCCGCCAGTAAGCGATGGAAGAGTTGCTCGCCGGCTTCGCGTCGCACCGACAGACGTCCGGCGCGGTAGGCCCGTGATTTCAGGCCCCGCTGCACGGCTTCGCAGATGCCGAGGTCTTCGTCTTGCACTCGATTGCCGACTGCTACGCTCTGCTCGTTGTAGGCTCGGGCCGCTTCGCTGACGTCGGCGAAGTAGAAATCGAAAATGACGCGGCAATGATCCACATCGACAGGAATCACCAGATTTGTGTCCAGGTATCCTTCGTAGCAGTTGAACATGAAGTTGGGATATTGCCAGAAATACCAGGCGCGATCGCCTCTGCGAGTCGTGCCGGTCGCAGCGTCTTCTGCGGAACTCACCATCGGGCTCGACTGCAGACAGTAGCGGTCTTCGTTTTCGATGGTGTATTGCTTGTAATCGAGGACTGAGTTCAGGCCTTTGTGCAGGTGCGGCACGTGATATCCGCCGTCGAGATAGTTATCCACGAATACTTTCCAGTTACAGTGGATGTTGTAGGTTTGGGTCGCGAAGTAGTGCAGCTTGGTTAGTCCGAGCGGGGCGGTTCGCCTTACCAGACCGCCTAGAAAGTCCTGCAAGGAACTGGCATGCTGATCGAGATTGACGAAGACCAGCGTCTCCCAGGTATCGACCTTCACGGGGACGAGGCCATTGTCCTTGCGTTCGAAATTCTTTACGCCGTCGAATTCGGGCATGCCTTTGAGAGAACCATCGAGGCCGTAGTTCCATCCGTGATAGGGACAATGCAGGATGGAGGCTTGTCCGCAGGGCTCGGTCACGACGGCTGCTGCGTGATGACGGCACACGTTGTAGAAGGCGCGCAGGACGCCGTCGTTTCCGCGCACCGCTACCAGCGGCTCACCGGCAACCGTGGCGGTCACAAACTGGCCGGGCTTTTCGACTTGATCTACGCGGCCGATGACTTGCCACGTCTTGCTGAACACGGTTTGCTGTTCGAGTTCGGCAATACGCGGGTCGACGTACCACGGCGCGGGAATTGTGTAAGCGTCGGATAGTGGGGCTTTGTCGTCGTAGCCGGCGAGAATTTGGTCGACGGTCATCTCCGTGATCATGCTTTCTTCCCTGTCAGTTGAATCTTTTCCGAGCCGATGGCCCGTCGCAACAGTTCCGTGAACTGTTCGATGCGCGCTTCCTTTTTTTCTGGGATCGAGCCCTGCTTGCGGAACAGGCCGGGGTCGAGTTCTTCGGTGAGGAGCGCGTCCTGGAAGCGATCCATGGTCCACTCCAGGATCGAGCCGATCATGTCGACGTCGAGATCCTGGCGTAGTTCGTTCCGGCTCACACCGTAGCGCACGAATTCGCGCCATCCGTAGGGGTCTTCGGCTACCAGGAAACGGTTGATCTCGCGGCGCAGTGCCAGGTCGGTACCGTAATTGCCGACGAGATAGATCCGGTACGATGCCCAGTTATCACGGACCATATGCTCGGTGCGGCCGAGCCAGTAGCGCAGCATCTCGAAGATGCCCTGCTTCCGCACTTCGAGCGGGGCCTCCATGTATTTCGGGAACGAGCGCACGGCTTTTTTATAGGCTTCGAAAAACAGGCCGTCTTTGCTCTTGAAATGCTGGAAGACGGAGCCTTTGGCGATGCCTAATTCGGCGGCGATGTCCTCGACACGGGCGGCGCTGTAACCGTGCTCGGCGAAATGGCGAATGGCGACGTCGACGATTCGGGTCCGTTTGGCCTCTGAACGCGGACGCGGCTTCGCGTCTATCCGCAACTGAGCCGGCTTGGCTAGACTGCTGGCAATACTATTCATGATTGACCCCAAGTCAACAGGCAAGATACAGGGCGTGGAACCATTTTTCAATGGCTTTTTGCAATGGGTTCCGCTAGTTTCGCTTACCGGGGTCGGGACCCGCTCTTGACCAGTGGTCATTTCGGGATGGCGAGCACTTCCAACTACATCTACGACGCGGTTGTGGTCGGCGCCGGACACAATGGTTTGACTGCCGCCTGCTATCTGGCGCGGGCGGGGCTTTCCACTCTGGTACTGGAACGACGCGACATCGTGGGCGGATGCTGCGTGACCGAGGAAATTGCGCCGGGCTGCCGCGCGTCGACTACTTCTTATATCGCTAGCATGCTGCGGCCGGAAGTGATCCGCGACCTGAAGCTGGCCGAGCACGGGTTGCGCATGGTGCCTTGCGATCCCGCGTTGCAAGTGCCCTTTCTCGACGGACAACTGGTTTCGTGGTGGGCGGACCGGGATGGTGTGGTGGAGGAACTGCGGAAGATTTCGGTCAGAGATGCTGAGACGTTCATCCGCGTGGATGATCGCTTGAAGAAGCTGGCACGATATCTGCAACCTTTTTTTCTCGAGCCGCCGCCTGAGCCGGATACGAAGTCGCTGCGGGGCTGGAGTGATCTGCTTCGTGTTGGCAAACGCTTTCGCGGAATTTCGAGTGCTGACATTTCTCAGCTTGTTTCTTTTTTCACGGGCAGCCTGGGAGATTTTCTCGATCGCAATTACGAATCGGAGAGGGTTAAGACGCTTTTTCTCGCTAACAACGTCTATGGAAAACACGGTGGACCCTATCAGCCGGGAACGGCTCTGGGCCTGCTGTTTCACCTGCTGAGCGGCGGGGAACATGAGCTTCAGGGATTCTACGGACATGTGATGGGCGGTATGGGGGCGATTACGGGAGCGATGGCTGCGGCCGCGCGTCAGTTTGGTGTGGAGATTCGCACCAGCGCGCCGGTCGCGCAGATTGATTCGCGCAACGGACATGCGCGCGGAGTTGTGCTCGAAGACGGGACCGAGATTCGGGCTCGGGTTGTGCTTTCGAATGCCGATCCTAAGCGGACTTTCCTGAAGATGATTCCAGAGCGCGAGCTGCCGCCGGATTTCGTGCAGGCGGTACGGGGCATCAAGATGGACGGACCGTGCGCCAAGGTGAATATGGTTCTATCTGAGGAACCGCGGTTCACCGGCACACCTTCCAGTTACGATCCGCAGCAACGCTCGCTCTTTACGTTGATACCGTCGCTTGAGTTCGCTGAGCGGTGTTACGACGTTTCCAAATTTGGTGAGATTCCGGAGCAGCTTTGGGTGGATTGTGTCATCGCTTCCAACGCCGACCCATCGCTGGCGCCGGGAGGCAGGCATATCATGACCTGCTTCGTGCAGTATGTGCCTTACAAGTTGCGGCCCGGGACGTGGGATGAGAATCGCGAATTGCTTGGGGACCGCGTCGTCAGGAAGATTGCCGAGTACGCACCCAATGTGCAGAATGCGATCATTGCGCGGCAGGTGCTTACGCCGCTTGATCTTGAGCGCACCTACGGGCTCACTGAGGGCAATATCTTTCACGGCGATCTTAATCTCGAGCAACTCTTCTTCAGTCGTCCAGTTGCAGGGTGGTCGCAATATCGCACGCCGATTGCGGGACTTTATTTGTGCGGAGCGGGCGCGCACCCAGGGGGCGGCGTCACTGGCGCGCCCGGACACAATGCGGCGTATCAGGTGCTGCGCGACTGGAAGCGGGGCAAGTTCAAGGAGGCTGCGGCTTGAGCGGGAACGGATCTGCGCGAACGGCGGATTTCGTGATCGTTGGTGCGGGCGTGATGGGCGCATCGATCGCCTTTCACCTGGCGCGACGCAAGGCGGGGCGCATCGTCGTGCTTGAAAAAGATCACGTCGGCAGCGGTGGCAGCAGCCGTTCTTCGGCCCTCGTCCGCATGCACTATAGTTTCGCGCCGGAAGTGCAGCTGGCGCTGGTGAGTTTGAAGATGTTTCAGCACTGGCGTGAGATCGTTGGCGAGGCGGGCGGGTTTCGCAAGACGGGCTTTGTGCGAATTGTTCACCCTGGGGAAAGCGAGCGGCTCAGGCAGAATGTCGCGATGCAGCGGGAACTCGGAGCTAACGTCGAGCTGATTGATCGTCGTCAATTGCAGGAGCTTGAACCCGACTGGGCGGTGGATGAAGTGGAACTGGCGGCCTACGAACCGGACTCGGGTTACGGTGACGGCAATGTTGCCGCTAACGACTTTTTGAATCGCGCTCGCGATCTGGGGGCGACGTATCTATCCAAAACGCGGGCCTGCTCTTTCTTGATCGACGGAGAGCGCGTTCGCGGGGTTCAAACCGAAGTGGGCACGATCCATGCGCGGGTCGTCATCGCCGCCACGGGGCCATGGACGCGGCCGCTCATGCAGCAGGCTGGATTTGATCCTCCTATCGAGACGGAATACCACCAGGTCGCAATTCTCAAGAACGCGCCGAACATGAAAGGCGGAGGATCGGCCTGCATCGACTCGGTGACTTCGACTTACTTTCGCACTGACGGCGGCGACAAGTTTCTCATCGGAGATTTCTACGGCAAGCGACCGGATGATCCGGATAACTTTCCGCAGCGCGCTTCGGATATGGAACTTGAAGAGATCATTGAGCGCGCGAGTCGCCGCGTCCCAAAGATCGAGAACGCGGAAGTCATGCGCGGCGTGACCGGGGTTTATGACATGACACCGGATGCGCGGCCGCTGCTGGGACAGGTCACTGGAGTTGAGGGACTGTATATCTGTGCCGGATTTTCCGGTATGGGCTTCAAGATTTCACCGGCGATCGGGCTGGTGATGTCGGAACTGATTCTTGACGGCGCGGCGACGACGGTGGACATCTCGGCATTTCGTCCGACGCGCTTTGCCGAGGGCAAGTCGATCAAGGCGGAGTTTGAGTATAAAGATGATTAAGTAGTTCCGGCATCCTGCAGCTTCCAGCGGCGAGGGCGGGATGCCCTCGCTACAGCCGGCAGGATGCCGGCGCTACATCTAACCAGGAGCGCATATGGCTAAGAAAGGCATTCTCGAGCGTCTGAAAGAAGGGCCCGTCCTGGGTGACGGCGGTTATTTGCTTGAACTGGAGAAGCGCGGATGGGTGCGTCCGGGGCCGTTCACGCCGGAAGTTGCGATCGTGTATCCCAACGCGCTACGTGAACTGCACATTGAGTTCCGCGAAGCAGGGGCTGAGGTTTTGCAGGCGCTTACTTTCTACGCCAGCCGCGACAAGCTTGCGACCGTCGGTCTGGAGGACCGCGTCGAGGACATCAATCGATCGGCGGTGCGGGTCGCGAAGGAAGTTGCGGGTGATCAGTGTCTCGTGGCCGGGAACCTCAGTCTTACGTGGATGTATGAGCATGGCAGTGGGTCGGCGGCTGATCGCGTGCGCGAGACTTTCGACGAACAGCTCAAGATCCAGTGCGACGAGGGCGTGGATTTCATCATCGGCGAAACTTTCTCGTGGCTTGGCGAGGCATTGCTCGCCGTGGAGCGCGCCAAGAAGACAGGCCTGCCGGTGATGGTGACGATCTGCTTCGAGAACAAAGATGAGACTGCGGAAGGCAAGAGCGCAGCCGACTCTGCCAAGATTCTGCTGGATGCTGGGGCTGATATCGTCGGAATGAACTGCCTGAGGTCGCCCGAGCATACGCTGCCGTCCATGGAAAAGATGCGTAAGGCGGTGGATGGGTATCTTGCGTGCCAGCCTGTGGGATATCGCACTCCGAAAGAGACACCAGATTTCACGAGCTTGCCGGAGTTTCCTTACGGGCTCGATCCGCTGCAGCTTACACGCAAGCAAATGGGCGACTATGCGCTCCAGGCTCGAGAGGTCGGTATCAACTACATTGGCTCGTGTTGCGGGTCGGTTGCCGAGCATGTGCGGGAGATGGCTCGGGTGCTGGGCAAGCTGCCGGCGGAATCGCGTATCTGGAAAAAGGGCGGAGCGAAGCCGATGTCGGCGTATGAGTATTATGATCACGATCAGATGACGACCAAGTAGCGGTGTTTGAAAGTCGTCGAGGGAAAGGGCGCGTGCTCGGGGCCCATATTCGTAGAGGATGGCTCCCCGCGGCTCCCTTCCGGGCATGAGACGCGGCACGCCGCGTCTCTACGAATCGATCGTTTCCAAACACACATTGCGCCAATCAGGAGGATTATTTCAGTGAAAACATTCCACGCATCTTTGGTTGTTATATGCGCGCTGTGCGCTTTCGGAAATCCAGCTAAGTCGAAGGCGGCGGACAAGAAGCCTGACCGTCAGGTTGCCATTACGATTGACGACCTACCCGCTGCCTCCAACTTACTGCCCGCACCGGCTATCACCGAGATGACTACGAAGTTGCTGACTACGCTCCGCGACCAGAAGATTCCGGTGGTTGGGTTCGTCAACGAAAAAAAGCTCTACAAATCTGGAGAGGTCGACGAGAGGATCAACGCTCTCAGGATGTGGCTCGACTTCGGATTTGAACTGGGCAATCACACGTTCAGTCATGCTTCTCTGAATCGCGTGGGACTGAAGGCTTGGGAAGACGATGTGATCCAGGGCGAGAGCGTGACTAGTTTGTTGCTGGCTGAGCACAAGATGAAGATGCGCTATTTCCGGCATCCGTACCTCGACACTGGTCGCGACCTGCAAACCCGACGCGAGGCGGAAGCGTTTCTTGTCGCCAGAGGCTATCGGATCGCTCCCATCACGCTTGATGCGTGGGATTGGGCCTACGCCGGGGTTTATGAAGATGCCAAGAAGCGCGGCGACGCGGCGGCGCAGGAGGAACTGGCTAAAAGCTATCTCTCATACAGCGACGCGGTATTCGCGTATGCAGAACAGCAAGCAAAGCAATTGATCGGATACGAACCGAAACAGATTCTGTTGCTGCACGGGAATCAACTGGAGGCGGATCACATCGGAGAACTGCTCGACCTCTTCCGCAAGCGAGGATATCGTTTCATCACGCTGGAAGACGCGCTCGGCGATTCGGCGTACAGCCTGCCCGACACTTATGTCGGAGAGGAAGGAACTGGGTGGCTTGACCATTGGGCCATCACGCAGGGCAAGATCCCGCAGGGGGCTCCGGTGTTTCCGCAGGCGGTGATTGAGAAGTGGAAGGCACTGGCGCCAACACAACCGTAGCGCAGTTCTCGGTTCTCAGTTCTCGGCTCTCAGTGCAACCGGTGCGGTTCGTTCTTGCTGAGAACTGGGAACTGAGTTGTCAACCTTACTGTCCGGGTTTTTGCGCCGTCTGTAACTCTCGGGCACGGCTGATGAGTTTCTTCAGCTTACCCTCGACTGATGCGTCCCCGATACGCTCATCTTGCAGGACGCCGTCCGCATCGATTGTGAAGGTGTGAGGAATTGCCTGTACACCAAACATCCTTGATATTGGCCCGGTAAACCCGCCGTCGCGACACTGTAGCCAGGTCATCTCGTTTTTTGCGACAAAGTCCTTCCATTTCTGCTCGTCTTCGTCGAGGCTCACGCTCAGCACTACGAGGGGC
>Ga0137403_10007438_pt1 | contig 12363 bp, 16 predicted proteins | sample CZOMad2_1_16fung_FD_122057 | JGI IMG/M metagenome (GOLD analysis project Ga0137403, IMG submission 122057) | Vadose zone soil fungal communities from Angelo Coast Range Reserve, California, USA - CZOMad2_1_16fungal (Hybrid Assembly) | ecosystem: Environmental > Terrestrial > Soil > Vadose zone...
ACCTGTCGACCGCTACAGCTCAAGACCAGCTCCGAGGTCTGCTCTGGGAGGACTTGGTTACCTATCTGAAGGAGCAGTGCCATGAGAAGTCCGTTCTCGCCGAGCTGGAGCGACTTCGAGTCGCCTAACGAGCGCAAAAGTCAGTCAACATGAGTTTCTTACTACACCTGACTATCGGTCATGTGTCTGGGACTTATCCCATGGAAAGAGGTCGAAAATTCTAGTAGGCAATCAGGATTTCCGAGAGGATGATGCCTCTCGCTGGTGGATTACTATTATTGATTCGTATGGGGGACGTGAACTGGTACGCTGTAACTATGACTTCTTCCGTTATGGCCGTGGTTCTATTGCTATGTATCCCATGCATACGTGTCCACTTAAGGCTGTTTGAGTAGTCTGGAGCCAGCATGCTCTATTAGGAGACCCAGGGATGACGCAGAGGTCTGGGGTCGCCGCAAGCTGGTTCACGGGCCAAAATCCCCTTGAGGGGAAAAAAGCTATGGACCGCGCAGATGATGCAAATGAGTGCATTATTCGCCATCGATTGGAAGTCTACCAACGAGACACAGCTCGAGTGCTCAAGTATTACCCGATGGAACGCATCGTCAAGATCGATGCTCTCAGATCCCCTGTGGAGGTTTTGGATCAGATCCTCGACGTGATGATCTCCCTGCTGAGCAGGCGTCAAGCTAGATCACCTCGCATATGATTGGCACAATGATGTTCCTGATGCATGTATCGGCAGCCGCTATGTATGGGCGACCCACTAGGTCACCTCTACCAATGGTGGGGCGCGCTTGTACTAATCTCCCGTGCCCCGATTTGGACCAACAGACGAGCTGTGACCGAGAGATGTCCGCTGTTGCCCTTCCCATAGCGCCTCAGGTCCCCCGCATGTGACACCGCTGCGTCGTTATCCCATGCCCTTCACCACCTCATCCGTTGTCAGGACCCCGCTAGTGATAAACCCGAAGTTGACGAGCGCTGACGCGTAGCCGTCTCCCAACTCGGGATGCTGGGGGCCAGACGTCACGTCCTCCACCCAGGCGACCTCGAAGCCCTGTTCCACCAATTTGCGCAGATGGGCCTCGACGCAAGCGAAGCGCACCGCTGTCGGGTAATGCACCCCTTGCGCCTGTCTATTCCATGTCAAGGCGTTGACGGCCGAGCGTGCGACGTCCTCGTCGGTCCGTATGTCCGAGGGGAGCAGGGCGACTTCGATCTCATTGGCCACCGCTCTGACCCCGGACACCCGTGTGGCGGCACGTGCGGCGGCATATTTCTGTGCCAAGTTGGAGACCTTGCCGGTCAGGGTAACGATGCCATCCTTCACGGCCACTCCAATAGCCGCGGCGTTCAGGATGGGCTCATACTGGAGCTCCTCCTCCACATTTTTTTTGATGGTGAGATCATCCATACTGCATCCTCCTATTGAACTGGTCCCCTGCCATAATCGCGCGCACGCCCCGGACAGCCCTGCTGGTACTGCTTGTTGGGGGGACCCCTCCCATGTCTCATGGCCGGAGCACGAAGGTAGGTTACACAGCAGCCACTCTATGCTAGGCTGGGGGCATCATCGAATCAAGACCGCGTGCGCCTGGCGGCAAATGTGACACGACGCTGCCGAGGGCTGGCGTTACGATAGAGAGCGTATACCCGGTTCGATGCTTGGATCAACAGGGGATGGCCATGACCATCCCCTGTGTGGGGGCTCCGCCGCTCATGCCCCGAGACCTTCCTCTCGGCAACAGCAGTTTGCAGATCAACTTCGATAGTGCCTATCATCTTGTCGACCTGTATTACCCCTATGTCGGACAAAATAACCAAGCCATGGGTCACCCATTTCGGGTGGGCATCTGGATTGTTGGCGAATTCGCCTGGGTGGACGCGAGGGTACCTGGCGCGATGCCGAAGATGGAGAGCTGAGTGGCAACCCAATCGCGCAAGGTTCCGTGGATTCTGTCGGCAAGCTCAGCTTTATCGTGCCCGCTGACTCCTCCCAAGCAACCTATGCCTGGCTGGCAGTGGGGGAAAGCTATGCGGAAGTAAGAGCCTTCCATGACTTGGTCGTGGAGCGGACCCCACAGGCCCTGCTGAAACGCACTGCCGACTCCTAATTTTGCCGAGGCGTTTGGGGAAGTCGAACGGGCTCTGTGCTACCGGCAGGCGGCCGGAGCCATCAAAACTGTCATGGAAACACATCTATTCAGTCACCAGCATGGGGGGTTCGTGCGGAAGCTCGGAGATGATCCACAAAGCGGGTGCGACTACGACTTGACCCTCGATGCCAGCCCTTTTGGCCTCTTTACCTTTGGCGCCTTCGAGGCCACGGATCCCCGTGTGGTAGCCAGCATGGAAGCGGTGCGCACAGGTCTGTGGGTCTAGACAGACGGGAGGGGCTTGGCCCGCAATGAGGACGATTGGTACTGGCAAGTGTCCCAGGATATCGCCCGCGTTCGCGGCAATCCATGGATCATCTGCATGCTCTGGCTCGCGGAATGGAAAATCAGGCGCGCACCTCTGAGGCCGACCTGGCACTGACACTCGATCTGCTGTAATGGGCGGCGGCCCATGCCCGCCCGAGTGGCTGTCTGCCGGAGCAAGTCCACCCATACACTGGGGCTCCGTTGTCGGTATCTCCCCTGACATGGAGCCACGCCGCCTTCGTCCAGGCCTTACTTAGCTATCGCGACAAGCTGCACGCACTGAAAGTGAGCCCGACCTGCGGGGATTCACTGCACAAGTGACGACATGGGTTGCCCATCACCACAGCGCTATGCCTCCGCATAGTCAGCGCCGGGTCACAGGCCTTTACAACCCCCTGGGACCCACTGAGATGAGCACTTGACAAATGTGACACGGTGGGGGTAAGGACTGACATATATGTTATAACGTATCTAGATTTTATTCCGTAGGGCCCAACCCTGTCGCGCAAAAAATTTCTCCATAGTCGGCAGGACCGTAGGCATTTAGCATCAGGCAACCGGGACCGGCCGTGAGGAGGCTCCATGAATCCGACAACACCGCCCACTCCGCTCATTGGCGCACTCGAACAACTTCGTCCGCACGACCACCTGTGTTCAATATACGAGAGCCAGGAAGAGCAGTTCAGAACGTCAATGCCGTTCATACGGATCGGGCTCCAGCGCGGCGAAAAATGTATTTACATAGCCGACGATGCCAATATTCCCGCCGTTCGTGAGGCGATGTACCGTGAAGGGATTGACGTAGATCATGCCACTCGATCCAATGCGCTCGCATTAATCACCAAAGAACAATCATATCTAAGGCGCGGCTCTTTCGACCCGGATTGGATGTTTACCTTCTGGCAGGAAGCGACCGAGCAGGCAATGCACGAAGGATTCGCCGCCCTACGCGCCACCGGCGAAACGGAATGGGTTATCAGAGGAGGACCCGGGGTTGAGCGCTGGATGGAATACGAAAGCCGCTTGACTCACACGCTTGCAGAGAATAACTGCTTCGCACTCTGTCAATATAACCGGCGGCTCTTTCCTTCGGATCTCATCCTCGATGTCATCCGCACACATCCGACGGTGATATACGGCGACACAGTCTGCCTAAATTTGTATCATGTGCCGCCAGAAGAATTTCTGGGTACCAACCAAACCGCACGCGAGGTGGAGAGGATGCTGACCACTATCCAGGAGCGCGAGCGGGTAGAATATGCCCTCGGAGAACAGCGTAGGAATCTGCGCGATAGCGAACAACGGTTTCGTCTCATGGTGGAAGGCGTGAAGGACTATGCGATCTTCATGCTCGATGCTGCAGGCCGCGTCACTAGTTGGAATGTGGGAGCCGAGCGTCTCAAAGGGTATCGCGAAGATGAGATACTGGGGCAGCACCTCTCACGGTTTTATCCGCCTGAGGAGGTCGCCCGGGGCAAACCCGACGCAGCTCTCAGGTTGGCTACAGCCACCGGCAGAGCCGAAGACGAAGACTGGTGTGTACGCAAAGACGGGAGTCGGTTTTGGGCTGATGTCCTGATCACCGCGGTCCGGGATGAAGCAGGGGAGCTCATTGGTTTCTCTAAACTGACACGTGATATCACTGAGCGTAAGCTCGCCGAAGATGCCTTACAGAAGATGCAGACGGAGCTGACTCACGTCACACGCGTGATGACGATGGGCGAGATGGCCGCCTCCATCGCCCACGAAGTGAACCAGCCGCTCGCTGCCGTCGTAACCAACGGGAATGCGTGCCTGCGATGGCTCGCACGCGAAGTCCCAGACCTGGATGAGGCGCGGGCTGCCGTGGAGCGTATCATTCGGGATGGCCACCGGGCCAGCCACGTGATCCAGCGGCTTCGCGCGCTCGCGAAGCGTTCTGAGCCGCAGAAGGCCTGGCTGGACCTCAATGACGTCATTGACGAGGTGGTCACCCTGGTGCATAGCGAGGTGCGTATGCATCACGCGGCGCTGGAAATGGAGCTGACATCCGCGCTGCCGCCGGTGCTGGGGGATCGCATTCAAGTGCAGCAGGTGCTCCTGAATCTACTGATGAACGGCATCGAAGCGATGCGTGCCATCACAGACCGGCCACGGGAGTTGCTGATCAGGTCGCAGCAGTACGACACGGAAACTGTGCTTGTGGCCGTGCAAGACGCCGGCATTGGGCTCGACCCACAACAGATGGCCCGGCTGTTCGACGCCTTTTTCACCACCAAGCCGGAGGGGATGGGCCTCGGGCTATCGATCAGTCGTACCATTATCGAAGCCCACGGTGGCCACCTGTGGGCTACGCCGAACGCCGATCATGGCGCGACCATGCAGTTTACTCTGCCTGCGGGAGGGCAATTGGGTCATGAGTGATTCTAGCCCCCTCGTTTTTATCGTCGATGACGATTCATCGATCCGTGACGCCCTCACGAGCCTCATCAGGTCGGTGGGGCTCCGCGTCGAGACCTTCGGGTCAGCCCGAGAGTTTCTCACCCATCAGCACCAGAATGTGCCCAGCTGCCTGGTGCTCGACGTACGATTGCCTGGGTTGAGTGGGCTTGACCTCCAGCACGAGTTGACCGCGGCCCAGATCAACATTCCCATTATCTTCATTACCGGTTATGGCGACATCCCGATGACCGTGCAAGCCATGAAAGCCGGTGCGGTAGAGTTCCTGACCAAGCCATTCCGCGACCAGGACCTGCTTGATGCTATCCAGGAAGCCATCGATCGAGACCGCAAAGCACGGCAGCAGCGTGCGGAATTGGCCGCGTTGCACCAGTGCTATGACGCCCTGACGCCCCGTGAGCGGGACGTAATGTGTCACGTAGTTTCCGGTATGCTCAACAAGCAGATCGCCGCCGAATTGGGCACCAGCGAAATCACCATCAAGATCCACCGTGGTCAAGTCATGCGCAAAATGCGGGCCGAGTCTTTCGCAGATCTCGTCAGAATGGCCGAAAAACTAGGCCTCCCCGCCACCCGGTATTAGGCCATCTATACCAACGTATAATAGATTCCCCGCCATCCACATCATATAGTTACTCACGTAGAGCAATTCTTCCGACATCCACGCAAGACTGGTTTCAAGACCTTCTCATGCCGTCATGCTGGCTGGTGAAGCCATATGCGGTTGAGCTCCTGGTTGCCACACGAGATGACGGCCTAAGTCGTGTAGTAACTTCGGCAGTTAAGAAAGGTGAGTATGTCGACAATTCCGTTAATCGCAGTGGTCGACGATGACGAGGCAGTCCGCCAGGCCGTCGATGGTCTCATCCGATCGGCCGGGTATAGGACTGCGGTGTTCGCCTCGGGGGAGGACTTTTTGCATTCCAATCATCGGCCGAACACGGCCTGCCTGATCGTCGACGTGCGGATGCCGCGGATGAGTGGCCTTGAGCTCCAGCGGCGGTTGACCACAGCCAAATGCCGAATTCCTCTTATCTTCATCACCGCCCACGGTGATGAAGATGCACGCGCACAAGCGTTGAGCGCTGGGGCGGTTGATTTCTTGTACAAGCCATTCAACGATGAGGTCTTGCTCAGTGCTGTTCAGGCAGCACTACTGGCTTCACAGGCAGGCAAGTAAGAGGTCATCGCTGCCACGGCTGGACCCGGTGCGCACCGCAGGGGAATGCGGTTTCCCGTGTGACCATCCCCATGGTGGCCGGCAACTCCGCATTGTTCCCGTACCACGTTGATTGATACGCAGACATCCCCCCATACCAGGAGCGACTCCTGCAGTGGAACCTGCATTGCTCCTGAACAAGGTGCCATCGCCTCATCCCCGGTTGTAGGCGGGGAGGTGTGAAGACTCCATGGTGCTGCAGTAGCTGAACGGACAAGGGGGTGCTGCCATGCTGACAGATGATGTCTTACAACGGATGTATGATCTGGCCTACTGCCTCCATCCAGACAATGGCATCGCTCTGGCCGTGACGCTGGATGCCTGTGACCGGATTGCGCTCCTGCGCCGGATGCAGGATCGGCGTGGAGGCCATTACCGGTTCAGACTCCCCGAGGCCTGTCTCCCGCAATACTGCGTGTATCTTGCCTCAGACGCGCGCGAACGCGAGCAAGAGCGCCGGCATCCAGGCCAGGAGGCCGGGTATCGGCCGACCGCCGATGCTTACCTGGTGCGCTACCTGAAGTACCTCGTGTCGTGGACGATGGACCGGAATGCCTGTCATGTCGCTGTGGCGCTGGGGTGCTTCCTCTACGGGTATCAGCCGGGCGACATCGCCGATCTGGCCCCCGAGATCTTTAACCATCATAATATCCGGCGCGTCAAACGTCGGCTGGCGCTGCAACTCCACGCCCGCTTTCAGAGCGCGAACATCGTGGTCGACGAGCACCACATGCTCTGCACCCGCGCGCCGACGGCACACGAACGACAGCTGGTCGACCATGCGCTGGCGCTGTTTACGCCTTGGGGAGCGCCTCACATCCCCACGCCGGCCCCCGACAGATCCCTGCTGGAAACTCACTTTGATGGGGTTTCCACCCGCTCAGACTGGGAGCGGATCCATGCCCTGATCGATCCTGCATGCGCCGGGTTGCCGCGGTTGATTCGGGAGTATAATGCAAGTTTCCCTGGGGAGAGTCGTGCGCGCCTCGAGGACCCGGACCACGCGTTAGCGATCCCGTGCTTTAACCCCTGAGGAGGCAGTTGACGAAGACGCGCACCCATTTCGCTTCTCAATCCAATACAAGACCTGCCAGTCATCGCCTTATCTTGCTAGCCGTGGCTATGGAGCTGGCATTACCCGGCTAGCAGGACGCCTCTGGTCGTTCTTGCTGCTTGGGGCGTCCTGCCGTGGGGTATCGGAGAACCGGCTCTAGCGGTGGCCAGTCACCGCCCCCATCGCCGCCTCGATGGCATCCACCAACGTATCGAGGTCGTAGGAGCCGTCATGGCGCATACCGTTAATGAAGAAGGTCGGCGTGCCATTAACGCCGCTGCGGACGCCGCTCATAAAATGCTCGCGCACGCGAGGGGCATGGATGTGTCTGGCGAGCTCACTGCTAAATCGGGGCACGTCGAGGCCGAGCGCAGCCGCATATTGCAGCAAATCATTGGGCTCAAGCGCATACTGATGCTCGAATAACACGTAGTGCATCTCCCAGAACTTGCCCTGCACTCCGGCCGCCTCTGCCGCCTCTGCCGCCTGTTGGGCATGAGGGTGGACCGTGGTCAGTGGAAAGTGACGAAAGACAAAGCACATGCGGTGGCCCATCAACTGTCGCAGTTGCTTGACCATATGATGTGCCTGGCCGCAATGGGGGCACTCATAGTCGCCATACTCCACCATGGTCACTGATGCGGTAATCGGTCCGAGGACATGGTCGTGCTCGTTAATCGGCACGGTCAACCGTGGTGCAGTCGCTGGTTGAATCATCGGGATACCTCCTGCTTGCAGAGGTCTTCAAGCGCCGCCAAAATGCCGTCGGCGCCGGGGTTGACGCCAATTGGCGAGACATAGCTCCAGTGGATGGTGCCGTTGGCGGCGATGACGAATAGGGCCCGCTCACTCACACCGTCTGAATGGCGATATACACCGTACGTGCGGGCGACCGCGCCTTTGGGTTCAAAATCCGCCAGGAGGGGGAACCGCAATTTCCGGTCGCGGGCAAAGGCGAGATGACACCAGGCGCCGTCAACGGAAATCCCAAGCAGGGCGGCGTTGAAGTGACGAAACTCAGGGAGGAGTTCGTTGTACAGCGTCACTTGGTCGCCGCACACGGGACTCCAATCGGCCGGGTAGAAGGCCAGGATGACTGGCTGGCTGCCGAATTCCCGCAATGAGACACATTGGTCAGGCGTGCTGTGCAGGGTAAAGTCAGGTGCCTGGACGCCCGGCGGGAGGGGTGCTGATGGGGCAAAAGATGTGTAGTCGCTACGGTCCATGTTCGAATACCCTCCTGTTCTTCGACGCATCTGTGAACAATGGCTTAATTTGCCTTCGGCTGCAGGAATGTATCCGACGGGAAGGCTCTGTCGAGCTCCGTTCAATCCTTCCTCACTCTATGGCACTCTTGGGCAGAGCCCAAATCAGGAAAGAAATCATCTGGAGGCAAATCTGACACAGCGCCGCCGGAGGCCAGCTTTATGAAAGGACAGTCAGAGGGCCCCTCCACCAAATGCACCCCATCCTTTCATCGCATCGCCAATGGCATTTTCCGGCGTGGCGGCGGAAAAGCGCGGTCGAGCTCCATAAGATCCTCATTGGTGAGCTTTAGATCTAGAGCCGCGCGGTTCTCCCGTACGTGTGCCGTATGGCTCGCTTTTGGGATGACAGTGATGTCCTCCTGTTGAAGCAGCCACGCCAGGGCTATTTGAGCCGGGATCGCATGGTGTCGTACAGCGACCAATCTGAGCCGAGGATGGTCCAACATGCCCTGTTGCTCCCTTGGAGAGTGCTCGATCGGTGAGTAGGCCATGATCGGAATGCCGCGCTCGCGGCACCAGGGCAGGAGGTCCCACTCGATACCACGGTGTCTCAAGTTATACATTACCTGATCGGTGACGATCTCGTCGCCGCCAGGCAAGGCGGTCGCCTCGTCCATATCCGGTTGATCGAAATTGCTCACACCATAGTCGCGAATCTTCCCTGCTTGTTTGAGTGCCTGAAATGCCGCAAGGGTTTCGACGAGCGGCACCGTCCCGCGCCAGTGTAGCAGGTAGAGATCGAGGTAATCGGTCTTGAGGCGCAGCAGACTGCGCCCACACGCCTCGATGGCGCCGCGCCGGGTGGCGTTGTGTGGATAAACCTTGCTGACTAGGAACACTTCATCGCGACGACCTGCGATCGCCTCGCCTATGACTTCTTCCGCCCCGCCTTCGCCGTACATTTCGGCTGTGTCGATGAGCGTCATGCCAAGGTCTAATCCGAGACGGAGCGCCGCGATCTCAGCTGGTCGTTTCGTAGGATCTTCTCCCATCCCCCACGTCCCTTGCCCCAACGCAGGAATTAATCTTCCCGATGGCAGGCGCAATGTTCTCATCTCGGTTGTCCTCAGGGGGCCTCACACCGCATGCCGCGCTTGCTCACGCGTCCGGCTGAACAGCTTGATCATCTCCCGGGTGAACGCCGGGATATCATCGGGCTGGCGGCTCGAGACGAGATTGCGGTCGACCACGACCTCTTCATCCACCCACTCTGCCCCAGCGTTTCGGAGATCGGTCTTCAGCGACGGCCAGGAGGCAATCCGCCGTCCGCGCGCCGCGCCGGCCTCAATGACGGTCCATGGGCCGTGGCAGATGACCGCTACCGGTTTGCCCGCGTCAAAGAAGGCCTTGACGAATGCTACTGCCTTCGGCTGCATCCGGAGTGCATCAGGATTCATCACGCCGCCCGGTAGCAGCAGTGCGTCAAAGTCAGCCGGCTGGGCGCCGTCGAGGGCCACGTCGACCGGGAAAGGCTCAGCCCATTCCGTGAAGTTCCAACTGCGGACGCGCTCCCGCCTGGGCGACACAATGCGGGTCTCAGCACCTGCCTGGTCGAGAGCCCTTCGGGGATCAACCAGCTCGACTCGCTCGAAACCGTCCTCGACCACAATTGCTACCTTCAGCCCCTTGAGACTCTCGTGTTCCATATGGCTTATCTCCTTATGATCCGACCCCGGTGGTCGGGCTGACCCCCTCGCCACTATGCTGTGGCCGAGGTTGCCACTGAGGGTGTACACCTTGAGCCTATTCTATGGGTTTGCTTCCCCTCTGCCACCTCCCTGTGGAAAAACTCCCTACGGCCAGTCAGTGGGCTCCACCCCTCTTATTCTATGCCCTACATAGGCAAGGGCCAAATCAAGAACGGGATAAACTGGTGGCGAATGTGACACAGGCGACCCCTGCACCAATCTCCCACTTGCACGCGTCAGGCTGGGCGAACGTGAAGCCTGTCGCCTGGGTTTTGAGGTTCACATTGCCAAGCTGCCGCTTCCCGGCGTACTGTGCACGCAGGGGCGGTTGGATCTGTGTCAGATCTGCCTCCAACTTCTCTCGTTCCTGAATCTGTATGTGCACAAGGGTGCAGTAGATTAGTTGAGGAATTCACGGTGCATTGGATCATGGTCCAACACGAGCCGCGGGCGTATCCTTGCTGAGTCCGAGCAACTCTCTGAGGACACACGGAAACTGCCCTGGCTGAACAGTACCGGAACGTAGACGTGAGGAAGGAGGATCGCATGGCAATGGCAGATATCAAGCAGGCGCTGGCCTCAACTGAGGAGCTGGAGATCACCGTCACGGGTCGAAACTCGGGTCGAAAGATTTCCTTCCCGGTATGGTTCGTGCTCGAAGGCGAGACACTGTACCTACTGCCGGTGAAGGGGTCGGCAAGCAATTGGTACAAGAATATCTTGCGGAACCCTACCATGACGATCTCCGCCAGGGGAATGGAGATCACAGTCAACGTCAAGCCGATCACCGATCCACCCACCGTGAGAGAGGTAGTGGAAAAATTCCGGGCGAAATATGGGACGGCGAACATCCAACGCTACTACTCCAAGTTCGACGTCGCGGTCGAGGCCCGCTTGCCTTGATGGAGGGGGATGCAAGGGATGGCGTATAGGGATAATGATCGAGCCGTTGGTGAGCGCAATGGTGCGCGTCTACGCCACGATCCAGCCGAGATAGACCCAAGGGTCATAGACCTGACCGATGTCACCGAAGCTTGGCTCGCGCAATGGCACGGCCCGCACCCAGAGCCCGGCCAAGCCCAGCTCCTTGGCCCGGCGGGCCGGCACGACTGCACCCTCTACGAGCGTGCAACTCATGCACCATAATACTGCATGAGGAGGCCTACACCGTAGGCGAGCAGCGCCACCACCGCAAGGAAGGCCGACAGAGCCAGGAAGGTCGGCAGCCGCTCCTTGAACGCAGCCCGCGTCATGCCACGGCTGTCACTCGCGACGCTTATCAGGAGGCCCACGATGCAGATTATAGCGGCGAGGCCCATGAAGCTGAAGAGCATGATAGCCATACCAATGTAGAGCATACTTTTCATCTATCTGTGTTCCTGGCTTCGCCAGGTTCTGCTTGGCCGTGAACGTTTTACCGGGAATGACGTGGTTGGGGCTAGGCATTGTTGTGTGTGGGGCAAGACGGAGGCATTACGGCTGCTCCTGTTGGCGCCGTGGACGGCCTGCTCATGAACGCTCCTCCACCGGGCCCTGCGGCAAGGTATAGGGATCGCTCTTGACGAGCATATCCAGGATCTCTTCGCGGTGCTGTTGCTCCTCCTCGCGGATGCGACGGAGCCCTTCGGCGATCTCAGGATCGACCTGCTCGGCGAGGTGCATTGCTTCTATGAGGTCCGTATAGGAGCGTTTCTCCTCTTCCAGATCCGTGAGGAGCGCTTGCCAAGCATTTTTCGCGTCCTTCGGTGGGAGCGAGACGGCGGGGATCTCTCCTCCGAGCGCCAGAAGCTTGTTACGCAGCCATTGGACGTGTGCCTGTTCCTCCGCCACGATGCGAAGCAGCCGCTCACGGAACTGCGGATAATGCATGCGCTCGGCGTGCTGGGTGAACTGCGCGACATCTTGGACTTCTTCGAGGTAGGCGTCGCGAAGCATCTTCAGGAGTAGCTGATGCTCGTCCGGCTGAAGTGCGTCGAAGAACTGCTGCCATCCTTCGCGGATGGCTTTTTTCAATCGCTCCATGTAGCTCTCTGCCATGTGTCTGTCCTCCTTTCTTCTCAGCCGCACCCGTGCGACAGATACCGCCTGACCATTGGCCTCGGCACAGCGTAGGCAGACATTCGACCGCGGCGCAGGGCGCTTGTCAAGTCGTATACCATACTCGCCCATCTCGTTTAATCAAGGTGTCCGCGGCCGCGGGGCCCCAGGAGCCGGCGGGGTAGTTGGGGAGATCGTTTGGCGGCGCGGACTCCCAGTGCTGCATGATGGG
>Ga0137403_10007439_pt1 | contig 12363 bp, 14 predicted proteins | sample CZOMad2_1_16fung_FD_122057 | JGI IMG/M metagenome (GOLD analysis project Ga0137403, IMG submission 122057) | Vadose zone soil fungal communities from Angelo Coast Range Reserve, California, USA - CZOMad2_1_16fungal (Hybrid Assembly) | ecosystem: Environmental > Terrestrial > Soil > Vadose zone...
GTGCGCAAATCTACTCTCGATCTGGCCGGCAAGGGCCGTTTCACGCTGCTCACCGGCATCGGCGGCGAGAGCTGGAGATCGGCGGCTGCCGCGGTCGAAGCCGCCTACGGGGTCTCGGTCGATGTTGTCACCATCGGTCCTGCGGGCTGCGATGCTCTCGATATTTACGCCGACTGGTATCGACAGAGCGAAGTCGAGGAGGACGGCTGCGTGCTCGTTCGGCCGGATATCTATGTCGCCTGGCGTGCCAGGGAAGCGATGCCGAACGCCTCGGACGTTCTCGTGAACGTGTTTGGAGCACTGCTCGGCCGAACCGCCGGGATCGATCATCGCGCGGAGGCGTCGGTCGCTGCCGCTTAACGCGATTGGCGACCGGAATTTATCGGAAAAGTTAATTGGTCAATTGACCAGGCCCGGCAACGAACCGGCTTATATCGGAGGAGGGAAATATGAACGGCAATATGCGCAACAGGAATTCAGGTTACGATCGCCGCCACATTCTGCGCGGCCTGGCCGGCGGAGTTGCCGCGACCAGTGCGATGACGTTGTTCGGTCCGTCAGTTCACGCCGCCAAGCCGATCAAGATCGGCTATGTCTCGCCGAAAAGCGGCCCGCTTGCCGCATTCGCGGAGGCCGACGATTTCGTGCTCGGAGAATTCCGCAAGTCGGTCAAGGACGGCCTGAAGCTCGGCTCTCAAACCTACCAGATCGAGGTCGTTACGAAAGACAGTCAGTCGAATCCGAACCGGGCTGCCGAAGTGGCCAAGGAGCTGATCACCAGGGACAACGTCTCATTGATTTTGGTCGGCGCAACCCCTGAGACCAACAACCCGGTGGCGACGCAATGCGAGCTTGAACAGGTTCCCTGCATTTCGAGCCTTGCCCCCTGGCAGACCAATTTCATTGGCCGGCAGGCCAATCCCGCCGACCCGAAGAGCTGGAAGCCGTTCGACTACACGTTTCATTACTTCTGGGGCCTCGAAGATGTCATCGGGGTCTTCACTGGCATGTGGAATCAGGTCGCGACCAACAAATCGGTGGGCGCGCTGTTTCCGAATGACGCCGACGGCAATGCCTGGGGCGACACGACCATCGGCTTTCCGCCGGTGCTCGCCAAGCAGGGCTTCAGGCTGACCGATCCGGGCCGTTTCCAGAATCTGACCGACGATTTCAGCTCGCAGATCTCCGCGTTTCGTAGCGCGGACGCGGAGGTCGTCACCGGCGTGGTCATTCCTCCGGACTTTACAACGTTCTGGAATCAATCGCGCCAGAAAGGCTTCAGGCCGAAGGTGGTGTCCGTTGCCAAGGCCCTGCTGTTCCCGACAACTGTTCAGGCGCTCGGCAAGAGCGGCAACAACATTTCGACCGAGGTGTGGTGGACGCCCAGCCATCCCTACAAATCGAGCCTGAGCGGCGTCAGCGCTGCCGACCTCGCCAAAAGCTACGAGCAGGCATCCGGCAAGCAATGGACCCAGCCTATCGGTTTCGTCCATTCGCTGTTTGAAGTTGCGGTTGATGCGATGAAACGATCGAGCGACCCGACGGACGGCGCCGCGCTGGCCAAGGCCATCGGCGCGACCAAGCTGGACACGGTCGTCGGTCCGGTTGTCTTCGGCTCCGACAAGGTGCCGCCGTTCGCCGCAAGGAACATCGCAAAGACGCCGCTTGTGGGCGGCCAGTGGAGGTTGACCGGCGACAAATACAACATGGTCATTACCGAGAACAAACAGGCGCCGCAGATTCCGCTTGGCGGTGACATGCAAGCCCTGAGCTGAGTCTCGATGATGTCGGGCGATAACGATGCTTGAACTCAAAGCCATATCGAAGGCGTTCGGGGCGATCGTCGTCGCCAGCGATATCGACTTGACCTTGTCGCCCGGCGAAGCGCTCGGCGTCATCGGTCCGAACGGGGCCGGCAAGTCCAGCCTGTTCAACCTCATCACCGGGATGGTGCGACCGGATTCCGGCCGCATCATTCTCGACGGCAACGACATCACGCACCTGCCGCCGGAAGCACGATGCCGTGCCGGCATCGGCCGCTCGTTCCAGATTCCGCTGCCATTCGATCATCTGTCGGTGTTCGAAAATCTTTCGGTCGCGGCGCTGTTCGGCGGCGGCCTTTCGGAGGCCGAAGCAATACCGCTCTGCGGTCGGACGCTGGCACTCACCGGACTTGAAGCAAAGGCCAACCGGCTGGCGGGAAGCCTGCCGCTGCTCGACCGCAAGCGGTTGGAACTGGCGCGGGCGCTCGCCACCTGTCCGCGCACGCTGTTGCTCGATGAAATTGCGGGCGGGCTTACCGACGCCGAATGCCATGAATTGATCGCGACCATTCGCACCATCCACGCCGAAGGGGTCGGCATCATCTGGATTGAGCACGTGGTGCATGCGCTGCTCGCGGTGGTGCAGCGCCTGATAGTGCTGGATTTCGGGCGGGTGGTGGCGCAAGGCGCCCCCGCGGAGGTGATGCGATCGAACGAAGTGCAGACCATCTACATGGGTGTGCCGGCATGACCGCGCTGCTCAGCGTCTCGGCACTCGATGCGTTCTACGGCGACTTCCAGGCGCTGTTCGGTATCGACTTCGAACTGCAACAGGGCGAAGCGGTGGCAGTGATAGGCGCGAATGGTGCGGGCAAATCGACGCTGTTGAAGTCGTTGGCCGGGCTGGTGCGCAACCGGCCCGATGCGATCCGGTTCGCAGGCCGCGACATCGGCGACAGCCCGGCGGCGAACATCGTCCGGTTCGGCCTGGCGCTGGTGCCGGAAGGCCGGCAGCTGTTTCCCTCGTTGACCGTCGAGGAGAACCTTCTGATCGGCGCTTATGGCGGCGAGCGCACCTCGCCGTGGGATCTGCAAGCCGTCTATCGGATGTTTCCGGTGTTGCAGGAGCGGCGGCGCAGCGCAGTCACGGTGCTGTCGGGCGGCCAGCAGCAGATGGTCGCGATCGGCCGCGGGCTGATGTCGAATCCATCGGTATTGCTGTGCGACGAGATCAGCCTTGGGCTGGCGCCGATCGTGGTGGAAGACATTTACCGAATGTTGCCACGGATCCGCGGCAACGGTACCGCGATCGTGGTGGTCGAGCAGGATATTGCCCGCGCTTTGCGCTCGACCGATCGCTTTTATTGTCTTCAGGAGGGCCGCGTGACGCTGGCCGGCCGGCCGGCGGATGCGGATCAGGATGCGATCCGCGCGGCGTATTTCGGAACGTGAGGCGGCTATGAACGGGTTCGACACCATCATCGAAGGCGTGCTGCTCGGCGGCGTCTATGCACTGTTTGCGCTTGGGCTGTCGCTGATCTTCGGCATCATGCGCCTAGTCAATCTCGCCCACGGTGACCTAATCTTGCTGGCGGCGTATCTGGTGCTCTCCGTCACCACCGCCCTTGGCGTTCCGCTGGCGGCGTCGTCGCTGCTGGTTGTCGTGGTGATGTTCGCCGCCGGCTTCGCGCTGCAACGGCTGGTGCTTGAGCGCGTGCTCGGCGACGACATCTTGCCACCGCTCCTGGTGACGTTCGGGCTATCCATCGTGATCCAGAACGGACTCCTGCTCGGCTACGGCGCCGACAGCCGCCGGCTGCAGGCCGGCGCATTCGAATCCTCGTCGGTGACGCTGGCGCCGGGATTGAGCATCGGCCTTGCGCCGCTCGCCGCGCTGCTGATGGCGGTCGCCGCGGTCGCGCTGCTGCAACTGATCTTCTATCGCACCTCGCTCGGCAGGGCATTCCGCGCCACCGCCGACAGTCCGCCGATCGCGCAGCTGATGGGTATCAACGAACGCAATGTCTACGCCATCGCGGTCGGCCTTTCGGTCGCGGTATCGGTGATTGCGGCGATCACCTTCGGCATCCGCGCCAATTTCGATCCCTCGATCGGCCCGGCCAGGCTGCTGTACGCGTTCGAAGCAGTAATCATCGGCGGGTTGGGTAGCCTGTGGGGTACGCTGGCGGGTGGTATCGTGTTGGGGCTGGCGCAGACCATCGGCGCGCGGATCAATCCAGAATGGCAGATTCTTGCCGGCCATCTCACGTTTCTCGCGGTGCTGATGGTGCGACCGCGCGGACTGTTCCCCTCGAGGCGACCATGACCGTCGACAGCATACCCATGACAGCGAGTGGCGAGAGGGAAAAGGCATCGGCGCCGGTGTGGCGGATCCGCGTGGGAACTCGGCTGTCGCGCGGGGCCGCCATCGCAGGTCTCGCCCTCGTGGTGGCGCTGGCGCTATTGCCCATGATCGCCTCGCGCAATCTGATTCAGGATCTGATTTTCGTGTTCACGATGCTGGCGCTGGCGCAATTATGGAACGTGCTGGCCGGCTGGGGCGGACTGGTCTCGGTGGGGCAGCAGGCGTTTGTCGGGCTCGGGGCTTACGCGCTGTTCGCCGGCGTCGTGGTAATCGGTATCGATCCCGTTGTCGCGATTTTGCTCGCCGGCGCGGTCGCGGCCGTCGCCGCCGCTGTACTCGGGCCGCTGCTGTTCCGATTAGAGGGACCTTACTTCGCGATCGGTAGCTGGGTGGCGGCGGAAGCACTGCGGCTGATCTGCGCGCAGTTCAAATCGCTCGGCGGGGGTACCGGGATGTCGATCTCGCCGTCGGAATTGTCGCAAATGACCGGGCTGAAAGCCGTTCAGGCGCTATTCGGCCTTCGGGCCGGGGCGGCACGCGACATACTGATTTACTGGCTGGCGTTGCTACTCGTCGTATTGGTGACGTTGAGCATCTATGCCTTCGTGCGCTCACGGATGGGCCTTGCGCTGGCGGCGAGCCGCGATAACGCGCTTGCGGCGCGCAGCGTCGGCGTGCGCACCGGCCGCATCCGTTATTTTCTCTGGGTAGTGGTGGCTTTCGCCACCGGCATGGTCGGCGCGCTCGTCTACCTGCAGAAGGCGCGAATTTCACCGGATGCCGCCTTCAGCGTCACTGACTGGACGGCTTATGTGATTTTCATCGTCGTAATCGGCGGCGTCCGCACCATTGAAGGCCCGATGATCGGTGTGCTGACGCTGTGGCTCCTGATCTCCTATCTCTCGCAGTTTGGCAGCCTTTATCTCGTTGTTCTCGGCATTGTCGCAATCCTCATCATGCTGTTCATGCCCAGGGGAATCTGGGGCGAGACAGCGCGGCATTGGAATGTCCGGCTGTTTCCAACCCAACGCGTGCTCAGTCGGAATTCATGACGGGGCATTCAGGAAAGCGACAGGAGACGAACTAGATGCGATTTGCCTCATTTATCTGGAACGGACGCCGTGGCCTCGCGGTCGATGCCGGTGGAGCGAAATTTGTCGGGCGATACTCGGACGATCCCCGCCATCCGGGGGATCTTCATAACCTGATCCAATCGGGTCCGGCTGGGCTTGCCGCGGGTTACAACCAGTTGCTCTCCGGTGATGCGATCGATATGCCGACCGTGCTCCGTCTTCCGCCGATTCCGAACCCCGAAAAAATCATTTGCGTCGGACTGAACTATCTCGATCACACCAGTGAAAGCGGCTTTGTGCAACCTGACTACCCGACCCTGTTCACGCGCGTGAACTCCAGCCTCGTCGGTGACGGTGCTCCCATCGTCCGTCCAACCGTCTCGGACCAGCTCGACTACGAGGGTGAACTCGTCGCGGTCATCGGCCGCGGCGGCCGGCATATCAAGAAGGCGGATGCACTCGATCACGTCGCCGGCTATTCGATCTTCAATGATGCATCAATCCGCGACTACCAGTTCAAAACGCCGCAATGGACAGTCGGGAAAAACTTCGACGGTACCGGCGCGTTCGGACCGGTGTTCGTGACCGCGGACGAACTGCCTGACGGCTGCAAGGGACTGAAACTCGAGACCCGGCTGAACGGCGTGACTGTTCAAAGTGCATCGATCGCATCGATGGTTTTCGACGTTGCATCTCAGATCGAGATCATCAGCGCGGCGATCACGTTGGCGCCCGGCGATCTGCTCGTTACCGGTACGCCTGCCGGCGTAGGCCTCGCTCGCAAGCCGCCGCTTTGGATGAAGCCGGGCGATATCTGCGAAGTCGAAATCGAAGGCATCGGCGTTCTGCGAAATCCCATCCTGGATGAAGTCAGACCGCACTGACTCCGTGGAGGAAGATAGAGGAAGACGTGCATGACTCAGATAAAAAGCTATATCGGACCGACGCGGCGCCCCGGCGAGCTTGGGGTTCATTCGATCGACCACTTCAATCTGGTGGTGCCTTCGCTGAAGGATGCCGAACGGTTCTATTTGTCGTTCGGCCTGGACGTTCGAGCCGAGGGCGATGCCTTGTCCGTCATGACGCATGGTACCGCGCACCGCTGGGGCGCTCTTGTTGAAGGTCCGCAGAAGAAACTGTCCTATTTGTCCTTTGGCGCATTCGCCGATGACCTTCCGAGGTTTCGCGAAAAGCTGCAGTCTTGCGATGTTCGCCAGATTGACCCTCCGCCGGGCTTCGAGTCCAACGGAATATGGTTCAGGGATCCGGACGGACTGCTCATCGAAGTTCGTGTCGGTGAAAAGACCTCTCCAAACGAGAAGCCGGTTTGCATCAATGAACAGGGGCGGATCGGAGCGCAAAATGCACCGAACCGGTCGGCGGTCTCGCCCGTCAGACCGCGACGTCTGGCTCACATCCTGATTTTCGCATCCGACGTCGCACGCGCCATACGTTTTTATACCTCGGTGCTCGGCTTGAGGCTATCAGACCGGTCCGGCGACGGGATTGCCTTCATGCACGGCATTCACGGCAGCGATCATCATCTCATCGCGCTGGCGAAATCCAATGGTCCAGGATTGCATCATCTGAGTTGGGACGTGGAATCGATTCATCAGATCGGGCTGGGTGCGATGCAGATGGCCGACAAAGGATTTGCGGGCGGTTGGGGGCTCGGCAGGCACGTGCTGGGATCAAACTATTTTCACTACGTCCGCGACCCCTGGGGCAGCTATTCCGAATATTCCTCTGATATCGATTACATCCCGGTCAACTACGATTGGCAGGCCGGCGATCATTCCGCTGACGACGCGTTTTATGTTTGGGGGCCGGTGCCACCGGCTGATTTCGCCTTCAACTACGAAACCGCGGTGACGTGATTGGTTCGGTGAATCAAGGGCGCCCAACTTTCAGATCGACAGCTTCGACGCGAGACGCAAGGTTTTTGTTATGTTGGAAGGTCCTGAAAGAGCTTTGGCACCGTTTGTGCCGCGAATTCCTTGAATACGCGCACAGTCTGCGGGATGTGCCGATTGCTCAGATGGACCATCAAGAGATCGAAGCTGGAGAAGCGCCATTTCGGCATGATCTCGACGAGGCGCCCGGCTCGCACCAGTTCGGGCTGGACCACCGGCGGCAAGCTGCCGATGCCACCGCCCGCGAGCAGCGCGGACGCAAGTCCCGTGAAGTCGTTCATCGATAAGTAAGGCATGAACGTCAGCGTTTCCTTCTCCGTTCCGTTCACATGAACAAAGGCCCAGCTATTTTCGGGCTTCGTAAAGTACGAAAAGGCGAGAAGGCGGTGGGCCAGCAAGTCCTGCGGTGTTTCGGGCGGCTTGCACTGTCCGAGATAGGCGGGGCTCGCGACCAGTCGGTTTCGGTAGGTTAGTATCTTTCGCCCGACCAGAGAAGAATCTCTGAGCGGTCCAGCGCCGATCCTGAACACCAGGTCAATGCCTTCGGCGATATGATCGACGTACCGGTCAGTAACGAAGATTTGGACGCGAACCTCCGGATAGGACACCTGGAATGCGCCGACCAGCGGCGCGAGCAACGTGTCGGAGATACTCGGCGGCGCGGAAAGCCGCAATATGCCGGAAACGTTCGACAACTGGTTCGAGACGACGTTTTCGATCGCCTCACTGAGCTCGACAGCGCGTTGGGCGTGCTCGAGAACTTCAGATCCGACGTTGGTAAGCCGTAGGTTGCGGGTTGACCGTTCGAGAAGGCGGACGCCGAGCTGATCCTCAAGGTCGGCAATCCGGCGACTGACGGTGGAGATCGGCATTTTCAGACGTCGTGCCGCTTCCGAAAAGCTTTGTGCCTCGACAACCTTGGCGAAAATCAACAGCGAATCGAGGTCCGGTTTTCCATCCATGGAAAGCTGATTTCCTGTGTTTCCGGCCTAACGTACTTCGTTTTCCCATTTTCGGAAAATTAATTCCCAACTTTGCCAGCTAATAAACAAACCGCCGTTGTCTTAGGTAAAGACCATCGAGATAACGAACGGAGTGTGAGCAATGGCAGCTAATATTTACATCGCGTCAGCATTCGCCGCGGCGATGCTTTTGGCAGGATCGGGCTTCGCAGCCCGAGCGCAGTCGTCCTTGGAAAGTCCAGCCGGTAACACCGGCGCAATCAAGGAGGTCGTATCTTTGTACGAAGCGGCGTTGAACGCTTCCAGCGCTGATGCAGTGATGCCGCTTTACGCCGACGACGGCGTGTTCATGCCGCCCTACAACCACGCGGCGGTCGGCAAGGCAGCGGTGCGGGAGGCCTACGCTGCGGTATTCAAGGCGATCACTCTGCGTCTCAAGTTCACCGTAGCCGAAGCGGTTCAGATGGCGCCGGACTGGGCGTTCGTGCGCACGAGTTCGGCGGGAGCGATGACCGTCAACGCGACCGGCGCGCAGAGCACCGAAGGCAATCAGGAGCTCTTCATTTTCAAGAAGAGTGCTGATGGTAGTTGGAAGATCGCACGTTACAGCTTCTCCAGCACCAATCCACCGCCGAAGCAGTAGCTCGATAGCTTGCGCGGCGAACGAGTAGCCTGGACGGGGGGCGACTCTCATCACGCGAATTGACTTTGATCGTCGCTCAAGCCACCGGCTCAGCGCGGCGATCAAGCCTCCGCAGTGATCGACGAGTTGCTCGCCATGGCGCGTGCAGCGGCCGAAGCTGACCAAACGGCCGGCCGGAGCATATGCCGACCGTCACGTGCTGAGCCGCTTTTTAGGATGGCCGCTGCGCAGGCCGAACAAATACGTTTTGTTTCTGACGTAGCGCTCGGCTACAGCTATCGGCAGCGACCCAATAACTGACAGGAGGCAAAAGCGCGCACGATCGGCCTGACGCATCCTATCGAGCTCATGCGGTATGCCGTGTTTCCGCGCACACCGGACCGCGACTTGGTACGAAAAAGCTCCGTCCTTAGTGACGTCGAGTTCGGCAATGCTAAAATCTACGCCGCCGCACGAAATAGCCCGTTCTTTGACGGCGGAGCAAGCGGTCCTAGCGCCGAACAAAGCGCTGCAATACCTAGCAATTTTAGATGATTGCGTGTCCGGGATTTTAACCTGCCACGAGACCATTTGGTGGCTGCGATGGATCGCGCGGGCCGCACTATCACAACGTGGCCTCGCGAGTTACACCGCCAAGCAAATCTGTAAGCTGATGCAGGACGACGGGTTTCCAAAGTTCAATCAGGAAAACCATACGAGACTCTGGAAGGAGTTGGATGCAAAAGATCCAAACAAAGGGTTCGGAAAAGTCGGCGACTAGAAGAACACCTGGGTTTGGTTTGACAGCTGGGTCGCTCGCGTTCGCGCGCACTGCCAAGAACACCAAGATCGATACAAATAGCTTCTCCTATGGAGCGGTTATCGATGCAACATTCGCAACGATCACGGTGCGAGTGCTTGTGCTCGAGTTCCCGTTGCTGCCGCCAACACCTTCGCACTCGATCTTCCGAGCAATTCAGAAAACTGCTATCCTTCACGCCAGTACGGAAGGTCGTCAGGGGAAGTGCTAGCTCAGCGCTTCGCATCGGGGAAGGGAGAGTGACTTCTCTCTATTCAAAAATCTTGCGGAACAATTCGCGAGATTTCTCGGCGGGAAGTCGACGCGCTTTTTTTGGCAATTCGTCCAGATCTTGGCTCGCGTTTAAGCACAATGCCATTTTGAGCGACCGGGAGTGAGCCTTTGAATGACAGATTTGAGCGGGTAAGTGCGCTGCGAAATTCGACAGAGGGAATCAATTCAAAGGCTTGGCTAGCGTTGGTGGCCCTGGCTACATTCGGCATGTATTTGCTTGTTGTTATCGGGGGAACCACCGACGAGCAGTTCGTCATGGACAAGCCAATCCTACTCCCAATCTTGAACGCTAATGTTGGAATTGTGGGCTTCTATCTCTTGTCGCCGGTACTCCTGTTAGTTCTACACGGATACTTCCTCTCGTCGGCCGCTATCCTCCGCAGCCGCGTCACGCTGCTAGACGAATTGATTGATGGGGTATCAGCTCCTCGATCAGATCGGGACTTTCAGCGAATGATAGGACCTAGCGGCCCTCTAATTGAAATAGTGCGGCCAAGGTCTAGGTGGCCCCGCTTTTTAGCTCAGGCCCTTCTCCTTGGTTTAGTAGTGATAACTCCCTTATTCCTCTTGCTCGCAATCCAAGCGCGGTTTTTACCTTATCATTCGGCCACCGTCACATGGAGCCATCGGCTTACTGTATTCGTGGATATTGTATTGGTCACGATCTTTCTGTTGGCGCTTGTCAGGAGACATCGCTTCTTATTGGCGATCTCTTTCGTACTTCTAATTGCTGTTCCGGTCCTCTTGTTCTCCGTATTTGTTGTCACCATTCCGCAGGAGTTAACCGAGGAGATCGTTTTAAAGTTCGCCTCGTCGTCGGCAATTGTGCCAGTGAGCTGCACCCGGTTCCGAAGACACCCGCTTAAGCTAATCCAGCCTGCCTCTCGAACTCCATAGGGCTTAAATATGCGATCGTCGAGTGCCGGCGTTTCGGATTGTAGAAGCGCTCGATGTAGTCGAACACGTCGGCCTTGGCGTCGTCCCTCGTTCGGTAAATTCTACGAGCAGTTCGCTCGGTCTTCAACGACGAGAAAAAGCTCTCCATCGCCGCATTGTCCCAGACGTTGCCGGAACGACTCATCGAACAGACGACGCCGTGATCGGCCATCAGTCGCTGGAATTGCTCGCTGGTGTATTGGCTGCCGCGATCGGAATGATGCAGCAGAGCATCAGGTTTGCCCCGTCGCCAGATTGCCATCACCAGGGCGTCGGTGACGAGCTGGGCCGTCATCGCTGCGTTCATCGACCACCCAACCACACGGCGGGAGAACAGATCGACGACGGCGGCCACATAGAGCCAGCCCTCCGCCGTCCACACATACGTGAAATCAGCGATCCATTTGCGGTTGGGAGCGGGGGCTTCGAAGCTGCGATCGAGCACGTTGGGAGCGACGGCGGCGACCTGCCGCTCACCCAGATCGGGCGGCAGTCGACGCCGGCGCGGGCGCGCTTTAAGGGCTTGCTGCCGCATCAATCGTTCGATCCGGTGCAGACCACACCTCACCCCTTCGGCGAGCAGATCGTGCCAGACACGCCTGGCCCCGTAGGTTCGATCGCTCGCCAGAAAGCTGGCACGAACCTTCGCGCCAACGTCCTCATTGCTCCGGCTGCGTTGACTGCGCCGCCGTGTCAGCCAGGCATAGAAGCCACCCCGCGAGACACCGAGCGCCCCGCACAACCATTCCGCCGGCCAGATCCCCCGGTGCTTCGCAACGAAACCGAACTTCACGTCGATTCCTTCGCGAAGTAGGCCGCGGCTTTTTTTAGGATATCGCGTTCGGCCTTCAGTCTGGCGACCTCGCGCTTGAGCTGCGCGATCTCCAACTGCTCCGGCTTCATCTGGCCGTGGCCGGGAAACGCATGCTGCGGATCGTCCGCAAGCTGCTTCACCCAATTGCGCAACTGTGTTGGATGAACGCCAAGGTCTTTTGACGCCTGCGCATAAGAGACACCCCGCTGCTTGATCAGCCGGACCGCCTCAAGCTTGAACTCTCGCGTGAACTGCCGTCTCTCCATGACACACCTCCTGCTCCATAAAACACCTAACTTGGTGTCTTCGGAACCGGGTGCAGCTCAAGTGTCATGATTTTACCCATCGTTTGACAGTCTACTTCGCGGGTGTATTCTCACGCCGCCCATCGGAAAATACTCCCACTAGGTAAGGCCCTCCGACCCGACCGGTTTAGATCCCGCGCACCTTACAAAGCGCGAGCAGAGTCATGTGCGATCCAGAAAAGGGGATGGGACATGAATAAGGCATCTTTCGTATCAGGGATTCTCGGTGTAATCGTTCTTCTTACCGGCGCAATCGATGCGCAGGTTATCGGCACGGTCACGGTTCGCCGGTCCGACGGAGGACAGTTTAGACCCAACGAAGACTGGGCTCACGGGCCTCGCTTGGGGAACCGTGGCATCTTCTTCGCTGATGTGGACGGTGACGGCAAAGCGGACATGATCGTGGTCGACGATGACACGGTCACAGTGCGCAGATCTGACGGAACCCAATTCCTCCCGAACGAAGACTGGACTCACGGGCCTTACTTCGGGACCCGTGGCATCTTCTTCGCCGATG
>Ga0137403_10007441_pt1 | contig 12362 bp, 14 predicted proteins | sample CZOMad2_1_16fung_FD_122057 | JGI IMG/M metagenome (GOLD analysis project Ga0137403, IMG submission 122057) | Vadose zone soil fungal communities from Angelo Coast Range Reserve, California, USA - CZOMad2_1_16fungal (Hybrid Assembly) | ecosystem: Environmental > Terrestrial > Soil > Vadose zone...
GCTCCAGTTGTGATTCTCCTCTACGCAGGCCCGACCCGCGGCCGCATAGCGCTCCCGGACGGCAGGCTCGCGCAGAAGGCGCACCACCGCCCGGCCGAAGGCCTCCGGGTCTCCGGCCACCATCAGGTCACGGCCCGGAACGGCGGTGATGCCCTGGTACGCAGCCTCGCTGGCCACGACCGGCACCCGCATCGCCATGGCCTCGAGCACCTTGTTCTGGAGGCCGCGCGCCACTCGCAGCGGGACGACCGCCACCGCCGCGTCCTCGAAATATGGACGGACGTCGTCGACACGTCCGGTGACGACGACCCGGGCGCCATCGCTCGCCAACAGCTATGACATCGCGACCGGGGAGGATCCGCGCAACAACCGCAACAACCGTGCCGTGTCGGCATTCGACGTTCCGCAACGTCTGGTCATCACCAACGATTTCGTTTCTAGCTTCAAAGGAATCAGGAACCGTTGGCTCAACGCTGCGGCCAACGGGTGGGAACTGGCAGGGATTTTCCAGGCGCAGAGAGGCTTGCCTCAGGATCTCTTCGCCGGTACAGTCGCCGGTATCGGGGACGGCACGTTGCTTGGAGGTAACGGCGCCCAGCGCGGTGATCTGGTTGGGCCTCTGAACATTCCCTTCCAGCCGAACCCGGGCGGCGGCGCCAACAACCCGAATCTCATCACGAACTCAGGACTGGCGCAACCGCTGATTGGTCATTTCGGAACGCTGGGCCGGAACGTGATTCGATTGAATCCACTGGTCGAGTCCGATCTGACTCTTGGCCGGGTATTCAGGCTCAAGCCGGAGCGCATGCATCTTACCTTGCAGGCACAGTTCTTCAATGTCTTCAACAACACAACCTTTAGTACCGTTGGTGCGAGCCTGTCATCGCCCTCGACTTTCGGCTACTACTCCGGCACCGACACGAACGCGCGGCGGATTGCGCTGACCGGGCGCTTGACCTGGTAAGCGGTTCTCACTTTTAGACCGTCGCGGAGAAGGGCCTGGGACGATACTGTCCCCGGCCCTTCTTTCTGTTTCGGCAGGTGCCTCAGTAGTCTGGGTTCCGTAACTTCTCAGATTGTCCCGCGAACTATTAATTGACGGTGAGAAGATCCGGGCAGCGCTGAGATGATCTGGGCCAAGATAACTGCCAGGTCAACCGCCGATCAAGTCAGAAGACCTACAAATCTACGAAGAAAGAAGGTACATATGAAGATCTCAAAGAGCTCTCTGATGCTCACGGCGGCCTTCACCGGCTTGCTGGGCGGCACCATGGCACGTCTCAACGCTGCTCCGTCATCGAGCAGTTCCCACCCGACCTTGTCCGCGTCCGCCGGCCAGGTTTCAACTGCTGCCGACAAAAAGGAGAAGCACGCCTGTGAGGGCAAGAATTCCTGTAAAGGCAAGGGCGGCTGCAAGACGAGTGACAACGGTTGCAAAGGCAAGAATTCCTGCAAAGGGAAGGGCGGCTGCGCGACCGACGGCTCCAAGACCGACAGCACCAAGAAGGGGTAACACAACCATCCGGGTCGAGCCCGGCGGGGCTCGACCCGTCATCAAAAAGGCCATGCCTGCGAATCGATTTAATGCGTTCACGGATTACGGGATCGGAATTGGCCTCCGAATTCCTCACTATCAGCACATCTTGGACAACAAGCCAGTGGTCGACTGGTTCGAGATTATTTCAGAGAACTACATGGTCGATGGCGGCCGCCCGCTTGCAACTCTGGACATGATCCTCGAACGCTACAAGGTTGTGCAGCACGGCGTGTCTATGTACTTCGGCTCAGCGGAACCGCTGAACAAGGATCATCTGCGGCGCCTGAAGGCGCTCGTCAAGCGCACCAAGACCCCCTGGCTCTCGGATCACCTCTGCTGGGGCAGCGTGGATGGCACGTACAGCCACGATCTTCTGCCCATGCCATACACCTTCGAAGCGGCGGAGATCACGGCGCGCAAGGTACGCGCGGCGCGCGATTTCCTGGAAGTACCGATCGCCGTCGAGAACGTGAGCAGCTATGCGGAGTTTCACATGTCCGAGATGACCGAATGGGAATTCCTGAATGAAGTGGTGGAGCGCGCCGACTGCGGCATTCTTCTGGACGTGAACAACATTTACGTGTCGTCGCGGAACCACGGTTTCAATCCTTATGAGTACCTCAACAGTGTTCCCGTTGAGCGCGTGGCACAGCTTCACATAGCTGGTCACTCGAATTTTCAGAAATACGTTCTCGATACGCACGATCACCCCGTGATCGACCCGGTTTGGAAGATGTACGAGCAGGCCATTCGGCGCATCGGCCCCACCGCGACTCTGCTCGAGTGGGACGACCGGATTCCGTCGTTCGACGAAGTTCACGCGGAAGCTCTGAAGGCTGAAAAGTACATCCATGCTCCCGCTTTGGTGTCCTTATGACGCTTCTTGAAGTACAGAGGCGCATGGCGCGCGCGATCATGCAGCCGCTTACCGGCGCTGATCGGATCGCTCCGCGAACGGATGCCCGATATGTCAAGCCTAACGATCGCCTGAGTCCCCGCGAACGCCTCGAAATCTACAGCCGTAGCTACTGGTTCCGCGTGCTCGACTCGCTCTACGACGACTTCCCGGGGCTTCGCGCCGTGCTTGGCCAGCGAACATTTCATCAGCTTTCCAGAGCCTATCTGGCGGATTGTCCTTCGCGGTCCTTTACACTGCGCAACCTGGGATCGCGTCTTGCAGACTGGTTGGAACTGCACCCTAAGTACGCGGGCAAGCGTCACGCCGTGGCAATCGAGATGGTGCGGCTGGAATGGGCGCATATTGAAGCGTTCGACAATGCCGCGGATAAAGTGCTTGGGCCTGAAGATCTGTTGGAGCTCGGCGCCAACTTTCGGGCGGGCCTGCAGCCTCACGTTCGGCTCCTTGAGCTTCAGCACCCGGTGGACGACCTGCGGATTCAGGTGAACCGGGCTTCGGACGAACGCGGCGCGGTAAGCAACGCCGCTCTGAAACAGAAGCATCGCGCCGTGACAGGGCGGGTAAGACAGTTGAAGCCCCGGCAAATCTTCCTCGCCGTGCATCGCCGCAACGATATGGTGTACTACCGCAGGATCGAGGCCGATGAGTATCGCCTGCTCGGCGCGCTGCGTGATGGCCGCCCGATCGGGGGGGCCATTCGGTACGCCTTTGAGAATAGTCCCGCATCGACCAATGAACAGCGGTCGAAGCTCGAAACGTGGTTCGCAGCATGGGCAGAATTGGGATGGCTGTGTCCGCCGAAGGAGAAAGAGGTGAAGCGATGACGCAAATTATAGAAAAGTACTATCGCATGTTGGCACGAATATCTTCAAGCCTGCAGTCTCCGTTCTTGCTCGCCGTGCGTCTCTATTGGGGATGGCAGTTCATGCAAACGGGGTGGGGCAAGCTCACCGATATAGGGAAGGTGGTGAATTTCTTCACCAGCTTGGGGATACCAGCCCCTGCTTTGAACGCCTACTTCATCGCCTCACTTGAATTTGGAGGAGGACTGCTTCTGATTCTCGGGCTCGGTTCGCGATTGATTGCGCTGCCGCTTGCGATCGATATGCTGGTGGCCTACATTGCCGCCGATCGCGAGGCGCTCCTGTCGATCATCTCCAATCCGGACAAATTCACAGGAGCAGCTCCCTACACCTTTCTGATCGCCTCACTGCTGGTGCTCATCTTCGGCCCCGGCAAGGCTTCAATGGATGCCCTCCTGGCGACGCGCGCGGGTGGCGGTGAGGTCCGGAGAACGGCCGGCAGGGGATCGCACGTAGTCGTTCAGAACTGAACCTTCCTGGTTAGGGATTGATGAACCGAAGAACCGCATTGCGCGGCCTGATAGGCGCTCCCGCGGCGATGAAAGTGGCGCCTTTACTAGACGGAGCGGAGACCCTCGAGCGTATCCAGGTGGGCGGCGCGAAGCTCGATGTAGATATCGGCTCCGTCCAGTCTGAGCTTGGTGAAACGGTCTTGCTGGATTGGATAACCCGATCCGCAAAGGCGGCGACAGCCTACTTCGGTAAGTTTCCCGTCGCTCATGCCCGCATTCGCGTCACGGTCTCCGACCGTGGGCGCGTTTCGAATGGAATGAGCTTCGGTGCAGGCGGTGCGCATTGCCGGATAGCGGTCGGCCCGCATGTAACGCCGCGGGACCTTTTCGACGACTGGAAACTTACCCATGAAATGGTGCATTTCGGCTTTCCCTCGGTCGAGGACCGGCACCATTGGATCGAGGAGGGAATTGCCACCTACGTCGAGCCGATCGCGAGAGCTTCCATCAGCATCTTGGCCCCCGAGCAAGTGTGGGGCGAAATGCTCCGCGATATGCCTCAAGGTTTGCCGGGGACCGGCGACCGCGGGCTCGACCGGACCCGCACTTGGGGAAGAACCTATTGGGGCGGCGCGCTGTTTTGTCTGATGGCGGACGTCAAGATTCACCAACGAACGGGCAACACGAGAGGACTTCAGGATGCTCTGCGCGCAATCAATCGCGCCGGAGGCACAATCGAGGTCGAATGGCCTTTGGAACGCGTGCTCGAGATCGGAGACCGGGCGACGGGCGGCGGCACGTTGATGCAACTCTATTCCAAGATGGCTTTCGAGCCAGTGGCAGTCGACTTAGATCAATTGTGGGAACAGCTTGGGGTGAGGCGCACCGGACAAGGGATAGCGCTGGACGATCAGGCACCATTGGCGGCGATCCGCGGTGCCATTTGCGGCCCCGCCGGCAAGGCAGGTTGAGCCCAATGATGTATTTGTGTTTCACGCCGGCCAGACTATAGCCATCGCGCAAGACCATCTGGTCGATTAAGCCCTTTCCTTTCAGCGCGGCGCCGGCCCATCGTCGGCGGATTACTCCAAGCGTGCCCATTCTTTCCAGAACTTTCGGGGATGGCGTGACTTCCTCCGCACCTGCTGCGAACCTTATAGAAGAAATGAAGTGCGGCGTGGAGAACGTTGGGGCCCGGCAGACCTTTGTGGCCGTGGATCGCTGGATGGAGCGTTACCAGCAGGCGGACCCGGAGGCGCCAGCGGCCTTGATCGGTGCTCTCAGCCCTGCTTTACTGCGCTTCTTTCGGAGTCAGGTCGCGAGCCGGGAACAGGCTGATGATCTTCTGCAGGAGACTTGGTTGCGCATCCACAGGGTACGCCACACCTACCGGCCTGGCGAACCAGTCCTACCCTGGATCTATGCCATAGCCAGGAGGGTGCGGATCGACGGTTATCGGAGGACCCGGCGAGTAGCCGCTCACGAAGTTGCGATGGAGACCCTGCCGGAGTTACCTGTCCGGCCGGAACAGCCACACACGCGTCCGTGCTTCGACACGCTGGTTGCGGCCCTGCCCGACGCGCAACGCGAAGTACTTACGATGTTGAAAGTGGGAGGATTGAGTTTGGAAGAAGTAGCCTGTGCCACATCGTCGACCGTGGGCGCTGTGAAGCAGAAAGCACATCGGGCTTACCAGCGGCTGCGTCAGTTGCTCCAGGCTGGTGCGGAAGAGGACCGGGAAGGAGCTTCACAATGAATTGCCGGGACATCGATGGAATGCTTGTCGAGCGGCCGCCAGCTTCCCCGTTTTCGGCCGAAGTCGAGGATCACGTAAGAGGCTGCATGCGGTGCCGGGCACTCGTGAGTGCCCTCGGGACGTTCGCTCCCGGGGACCTGCCTTCGCCTGCGACTCTCCGCCAGATCGAATCCGGCATCATGTCCGATTTGCACCCAGTGCACCCCGTGGCGCCTCGACTCCAGGTTTTCGCAGCTCTCATTGCGGTCTTCGTTTGCGTGGTGGCCGTTGGAGTCTACCGTCTGGGCGCCTTCGCCATCGCGGTCATGAGCCCGCTGCAGGTATCTGTAATTTTCGGGGTGCTGGCAGTCTGCACAGGGTTGCTGGCTTCATCGGTGGTACAACAAATGGTGCCCGGACGGCGTCACCGGATCCCCCCACGGTTACTGCCTGTTGGCATCATGGTCGCGCTCGGCGTCGCAATCGCCGTTTTGTTCCAGTTTCAACAAGAGCGGAATTTCTGGGCAAGAGATTGGGCCTGTCTCAAGACGGGGATCCCGCTGGGAGCCATTGCGGCCGTGCCTTTCTGGCTGGTGCTCCGCCGCGGCGCAATTCTGTCTCCCTCCATGACCGGAGCGGCAACCGGCCTGCTCGCGGGCCTGGTCGGCACCAGTGCCCTCGAGCTTCACTGCCCGAACCTGCATGCAGGGCATATCCTGGTGTCGCACTTGGGGGTTGCGGTACTGGGCGCCACCGTAGGCTTCTTTACAGGGATTCTTGCCGACACCCGAAATACTCGCGCAGTCTGGAGCGCCATGCGGCGCGCAGACGAAGAAACCTTGAGATAAGTATGACGAGCGCTAAACTAATAGTGGCATATCCACAGCCCACGGACGTGCAGGCTTTCGAAGCTGTATACCAGAATGAGCACGTGCCCTTGGCGATCGCCAATTTGGCGGGCAAGACGAAGATCGTCAGCACAAAGACTTTGCAGTCGCTGCAGGGCACGCCGCCGTTCTATCGCATCGCCGAAGTTCATTTTCCTTCCATGGACGCGCTGCAGCGATGCGCGGGGTCAATGGGCGGAAAGGAAACGCTGGCGCATGCGGCGAGAATCTCGTCAGGCGGGCCGCCATTGATCATGATCGCGGAAGAGGATTCATTCATGTTCTGATCGCGTCGCGAGGGTGTAATGACTGGCACTTGGAGTCAGCCTATGGCAACCAGGTTTCCGACCGGCATGAGAAGGGGGGCGCGTGCTCTATCGTTATGGGCGCTTCCACTTGCTTTGCTTTACGGACAGAAAATCAAGACCGGACCAGAAGTTGGGCAGCCGATCCCGGGTTTTTCCGCGAAGGACCAGGAAGGCAGGCCGCAAACTCTGAAATCCATTATGGGGCCGAAGGGCGCCGTGCTCGTCTTCTTCCGCTCAGCGGATTGGTGACCCTTCTGCAAGATTCAGCTCGTCGAGCTGGAACAAAATCTGCCGGCTATCCGGAAGCAGCGGCTCGGCGTCGCCGCCATCAGCTACGATTCAACGGGCGCGCTCAAGAACTTCGGCGACCGGCAGCACATAACTTATCCGCTTCTCTCTGACCCTGAGTCGAGAATCATACGTGCTTTCGACATCCTTAATGAAGGCGTCAAGCCGGGCACCATCAGCTACGGCATCCCGTATCCGGGTGTGTACATCATCGATGCCCAGGGCAGGGTCGTGGCGAAGTACTTCGAAGATGATTACAAGGACCGCGTTGCTACCGCCGATATTCTGGCCAGGCAGTTCGGAGCGTCGGTGGATGCGGCGCGGGGAACAGCAGAAACCAATCACCTTCAGATCACCACGGCGGCGAGTAATGCCATCGCGCGGCCTGGACTTCGCATCGCTCTCAGTCTCGACATCAAATTGAAACCCGGCATGCACGTCTACGCTCCCGGTGTGCAGGGCTACATTCCGATCGACTGGCAATTGGACGACGGCGGGCCGGCCGCCAAGCGGCACTCCTTCGAATTCCCGGCCTCGGAGATGTTGCATCTCGAAGCGATCGGTGAAACCGTTCCAGTTTATCGCGGGCAAATCCAAATTCACCGCGAGATCACTTTTGGCCAGGAAGCTGCTCTGAAGCAACTGGTCAGCCCAACCGGTGACCTGATCGTCAAGGGAGTATTCCGTTATCAGGCATGTGACGATCGCAAGTGCTACCTTCCCCAAGATGTGCCGATCGAATGGCACTTCAAATTTCAGGGTTTGGACCGTCAGCGGGCCCCATTGGAATTGCAACGTAAACCGAATTGAATCTGGAGCTGTTATGTCAGAGGTCGTATATCGTTCTGAAGTGCGGATCGAGCGTGTGAAAGGACCGGTTCGTAAAGCATATCTGCCGGCCGAATCGGAACCGGTAATCTTTGGCGTCCACGGCGCGATCGCCGAGCACTACAAAGTCCCCGCGAATGTTGCGGAGCCCCGTGCCACCACCCTCGATTACATCATCGCTGCGGCTGCGGGTTGACTGATAGGAACCTTTGGAGGCGCGCTGGAGGCGCGTCAAATCGATGCGTCCGCCGGACGCCTGGTGGGAGAGGCAGTGGGCGAGATCGAACTGGAGGAGCATGTGCTCGTGATCCGCCGTATTCACGTGCGACTTCGTCTGAGGGCTGCCGAGGCTCACCGCGAGACTGCCGCTCGCGTGCATGGCATCTTTGCGGATAAGTGTCCGGTCTACCGCAGCCTGAAGGCTGCGATCCAGATGACGACCGAACTCATTCTTGAATCGTCGACTGAGACCGCTCTCCCGTAGACTCTGAATACCGGCTTTGCAAGCGGCGAGGCGATTCACCGTCTCGACGAGACGCCGTGGTGAGCGACCGAGCCGGTCCAGCATCCACACCACTATCGGCCTCCTCTTCTACGTGAATATTGCGCGGGCCTGCGCTCCAGCACGGAGCCCAAGCGTACGAACGATCATAATCGGGAGTTTTCACACCACGATTGCGATCCGTCACTTGCGCTTCCGGTGTAACTTTTCCAATTGATAATCGGAACTAATCACTGAGGGCGTCCAGAGCTCACAGCGCAAAGTCCAGCCGTGGCGCTAACGACGGCGAATATGGTTCAAACGTTGTGCCCCTCTGGCGTGTTTCCAAAAAGCCCTGAGCGAACCATGAGGATAACACCTATCGCTTCCGACTCGCCTTGCGTTGCAGTCGTGGTTCGAGAGTTAATAGACCGCTGTAACGGCAGCGTTCGCTTTAGCGTAAAGGTTGTCTGCGCCGATCTGCACCTAAGCCAATCCCAAATGGCTCAGAAGTTCAGGCGTTACTATCGCATGACTATTCTTGAATACTGGTCTGAAGTTCGACTCCGTCGCGCCCGCGCGCTGCTTTCCGAAATCCCGCCTCGATCCATCGGTTCTATCGCAACAGAGTTGGGGTATCAACACTCCAATAACTTCACCAACTGGTTTAGTCGACAGATGGGTATTTCGCCACGGCAGTATATTGCAAGTGTCCCAAGCGGTGCCTTCTCTGAGCCGCCATTTTGCGAGTCATCCGGTCACGCCTTCGAAAGAGGGACTAAAACTGCTGAAAGATTAGAGAAATTAAAAAGTTCATAGGTCGAAATCCGCTATTTCGAGCCTATTCTAGCGTTAGGCGCACTCGACAGATCGCTCGAAGCAGGTTTGCGCGAGCAGATCTATTTGTGCATAGGCCGAAAGCGTATTTACTTAGTAAACACCGCATGAGAAAGAGGAGCAAATGCAACTCGCTGCTGAAGAGAACCTGTTTAATCAGCGCAGCTATCGCTGCACGCGAATTCTGAAGACGGCGCGCCCCTTAATGGTTTTCATGACCTTGGCAGTTACCATGCCGATCTACGCTCAGGGCGACAGCCCTGTCCAATTGCGGCAGTACATCGGCCAGCAGGTTGGTGGCATCGATAAACTACAGGTTCCCGCGAAGGATGCGGACATTCCCGTACCCAGGCAGCCTGATGGGAGCGTGAATCCGCGCTTCAAGACGACCGAAGCAAAGCGCTTCCTCGGAAAGTTGCTCTTCCACGACCCGGTCCGGACGGCGCGCATCAACATCAACACGGGCCAGCCTCTTGATCTGCCCGTGGGGACGGCCTTCGGCGGAACTGTGAGCGCGTCGGATCCAAACATCCAGGCGATCGTCAATGCCCAGCGATTGACCGGATCATGCGGCAGCTGCCATATTGGCGAGGCGGCGGGCAAGGCAGGTCAGCAGCTCAACTTCAACACCGGCGGCGAGGGCCGCGGCTACACCGACGAGCACGGGGACTTCTTCCCCCGCCGTCGGCCTCAGTCGATCCTCACCAAGCTCCTCCTGCCCCCGTACCAGCGCACCGCGCCGATCTTCCCCGGCGACACGCTTGTCGATGCGCTCCCGACCCTGACCGACATCTACACCGTCGGCGGCCAGCGAGAGGTCACCACGCCGGCCCGATTCTTCCACCTGCCTCCCGTGGACGCGCTGGTCGCGACCGGAAGGCTCGACCAACTGGACAGCGTGGCGCGCATGTCGATGGCCATGGTCGGTTTCGCATTCAACAACCGCCTCCTCTTTGGCGGCTTCGCAGGAGAGCCGCAGTCCACGCCGGGCTCGCTCAACCCGTTCAGCGACCCAGCTCAGGAGAACCTCACGCTCCTGCTCCTCGACGCCCACCGCATGCTTAACTTTCAGTCGGCGGAGCTCCTGAAGATCCCGGCTTTCGTGAAACTCTTCCGGGATGCCTTTCCGGAGGAAGCCGCTATGGCCGACGCCAAGAAGGACATGACGCTCCTCGTAAACGACCAGACCGAATTCCGGGCGCAGGCGACCTTCCTGCGCACTGTGGTCACTCGGAACACGCCGTTCGACCGCTTCGTGGCCGAGGATAACAGCGCCCTGACGCCCGCTCAGCGGCGCGGAGCGCAGCTGTTCTTCACCCCGGCGGCCAACGGAGCCGGCGGGGCGGGCTGCTTCAGCTGCCACAGCGGTCCGATGCTAAACAAGCAGCCTAACGATCCGGATGTCGCCGGCATCGGTGCATTCGTCGAGGAAAATTTCTTTAACGTCGGAATCGGCGACCACCCGGTCCAAGCGCTGAATGCCCTGGCGAGGGGCCATCTCGACCCCACGAGGCTGGGCAAGGACGGCTTCCCCTACCACGCCGAGGACAACGGGCGGCAAGAAATCACCCACAACCCGGACGACGCGTTCAGGTTCCGCAGCTTGACCCTGCGTCAGCTCAGGGACGGGCGCAATTTCTTCCACAACGCTTCGTTCACCAAAGTCCGTGATGTAGTGGAGTACTTCAACGCCGGTGTTCCCCAGGACTCCACCGCCGGACAGGCGCCCACGCTGTCGGCCCGGTTCACGAATCCTCGCGGGCCTGGTTACCCGAGAGGTCTTGGCCTTTCGGAACGCCAAGTCGACGATCTCACCGACTTCCTTGAGAACGCTCTGTACGACCCTGCGCTCGTGCACTTCGATCTTAAATCCTCCACTGATACTTTTCAGCCAAACCAACGCGACCTGACTTACTCGAAGTACCGCCCCGACCTCGCCGCACTGGGAGCGAAGGACGGTTTCATGCTCAGCGGCCTGGCTATCGACTCCAACGACCCCCTTTCCCGTCGCGACCAGGGACTCGAATTCCTGGACGTGACCTCACAGGCGCCCCCTGAAAGGATCGGTTCTGACAACCACGGCGGGCGGCAGACGGACGAGTATAGGATCACGAACAGAAGCTTGTCGGTAGTCGATACCCACCTCCTCATCGTAGTGCGAGGGCTCTCCGATCAAATCCAGTTGGAGAACGCAAGCGGGATCACGCGCGGCGGCGATCCGTATATCCGCGTGTTCTTGCCCGATGGTGTACTCCAACCCGGCCAGAACATCGTCCAGACGTTGATCTTCAGGCGGCCGGGCGGCAACAACGCTCCGCCGGTAAGTTACGCTCTGGATCTCCTCTCGGGACAGGGTAAGCCCTGAGTCGCACGCTGATTTGATTGTGCTGTTCCAGAGGTGCCGGCGCCGCGGGAACGCTCACACCCCGTTTCACCTTCCCCCTCTAGGCAACATTGACTCCGAGAGATTCGAAGAGATCGTTGCCTACGACATGGCCGAAGCCGTGGTGTCAGAGGAAAGAGCCGATGCTGCTTTGATGGTGCCCGCTCGGTCCATCTGCAATTAGTCCGTGGGGACTGATCCAGTGCTCGGTTGAAGCTCGGGAGTTGCACAGACGGATCGTGTTCGAAGCATTGAAATTTTGGGGAGACAACGACAGATTCGAGTACGATCCGCGACCTGCTCCTCAAACAGGCCAAGGTCCGCCGCGACGCAGAGCTGCTAACCGATCCAGGGCCGCAAGCTAAATAGCCGGACCGAACGAAACGACAGCCCTCGAGGATTTAAGTTCTGGCACTGACGCCACTGGCCGATGACTTCTACACTGACACCGCGCGCCAGACCCCGGAATGCGCTGAGTAAGAGTACGCCCAAATGCCACACAAGGATGTGATACAGGTTTAGGTTTGCGCAGTGGACCTCGAGAACAGTGATCCCTATGACCCCGGTGACCCCGCCCGCCGGTGCCCCATACAATGGGGGGACAGTGTGGCTCCACGACGCAGCCGTAGCCAGGACAGCAACACTCCGGGGCTCGCGTACTTGAGGCCGGTACTCAGACTAAGCAGGCCTTTTGAGGCGAACGCCGACTCCGCTCGTGACTGAAACACGGCGGCCATGCCGACGGCCAGCAGTAGCAGGATGGCGACCGCAAGATGGTTGGGGATCGTACTTGCTACGCGACCTCATCTGGCGGGACATGGAGACGGCCAGCGCACCCGCGCCA
>Ga0137403_10003372_pt1 | contig 12360 bp, 9 predicted proteins | sample CZOMad2_1_16fung_FD_122057 | JGI IMG/M metagenome (GOLD analysis project Ga0137403, IMG submission 122057) | Vadose zone soil fungal communities from Angelo Coast Range Reserve, California, USA - CZOMad2_1_16fungal (Hybrid Assembly) | ecosystem: Environmental > Terrestrial > Soil > Vadose zone...
AACGGTTGCGAGGCCCAGCCCCGTGCCTTTGCCCGGCTCCTTCGTAGTGAAAAATGGCTCAAAAATATGATCGCGGGTCTTGGCATCCATGCCGACGCCATTGTCTGAGACAACAAGTTCTGAATGAAATCCCGGTGAGAGTCCAGGCGTTCTGCGGCACGCCTCTTCGTCGAGGTTGGCGTTGCGCGTCTCAATGATCAATCGGCCCCCATTGGGCATAGCGTCTCGTGCGTTCAGGCAGAGATTCATCAAGACTTGTTCCACTTGCGAGGAATCTGCACGGACGGGCGCCAAATCTGACGCTAGTGAAGTCTTTATTTCGACGTCTTTGCCGATTACTTTTTCCAGCAGGCTCAGAACATCGGTCACGATGGTATTGAGTTGAATGTCCTGAGGCTCTAGGATCTGGCGGCGCGCGAAGGCAAGCAACTGTCGTGTTAAACCCGCGGCTCTGCCAGCCTGCGTGCGAATTTTCTTGAAGTAGTCGGAAAGACGGCCGTCCGGGGGCGCTTGCTCGCTGCCCAATTCCGCCCAACCCATCATCGCGCCAATTACGTTATTGAAGTCATGAGCGATGCCGCCTGCAAGCTGGCCAATCGCTTCAAACTTGCGCACCTGATGAAGTTGTTTTTCCAGAGCACGCCGTTCCGTGACGTCCTCGACGATAATTTCGAGTTCCCGCAGCTCTCCCGCCTCGTTGGAGACTCCGCGTCCGCTCAGGCGCACGAGAAGCGGCAAACCGTCCTTACGTTTCCATTCCACTTCGACGCCGATCAGGCGTCCGGTGTGCCGATATTCATCAATCAAGAGACGGCCACGATCCTGCGGATAGTGATACGCGTCGAGCGTTGAAAGATTCATCAATTCCTGGCTGGATTCGTAGCCCAACATGCGCACAAGCGCAGGATTCACCTGAAGGAAGCGGCCATGAACGGTCTCACGGTAAATACCATACATGGCATTTTCGACCAGCTCGCGATAGCGAGTTTCCGACTGGCGCAAAGCCAGGCCGGAACGGTGGCGTTCCTCGCGCAATCGCTGGTCACCGATGGCGCGATCAATCGCGTGCGGCAAGCGGGCGAGACGATCCTTCAAAATATAGTCGGAAACACCCTGCTGGATACAGGAAACAGCGGTCTCCTCGCCGAGCGCTCCCGTGACGAGAAGAAACGGCGTCTCTTTCCCTTTTTCGCGTAGTAGATGGAGTACGTCCATGCCCGACCATCCGGGAATGTTGTAATCGGAAAGAATGACGTCATAGGAGCAAGAATCCAGGCGGAGCGCAAAGTCATCTGGAGTGGCAACAACGTCAAGTTGGAGTGAATACCCGGCATCACGAAGAGCTTTCGTGCACAATTCGATGTCTGTTGGCTCGTGTTCGACCAGCAGAACTCGCAATGGTTTCTCCAGTGATGGGGAGTGCGTCATCCGAATTCTCCCTAAGTGATGCCTTAAGAACTAAGAAGCCACTTTTTCTACGGAACGAGAATCAGGCACAGAAGCAGGCGCCGGATTCACCGTGAAATAAAACGACGCGCCCTTTCCAGGCTGCGATTCCGCCCAAACGCGGCCACCGTGTTTCTGAATTATCCGCTGTACGGTCGCCAGGCCGACACCGGTACCTTCAAATTGTTTTGAGGTGTGAAGCCGCTGAAAAACGCCGAAGAGCTTGTCTGCGTATTTCATGTCAAAGCCAACGCCATTGTCACGGACGACGACAACCGATTCACGGTCGGCTTGCATATACGAAACTTCAACAACTGCCTGATCGCAGTGCCGCGTAAACTTCAATGCGTTTGAAAATAGATTCACAAAAACCTGTTTCAGCAGCCGGGGATCGCCTATCACCGTGGGCAAAGTTCCGATTTTCCAGGAAATACTGCGCCCGGCAAGGTCCGGTTCCATTTCGATTAGCACGGATTTTACGACGTTCGCGAGGATTACGGGTCGCGCGGCAATTTCCGAACGGGTGAGGCGAGAAAGATTCAAAAGATCGTCAACGAGGTGACCCATGTTGTGGATCGCGGTTTGAATGCGATTCAGGCAGTGAGTGGCTTCGGGATCCATCTTCGCGCCAAAATCTTCGCGCAATATTTTGGAAAATCCATCAATGTGGCGAAGCGGGGCGCGCAAATCGTGTGATACCGAATAACAAAAGGCTTCCATTTCCTGATTCGCATTCTGAAGCTGCGCGGTACGTTCGGAAACGCGCTGCTCCAGGACCGCGTTCAGAAGGCGGATTTCTTCTTCAGCGGCCATTCGTTCCCTGTTTTCGCTTCGCAATAGACTGTTGACTCGCTCAAGATCGGCCATGCGGTCGCGGACACGCTGTTCGAGCTGTGCGTTGGCGACAGCCAATTGACGTTCAGCGCCCATACGGATTGAACTTTCGCGCAAGAAAACCGTGAGGACAGAGAGCATCAGGAGCGACGCAAAAACACCGCCCCAGAGTTCGAGCCGGAGCGCCCTGCGCGACGCAGTGGCCTGCGTATTCGATTGCGATTTCAGGAGCTCACTTTCACTATTCATCAAATCCGTGTAAGTCTTGTTCAGTGCGACCGAAACGGGCTTGATGGCTTCGGAAACCCCCTTCACTCCCTCTGGCCCTTTCACGCCTTCACGGTGCAATTTAATAATTTGGCGAAGGAAGACCACCGCCTGATTCATCTGAGAATCAAGATCGTCGGCACGCTGGTGCTGCGGCGGATCGTTCACCGTCAAGATCTTCAGACGACTGATCGTCAAACGAATGTTCGCCTCGGCGGTAGCGAAAGTCTCCAGGTCTGATTCGGTGCCGTTGGCGTAGTAGTCGGTGACAGATTTACTGGCGTTTTTTGTTGCAGTGGCGTAGTCGGCGATCACCGAAAGAACGTCGCGGCTGCGAACGACAGAATCGCTGGACGCAATCTGCTGACGAGTTTCGCGGTAGGCCATTCCAATCACTAAAACAAGAAGACCTGTAGCGAGCAGGAACCCCGTAGCGGTAACCCAGCGAAAGTGGCGAGATGGAATATTCCACCCCCTCTCGGCTGCGTGCTGTGGCTCGAGCCCGGATTGTTCGTTGACGCTAGGATCGTTCTTCATAGAAAAGGCCCGGCGAACCGTGGTTCTTGGCGACGTCCAGTGTCTATATGCTCTGACCTGGCAGTTACAGCGTAAACATCCATTTTGAGGTTCAGGCGGGGCAAGTCAACGGTACTAGGGTTTGATGTGGCGGAGAGGGTAACAGGGGGATGTAGCGAGCAAATCCCTTACGCTTTTTGCTCGCGGGGCCAGCAGTTCTTAGGAATGCAGTGGAATCCGGCCTGCCATTATCGATCAGGATAGAGTGACTGCGTCCGTTCACCGTCGACAACGCGGTCCCGGCCGGCGTTTTTGGCTAGATAAAGATGACTATCCGCGGAGGCTAGGAGTTCCCGCGGCGTTGAACCATGTTTGGGAAACGCAGCAACGCCCAGTGAGAGAGTGACGGGTTGAAGTTCGAGGTCTTCCAACTTGACGCGGAGCCGCTGAGCTTCGATTCGCAATTGTTCCGCGCGCTGGTACGCGACCTCCAGGGGCGCTTCGGGCAATATCAGCAGAAATTCTTCTCCGCCGTAGCGGCAGGCGACATCGCCCTGACGGGTGCGAGCGATCAACATTTTCCCGAGCGCGGACAGCATCGCATCACCCGCGGCGTGGCCGTGGGTGTCATTGAAGTTTTTGAAATGATCGACGTCGATCATGATGATGGAAAGCGGGTGGCGTGAGCGCATGGCACGGTTGATTTCACGCTCGATAGATTCTTCAAGATAGCGTCGGTTAAACAACCCGGTAAGAGGATCGCGCACAGATTCAATCAGCAGGTTTTCGCGCTGACGAAGGCTGACCAATGCCCGGCCGAAGTGTTCGGCGGTTATTGCGGCGCGGTGCCGGATGGCTGCCGCGGAGCGAGCCGATTCCGTGCCTGTGTCCACCGGGGTAACGAGCTTCAATTCCAAAAGGCCGATCACTTCATTTTGTCCGAACATCGGCATGCACAATGACTTCATTCGAGAAGGAGGACTGAGATGGGCACAAACTCGTCCTTCCTCGAACGTGTCCATCGGAGCGGCAACTTGAAGGGCCACGCAATCTTCCGCACGGAAAGAGCGGACCGGCGGTGGGTCGGTACCCCAGATGACGACAGTTTCCAGCAATTTCGTATCCGCGCGAAGCAGACGGAGTGCGCCGGAATCTTCCCCAAATAGCTTTCCAGCAAAGTGCGCGAGGACGCCGTAGGTTTGCGTCGCGCTGACCCTGAGTTGAAGCAGATCATCCATTTCGCCGAGCAAGGCCATTTCCTTCAATCGTTGTTCGAGTTGATTGGCCCACCCGGTGAGTTTGCGGTTGGCGTCACGAAGTTCGTTTTCGGCGGAACGGTTGCTGGTGGTATCGCGTAGGATGCCGACACAGCCTCGAAATCCCTCTGAGGTAGCGCCGCTGGGTGAAACGGCGAGATCAAAAGTTTTTTGAGTTGAAGGGACGAAAACTTCACCCCGCTCGGACTTTCCACTGGTCTGCATGCGGCGATGCGGGCAATCTTCCGGCGGAGCAGTGGCGCCGTGAACGATTTCATAGCAAGGTTTGCCGATAATTTCAAAAATATTATGGCCGAACATTTCTGACGCAGCGAAATTCGCGCGCTGGATCACACAATTTTCGTCCATCAGAAGGAATGGATCGGGAACTTTTTCAAAAACCAATTCCAAATTTGTGTTGTGGACGGTTAAGCGCGATGCGAGTTCAGCAGCAGAAGCAGCCTGAGCAGCGCGGGACAACGCATCGCGCACAGCATCCGGAAGGCGGTCAAGCCGATCCTTGCGAACGTAATCAGCGGCTCCGTGCTTCAGGCATTCGACCGCCATTTCGTCGCCAAGGGTTCCGGTGACGATGACGACGGGCGTTGTTAGATTATTGTCACGAACAAGTTGAAGCGTTTCCAGACCGGACCAGCCCTGTAAGCGGTAATCAGAGAGAATTACGTCGTAGCGAGTTTGGCCGAGCCGGCGCGCGAGATCTTCGGGTACGGAAACAACGTCACAGGAAACCTGGAAACCGGCGCGGTCCAGGACGCGAACATTGAATTCCGCGTCCAGTGGAGAATCCTCCACGATGAGCGCGTGTAAAGGTTGAGGCGACTTAGCGGAAAATTCTTGCCTGTGTTTCATTTCTCAAAACGCGTTTTCCGCGCCAAGCGGAGGAGCGATGATTGGCGGCTGATTAATCAGCATCCAATACCAGCCAAGCTGGCGCACGGTTTCGCGGAATTTATCAAAATCCACCGGCTTTTGAATATAACTGTTTACGCCGAGCTGATAACCGTTGACGACGTCGCGCTCCTCCCGGGAAGACGTCAGGATCACGATAGGAACTAAGCGCGTTCGTTCGTCCTTCTTGAGTTCGCGCAAAACGGTCAGCCCATCTATTTTCGGCAGCTTCAAATCGAGCAGTACCAGGCGGGGATAATCTGAGCCGCTGCGCGCAGCGTAGTTACTTCGGAAAAACATGAAATCCAGCGCTTCTTCTCCGTCGCGAACAACGTGAATGCGGTTCGCCATATTGCCGGAGCGCAGAGCGCGCAAAGTGAGTTCGGCGTCGGCTTCGCTATCTTCGACAAGCAAAATATCTACGGTATTTTCCATGGTCAGGAAACAGTCCTCTCGGCGGACCACGATCCGGATGCGGTCGTGACAACGGCCCCGATGCTGAAATAGAACGATGCTCCGTGTTCCGGTTCCGATTCGGCCCAGATACGGCCGCCGTGCTTTTGAACGATGCGTTGCACTGTGGCGAGGCCGATTCCGGTGCCTTCAAACTGCTCGGACGTATGCAGCCGCTGAAAAACACCGAAAAGTTTATCGGCGTATTTCATGTTGAAGCCGACGCCGTTGTCGCGGATCACGATGACCGTCTCGTCCCGGCCTTCGAGCTGGGAAACTTCGATAACCGCCTGTTCTCGGCGGCGAGTAAACTTGACGGCATTAGCAAGCAAATTTACGAACACTTGCTTCAGAAGGTTGGGGTCGCCCTGAACGAACGGCAAGGGGCCGATTCGCCATATGATATTTCGTCCGTCGAGATCAGTCTGCAATTCGTCGCGCGCGACATTCACCAACTCGCCCAAGGAAACGCGCTGCGCGATCAAGCCTTTGCGAGAAAGGCGCGAAAGATTGAGCAGGCCATCGACGAGCAAGCCCATATTGTTGATGGATTGTCGAATGCGATTCAGGCAATGAGCGGCTTCGGGTTCGAGCTTTGGCCCAAAATCTTCGAGCAGAATTTTCGAGAAACCGTCAATGTGACGGAGGGGCGCGCGAAGGTCATGGGAGACGGAGTAACAGAACGCTTCCAATTCCTGATTTGCAGCCTGCAATTGCCCGGTACGCTCGACGACGCGCTGTTCCAAAACTGCGTTGAGCAAACGAATTTCTTCCTCCGCGGCAACGCGCTCGGCGTTTTCATCGCGTAGCAAATTGTTCACGCGTTCAACTTCCATGGTGCGATTCCGGACACGCTGTTCAAGATGGGCGTTCGTCTGCGCCAATTGACTTTCCGCGCGCAAGCGCACGGAACTTTCCCGCCAGAAAACGGCGAGCGCGGCGCCCATCAGGAGTAGGGCGAAAATTCCGCCCCAAAGTTCCAGGCGCTCCGCGCGCCGGGACGCCAATGCCTGCTCGTTCGAGCGGGATTTCAAAAGATTATTTTCTTCAGTGAGCATTGCCTCGTAGGTTTGGTTCAAATCAGCGGTGACTCTCCGTAAATCCGCAGCGATGCTTTCCAGTCCGGCAGTGCCCGTCTTGCCTTCACGGCGCAGTTCGAAAATCCGGTGCAGCAGAATGAAAGCGCGATCCGTTTCGGAATTCAGATCGGAGGTGTGATTTTGTTGCGTCGCGTTGTCCTGAGTGATCTGGCGCAAATGGTTGATGGCGGCGTGAACGATGGGCTCTGACACGCTGAACGCGGCGACGTCGGCTTCGTTTCCTGTTTTGTAGAAATCCGTGGCTGAATTGGCTACGGACTTCGCGGCGGTAGCATATTCGCGAATCCCCGAAAGAACGTCACGGCTATGAATCACCCACTCGCTGGACTGAACCTGCTGGCGAGTTTCGCGATAGGCCATGCCAATCACCAAGACGAGTAGCACTGTGGCCAAAAGAAATGCGCCGGCGGTAAACCAGCGTAGATGACGCGCAGGAGTTTTCCATCGAGAATGCCGGCCCTGAGAGTTATGTTCGCTTGCCGCGTTTGAGAGAGGAGTTTCGCTCATCAGATACAATCCAGTACAAATTCCTTGCCCGATGGGGTTCGGGCAGTTAGCCGGATGGGCCACTCCATTTTGCATTCCGCTGGTAAAAAGTCAACGAGGCACGAGGAGGGGTGTAGTGTTCAGGTAAACGGGGCGATTCGTCCTAGAAATCGCCAGGGCGGGCTAGCTCCGTCAAGGCCTGGTCGTGGGTTTGGGGTCCCTGATTTGCACACGGTAGTGCTCCAGCAGTTCCCCCGTGGCATGCTGCACGGCGGTCAGAGCCAATTGATAGCTTACTTGGGCTTGAACGAGCGCCAGCTCGGAATTCGCAAGTTGCGACTGAGTGTCCAAAAGAATGAAAATTGTTTCCGCGCCTAGATCGTACTTGCGCTGCTCGGCGTCCAGGTTCTTTTGGGTAAGGTCACGAGCGATTTTGGCAGCGCCCATCGAAAGTTTAGCTTGTTCGAGCTGATGGACCGCGTTGCGAGCTTCAAGTTCTATAGATTGGAGGCTCGCGCGTTGCGAAAACAAATCTCTCTTCTTACTGATTTCACTGATGCCCAGGGCTGCTTCAGCGGCGCGATTGCGGATGGGCAGAGATAGTTGCAGGCTGGCGCTGTAGGTAGGGAATTGGAAACCGCTAATCTGAGCGAGCGCGTCTCCAAGGCCACCGGGCACGATTCCGATGAGAACAGGCGGGTTATCCTTATTGAAGAGGAATTGATTTCCACCTAAACCCGCCGCCTGATAGGAACCATTTAGTGTTAAATTCGGCTGCATCTGATTGTGAGCCAGCCGAACGTTGATATCGTCAACATCCAACTGCGTACGTTGGGCGTCAAATTCCGGGCGCTTGGCGTGTGCGCGTTCGATGGCCTGACTGATGTCGAGAGACAACAAGTCTCCAGTAGGCTGCGCCTGTTCCGTCAACGAAATATCCATCGCTGTCACGTTGGGATCCAGATCCGCTCCAATCGCCTGCCGGAATGCATCCTCCGCCTGCTTCAAAGAATATTCACCCTGAATCACCGCTACCTTCCGCGTGGCTAATTCGGATTCGGAGCGATAAATGTCATATGGAGGCAGTGCGCCCAGTTCGAGCGAGCGCTTATCGTGGTCGTAGCTGGCCTGTGCTTGATCTACAGCTTTGCGCAAAACAACCAGACTTTCACGAAACGAAACCACCTGCCAATACTGCGTAACAACAAGTTGGATGATGGAACTGACCTGCGATTCAAAATTATCGCGCGAAACTTGCAGGCCTCGCTGAGCGATGACAATTGGTGCCCGATTGACAAACAAACCGCGATTGCGAAGAAGTGACTGGGTAAAGCCAAAGTTCAACGCTGAGTTATAAGAAGGATTAAAAGTGTTAAACGAATTGTTGTTTGCCGACCGTGAGTTACTGGTTCCGACCGTCAGGCTGGTACCGGTCGCAAAGAATTGAGTAAGGTTGAGTCCCACGGATTGATTCAGAGACGAAATGACAGAACCACCGCTCAATTGGGATGCCTGTGGCGATGTTCCCCGCGATGCGCTCGCGTTCCCGGTCAAAATGGGATCGAATGGAGAATGCGCAGAAAGCACGTTATACCAGGCGTTCTGATACGTCAGTTCATCAATGCGGATATTGGTGTTGTTAACAAGCGCGAGCTGGATGGCCTGATCAAGGGAGAGCTGAAGCTTGCCGTCCACGACGTAGTCGCGCAGTTTTTCCGGACCGGACAGTTGCGCGGGCGGAATGGGCCGCTTTACGACCTCGCGAAACCATTGCGGCGTGGGGAATGGCGAACTTTGCGCGCGCACTGGGTGTGGAATAAGCCCGAGAATGAAAATCGCGCACAGACCTAAAATCGAACGCCGCATGGAATTCCTCCGCGAAGTGGTTTTGCGTGCCCGAAAGACAGAAACAACAATTCACGCCAATTCAGTATTACTACTAACCGATTTATTCGTAACGGATTGCTTCCACTGGATCGAGCCGCGCCGCCTTCGTCGCCGGATAAATTCCGAACACAAGTCCCACGGAAACGGAAACGACGAACGCGAGAACAATGGATATCCACGTAACGATGGTGGTCCATCCGGCAAGCCAGCCAATCATTCGCGACATTCCGAAACCGACAAGAATTCCCATCAGCCCGCCGACAAAAGAAATCATGGTCGCTTCGATCAGGAATTGGCGCACGATGTCACGCTGGCGTGCGCCGACCGCGCGGCGCACGCCAATCTCGCGGGTACGCTCCAGAATGCTGGCCAGCATAATGTTCATGATTCCGATGCCGCCGACCAGAAGTGAAATGGAAGCAATCGCCACCATGACGATGCCGAAAATCCGCTGGGTTTTCTTCTGCTGCGCCAGCAATTCTGCGGGCACGATTACGGAAAAATCGTCGGCGCCGCGGTGCGAAGTGCCCAGCAATCCGCGCACAACTTCGGCGGTATCCGGACTCTGGTCGGACGAAGCCACTTGCAGATAGACACCGTCAATTTCGTCCTTCAAATAACTATCGCTATCGGAGAGCCGGTAAAGGGCGGTATTCAGCGGCACGTAAATCAAATTGTTCAGATCTTGAGTCGGCAGTCCGGCAACTTCTGTTTGCGCGGTCAGTTGAGGGCCGACGACACCGACAACGTGAAGCCACTGAGTATTTACCTTGATGTATTGCCCGACGGGTTCCTGCCCGCCGAATAAGTTGGAAGCAGCGGCCTGGCCGAGCACACAAATCGGAACGCCGTCGGCGTTTTCGTCCTTATCGAAAAATCTTCCCGCAACGACGTGGAGATTGCCGATGCCCATGTAGCTGGGCTCAACGCCATACACAACAGGCATTTCGCGAGCTGGCTTGGGATTCAGCTTTGTTGGGATGAAGCGCTTGCGTGCCGTAGTTCCGGTCAGTCCGCCAACGTTGGCGCGGATGGCCCTGTAATCCTGAAACGTCAGACCGGGCGAAATTTTACGAACTTTCTGTATCTCGGTATTGTTACGCGCTTCCTTGGCTTCGACTACCACGTTCCGCAGACCCATCTGCTCAATAAACGCCATCACCTGCTGTTGCGCGCCAGCTCCGATGGAAAGCATGGAGACAACCGCCGCGACTCCGAAAATCATTCCCAACATGGTGAGCAGCGAGCGCAGTTTGTGCTGAGTCAAATTCTGCAAGCCCAACTGCATATCGGAAAGGTATTGGACCCAATCGCGTTCGGGCGTCAGGGGGATCAGCGCGGGATGCTTGGAAGAACTCACTTGCCGCCAGCTTTCGCGGCGGGAGAACTGCCGGCAGCGGACGGAGCAGAAGCGGCAGCTTCTGGATTCACCAGGGCAACTTCGGTGCCTTCGGGAATATCCTCGATCACGACCTGGCTTTCTGACATGTGTTTGATAGTGACGTCGCGCGGCTCGAATCCTTTTCCCGCGCGCGCAAATACCACCGGTTTGCCGTTGCGGATGAACAACGCCTGACGGGGAAGATAGAGAACGCCTTTCAGCTGAGCACCCTGAACGGTGACTTGAGTTGTCTGGCCGGGCCTGAGGCGCGGATCAAGCTGATCCATCTGGAAGGTCGCGTCAAAGCGGCGGGTCGTGTCATTACTAAACATGCCTCCCGTAGAGGCGAGGGCAGCTACCATCTTTACTTTCGCCGGGTAGCTTTTTTCAGGAAACGAGTCGACCTGAATCGCTGCGCTGTCACTGGTGTTGATATCCCCGCGCGAGGTTTCCGGCAGGCGGGTGAAAACTTCCATCTGTGAAACGTCCATCACGGTGGCGACGGGGCTTCCCGGAAATGTCTGGTCGCCTTCCTGATATTCCGGCAACGACATTCCTGTGACGAAGAAATTCACGCCCGTCGTATTGCTCTTGCGTGCGAACAGGCCGGAGATGGGCGCCTTGATGACCATGTTGGTGATGCGATCCTGCGCCAGTTTGATATCCATTTGGGCTTTGGCGCGCTGTGCCATGTAAACGGATAGATTCGCGGCGTTGGAAGCAGCGCGCGATTTGGAATCTTCTTCGAGCTGCGCGAGCCTGCGCTTGGCCTCTTCAAGGGCGAGATCATTCTTCTTGGCGTCAATGGCGCTTTTCAATTCATTCTGGCTGACATCGAGCTCGGCGCGGCGCACGTCAAAACGGGCGTGAAGCAGATCTACCGCATCTTTTGAAATGGAAATCGCCCCATCAGCCTTAATTTTTGTGATTTGTTGATCGGATTGATCCAGAGCAGACTGCGCCTGCTCCAGGTTGTATTCCTGCTCGCTGGGATCGAATTCAAGCACCACGTCACCTGCTTTTACCACATCGCCGGTCCTCGCAAATTTTACGATCTGTAGCGTGCCGCCCACCGGCGGAGCAATCAGAATGGAAGTGTTGGGCGTGCGAAGCTCGCCGGTTACGTACACTTTCATGTCAACGTTTCCCTTGGCAACGCGGATGGTGGGGGTGCCGTGGTCCGTGGATTTGATTTTCGCCAGCGAATAATTGATACCGAAGCCGGCGCCGGCAATGACCAAGATGCCGATAATAAATCGTAATTTTGTGCGCGCCTTCATGGCTTGGTCACCGGATCCTTCGTCGCCACGCGTACTCCCGGTTCCAAGCCGCTGCGAATTTCGACCTGGCCTCCACCGCGGTGGCCGATGACCACTGCACGCTCGCTGAAATTGTTGCTGCCCTTGGCGCCCTGCTCGACGTAAACAACGTCACGGCCATTTCGAGTGAACAGCGCCTCAGCGGGAACCAAAATCACATTTGGAATTCGCTGAACGGCAATACGTTCTGTAACGCTCATTCCCGGGCGTAATCGGTTATCGACGTGGTCAAGGGTAACCACCAAATCAAAATTCTTCACCGGCGGCCATCCGTTGGAGAAATCAACCTTTGCGAGTGGACTGATGTCAACAACACTGCCGGTAAACGCGAGGTCGGTGACCGCATCCACGCGCGCGGAAACTGTTTCGCCGGCATGCAGCTTGCCGCGATCTTCTTCGTCAAGGCGCGCGGCGATGCGCAGCGCGGAAAGATCCGGAATTTGCGCGATCGCAGCCATGGACCAGGCGCGGTCGCCTTCCTTGAACGGAGGTGGATTCGAGCCAAA
>Ga0137403_10007442_pt1 | contig 12359 bp, 10 predicted proteins | sample CZOMad2_1_16fung_FD_122057 | JGI IMG/M metagenome (GOLD analysis project Ga0137403, IMG submission 122057) | Vadose zone soil fungal communities from Angelo Coast Range Reserve, California, USA - CZOMad2_1_16fungal (Hybrid Assembly) | ecosystem: Environmental > Terrestrial > Soil > Vadose zone...
GCGAACACCATGTCTTCGTCGTTCGAGGCGCTCGGCATGAGCCTCCTCGGCTCCTCGCAAATGGCCTCGCCCGACCCCGAGAAGGCGGACTCCGCGGGGGACTCGGCGAAGGTCCTGATAGACGCGATCCGCAGGAACATCCGGCCGCGCGACATCATCAACCGAAAGTCGATCGAAAACGCGGTCGCGATGGTCATGGCGACGGGCGGGTCGACCAACGCCGTGCTGCACTATCTCGCGATCGCGTCCGCGGCTGGCGTGAAATGGACGATCGACGACTTCGAGCGCATACGGCGTCGCGTGCCGGTGCTGTGCGCCCTGAAGCCTTCGGGCCCCTATGTCGCCACAGACTTCCACGCCGCGGGCGGCCCGCCGCAAGTGCTGAAGATGCTGCTTGCGCACGGCCTCGTTCACGGCGAGTGCATGACCATCACCGGCCGCACGCTCGCCGAGGAGCTCGCGAACGTGCCCGAGGAGCCCAGAGCCGGCCAGGACGTGATCCGTCCCTGGAACAACCCCGTGTACGCGCAAGGGCACCTCGCGATCCTCAAGGGAAACCTCGCCACCGAGGGCTGCGTCGCCAAGATCACGGGGCTCAAGCAAACCTCGATCACCGGGCCGGCGCGCGTGTTCGATTCGGAACCGGCGGCGATGAAGGCGATCATGGCGAGAAAGATCAAGGCGGGCGACGTGATCGTGATCCGCTACGAAGGACCGAAAGGAGGGCCCGGCATGCAGGAGATGCTGGCGCCCACTTCCGCGCTTATCGGCCAGGGCCTGGGCGAATCGGTCGGGCTCGTTACGGACGGACGCTTTTCGGGCGGCACCTGGGGCATGGTCGTGGGGCATGTCGCGCCGGAGGCCTACGTCGGCGGGACGATCGCGTTGGTCAAGGAAGGCGACTCGATCACGATCGACGCGAAGAAGCGCCTCATCCAGCTGAACGTCTCCGCAACGGAGCTCGCCGCGCGTAGGAAAAAATGGAAGCAGCCCAAGCCGCGCTACACCCGCGGGCTACTCGCGAAGTACATGAAGCTCGTGTCCACCGCGAGCAAGGGCGCCATCACGGATGGCTGAGAAAAACCGGGGACAGACCACGTTTTTCCAGGACGCCCATGACGAATTCCGCTCCGCAAGAAAAACGTGGTCTGTCCCCGGTTAATACCGAACGGGGCTTTCCATGAAACTCTGCGGCGGGCTGCGGCCCACCAGGGACTCGAGCAGGATCAGCTCGCTGTCGGTGTGGTTGGCGACGCTCGCCGGGGCGATCGCCCGCTCGCGGCCGTCGCCGTAGATATAGCGCGGCGAATCGTGGTGACGCGTGGTGAAGGACTCGCGCGCCCCGCCCATCGTCGCGGAGACCTCCGCCGTGCCGTAGCACAGGCAGAAGTAGGTGCGGCGGGGCTCGGCTTCGATGTAGGCCCCGGTGCCGCGGATGCCGATGGTCGCGGTCGTGGTCACCAGGCGCCGTTCGCCGCCTGAGCCGAAGACGGCGAGCAGTCTGCCGGTCACGAGTTGCAGCGCGCTCACCAGCACGCCGCTCCCGATCAGCTCCGCGTGGCTCCCTCCCCGCATGAGAAATGCGTCCTGCCCGACCACAAACGTAGCGACTGCGCCATTTCCGAGCGCGATCGCATCGCCGGGGCGCACCAGAGTCCCCGCCTCGGCGGGCTTGCCGTTAATCCTCATGTCCCCCTGAACGACGCGCACGCCCTGCTTCGCGGATGATTGCGCAAGCGCCAGACGAAGCGCCGCCGACATGCCGATTCCGGCGGCCAGATTGAGCAGTGCGCGGCGGCGTTGAATGTGCATGCGCGCAAGTCTACACTGACGAAACTCCCGGCAGTCCTCGGTCATGCCCAATCGTCTCGCGCAGGAAACCAGCCCCTATCTTCAGCAGCACGCGGGGAATCCCGTCGACTGGCACGCCTGGGGAGAGGAAGCGCTCAAGCGCGCGCGCGCGGAGGACAAGCCGATCCTCCTCTCGGTTGGATACTCCGCCTGCCATTGGTGTCACGTGATGGCGCACGAGTCCTTCGAAGACCCGGCGGTGGCCGAGGTGATGAACCGGTTGTTCGTCAACGTCAAGGTGGACCGGGAGGAGCGCCCGGATCTCGATCAGATCTATCAGCTCGCGCACCAGATTCTCGCGCAGCGGCCGGGCGGCTGGCCGCTCACCATGTTCCTCACGCCCGACGGCGCGCCTTTTTTCGGCGGCACTTATTTCCCCAAGGAGCCGCGCTACAACCTGCCGGGATTTCCCCAGCTGCTCGAGCGCGTCGCGCAGATCTACCGCGAGAACCGCGAGGAGATCGGCCGCCAGAACGAGACGATTCTCGCCACCTTCGAGAACATGCATCCGGGCGCGCCTGCGCATCACTCGGAGCTGTCCCCGGAGCCGATAGCCGCGGCCCTGCGCGGCCTGAAGACGAATTTCGACTCGCGTTACGGCGGCTTCGGCGGGGCGCCGAAGTTTCCGCACCCCGCGGAGCTCGAGTTCTGCCTGCGGCGCTCGGCCGCGGCCGGCGACGGTACGGCAGAGCGCGTCGCGACGTATACGCTCGAGCGCATGGCGCTCGGGGGGATCTACGACCAGATCGGCGGCGGGTTCGCGCGTTACAGCGTGGACGGGCAGTGGATGATCCCGCACTTCGAGAAGATGCTCTACGACAACGGCCCGTTGCTTCGCCTTTACTCCGACGCCTGGGCCGCCACCAAAAATCCGTTGTTCGCGCGCGTGGCCGAAGAAACCGCGGCCTGGGTGATGCGCGAAATGCAGTCCCCCGAGGGCGGCTACTACTCGTCCCTCGACGCCGACTCGGAGCACGAGGAGGGCAAGTTCTACGTCTGGACCGCGCAGGAAGTCCAGGCCGGGCTCTCGCCGGAAGAATACGCGGTGCTTGCGCCCCACTACGGCCTGGACGGTCCCCCCAACTTCGAGGGCACGCATTGGCACCTGCACGTCGCGCGCACGCTGGGCGCGGTGGCCGAGCAGCTCGGGAAAAGCGAAGAGGCGTGCGCCCGCCTGCTCGACTCGGGAAGGAAAAAACTCTTTGCCGTGCGCGAGACGCGCGTGCGGCCGGGTCGCGACGAGAAGGTGCTGGTGAGCTGGAACGCCCTCATGATCGCCGGCATGGCGCGCGCGGCGGTCGTATTCGGCCGCGCCGACTGGTTGGGCTCCGCCAAAAAGGCGCTCGCCTTCGTCCGCCGCGCGATGTGGAAAAACGAGCGGCTTCTCGCCACGTACAAGGACGGCAAGGCGCACCTGAACGCCTACCTGGACGACTACGCTTTTCTGCTCGCCGCGCTGATCGAGCTCTTGCAGGCGGAGTTCGACCGCGAAACGCTCGCGTTCGCGGAAGAGCTCGCGGAGGTGCTTCTCGAGCAGTTCGAGGACAGGGAGAACGGCGGATTTTTCTTCACCAGCCACGATCACGAGCGGCTGATCCACCGTCCCAAGCCGGGCTACGACAACGCCACGCCCTCGGGGAACGGCGCGGCGGCGTTCGCCCTGCAACGGCTGCATTTTCTCACCGGCGAGCCCCGCTACGCGGGCGCGGCCGAGCGCACCCTGGGGCAGTTTCATTCGGCGATGAGCGACCGGCCGGACGGCCACGCGACGCTGCTCACGGCGCTCGAGGAGCATCTGGTTCCCACGCGCACGGTGATCCTGCGCGGCCCGGAGAGCGAGCTGCCGCGCTGGCGCGCCGCGCTCGCGCAACACTATCTTCCGCATACGGCGGTGATCGCGGCCGGAACCGGAATCCGGGACCTGCCGCCGGCGCTCGCCAAGCCCGCGGGCGGCAAGGTCAACGCCTGGGTGTGCGAGGGCGTTACCTGTCTTGCGCCTATCGATCGCCTGGAAGACCTGGTCGAACAGGTTTCCAAGCCGGAGAAAATCCAGTAGCATGGCGCGGAATTTTTCTCACACTCCAGGAGAATCGATGAAACCCCTAGCCCTATCCGCCGCCGCCGTCTTCGCCGCATCGATCACAGCGGCGAGCGGTCCCTTGCTCGCCGCCGACGCGCAGCAGCTCTTGAAAGAAAAGGCCTGCTTGAGCTGCCACACGATCGACAAGAAACTGATCGGCCCCGCGTACAGTGAAGTCGCGGCCAAGTACAAGTCCCGAAAGGACGCCGAAGCCTATCTGGTGAAGAAGATCAAAGAGGGCTCGACCGGCGTATGGGGTCCCATCCCGATGCCGCCGAACGGGACCGTCGGCGACGATGACGCCAAGACGCTGGCGAAATACATTCTCACGCTCAAGTAGACAAAACTCGTCGAAGAGGGCCGGCGTTGCGGGTTTGTTTCCCGGAGGCGCCGGCCGTTTCAGCCCGGCTCGGGAAGCGCCCGGGAAATTGACAGCCCCAGGGGCCGTCCGCATAATCAGCCCGCGCTGTGTCTTGATCCGGAGGCTGCCATGATCCGCTCCCATATCGGTATCGCTGCGATTGCAGCCATGGCTTGCGTTTCAGGCTGCGGCGAAGACAAGAAGGCACAGACTTCCGGGAAACTCGCGATCGCGATCGGCAGCGTGGCTCCGCTGACCGGCGGCATCGCTCACCTCGGCAAGGACAACGAGAACGGGGCGCGGCTCGCGGTGGAGGAAGCCAACGCCGCGGGAATCAGGATCGACGGCAAGGAAGCCGTGTTCCAATTGCTGGCAGAGGACGATCAGGAAGACGCCAAGGTCGGCAATACCGTGGCGCAAAAGCTGGTGGATGCGAAAGTGGCCGGCGTCGTCGGTCATCTCAATTCGGGTACCTCGATTCCGGCGTCCAACATCTATAGCGGCGCGAATATCCCGATGATAACCGGCTCTGCCACCAATCCTGAACTTACAGAGCGGGGTCTCAAGGGTGTTTTCCGCGTCGTCGGCCGCGACGACCAGCAGGGCCCGGCGGTGGCGAATTATCTGGTCGCCAACGCCAAGCCGAAGGTCGTTGCGATCATCGACGATGCGACCGCCTACGGCAAAGGTCTGGCAAACGAGGTCGAAAAGACGCTCAAGGCCGCCGGAGTGAACGTGCTGGCGCGAGAGCAGGGCACAAACAAGACTGTGGACTGGAAGGCGGTCCTCACGAAGCTGAAGGGCCGTCTCCCGGACGCGGTGTTCTACGGCGGAATGGATTCGACCGCCGGTCCGCTGCTCAAGCAGGGCAAGGAGCTCGGTGTCAAGGCGGTGTTCTCCTTCGGTGACGGCGCCTGCACCGACAAGATGGGCGAGTTCGCCGGCAGTGCGGCCGACGGCTTGTTGTGCTCGCAGGCGGGAATCCCGCCGCAGGCGGCCTCGAAGAAATTCCTGGATGCCTACAAGAAGCGGTTCAACGTCGAGCCGATCCTGTATTCGCCGTTTACCTACGATGCGGCGAACCTCCTGATCGAGGCGATGAAGGGGGCCAACTCGGCCGACCCGGCGAAATATCTGCCGGTCCTGCAGAAAATCGATTTCGCAGGGGCGACGGGCAGGATTTCCTTCGATGAAAAAGGCGACCGCAAGGACGCCGAAATGACCATCTTCACCATGAAGGGCGGCAAGCTCATGCCGATCGCCATCATCAAGGGCGGCAAGACGGTCAAGTACGAGGACTTTATCGCCCAGACTGCGGCGCCCGCGGCAGACGCTGCAAAGAAGTAAGACCTTTTGAAGAGCAACACTCGAGACGGCACCTGCGGGTGCCGTTTTTGCTGATGGACATCTTCATCCAGCAGCTCATCAACGGGCTCACATTGGGCGCGGTATACGCCGTAGTCGCGCTCGGCTACACCATGGTCTACGGCATCATTCAGCTCATCAACTTCGCCCACGGCGATGTGGTGATGGTAGGCGCGATGGTGGCGTTCTCGGTAATCGTCGCGCTCGCGCCTTTGGGCCTGCCGCCGCTCGTCGTCGTGCTGGTCGCCACGGGCTGCGCAGTCCTGTCGTGCATGCTGATCGGGTACGCGATGGAACGGCTCGCTTACCGTCCTTTGCGCGGTGCGCCGCGCCTGGCTCCGCTCATCACCGCAATCGGCGTCTCGATCATCCTGCAACACCTGGCGATGATGATCTGGAGCCGCAATCCCCTCGCGTTTCCGCAAATCCTCAAGACGCAGTCGTACGACATCGGCGGCGCCACCATCACCAACGTGCAGATCGCCATTCTGTCGATCTCGCTTGCGATAATGGCCGGTCTTGTCGCGCTGGTGTATCGCACCAGGCTCGGCACCGCGATGCGGGCGACGGCACAGAACCCGCAGGTCGCGGGGCTGATGGGCATCGACGCGAACCGGGTCATCGCCTTTACTTTCGTGATCGGCGCCGCGCTCGCGGCGGTCGCCGGGGTGATGGTGGCGAGCTATTACGGCATCGCGCATTACGCCATGGGCTCGCAGCTCGGGCTGAAGGCGTTCTGCGCCGCGGTGCTGGGCGGAATCGGCAATATCCCCGGGGCGATGCTGGGCGGTGTGCTGCTCGGCTTGGTGGAGGCGCTCGGCGCCGGCTACATCGGCGATCTTACCGGCAACGTATTCGGCTCCAACTATCAGGACGTGTTCGCCTTCATCGTGCTGATCGGCGTGCTGGTGCTGCGGCCCTCGGGGCTGCTCGGCGAACGCGTGGGGGACAGGGCGTGACGCATTGGAGAACGCACCCCGCGGTTGTGCGGACGGGCATCGCGCTCGTCGCGCTCGCGCTGCTCGCGCTGCCGTTCGCGCTCGCAGCGGCCGGGACAGCCTGGGTGCGGATCACCAATCTCGCGATCCTGTTCGTGTTCCTGTCGCTGGGGTTGAACATCGTCGTCGGCTTCGCCGGTCTGCTCGATCTCGGCTACATCGCCTTCTATGCAGTAGGCGCGTACGTATATGCACTGCTCGCCTCGCCTCATTTCAACATCCACTGGCCGTTCTGGGCGATCCTGCCGATCGGCGCCGCGGTGGCGGCGCTCTTCGGGGTATTGATCGGAGCCCCTACGCTCAAGCTGCGGGGCGACTACCTCGCGATCGTCACGCTGGGCTTCGGCGAGATCGTAAGGATTTTCCTCAACAACCTGTCGCAGCCAGTCAACATCACCAACGGCCCGCAGGGAATCGCCCGCATCGATCCGTTCCGCCTCGGGGCACTTGATTTCTCCGTGACCGAGACCTTCCTCGGACTCACGTTCAGCGGGCCGATCAAGTACTACTACCTGCTGCTGCTGGTGCTGCTCGCGGTGATCTTCATCAACGTGCGGCTTCAGGACTCGCGCATCGGCCGTGCCTGGGAGGCGGTGCGCGAGGACGAAGTCGCCGCGCGCGCGATGGGGATCGACACGAGGAACATCAAGCTGCTCGCCTTTGCCATGGGCGCTTCGTTCGGCGGCATCGCCGGCGGGATGTTCTCCGCGATCCAGGGTTTCGTTTCGCCGGAGAGCTTCGTGCTGGTCGAGTCGATCATGGTCGTCTCCATGGTCGTGCTCGGCGGCATGGGCAACATCTGGGGCGTGATTCTCGGCGCAGTGCTGCTTTCCTTCGTTCCCGAGATATTGCGTTTTACCGTGGAGCCGGTGCAGATGCGGCTCTTCGGCCGGATGCTGATCGAGCCGGAGGTGATCCGCATGCTGATTTTCGGCTTTGCGCTCGTCCTCGTCATGGCGTTCAGACCCGGCGGGTTGTGGCCCTCGGCCGTGCGCAAGCGCGAACTCGCCGAGCGTGGGCAGTGAGCGCGCTCCTCGCGGCGTCGGGCATCTCGAAGCACTTCGGCGGCGTTCAGGCGCTCGCCGAGGTCAGCTTCTCGATCACGCAAGGCGAAATCTACGGCTTGATCGGTCCGAACGGCGCCGGCAAGACAACGCTGTTCAACCTGCTCACGGGAATCTACGCGCCCGACTCCGGCCGTTTCGCATTCGACGGCGATGACCTCTCGGGGCTCAAGCCGCATCAGGTCGCGGCGCGAGGCATTGGCCGAACTTTCCAGAACATCCGCCTCTTCGCCAATCTATCCGTTCTGGAAAACGTCATGATCGGCCGCCACGTCCGCACCCGCGCGGGCGTGATCGGCGCCGTGCTGCGCGATACGGCGACCCGCGAGGAAGAGGCCGGGATCGAGCGCCGAGCAGCGGAGCTCCTCGGCTATGTCGGCATTGGGGCCCGCGCGAATGAAGCGGCGGGCAGCCTTCCCTATGGCGACCAGCGGCGGCTCGAGATCGCCCGCTCGCTCGCGACCGACCCCAAGCTGCTGTGCCTGGACGAGCCGGCTGCGGGCATGAACGCCTCGGAAACGATCGCGCTGAGACGCCTGCTCGAGCGCATCCGCGGCGATGGCACGACCCTGCTCCTCATCGAGCACGACGTGCGGCTGGTCATGAACGTTTGTGACAAGGTGCTCGTTCTCGACCACGGCGAGCGCATCGCCGAGGGTTCGCCCGCTGAAGTACAGCGCGATCCGAAGGTCATCGAGGCATACTTGGGAACGGCCGCTGCATGAACCTTCTCGAAGTCCGCGGCCTGGAAGTCCGCTACGGCGGGATCCGCGCCGTGAAAGGCATCGACCTGGAAATCGCCGCCGGCGAGATGGTGTGCCTGATCGGCGCGAACGGAGCGGGTAAATCCTCGACGCTGCGCGCGATCTCGGGCCTGGTGCCGACCGCGCCAGGCGCGGTGCGCTTCGGCGGCAGCGATCTCGCCGGTGCGCCGGCGTTCCGGCGCGCCCGCGCGGGGCTCGTCATGGTGCCGGAAGGGCGCGGCGTGTTCGCGCAGCTCTCCGTGGATGAAAACCTCGCGATGGGCGCTTATCTGCGCGGCGACCGCGAGATCGGTTCGGATCGCGCCCGCGTGTTCGGTCTGTTTCCGCAGCTCCGAGAGCGCCGGGACCAGACCGCCGGCACGCTCTCCGGAGGCGAGCAGCAGATGCTCGCCATCGGCCGCGCGCTGATGAGCCGGCCGAAACTGCTCGCGCTGGATGAGCCGAGCATGGGGCTCGCGCCCATCGTCGCGAAAAAAATCTTCGAAGTGATCAGAGACATCAACCGCGCCGGCGTGACGGTGCTGCTCGTGGAACAAAACGCGCGGGCCGCGCTCGCCCTTGCGGCCAGAGCTTATGTCATGGAAAGCGGGACGATCACACTCTCGGGAGAAGCGCGTGCGCTTCTCGCCGATTCGCGCGTACGCGAGGCCTATCTGGGCGAGGCGGCCGCGTGAACATCCGTGGTGCCGCGGTTGCAATTCTATTGCTGCTGTGCAGCCTCGCCTGTCAGGCGCAGGATTTTCCTTCGCGGCCGATCCGTCTGATCGTGCCGCAGGCCCCGGGCGGCGGGACCGACATCCTCGGCCGCAACGTGGCCCAGAAGCTCGGCGAGCAGCTGCGCCAGCCGGCGATCGTCGAAAACCGGACCGGCGCCGGATCGCTCGTCGGAACCGAGTACGTAGCCAAAGCGCCCGCCGACGGCTACACGCTGCTCGTGGGCGGCATTTTCAACATCGTCATGAACAAGGCGCTGATCAAGAACATCTCCTACGATCCGCTGCGCGATTTCGTGCCCCTGGGTTTTACTTCCGCGTATCCCTTCGTCCTGCTCGCACGGTCCGACCTTCCCGTGTCGAATCTCGCCGAGCTCGTGAAATACGCGAAGGAAAGACCCGGGAAGCTCACCTACGGATCGGCGGGAATCGGGACCTTGCAGCATGTCTGGGGAACGATCCTCTTCAGGAGCCTGGGCATGGACGCGCTGCACGTGCCGTTCAAGGGCGCGGCGGCCGCCCACCAGGAGATGATGGCGGGGCGCCTCGATCTGCTGTTCGACAACATGTCGGCGTCCAAGCAGTACGTCCAGTCGAGGCGCCTCAAGGGCCTGGCGGTGTCTTCGGCGGGAAGATCGGGCCATCTTCCGGAGGTGCCTGCGATCGACGAATCAGGCCTGGTGAAATTCGAAGGCGAAAGCTGGTTCGGCCTCTTTGCGCCCGCCGGCACGCCCGGTCCGGCCGTCGAGACCCTGCGCAGGGCGCTGACCGGCATCATCGCCGATCCGGAATTCGCCGCGCGCATCGAGCGTGACGGCGGCCGCGTTCTCGCGATCCCGCCGCGCGAGCAGCAGCGCTTCATGCAGGAGGAGATCGAGCGCTGGACCAAGCTGGTCGTCCAGTACGGCGTGACGGTGGACTAGCCCCGCTGGCGCGCTACGGCGCCTTGTCGGCGGCGGTCGTGAAAGAATCTGCGAAAAATTCGTTTTCCGGCAGCCTGCATTTCTGGATGAAATCGCGCCGCGCGGAATCCACCATGATCGGCACGCCGCAGGCGTATACCTGGTGGCCGGAAAGGTCGGGCAGGTCCTCCATCGCGGCGCGGTGCACGAATCCCGTCCGTCCCTGCCAGCCGTCCTCGGGCAGGGCATCGGATACCACCGGCACGTAGCTGAAGCCCGCGTGCCCGGCGACCCAGCGTTCCGCCAAACCGTTCAGGTAAAGATCTTTCGGGCGACGCGCGCCCCAGTAGAGCCTCATGGGGCGCGCGAGGTCTTTCTTGAACGCGGCCTCGATGAGCGCCTTGATCGGCGCGAAGCCGGTGCCCGAGGCGACGAGCACGATGGGCTTGTCGGATTCATCGCGCAGGAAGATCGTCCCGAACGGCCCTTCGAAGCGCAGGATGTCGCGCTCCTTCATGGTCCGGAACACGTGGTCGGTGAACGCGCCGCCGGCCACGTGGCGAACGTGCAGCTGCACGAACTCGTCGTCGTGCGGCGGGTTCGCCATCGAGAAGCTGCGCCGCGTGCCGTCCTTCAGCAGGATGTCGATGTACTGGCCCGGCAGGAACATCAGGCGCTCGTTCGCCGGGAGCTTCAGATAGACGATCATGGCGTCGTCCGCGACGCGCTCGAGCTTGTGCACGCGCGCCGGGAGCTTTCTTACCTGGATATCGCCCGCCTTGCGCACCTCGCGAGCCTCGATCACCACGTCCGACAGCGGCTTCGCCTGGCAAAAGAGCGCGTAGCCCTGATCGCGCTCCTCGGCGCCGAGCGCTTTTTCCGAGTAATGGCCGTAGTCGATGCGGCCCTCGATGAGCTTTCCCTTGCAGCTGCCGCAGGCGCCGTCGCGGCAGCCGTAGGGGAGCACGAGACCGGCATCGAGCGCGGACTGGAGAATGCTCGAACCGTCCCGCGCCTGGAATTGATGGCCCGTGTTGCGGATGGTGACCTGATGCGTCATCGGTGCGCGGGGTAAAATCCGTTCGTGGAAAATCTGCTCATCATCGGTTGCGGTGACGCCGCGCGCCGCGCCCTGACTGGATTGCAGCGCCGTTATCGGATGATGGCTCTGGTAGCGCACGGGCCCCGCGGACGCGGCGCCATGTTACCACGGCGATTCGGTGTTCCCGGAATCATGGAGGCCGCATGAAGGCCGCTGACGCCTGTCTCGTCATCACCAATCTGCCCGACCGCGACAGCGCCGCGAGGCTCGCGCACGAGCTCGTCGAGAAACGCCTCGCCGCGTGCGTCAATATCCTGTCGCCGTGCCGTTCCGTCTATCGTTGGAAGGGCAAGACCGAGGATGCCGAGGAATTCCCCTTGCTCATCAAGACCACGGGCGGCCGCTACACGGAGCTCGAGGCGGCGATCCGCGCGAGGCATCCCTACGAACTTCCCGAGATCATCGCGGTCCGATTGACGGGAGGATTGGCCGCGTACCTCGACTGGGTCGATTCGGAAACACGGCCCGCTTAGCTTATGCCCCGACTTTTGTCCATTTTGCCGTTGCTCCTGATTGCGCTGGCGCCTGCGCGCGCGGCGAACACCGACGAATTGCTCGAGCCCGACAAGGCGTTCCGCTTTTCGGCGCGGGCGCTCGATGCCGCCACGGTCGAGGTGCGTTACGCGATCGCCGACGGCTATTACCTCTACCGCGAGCGATTCCGCTTCGCCGCCGAGCCCGCAACCGTGAGGCTCGGCAAGCCGCAGTTTTCCAAGGGGCAGATCCACGAGGACAAGTTTTTCGGCAAACAGGAGACCTACCGCAAGGAAGTGCGCATACGCCTGCCGCTCGAGGCGGCCGGCGCAGAGCGCCTGAAGCTGCTGGTCACTTCGCAGGGCTGTGCCGATTTGGGCGTGTGCTATGTGCCGCAGGTGCAGAGCGCTGAACTTCGCCTTGCGTCGCTGGGCGGCTCGCGTTCGTCGATCTTCAGGGAAAGCGAGCCGTTGACCTCTTCGCCGGAACGCACCTCGAGTGCGGTGAGCGACGACGTGCGTTTCGCGGGAGTCCTGGAATCCGGCCGCTTGTGGGCGGTCATGGCGGTGTTCTTCGGAGCGGGTCTGCTGCTCACGTTCACCCCTTGCGTCCTGCCGATGATCCCGATCCTGTCCGGAATCATCGTGGGCGAAGGCCGCAAGGTGACGCGCGGGCGCGCTCTGCT
>Ga0137403_10007443_pt1 | contig 12358 bp, 8 predicted proteins | sample CZOMad2_1_16fung_FD_122057 | JGI IMG/M metagenome (GOLD analysis project Ga0137403, IMG submission 122057) | Vadose zone soil fungal communities from Angelo Coast Range Reserve, California, USA - CZOMad2_1_16fungal (Hybrid Assembly) | ecosystem: Environmental > Terrestrial > Soil > Vadose zone...
TCCGCCGGACCTGCCTGCGTTATCAGCCAAAGCCAACGTCCATTGGGGAAGTGGCATATTCGCTTTCTTTTCGTATCTTGCCGTGCTATCCGTTCATTCTCAGTAGCTTATCTACAAACGGACTCGGTCGGCCAAACACGCAGCGCTGCGGTGTCATCCAATTTGGACGCACCACCGCACTTCAGGTAAGCAGCCACATCCCTTATCCCATACAACGAATGGCCGCGGCTATTTGTTTCCGAATCTCAATAAGTAAACCGCCGTGCCCACGTCTGTTGTGCGGCTGCAAAGGCTTCCTGGAGTGACGTTTCGCAATCAGAGGCTTTCTTCGATCCCTATGCTCTCTTTGGCGCTTAGCCATGACGTCAACGGCCACATCAGCAACACCACCAGAGCGACTCCGCACAGGATTCCTTGATGGCGATAAAAGTGGTTGGTCTGCGATGCAAGCTCGATCGTCCCGAGCATTAACGCGGAGATTGCCAAGACAAGAAAATATCCCATCAGGTTCAACCGCGCCACGCGCGTGACTCCAAACACTACTATGCCTAGAAAAATCGCGTTCGCAATCCATTGCTTTAAGAAATCCGCCGGGCTCCCCCAGCCGCCTGTCATCGCCAGCGAACCCAGCACGAACAGCACTACGCGAACCGCGGAAGATTTGCACCGCGCGGCAATAAATCCTGCCGTCAGCGCAATCAATCCCGTGAACAGCAGTCCTCGCAGAACCGTCGTCGCTGAAATGGAAATCGCTGGCAGCACCGAATCAAAATCGTTTCCAAACGCCGCGCCAAGCGACTGATGTGCCGTGCGCCAATGCGTAGACACCCACTCGGAAACGCGTTTCACCGCGATCAATGCCGCCGTGCCGCCAACTCCAATCGCCAGTGCGTCGCGATAGTAGGTGCCGGGCATTCCGCGCCATCCGGGAAATTTCGCGTCACCAAATGCTTGGCGCAGAAAAAACCACGCCATTGCAAACACCAGAACAATGGCGCCGAGATAAAAGAACGCCCCGATCAGAAGGCCGATTCCCAGCGCGCCGATCGCGAACTTCAAAGGGATCGCCGTTTGATACTGGCTCAGCGCTTGCGCAAAACGATTACCAAATCCCGCGACCAGCGCGTATGCCGCGAGCCCGAAAAGTCCCCACACCGCGAATCGTCTCCACGGCACCGCCTTCATCAACTCAGACTTAATCTCGCGAAGAAATAAAATCAGGATTGTCATTCCAAATCCGGCCACGCACAGCGGCGCCAGGTAATTTGAAATCGTACGGGCAACGGATTGCTCTTCGTGCTTGCGCCGCCATTCGTCGGGGATTTTGATGAACGTTCGGTAGCTTGTGACCTCGTCTCCCACCACCGCCAGCTGCATTCTTGCGAACGCGTGATCCGCTGTATCAGCGGCTGTTGTACCTTGTGGATCGTCCAGCGGTTGTTTTTCCTGCCAGATCAGCTTGTGGTCCAGCCGGTGCGGCTTTTTCTCGGAGGTCGCCTCAACGAGCGTCCACTGCGAAAGATCGATGCCTTTGCGTGTCGCCAAAAAATCTTGGGCCTTCGCCAGTGCCTTCTCTTTTGATAGCGACGCGCCCGCTGCCGCTTCCGCCACATCATGGTGAACGCTGTGCAGCTCTCCGTCAGGGCGCAGCACCACGGAATATTCTTCGGGTTGGCCGTCACGGAAAAAGCGCGCGCGCCACAGCGCTCCCGGCACTCGCTTTTCATAAATTTCGTTCAACGCTGGCACACCGATCTTCTCGCGCAGATATTCGCTCGCCGTCGCGTCTGTTACGTCCACAAAGATCGTTGCCGTCACGTAACTCTTCGCATCCACACTTTGCTGTTTCAAAATCTCTTCCGCTCGTACCCTGGCCTCTTTCGCATTAACCCGTAATTTCAAGTAGTCGCCCAGATGAACCGGCTTCAACTTCCACGCAGCAAGTCCACCCAGCGCGATGCACACGCAAAGAAGCCCAATCATTCCACTCGAAAGCCGCGCATAGTTCTGCGTCGGAGCTGTGGCTGGTAGCGTGGCGTGTCCCACCGGAAGTTCGGGCGCCAACACAGTTTCCGGTGACTCCGAGCTCCTCTCCGGCTCTGCCGTACCATTCAGCAAATCAGCATGTTCTTCAAACGTGCCGCGCCTCGCACGCGAGTAGACCGCAACGCCAAAGGGAATCAGCACTGCCAGCCCAATCACAATCCCCGAAACACGGAAATACAGGCTGCTCGAACGGATCAATAACAAACCAACCAGCGACGCATCCACCGTGTAGTGCCACACCAGCGTTGCCAGAATTCCCCAGCGCAGCATCACGACCCCCGCCACCACTCCGATCAGTCCAACTTCCAGCCCACGAATATACGGTGGCTCGTTCGGGTACGCCGTATGCAGAAATCCCCATGAAAACGCCGGCAACACCACCGCAATCACATTCGATTTGGTCAATTTCTGCAGGAAGGGAATTGCGAAAAGACGAAAAAGAAATTCCTCGCTCGTTGACGCCAGTAACCCGATCGCAATTCCGCCGATCCACGGAATCGCCGTGCTTACGGAATCCTCGTAGTTCAGCTCTTGCGGGGCCCACGCTCCGAATTTGTTCGCAATGAGATAAAAGGCTACCAAAAATCCCATGTGCGCTGCCGCCAGCGATAACCCAACAATGCAGGACGAGAAGAATTCTTTCGTCCGCAACCCGCGCTTCGTGAACGCTTCTCGCAACTGCAGAAATTGCGGTTTCATCGCGCGATATAGCGGCTCGCCACCCGGCAACACCAAAGAAACAGTCAGCGCCGATCCGAGACCGAACAGCAGCGCGCCCGCCACCTGCTGTATCGCAAAACTTCCATACGCCGAATTCGTATTGTATTGGCTGAGCTCAATCGGCCAGCGGTTTAGCTGCATGGCCGTCAAGAACACCGCGACGATTACTCCGAGCTGCAGCGCAAGACCCCAACTGGTCTGTCCTTTACGCGTAAGTTGAATACCAATCCACAGCGCAGCGCCGAAAACTAGCAGGTACGGGATGAACGCAATTTGACTGTAAAAAATATTCGTCGAACGCAGATGCGCGTAATCCCGCTGCCACTGTTCAGGAACTTTTAGAGCCTCTTCTGCGCTGCCCACTTCCTCGCCGTGCAACAGAATCCGCAAACGCTCCGGCGCATCCTTTGCCCGGAATCCATGCTTCTCCCAGGTGAACGCCCAATCGAGCCGGTTCGGTTTTCTCTCGGAGTTCGCTTCCTCCGTAAGAAAATCCCAGTCGTTCGTCGATTTGCCCAGCTTCGCAACCAGAAAATCCTGCGCCGTTTTCTGCGCCGCGTCGCGAGTCGGCTGCGCTCCAGCTTTCGCTTCAGGAATCTTGTGTTCGTAACCGGTGATTTTGCCTTCCGGACTTACGCCGACCTGAAACTCTTCCTCCTGCTGCGGCTTGAAAAATCGCACATTCCAGTGCCACACATTCACTTCAGAGGACATCAGCCGGTTGGCTTCTTTCAGTCCAACCTGCCTTTCGAGATACGTTTTCGCATCATCGTCCACTCCAAAAACGATCACCGACCGGTATCCGTTCACGCTCTGGCCCATTGACTCCACAAAACTGCGCGCGCGCGTAAGCGCTTCTCCCCGGGGCACCTTGAAGTTGACCGACGCCTCCGGAAACGCATCGAAAAAATGCCGGTGCGCATACCAAAGCCCCACGACGCCCGCAAGCACCCAAAGGACGAGCGCCCTTTTCTCCGAACCGGTAAGTTGCACCTTGGCCACCAGCGCCTCCGTTTTACACTTCTACCGCCTACTCACTCTATTCATACGTCCCCAACCGTGCAAGTAACCCTTCGACGCCTGTTCGTTCCTACCGGTGCGGCTTAGCCTTCAACCTATTCTGCGCGGCCATCTCCTCCTTCCGGCTTTAATTTGGACCGGTGCCATCGTGGTCCCTGCCATTTGGATCTTAACAATCTATTCTATTAACATTTGGTAACACTCATGATATATTTTCCTAGAAGTTCGATAAGTCTGCGCAGTTCGCCATCCCCTCTCCTCTTCCCTCCGCTTTCTTCACTCTTTCTGCCCCTTTCCCCAAAAAGCGCTTATTCTCCTTCTTTTCTTTTCAATCATTTACAACTTCGCGTTTCAGTCTTTTTCACTCTTGCCCAAATAAGTCCTGTATTTGCCACGCTTACGAAAAATTACTGGGGGTATACATACCCCCCCTCCTTCCCTCCAAACCTGAAGCTCTACTTCAACATCGAGATAATTCGTCCCACTCGCCCGTAGATGCTTTCCCAATTTGGCTCTTGCTCGTTTCCTCTGACGTCGAAACGATAGATAGTGACTGCGAATCACAAGGAGCTCCCATGGCAACGGCAACAACTCCCACAATCGACTGGCGCCAGGAATGGCACGAATTCGAGGGCGCAACCTACCTCAATCTCGCTGGGCAGAGTCCAGTGCCGAAAGTCGCCATTCGCGCGCTTCAGACCGCGATCGAGTGGAAGAAGTTTCCCCACCGTATTCCCGATTCCGCCTACTTTGATGTGCCGAATAAAATTCGCGCATCGATCGCCAAGCTTATCGGCGCCAAACCAGAAGAACTCGCGCTTACTGCTGGCGCGAGCACCGGTATGCCCGCTGTCACTTACGGCTTGACTTGGAAACCCGGCGACGAAGTGCTCACTGCAAGCAGCGAATTTCCTCTGCAGTACACCACCTGGAAACCGATGGAGGAGCGCGAAGGCATCAAATTAAAAGTAATCTCCCCGCGCGATCGTTTTCTCACCGCGGATGATTTCATTGCCGCGCTGACACCACGCACTCGTCTCGTTTCTGTAAGCCTGGTCCGCTTCGATAATGGCGTGTTGCTGGACGCCGCGCGTCTCTCTGCTGCATGCCATGCGCAAGGCGCTCTGTTGCTTCTGGACGTTAGCCAGTGCTGTGGCGCGCTTCCGATGGACGTAAATCATCTCGGCGCCGATTTCATGATTTCCGCCGGTTATAAGTGGCTCCTTGGCCCCTTCGGCACCGGGTTTTTCTGGGCAAAATCCGAACACATCTCCAAAATGCGGCCAGGCCCGTTTTACTGGATGGCTGCGGAAGGCGCGGAAAATTTCGCGGCACTCGCTTTCGCGGATCCGAAACCTGTCGAGGCCGCCCGACGCTGGGATGCCGCTGAGACCGCAAATTACTACAATCTCGCGGCAATGGATGCCGGAATTGATCTGGTCCTGCGCATCGGCGCTGAAACCGTCGCCGCCCATAATCACAAATTGATCGACTTTCTTTTCTCGCGGCTTCCGCCGGATCGCTTCGTGGTCGCAAGTCCCCTGGACTCCAAACAACGCGGACCGTACGGCTGCTTTCAGGCACGCAGCCCGGAGAAAACCAAAGAGTTTTACGAAAAACTTAGAAATGAAAATGTCATCACGAGCCTTCGCGAAGGAAAAATCCGCGTCTCTCCCTACGTCTATAACAGTGAGCGGGACATTGACCGGCTCATTTCGGTGATCACGGTATGAGCTCTCCCGAGTCCGTGAAGAACACTGTGCCGCTCGCAAATTCCGGACCGCGCATTGCCGTTGTGGGAGCTGGCGCGGTCGGCGGCTACTTTGGAGGCATGCTCGCTCGCGCTGGCTTGCCGGTCGTATTCATCGGGCGGCCGGCGTTCGTGGATGCCGCCAAACAGAACGGATTGTTTCTCGATACCGTGCAGTTTCAGGAGCGCGTAAAAGTACAAGCTTCCAGTGATCTCGCTGCGGCGCGTGACGCGGAAATTGTTTTGTTTTGCGTGAAGACGACAGACACCGCTGAAACAGCGCGTGAACTGGCAAAACTGCTTGCGCCGAACGTGGTCATTGTCAGCATGCAAAACGGAGTAGACAATGCCGAGCAGATTCAAGCTGCTTCGGGTTTGTACGCTTTGCCCGCCGCAGTTTATGTCGCCGCTTCCGTCCCCGCTCCTGGCACTGTAAAACACGTCGGACGCGGCGATCTGGTGCTCGGCCCGCAGAATAAAACTACGGAGAAAGTGGCGGAGATTTTCAATCGTGCCGGCGTACCTTGCCGCATTTCAGAAAATCTTGCCGGCGAACTTTGGACCAAGCTGGTTTGGAATTGCGCGCTGAATGCTCTTTCCGCTCTCGGAAAACTGACCTACGGCGAAATTCTCGCCAGCTCTGACGCAAAACAATTGTTGGAAACAGTTGTCTATGAAGTGTTAGCTGTCGCAAAAGCTTCCGGCATAAAACCCGCCGGCCTCGAAGATCCCAAAGCTGCCCTAGCCGGTGCCTATAAAGTCGCCGAACAAATGGCGGCTACGCGAAGTTCCACGGCACAGGACATGATGCGCGGAAAGAAAACTGAAATCGATTCGTTGAACGGTTTCGTTGTTCGCCGCGCCCGCGGACTGAATATTCCGACGCCTGTGAACCACGCGCTTTTCACACTCGTCAAACTCGCCGAGTCACATCCGCAGTCCACGCAAGTTCAGTCGCGGGTAGGCGCATGAAATGGAATGTGCACGATCGCTTCAAGGTCCACGGGCGCGCCTTGGCGTTCAGCGGGGCGGAATTTCCATTGCGCCAGCGCGCGCACCGCGTTCGCGTCTAGTTGTTGATCAATTCCGTGTACCACTTGAATGCTGTCCACCGAACCGTCGCGGCGAATCACGGCATAGAGAATTACCTCGCCTTCGACGTGTTCTGCCGCAAGCGTGGGAGGATATTTCGGGTCGACTTTTCGCAACGGTGACGGCTCCGCGATTTCAGCCGCCGAATTGGTTTGCGGGCCAGTTGGCGGAGTGCGCATCTCTGAAAAATTCAGAATCCAGCTTCCTGTCGCGCTGTTCAAGTTCGGCATGTTTACATTCATCGAATAGACGCGACGCCGCGCGAAGATGGCTTCGGGTTTTGCGTTCGGAGCAAGCGCAGCAAAGTTTGGGGGAGCCGTTCGCGCCGGTTCGTCCGGGACACTGCTCGCGTCAGCACGCGAATAATTTGGCCGCGGAGAGGGCATCGCAAGTTTGCCCGCACCCAAACCGGAAGTCATGTTCGTGCCACGCGGAGCGCCGCCAGAAATGCTGACGCCGGTAGAATTGGTACCTGCTCCACCACCGGAGTTTGTGCCTGAAGCCGCGTGGTCGGCCCCGGAATTTCCAGTGGAGTTTGCCTTCGCGTCGACAGAACGGCCAGGAACGCCCGGCTTTGTTCCTTCCGGAGAAATTGTAACGCGGGCCGCCAGATTTCCAGCGGGTGACGTGACCGGTGCCGGCGGTCCGGGCGTCGCGGAAAGTGCAATCAGTGTTTGGCCCGAACCGTTTGGCGAAGTGAGCTGCGCGGCAACATCCGGCGCAGAGTCCGCCGAGCCGTCTTGTTTTCTTTGTGCGACACGCGGCGCTACGCCTGCATTAATTTGCAGCTTGGGACGTTCGGGTCCGGAATTTGTCATCGCGAGATTTAGATCTGCCGCGCGCTGTTCGCTGAGCTGCACTTCAGGAATCGGCGCCGTTGGATTTGTTGCGACGCGTTTCTCACGCGGCCGCAACTTTTTTAGCGTCTCCTGGCTGATTTCGAGACGTGGTCGCGCAGGCGCCGCCGATTGCGCAAGCTGCACCATGTTCGGCAGATTCGGAAGAATTTTTGGCGGCTCAGCTGGTGCCGCCGGATTGATCAGTGTTTGGCGTGGATGCGTCGGATGCACGGGATCGGTAAAAATTCTTTGCCGCGGATGAAATGCGTCGGCGCCTTCCGGCGCAGGCGGTTGATTTTTTGTCCCGCGGGGACTGGGTTTCGGTTTCGCAGCGGGCATTTCCATCAGCGGAAAATCTTCAATCGGTCCTGACCAGGTAATTTGCGCATTCGCAAACGCGGGATTGCGCTTGGGCCCGGAAATTTCCGGGAACGGCATCGCAAGAAATGCGATGTGCCACAAGGCAGCAGCAAAAATGGCGCGGCGTGGCAAACGCCGCTCGATCCAAGCGTCCTTGAAGAAACTTCCGACGAGAAAATCTTCCGGCAGGCGTGCGCGGCGAAATAACTCCGCAAAGTTACTTGCAATGCCCTGATGGAATTGTCCCCAACCAAGATCGAGCTGTGGCTCAGCCGGACCATGGAGTTGTACCGCGGGCGCAGGCGGTGGCGCCTGACCAAGGAGGTTGAGCGGATTGTTGGCCTCGTAAGCGGACATGGAATCCTTAATTATAACGCGTCACCTGTCATTTCCGGCTGGGCAGCCGGGGAGGTCGACGGGACGAAACAAGCGAGCGTCGAATAGGAAATAGATGATCGAACCTTCAAGAACGTTGTGTCACTAAATCGCAGGCGCAAGATTATTTTGCGCGAGACGTTTCCGGTAGAAGCTGAGCGCGGCGTCGCCCTGATGCAATATGCGCACTCGTTCCAGTGCGCCAAGCGACGCCGGCAACTCAAAAGTCTTGCGATGTTCAGCGATGACGATGGTCGATTCCCCCGCCAATAAGGATTTTTCAAGAGCACGCAGAGTTCCTTCATATTCCTTTTCTTCAGCGTAGGGAGGATCGAGAAAGATAAAATCGAACACAGCATCTGGAACTCTTTCCAGTGTCCCGATCGCTGCTGCTACCTGAGTTGCAATGACGTGTGCGCCAGATTCAATCCGCAGAGACGCGAGATTTGCCCGAATCAAACGAACTGCCGCGGAATGATTCTCCACGAAAACGGCGGAGACTGCTCCGCGGCTGATCGCTTCGATTCCAATGGCTCCGGTACCTGCAAACAAATCGAGGAAGCGCGACCCCTCGACGCGAGCCCCAAGAATATTGAACAAAGTTTCGCGCAGGCGATCGCTGGTTGGCCGCAGCGCAAGTCCCTTCAGCGACTTCAACTGCCGAGAACGGAATGTTCCCGCGACGATTCGCATTCGGGTCAACCCACTTGCGCCAGGTGGTACCGGCGTTGCCATTGCGAAGGCAGAGCTTCTAACGTCTGGCGCAACTCTTCATTTCGCTCCTCGTCTCCGGCCAGTGCGAAAGCTTCTTTCCGCGCGGTTTCCAGGAATTCGCGGTCACGCAGCGGGTTCGCGACATGGAATCCCATTTCACCGGACTGGCGCGTGCCGAAAAATTCTCCCGGACCGCGCAATTGCAAATCGGTTTCGGCGATCTCAAATCCGTTGTTGGTGCGGACCATGGTTTCAAGGCGCGCGCGAGCGTCATCCGTCATCCGGGCGGGTGCGACCAGGATGCAAAGCGATTTCTGCGCGCCGCGCCCAATTCGTCCGCGCAGTTGGTGCAGCTGCGAAAGTCCGAATCGTTCGGCGTGTTCGATGACCATCACGGTTGCGTTCGGCACGTCAACTCCAACTTCAATCACCGTCGTTGCGACAAGAATTTGCGTTTCGTTTTTCCGGAAGGATTGCATCACAGTTTCTTTTTCTTCGCTCGACAATCTTCCGTGCAGCAGACCAAGTGTGAGTTTCGGAAACGTTTGCTTCGAGAGGCGCTCAAACTCCTCGATCGCAGCTTTCAATTCGAGTTTCGATTCTTCGATTACTGGATAGACGATGTAGCCCTGACGTCCGGCAGTGACTTCCCGCCGCAACAATTCCCAAACGCCTGCGAGGTGTGGTTCGCTCGTCGTGCGTGTTTCGATTGGCGTGCGACCGGGCGGAAGTTCATCTAGAACAGAAACGTCCAGGTCGCCATACAAGGTGAGAGAAAGCGTGCGAGGGATGGGCGTCGCCGTCAGCACGAGCACGTGCGGAGAGTGTCCGCGCGAAGCAGCCTTGTCCATCAATTTCTTTCGTTGCAGAACACCGAAACGATGCTGTTCGTCGATAGCAACGAACCCAAGTCGCGCGAATAAGACGTTGTCTTCAATCAATGCGTGCGTTCCCACAACCAGCTGCGCTTCGCCGCTCGCAATTCGTTCGCGAGCCGCCGATTTTTCGCTTGGTTTCAGTCCGCTGATCAGCAGTTCAACTTTATATCCGGCTTTTTCCAGAACACGCCGCGCGGAAAGAAAATGCTGAACCGCGAGAATTTCGGTAGGCGCCATAAGAGCAGCCTGACATCCGTTTTCCATGGCAATGACGGCGGCCTGCAGTGCGACGATAGTTTTGCCGCTTCCAACGTCGCCTTGCAGCAAGCGATTCATCGGCAAGCGTTTCTCGAGGTCCGCGGCGATTTCCCCGAGGACTCGTTTTTGCGCCGCGGTGGGCTTAAAAGGAAGCATGCGTTTCAGGGCTTCGCGCACGCGGTCTTCGCGAAGCTGGAAAGCAATCGCATCTTCCTTGCGAGCAACCTTGCGACTGAGTGCAAGGCTGAGTTGGTAGAAGAAAAATTCTTCAAAAATGAGACGTTGCTGAGCGGGCGAACGAAACTGATTCAAGGCGCCGATGGATTCGCCAGCCGGCGGGAAGTGCGTATAGATAATGGCGTCGCGGCGTGAAGGGAATTTCATCCGCGTGCGAATCGACACGGGCAGTAGATCGGGAAGATTCGCGTTAATCTGTTGCAGCGCTGCATATGTGGCCCGGCGGATGGCGCGCGTGCCGAAGCTTCCAATGGCCTCGTAAATGGGAACGATCCGCCCGACTTCGGTGGAGTCCTGTCCTTCTCCGCTCAACAATTCGAATTGCGGATTGACCATTTCGACGCGGGCGGGCCGCAGACGATCGACTTCGGCTTTTCCATGAAGCACAAGCAATTGCCCGGGTTTCAGCCGGCCTTCGAGGTAGCCTCCATGAAAAAATTTGCACGGCAGCGAGCCGGTGTCGTCCTGAACAAGCAAGTGGTAGATTGCATCGCGGCCACGCATGCTGCGTACGGCTTGGCCGCTCGCCACGCGCACACGCAGCGTAAAGATACTGTTTGGCCGAACGTCCTTAATTTGCGAAAAATGGATGCGATCTTCATAGCGAAAGGGAAGATAGCCGAGCAGGTCTTCCAGGGTGTGAATGCTGCGCTTTGCGAGCAGCTCCGCGCGTTGCGGGCCCACACCTTTAATCATTCGAACGTCGGTCTGCAGGCCTTCGGACATAGAGGCTTCACCTTCACGCGCGACCGCGAAGCGGTCGACCACTAGAAGTGGGAACGGAGCTCACGGAACGCCGGAAGGATAACGAGTTTCCCGGACCCGGCCATGACCGGTTCATGTTCCATGTGCCAGGTGTGCTGGTGGGGAATGTACACAGCATTCAAACCAACCTTCATGGCGGGATTGATATCACTGCGCGGGCTATTGCCGATCATCCAGCCCTGCGTTTTTACGATTTTGTGTTTATTGACGAGGCCGGAATAAGTGACGGTGTCTTTCTCGGGCACGATCTCGATTGCTTCAAAAAAACCTTGCAAGCCCGAGCGCTGCACCTTGGCAGATTGCTCCGCTGGCTCGCCCTTCGTGAAAAGAATCAAGCGGTGCCGCTCGGTCAGGTAGGCGAGCGTTTCGGGAACTCCATCGAGAATTTTCGGCGGAGTGCTTTCCAAAACTTTACCCTTCACGCGCACGGCGTTGTTATCGTTTGTGTTCTCATGTCGCCATGTCGATCCTTTCTTCCAATCGGAAATATTCACATGTCCGCCCCAGTACTGGCGTGCGAATTCGGGATTGGTAATGGCCGCCCATAGCTTCTCGGGCGTGGTTTTGATGTAGGTGGTATAGACAAGTTCAGTATTACTCATGACGGTTCTCCTCCAAGGCTTGTTTAAGGTTATGTAGCGCGGCGACACGCTCTTGCTCGAACTTGCCGATCCAACGCATGTAGATTTCGTTGATCGGCACCGGGTTAAGGAAGTGCAGCTTCTCGCGCCCCCGCTTCATCGTGACGACAAGGTTTGCCGCCTCCAGCAAAACGAGATGCTTGGTCACCGCTTGCCGACTCATGTCGTGCTTTACGCACAGTTCGCTCAATGTCAGCCCATTCTTCTTGCGCAACCTGTCGAGCAATTTGCGGCGGCTGGCGTCGGCGAGAGCTTTGAACACTTTGTCTTCATCGATAACCATGCGGATATAATATGCAACCAAATGGTTGCATGTCAAGTGCAAAGCTGCCAACTTTTTAAGACCTCAATAAATTCAAGGTGTGGATCTCCGGCTAAGTCCGACGCGTAACGAAGACGATCCGCCGCGAGATGAAACGACGAGCTGCCGTCGAGCCCATTATCGGTCACATGAGGGGTGCCCGAAGGGCGGGTGAGGGGGTTACTGCACGATCTGAACGAGCCCGATCAGAAGTCCGGGTTCTCCGCGCGCGGGATCGCCGATACAGAGGCATCAATGCGGCGGTTGTTCTCGGCGCAAATGGTTTCAAGAAACGGCTTCGGCAGCGCGGGATGGTAGGTCTGTCGCGCCGACCAGGCCGTGTTGAAGGCGCCTGGATCGTC
>Ga0137403_10007446_pt1 | contig 12357 bp, 14 predicted proteins | sample CZOMad2_1_16fung_FD_122057 | JGI IMG/M metagenome (GOLD analysis project Ga0137403, IMG submission 122057) | Vadose zone soil fungal communities from Angelo Coast Range Reserve, California, USA - CZOMad2_1_16fungal (Hybrid Assembly) | ecosystem: Environmental > Terrestrial > Soil > Vadose zone...
CGGACTATCTCCTTCTTGCGCAAATGGTCAATCAGAATGACGGTTCTGAACGCGGTGATCGCCAGGAAATGTACGTAAAACAGCCAGAGAGCCACGTTACGCATCGTTTCCACATGATGCGAAAGATTCGGCGTAGCCGCGATGAGGACGTTCTCCAGCAAGAGCAGACCCAGGGCAATGAGGTACGGAAGGCTCAAATTCTGGAGCTTGTATACGAACATGGAGAGAACGTCCTGCGGCCTTCTCAAAATCACAGGAAAGCGGAGCTCAATGCCGTGCCTCACGACGAACATGGCAAGCACAAAGGCACATAGCGCGACCCCGACGATCGACATCACATGGCGAAAACCGTACGTCAAAACGACGACGAGTCCGCTCAGCGCGATCATCAACACGTAGTCGAGAAAATCTCTCTTGTAGTAAACAGCCCTTGGCTGCCTCGTTCCGTACAACTTGTGGAAAACGACCGGATCATTTTTTCTGGCTGACATTTTTCAGTGATACTTCTCGTAGAGGCTGAGAATTCTGCGATGCGTTGGATTGTCCCACTTGAAATCGGTCAGCTCTTCGTCCAGCCTGGCCGAGTTTTTCAGCCCATCGGGAACCCGAGCGAAAACCTTCTTGAGATCTTCGGACACGCCGGGCAGGTCCACTTTCACACCGACGCCATAGGGCTCGATCGATCCATAGTGGTGCGTCGAATGTTGAATAACCTCCATCATTCGTATCGATATTCTTGGAAAAACAGCAGGAATGTACTGATGCATGTCGATGTCGGTTTTGACATCATACGTGCATGCCAGGAATGAAATGACGGGGTTATAGAATGAAACGGGCCACCCTATCGCGAACCGCAGAAATCCTTCTAAAAAACCGGTTTCGGTCCCGGCGATCAAGCCGGAGGGGATAGCATCATGATGCGTGCCGTGCAGAAATATGAACTCGAGCTCCGAATTGTGACCCAACCAGTGATCTCGATAGAACCACGCGTTGTACCCTTGCCACCATTTCAGATGGACGATGATATTGATCACGCAGCCAACCGGAAGGAAGATCACCGAAAAACTCGAATACGTGATCACGAGATACCATGGCGCAATCAGGACGATATGCGTTAATAATCCGGTGCAATACGCATGGACGATTTCCAGAGCGATGTTCGTTTTTTCATTGATCACTCTTTTCCACGTGGTTTGCATCAAGACTTCGCGGACGAGTTCCTTCTTGGCCAGATGGTCAATCAGGATTGCTGTTCTGTATACAGTGATAGATATGAAATGTATGTAAAACAGATAAAGGGCAACTGTCCGCATCAATTCGACATGATGCGGGAGATTCGGCGTTGCGGCGATCAGGACGTTTTCCAGCAAGAGCAGGCCGAGAGCAATGAAATACATCGGCCTCAAATTCTGAAGCTTGTATACGAATATATAGAGAACATCCTGCGGCCTTCTCAAGATCAGAGGGACGCCAAGCTCAATGCCATGCCTGATAATGAACACGACAAGCGTAAACGCGCATAGAGCAAGCCCGACGATCGACACTGCATGGCCAAAACCATACGAAAAGCCGACGACAAGTGCGCTCAGGAACATCATCAATACGTAGTCGAGAAAATCTTTTTCGTAGTAAGTAACGCGCGGCTTTTTCAATCCATATAGCTTATGGAAGATGGCGGGATCGCTTTTGGGCATGAGATTCTCCGGTGTTGCCTACTTCAACAAGATGCGCTCTTGACCCTGCCACTCGCGAATTTCCGAAGTGATGATGCGATCGCCCGCTTCCAAACCTTCCAACACTTGCAGGTAATTAAGCGATACCTTGCCCGCTTTGATTGTGACCCTCGAGGCATAGCTTCCCGCCGGATCGAGTTTGTACACCGTAATCGCCGCATCGTTCTTGACGTAGGAGGGCTTGCCCACATACAGGCTGTTCGGCAATTGGCTGATATAGATGGTGCCTTCTACCTGCAGCTGCGGACGGGCGCCAGCAGGCAATGCACCCTGTAGATCCGCATCCACTACAACGGTGCCCTCTGTTACACCGGGGTCAACGCGAGTGACGACACCGTTCACGGTCCCGTTGCGGGTATCGACGATTACCTTTTGTCCCGCTGTTACTTGAGTAGCCTCGCGCGCAGGGACCTTGAGCTCTGCGTAGAGTTGATCCTGCCGCGCGATGCGGCCGATGGGGCTGCCCGGTTGCAGCTGTTGCCCGACTTCGACGTTAATCGCCTGCACGATGCCACTGATACCGGCGACGACCTTCAAGTCAGCAGCCTGGGTCCTGGCGCGATCCAACGCTCGCGCCAGCTGGGTGACGCGGGACTTCCTGACAGCCAGTTGGACTTGAATGTTGCCGCGAATCTTTTCCAGGCGATTCTGTTCGAGGGCGTAGGCCTTTGTAAGTTGGGCCAAATCCAGTCGAGAGCGCCTTAATTCTATTTCTGCAATAAGGTGGTCACGGTTCAAAGCCTCGTCGGCGTCGGCTTTCGCTTGCGCTTTTTCCAGATTGAGTTGCGTCTGAGTAAGAATGACTTCCTGGTTCAACACGTTGGTTTGCAGCTCGGCCTCTGAGGCCTGGAGTTCCGCCAATGCCCCTTCCCAAGCCGATTGAGCTTCTTCTGCACTGGCGATGAGCTGCGGATTTGCGAGTTCCACCAGTACTTGTCCCACCTGCACGACCGCGCCCGGTTTGATATCCGCCCTCGCGACCCGGCCAGGAGCTTGCGCGGCGAGTTGCTCTATGTGTTTGGACAGCAATTGACCGTTGGCGCCGACCTTAATTTCCATCGTGCCCTGGCGAACGGTTTCGATGCTGATTTTTGTGCGATCGACTCGATGACTGCTGAAGTCGATGTTGGCAAGCGTCACGGCACCGCTGATCAGTGCGACCGCAACTGCCGCGATTATCGCTACGCCTTTGATCTGGGATGCTTTGGATTTTGTTCTTGCACGATCCATCCGGAACCACCGTTTACTTTGAAAACTGTGTAATATCTTGGAGTGAGATTCACGCGCCCTCGAGCGATGAACCCCGTAGATTGATTGCGAAATCAGCTGTACATGGGGATTGGTCAGTCAATCAGGCTGTCTTCGAGCGCGTTAATCTGCCGCATGATTTCATGCTTCTGACGTTCTGCGTTGTCGAGGCGGGCAACCACGTCGGCGATCATTCTTGCGGCATTCTCGCTTACTCGGGCTGTTTGCAGCTCTGCACGAGCAGCTTCCGCAGCTCGAGAGGCGGCAAACCAGCTTCGCTCCAGGGCGTCCATTTCGGCGTCTGTTACCTTATCAATCGCGTTGATGTCCACGAATGCTCCCTCCAATTCTCCGATCATCGGATTTCACAAACCGCGGCGTATGCTTCTTCCGTGGCAGCCTGCACGGCTTCCCTTCTCAGCAAGGCACGAACACGTCCATATTCGGCGGCGAATACTCGGGAGCTCATCTGATAATCCAGTAGCGTGCAATAACTGCATGATTTCGCCTTCTCGGCGTCGAACGTAAGCCAGGTGAAATCAAACTGACGAGGCCAAACGAAAAGACGATAAGCCTCGAGCATGAGCTTTAAGGGAATGCCCTGACCACGATAAGGTTTCAAAACCGCTAGCCGTGTTAAACGAGCGACGCGCGTGCCTCTGTCGAACATCAGCCCAAACTGTCGATGAAGAGCATAGTTGTCAGTTGTGTCTACAACGCTCAGCGTGCCTATTGGAGTGCTGTGCCGGCTGGTCACTGCTAAAAGCTGAAATGTAGCCGCGTCGGCAGGAGGCCGGCCATTCGAGAGCACGACACCAAGTTCGTCGTTGAAGACCTGCCGCTCGATGGCGGCCACGGCCTGCTTGCAGGAGTCACTCAGGGCCGGTTTGACAATAATTGTGCTCATGATTATCGAGACGCTCCGACAAGGGGAAAGTCTTTCGCGCATCCTGCCAGCCGGATGGGTTGCCGGGGCAGGCTGCCGCCATTGGCCGTAGACGGCCGATTTTGCGAGGTCATAAAAACTCTTCTTCCCTTAGCACTTCACCTGCCAGAACTGCGTTCCGGAAGGAGCGGGCGCACGTTGAGGTAACTACCCGGCATCGAACAATTTTTCGCGACAAACTCTTCACCTGAGGCCCGACCATCGAAAGCGCGTTCTCAATATGTGATCGGTTTTGAGACGCTCGATTTGAAACGCAGTCCCATTTGGCGACAAATTGGAATTTTGAAGTGGCCACGGTACCCTGCAACAAACGGTATAGCGTGGAACGGCTGATACCGAGGACCTCTGCGGCACGCGCCTTACTGCGCCCTACGCGCTCGAGTACACGCAACATAATGCGCTTCACTGAACCAAACCCGCATTCGACAGCGTATATTCCGGGGCGTTGAAACTGCTAATTGGCGATACAGTATCAGCATCGACCTCAACGGCGACCGCCCTTCCCAGCAGCCCAATGCTGACCAGGAGACGCATCCCTCGGCCAACGGATACCAAGGTCCCTTGAACTCCAGACAGTGCTCCGCGGTTGACTGTAACCGCCTGTCCGACCTGAAGAGACTTCCAGGGCTCGCTGTATAAACCTGAATTCACAACGCGCCGAATCGCCTCAATCTCAACGTCGGGGATGCTGATGAGCGTGTTGCCGGCTCCCACAAGTCGAATGACAGCTGGCGTCGCAAGGATTCGGTAACGCGGGACTCGGATATATCGACAGAAGACATATCCCGGAAACAGTGGACGCTGAACCATCCCTATCTGACTGCCACGAGATCTGCGCTGCTGTTCATACGAAGGAACAAACTGCTCATATCCTCTCTCCTGAAGGCCTTCGCTTACCGTCTTCTCAGAACCGCAGCGCACCTGCACAGCGATCCAATCTCCGTCCTGCAATTCGTGTGTTTCCATACGCCGTTACCTCTTCTTCGTTTGCAGAATGCCGCGCAGGCTGCCGCCATTTTGGCATTCGCCAACTGAATCACCGGGAGAGCAAGTTGCAGATTTCTGTCTGCCCTCCAGTTGTTGGGGGCCACGGTGCACGTCGCCCTCCAGGTCCGGACGTGTGTAACTGCTTCATTGCATCAGGTGAGACAAGGCGGTTTCACCTAATTGACTATCGGATCGGATAGGCAGCTATCGAATCGGGTTTTGCGATTGGGTGGAAATGCAAACGAGGTGAGCGGATCTTCTTAAGGACGAGAATGTTCGCGCGAGTAGGTATCGTCTCCCCAGGTGAGTACTTCGACCTTTACCTGCGCCCGTCCCTCGCGGAGAATGCCCAACCTTTCGGCCGTAGTGCGGGAAAGATCGATGATGGCTCCCTCGCGGCGATTCTTTCCGTAGGGGCCCCGGTCGACGATCACAACGTTCACCGAGCGCCCGTTCATGAGATTCGTCACGCGGGCAACCGTACCGAAGGGATAACTGCCGTGTGCCGCAACCGCCCTGCGGTTATCGAATTTGCTGCCGCTCGCGGTCCTGTCGCCCTGAAAGCGGCGAGAGTAAAAGGTGGCGTCTCCAATTTGAGTGTCGAGAACGGTTTTCTCTCGATCTCCCGCGCTGACCTTGTTATTGCACGCGGGAAGAGCTACCAAAACGAGCATCAAACCCACGCAACTGATGTGGAACCTGATCCTGACTCGCATTGCGGACACCATCGAGAGACCTCGTGACAAGGTCACTACAATTCGCGTGCCATCTGGAAATTCAGCCTTTTCAGACGGATAGAACTTTCGTTGGAGCACTCTGACACTCAGCCTGGTAGTAAAGGACATCCTTCTGGAATGGTGATGGCCTTCCAGTTCTTGAGCCGATCGAAATCCGCTGGAGAGAAAATCTCTATCTTCTCAAGGGCCACCCATCCGGAGTAGATATATAGATGAATTTTTAGCTAGTACGGCTGCGTCGCGCTGCAGTGCCTGGGGAGTCTGTTTTGCGAACGTTAGTTCTGATCGGTTGGATGCTGATTCCGATGATGCTTTTCGCGCAAAATCCCGGAGAGGAGGAAGCCTCTTCCGGTGAGGATGCCGTTGCGAGCTCCAATCGAGTCCTTCAAGTCTCCTTTAAGAATAGACCTTCGCTGCAAATCGGCGAATTCGCTCAAGTGGATTTGAAGACAAAGTGGCACCTGGATTTTCGGCGCTTCTCGCCTCCGGCTGTCAACCTTCCCGGAATTGTCAATGCCGTTCCCGCAACGCCTGACACCTTCCTGCTGACCAAAGCGCGATTCGGGTTGAAGGGTCACGTGACGAAGTATTTCGACTATGAATTCGAACGAGATATGCGTTCGACCTTCGGAAAAGATCACGAGTACCATCCATGGAAAGATAACTATGGAGATATCAATATTCACCCACTGCTCCACGTAAAGGTGGGCAAATTCAAAATGCCATTCGGCCTGGAAGAGACCGGATCGGAAGACCGCCTCGACTACGCGTTCAAGTCGCGCGTTTCAGATGCTCTGGCGCCTGCACGCGAGCGCGGCGTCATGCTGCACGCCGGCTTTCTCAAGAATAATCGTCTGGAGTACCAGATCGGAGTCTTTCGCTACGATGGAGAAGGTTCGGACATTCATGGCCTTCCCACGGCTGGAAGAACCTACGCCGCGCGGCTAACGGGCCAACCACTGCGATTAGTCTCGACACTTCCGAAGACGATCCGCCATCTTTACCTCGGTGTTGCCGGGACCAGAGGACGGATGTTTGAGGGTCTCAATGGCGTCAACGGCCAGACATTTTCGAACTTCACATACTTCGATCACGTTTATGTACGAGGCAATCGGACGAGGATCGGCGTTGAGACGGCATGGGCGGAGGGACCAGTCAGCATCAAGGGCGAATACATCCACATGTCCGAAGAGCGAAAACAGCAAGGCATCCGCGGGGAGGATCTGCCCGACAAGATTTCACGTGGATGGTACGTAATGGGCGCCTGGACCGCTCTCGGAAAGATGAAATCGCGGGCCGGTTCGCCTGCGAATCCGTTTCTGACCGGACACGGTTTCGGAGCACTGGAGTTGGCGGCGCGATTCGACGTGCTCGCCTTCTTCAGTGCTCCTGGACCCGGGCTTCCGTCTCGGAGCCAGCGTGCCCCGACGATCTTGCCGAACAGCGACCGCACGTGGACATTCGGTCCAACGTGGTACTTGAATCGCTTTGTGAAGATTCAGCTCAATGCCCAACGCGAAAGGGTCACGGACATCGAACGCAAGGCTGTATTCGGTCGAAACATATTCTGGACCGGAATCTGCAGGCTGCAAATCGCGATGTGAGGCGTATGACGCAGAAGCGCGTAGTTATCATCTTTGCTTTATTCTGGATTCTGGGCTTCTCGTTCCCGTCAGCCGCTCAAACCTCGGACGACTTCTTCAACGGAGACATACTTCAGGAGGTTCGGATCTATATCGCGCCGAGGGATTTTGCAACTTTCAAGCAGACCAATTTCATTTGCCCTATGCAGGACCTTGAAGCACTCGCAGGCCAGGTAGTCTCCAGCTTGCCCCGCATCGAGTGCTGGTTTGCGGTCGAGTTTCATTGGATATTCAACGGACGAGACGTCACGATTCCTCAGGTCGCTGTCAGTTCGCATGGCAAGGGAAGCCGCAGCAATATAAAGCCGTCCTTTAAGATCGAATTCAGCCGGTACGAAAGTCAAAATACTTTTCTCGGGCTGAAGGATATCGTTCTCCGGGCGAACACTCAGGATGCATCGATGATGCACGAACGAGTCGCGATGGAGTTCTTCCGCAAGCTGGGAATTCCGGCGCCCCGAGAGGTCCACGCACGCTTGTACATCAATGACCAATACGCTGGTCTGTACACGATAGTGGAGGACGTCGACTCCGTCTTCCTTCAACGAAATTTCGGACAGACCGACGGTCGCCTGTACAACTATGAATGGGTGGCGCCCTGGGTGTTCGACTATCGCGGGCCGGATTTGTCCAGGTATTCACCCCTCCCATTGAAGCCGGAGAACAACCTCATCTATCTCGATCCTGCTGCAATCGAGGCGATGGTGCGGACGATCAACGAGGCGCCGAACGCGCAGTTTTCCGCGGCGGTGTCGCAATACATCGACCTGAATGCCTTATTCAGGGAACTGGCCGCTGAAAACTTCGTCGCCGAACAAGACGGAATCATCGGCAACTACGGCGTGAATAACTTCTATCTCTACAGATTCCAGAACAGCATTCAATCGACTTTCATTCCGTGGGACAAGAGCAACGCGTTCTGGGCACTCGACTGGAACATCATGCACAACTTCACTACGAATGTGCTTACCTCGCGCGCTCTGACCATTGCGCCGGACTTAATGGCGATTTACAAGGACACGCTGCGACAGGCTTCCGACACTGCAGGAGGAATTGGAGGATGGCTGGAGCAGGAGATCACGAAGGAGTACCAGCAAATCCGCCAGGCCGCGTACGATGACACTCTCAAGCTCTGTGATCCAGGCGCCACCGGAAGTCTCCGACCTTGCACGAACGATCAGTTCGATGCCGAAGCACTGTTCATGATTCAGTTCGCGCGCCAGCGCGCCGCTGCTGTCCGGGCGCAATTGGCCACCGGCCCCCAGTGATCATCCTGGTCTCCTTGTCTAGGTTCTTCGATTGAGGGGTGGGACGGACAAATCCCCTATGCCAACGTCAGGGTTGTGTCAAGGATTCTGTGTCAAGGTTACGCGGCTTCGGGACCTTTGCTGGACGGAATTTCATCGAGAACGTCGATGAATTCATCAACGAGGGTCTGGCACTCGACGCAAAACAAGAGGTGTTGAAAATGCTCATCCGCCAGGTTCCTGACTCCACTGGTGTAACCCCAAAGCACCATTGCCGGGATATGTGGTGTGTCTTCGTTCATAGATACGTTCATAGATACTTGGACTGCCACGCTTTCATCTTGTTATATCCGTGAAAAAGGCACTGCCGCCGTCGCGAAGACTCCGGCCATAAGAAAGGTTCAGGGTAAGCAGTCCAAGCGCTGCCAGGCGCAACTGAAGGCCAGTGTCAAAGAGCGAATGGGAAATGTTCGTAAGCCGGGCCGCGTCGAGGAAAGGACCGGCGCTGAGGCGGAAAAACCCGGTGTGAAAGACGGTCTTCTGTAGATCAAGGTTCGTCAGAACAAAGGACCGGTTCATGAAGGTCGCATTCTTGAGCCCGTCGAGAGTCGCCGAATGCGCGCGCAGGCGGCGGTCGGAATCACGGTCCAGTCCAAGCATGAAGCCTTCGTCAAAGGGCGCCTTTCCAAGAATGCGGCCGGCACGGAGCGTCGCCGAGAAGGGACGCCATCGCACCGAAACGTTGTTCTCCGCCTTCACAAATCGGACTGGATTTTGAACAAGCAGCTTTCCCGCCTCTAACAACAATGAAGAATCCACTCTCAGCCCGCGGTCGGAATTCCGAAGCAGTGTTCGCGTGACTGAACCCGAATATTTCAATAAGACGCCGCGCAAGAGCGTATCCGGTAAGTGGCGGTTGGAGACGCTGAAACCGCTGGTCCATTTCCAATGACCATTTGGTATGGATCGGATTTGTGCCGCCGCTTCGGTTTTGCGCATTTGAAAAGCGCCGCCCGGGCCGGTCCAATTCTCGCGGCGGGCGTCAACGGCGGCGTAAAAGCCCCATTTGGGATTGCCCCGCAATGGGGCGGTAATGGACGCATATGCTCGCCGCTTGTTGGCGTCCCAACGCATCATGGATCTCACATTCACAGCGTTTCCGCCAAGGTTGAAGAACTCCGGATGAACGGTCTCGTAAGGCAGGCCCCTCATCCAGGAAAGCCAGGCGGGTCCATTCTGTTCAGCGGCGCGCAAGGTGAGGTCGAACCGATCACCCTCGGCCGGCGACAATTCCATTTGATATCGAGAAAAAACGTCTGTTCCTTCCAGTCGCGCTTCAGTCGTGTAGAAATCATCGAGATCCATAACGCTGGCGCGGGAGAACGCAAACGCGCGATCGAGAAGCACCGGATTCATTCTCAACGGTGGATCCACGTGGATGTTCTCGAGGAAAGGTTTGCCCACGCGATTCCAATATTTGATTGCGGATTCCGTATTGTTTTCGAGGAAGTAAACCGTGGCGAGAAAGTCGTTCGTGTAAGTGTCGGACGGGGCCGCATCGAGGGCGGATTTCAAATGGGCTTTAGCTTCCGGGAGCTTCTCATTTCGGAAAGCGGTGCCGGCAAGCGCGATTTCGGGAACCGCAAGGAGCGTCCAGTTGTCGGCAGCCCGCCAGCGTTGCTCGAAATCGGCCCGGCCCATCGAGAGCAGTTTGCGCTCGGCGGGATCGTTTACAAGAACCAGGTTCTGGAGCGGGTCGATTCCCGTGACAACAACGTAGTGAAGCGGCGCCCCTCGCGCATTAAGTTCAAGACAGACGATGAGCGGGCGCCCCTGAGAAATGTGTTGGTCGAGATCTATCCACTCGCCGCGAAAAGGGAACACTCGATAGCCGCGCGATCGAAAATACTCCTCCATGTCGCGCGCAAATATGCCGCCGGCGTCCCTGGAATAGAGCTGTTGCTGAATCTCTTCAACTCGGGGCGCGGAACCTTGCCTCCAGTACTCCAGGATCATCCATATGGAGGCAGATCCACAGCCGTTCTTGTCCTGCTGAACGAAGGGGACATCGATCCAGAGCGCCTGCGCCAGCGTCAGCAGGGTCAGAAGTGAGCGCATCGAATTGTCATGCCTTGACTGCGATCAGAACGATGACGGCTGCGGCGAGCGCGATAACGATGTAGGTCAGTTCCTGGTTCGTCAACGCCCCGGCCGCAAAGTCGCGTTGCAGTTGGTTCGTTCGGCTGGCCAGACGCGCGAGTTCGTCCGGGCTTAAAGTCGCGACAGCCTTTTGCACCCGCTGATAGTGGACCTTACCGGTCTTCAATGCATGCCGGACGGGTTCACTGGAAAAGAATGCCTGGACGTCATCGCGGTTTTTCTGCCGGTTTCTGGCTGCTTCCGACATGGCCTTCTGGAGCTCGGATGGGGAAACGGCCTGCGACTGTGCAGCCACAACTTGTGGAATCAAAAGCAGAAAAACGAGAGTGAGTGAGAGAAACCGAACACGCATAGGTCAGAGCCTCCTTGTTTGCCGGCGAATGCGCAGCAAATCAGGGACCACGGTGGCGGGTTCCGCCTACCACGACCGCGAAATTTTCGCGTCTAAGGTTAGAGAGGAGTTTTCCATGCCGATCGAAATTCGTCGCAAAGACTTGAAAACATTGGTCGCACAGGGTCGGGCCCAGCTCGTCGAGGTTCTCCCGGCGTCGGCCTACAAGAAGGAGCACCTGCCGCAGGCGGTCAATATTCCTCTTGAAATCATGAATTCTGAAACAACGAGAACCCTTCGAAAGGACCAGGCAGTGATCGTGTACTGCCAGGATTTCCAGTGCGATCTCAGCGCCAGGGCTGCCTGGCGCCTCGAAAGTATGGGCTTCCAGGAAGTCTATCGATACACACCCGGGAAAGCCGATTGGCTGGCTGTCGGTTGGGAAACCGAGGGCACGCAGGCAAAGAAACCACGGATCAAACAGGTGCTGCATAAGGATGTCCCGACCTGTTCGCTCCGGGAACGTTTGGAAGATGTCAAGAGCCGCCACCGGCCGAATCAGGATATCTGCGTCGTGGTGAACGACAGAAACATTGTTCTCGGTGTCGTAAGCGGGGAGAGCTGGGATGCCAATCCACAGGCGCGAATCGTGGATATCATGCAGCCCGGGCCACACACTGTCAGGCCGGACCTGGAGCCGAAAGACGCGGAAAGAGTACTGCGCAGCGCGGATTCAGACAGCGCAATCGTTACAACATCTGATGGTGAATTGCTCGGGGTCATAAAACCAGCCCAGAAAAAGACCCAGAAGTCGCATAAGGCCGCATAGCCCGGATAGTTCCTACTTGGAGGTGTGTATGAAAGTTCGCGAAATCATGAGTACTAACGTCGAGTGTGTTTCTCCGGATACAGGAGTAAAAGAAGTAGCGTTGAAGATGAAAAAGCTGGACGTCGGATTCATACCTGTTTGCGAAAACGATCGTTTGGCCGGTACGCTTACCGACCGTGACATCGTTCTGCGAGGAGTGGCCGAAGGGCGCGACCTCAATACCACCAAAGCCCGCGAGCTGATGACCAACGAGATCATCTGGTGCTTCGAAGATGAAGATGTGAAGACTGTCGCCAAAAAGATGCGGGAAAAGGAAGTCCGCCGTATGTTGATTCTCAATCGTGACAAAAGGCTGGTCGGTGTCGTCTCCATTGGCGATGTTTCGCAGGTCGAGGAAAAGGTCTCCGGCCAAACTCTTCACGAGATCACCGAAGTCGCCTAGCGGGCCTTGAGTGAACGCGGGCTAAAGCCCGCGACTACATTGGGGATCAACGTT
>Ga0137403_10007447_pt1 | contig 12356 bp, 10 predicted proteins | sample CZOMad2_1_16fung_FD_122057 | JGI IMG/M metagenome (GOLD analysis project Ga0137403, IMG submission 122057) | Vadose zone soil fungal communities from Angelo Coast Range Reserve, California, USA - CZOMad2_1_16fungal (Hybrid Assembly) | ecosystem: Environmental > Terrestrial > Soil > Vadose zone...
ATGACCGTTTTGAGTCCATTCGTTCCGATACTCTTGATAACTCCTTTCGCCCCAGCGGCTGGCCACGAGCTCTCGGTTCGCGTTTCCGCACACCGTGTCATGCCAGCCCACTGTGTCGTCGGTGATCGAACAGAAAATTCGCCCCATATCGGAATACAAACAATGTCCCTTGGTGAGTTTGAACGTGTGCTGGCACTTCAATGTGTCGGGCGCGTTGTAACGTTCCAATAGGTTCTGCGGGTTGTAGAGCAGCATCCCGACGTTGGCGCCGCCGTCGCGGTCGATGATGCGAAGTTGGGTGCCCGCGCGCACGGTGAGAGACCAGTGCTTGCCGCCTTCAATGACCGTTTCGTAGAACACGACGCCTCCCCGCTCTCTGGCCATGTCATGAGGAGAGTCGCGTTGGATTCGGGATTTTCCCACGGAAGGGAGAGCATCCCGAGGATGGCACTCTCCTCGACGTTGTTCTCCCGGGCTTTTATCCCGCCGTGTATCCTTGCCGCTCGCCGCGTTGCTCGGCAACCCGCACTGGACTGAGTCTCTCGGACCAGTCGCCCGCCGAAGCGGACCGGAACCCTAGACGCACATTGATCTAGGACAGTGCAAATCCCGTGCCCAGCGCGGCGGCCCGCGACTCACGCGTGGATTTCCCGCTGGACACCGCGTTTGCGCGTCGCCCCGGAGCGAGCCTTGCGTTGCACGCGCGAAATTTTTCGCACCAGGGCGGCGCAGGAATGCAAATCAACGCCCCAATTGCGTGCATCGCCCTGCATGCGCGCCCAGACCCAACACGCTATATTCAATCAATGCACACTCCGGACAGCTTGCTAATTTCCGACCTGCGCAGCGGCTACCTGGCGAACCGATTCACGCCGGCCGAGATCATGGTGCAGCTGATGGATCGCGCCGATCTTGCAGAGCAGCGCCACATCTGGATCACTCGTCTCTCCCGCGATCAGGTCATGGGCTATGTGCGGGCGCTGCAGGCGCATGCCATAGATGACCTGCCCCTGTACGGCATTCCCTTCGTCATCAAGGACAATATCGACTTGGCCGGCGTGCCGACGACGGCGGGCTGTCCGCGGTTTGCGTACACGCCGACTCGATCGGCGACCGTGGTTCAACGATTGCTCGACGCCGGAGCGATTCCCCTGGGCAAGACCAATCTCGACCAATTTGCCACCGGCCTCGTCGGCACTCGCTCGCCGCATGGCGCATGCCGCAATAGCTTCAATGCCGAGTACGTCGCGGGCGGTTCCAGTTCCGGTTCGGCGGTCGCCGTGGCCACCGGACTCGCGAGCTTCTCGCTGGGGACGGATACGGCGGGTTCGGGCCGGGTGCCGGCGGCATTCAACAACCTGGTGGGTCTCAAGCCCAGCTTGGGCCGCTTGAGCACGCTCGGGGTCGTGCCCGCCTGCCGGTCGCTCGACTGCGTGTCGATTTTTGCCTTGACCGCCCGGGACGCGGCCGCCGTACTCGACGTTGCCGAAGGCTTCGACCCCGAGGATCCCTACGCACGCAGGCTGGGCAACGCGGCGATTCCCGCTCTCCGCTTCGGCGTACCACGCCGCGAGCAATTACGGTTCTTCGGCGACTCGGACTACGCGCAGTTGTTCGATGCAAGCATCTCGAGTCTGGAATCCTTGGGCGGCGTCCGCCTGGAAATCGACTTCGCGCCCTTCCTCGATGCGGCGCGGTTGCTCTACGAGGGACCGTGGGTTGCGGAGCGCTACGCCGCGGTCGGCCCGTTCATGGATGCCCATCCCGATGCGCTTTTCCCGGTGACGGCGCAGATCATTGCGGAGGGAAGAAAACCCTCGGCCGTGGAGGCTTTCGAAGGCGAGTACCGGCTGAAGGCGCTCAAGCGCGCCGGCGAAGCGGCATGGTCGCAAGTCGATTTTATCGTGACTCCAACCGCCGGAACCATCTACACCATCGCCGCAGTCGACGCCGATCCGATCCGGCTCAATGCGACGCTCGGCTACTATACGAATTTCATGAATCTATTCGATCTCGCGGGCGTCGCCGTACCGGCCGGCTTCCGCAGCGATGGATTGCCTTTCGGCATCACCTTGGTCGGACCGCAGTCGAGCGATCGCGCCCTGCTCGCGCTGGCCGACACCGTGCATCGTCGGTCCGCGACCACGCTGGGTGCGATGAATGTGCCGCAGTCCCCGTCTGCGGCCCAGACGCCGGCGCTTGCGGCCGGCTATATCGCGCTGGCGGTTTGCGGCGCGCATATGGAGGGCCTGCCGCTCAATCACCAACTACGGGATCGCGGCGGGTACTTCCTCCAGCGTACGCATACTTCAGCGAGCTACCGCTTGTTTGCCCTGCCGGGCGGGCCGCCTCATCGTCCCGGGCTCGTGCGCGTGCCCCGCGGCGGCGCGGCGATCGACATCGAAATCTGGGCTCTCCCCACGGAAACTCTGGGATCGTTCGTGGCGAGCATTCCTTCACCGCTCGGAATCGGCAAAGTCGAACTGCAGAGTGGTGCTGAAGTGTCGGGATTCATATGTGAAGGATATGGCGCGTCGGACGCCGCCGACATCACGGAATTCGGCGGCTGGCGTGCGTACGTCGGATAGACCGACCGTGCACGGCATCGCGCCGGAGACTATAAGCCAAGAGCGGCGACTGCCGAATTGTACTGCTCCGGCCGCACGTAAATTACGTATCCGAAACTGCGCCGGCCGTCAGCTACGCCGGTGGAGGCATATACGTTGACATTGGCCTTCATGAGCTTCATGTGCAGCTCGGCCAAGGCTCCGAGTTCATCGTCGCCCTGCACCAGCAGCGCCGGATGCGGTCCGTCGAGTACGAGGCGATCCTTTTTTGCTTCGTTGGTAAGCTTGGCGGAGTCCTCCGGAAAGATCGTCAGCTGCGTATGCAGCGGTCCTATCGGTACGGCCGTAAAGGCTAGCAAGTTCACACCCAAGTTAGCGAGCGTCGCCAGCAATTTGTACGCTTCCCCGGGATCGTCTCTTACGGTTGCGGAAAAGTAGTCGATGCGTCGTACATGAAATGCCATGGTTGCCTCCACGCACTGCAGAGTGCCTGTTCTATAGCGCCGATGACTCCTGCGAAAACTGACAGGCATTGCTGACAAGCATACTGCGGCTGACAGGGAATGCTGAAGTATGCGTTCAGTCTATTTTCCGGCGTCAGCCTCTGAGTCGCCGCCGCTAACGCCGCCTTCGCTTCTGTGGCAATCTTGGAATGCATGGCGCTATTCTATCTCGCCTTCCGTGTGCTTTACACATTTGATGCTATGAGCGGTCATTGTTCGCCGCGCAGGGTAACCAGGGCAACGCCGATTGCTCCGGAAAAATACAAATACGCCAACACAGGCAACAGCAGGAGCGAAATGATGGCTGAAATTCGCGCCAACCGCGCCAGGAATTTCGACCGGCAGTTCCCTGCGCATTGGTAGGTCGCGACGGTCACGTAGACGCTGAATAGGAGGCCGAACACCGTGTAGATCCGCATCGCGCGTTCATTGCCGGGGTCAAAAGCCAAACCAACCGCGCTCACCAGAACAGAGCCCAGTACCCCATAGAGCCAAAATACCTTGGAAAGCGAAGTCTTCCCCAGTAACGGCTCGCTCAGAAAGGATCCCAAACTCACGTCAACCACGGCCGCACAGAGACCCCCTTACCCGCCGAGCACTTGCCGTTGCGAACTGCATCAGAATGCGCCGGCGACGCGCTCAAATAGTGGAACGAGATCCGCCTCATCCCAGTGTGCCCTTGGCGGTCGCCAAACGCGCGCGGCCCGACCGATGGGCCAACACGTAGTAGAGCGGACTCACCATGGCAAGCGCAACGAGCCAGGAGATGTCGACCCCGCCCAAGGCCTTGGCAATTCGCCCGGTGTAGGGATGGGTTGCGAGAAACGGTACTTGCACCACGATTCCGAGCCCGTAGCAGAAGAGCGCCGTCGCATTGTAGCGGCCATAGATCCCGCCATCCGCGACGAAAAACGAGGGCACGTCGTAGTGCCCGTGCTGGACCAGGTAAAAATCCACCAGATTGATGGCCGTCCAGGGCGCCATCACACAGAGCAACAGAGCCAGAAAATTCTCGTAGTTCACCATGAAATTCTTCGCGCCGAGCAATGCCATCGCGAGCGCCAGTACGATGAAAATGAGCGACAGGACGATTCGGGCCGTGGCATCCGCCTTCCAATCGGGCTTGAAGGTCTGTCCGACGGTGATGGTCGATAGCACGCCGCAGTAGATGTTCATGGCGGTGGTCGCACCGATTCCGATGGAAAATATCACGACGATCAAGATGCTGATGGGCTGAGTGGCACTGGCAAGACCGGCGACAATATTTTTGTCCACGACCGTGAGGCCGAGCAGCGCCCCGAGCAGCATGGGTAGCGCGGACCCCAACACGCAGCCCCAGTAGCTGGCCCAGAAAGTCGGCCGCACGCCGCTGTCGGCCGGCATGTACCGAGAGTAGTCCGACACATAGGGCGCATAGGCGATCTGCCACAGTGCTCCCACCGAGATCATCCCGAGGAAGCCGCTCGAGGTCAGACTGCCGCGCTGCCAAATGTCCGCCGGCACTGCGTCGACCGCCAAGACCCAGAAAAAGCAGGCCGCCAGAGCGGCGCCTGAGATCCAGGTCATCCAGCGTGCATAGGCGTGGATCAGGTCGTAACCGTAGACGGCGGCGGCCACGCTCAACAGCGCAATCAGGACGATGCCGGTCTGATCGGTGATACCGCCGGCGATGCTGTGCAGGGATTGGCCGCCGAGCACCAAATTCGAAGCGACGAAGCCAAGGTACATGACGATGACCAGCGCGACTACGAAGATCGCGCCATAGGAGCCGAACTGCCCGCGGCTCTGGACCATTTGCGGCACGCCGAGCTGCGGGCCCTGTGCTGCATGCAGCGCCATGAAAATACCGCCGACCAGATTCCCGATGAGAATGGCGAGCACCGCTGCGATCAGGGACAGCTGAAACTGCACCGTCGCCAACGCACCGGTGACGACGGTCAATATCATGATGTTCGAGCCGAACCAAACCGTGAAAAGATCACGGGCTCGTCCGTGCCGTTCACCGGCCGGAATCGGATAGATGGTGTGTTGCTCAATGCGCGCGGCGGCTGGGTCAGTCATTGGAGTTGATCCTCGCTCAGGCCGGCGGCACTCAGCAGGCTGCTCAACTCCGCGAGCTCCGCCGCGTAATGCCGCCACTGACAAACAGAGGAATCATACAAAGGCCGCCGTACCTGTGCGGCGCTGGCCGTGGTCGTGGGCTGGGGATTGCGATGAAACTCGACGCAGGAATCCTGCCATTCAAGGCCGCAAAAATCCAGGAGTTTACGCGTCTCACCAACCTGATCCGCGACCAACGCCTCGTAGCTCAACGGATAAATCGCGGCCGGCATTGCCGACTGCCAATGATCCATCAAGCGCCGATATCCGACGTAGTAGCGGCCGATTTCCCCGAGATCATACGAGAACGGATACCCGTCCTTGAACAAGGTCTTGTACATGGCATAGCAGGCGGCCATCGGCCGGCGACTCACGTGCACGATTTTCGCATTCGGCAGCGCGCGCCGAATCAAACCGCAATACAGGTAATTCAGCGGCATTTTGTCGGTGAAGCGAACGTTGCCGGCGGCGACGTGTCGCACCCTTTCGAGGTAATCGCGCCCGAGCGCGGGGAAGTCCAGGCCCGCGGACCCCGCGATGAGCTCGCGACGAGGCAATCGTGCGCTCCCGCGGCGCGCGGCGTCGACGATGCATGACGCAAAGTGATCCAGTTCGCCGGCGGAATGGACTTTTGAATGGCTGCCCAGAATCCGATCGACCAGCGTGGTGCCGCTGCGGGGCAGGCCGACGATGAAGATGGGGGCATCGCCCGGGGCATTGCCGCGGCGTTGCTCGCTGTCGTCCGGCGCGGCCGGAAATGCCTCGATGATCCAGTCGACCGTCGCCACATCGACCGCGACGTCGTATCGCATATGTTCCCGGCGCTTCTTTGCACCCCGGAGCAGGTGCTGAAAAGACACCGCGTGATCGCCGATGTCTTCGTATTCCTTGGCGAGCGCGTACCGAACCTGAACGTCGCCTCTCCAATCCGGAATGCCTCGCGCAATGAGCGCCTCGAGTTCGCCGATGTGGTTCACGTCCACGGACTGGGGACGCAGCTCGGAGCGATTCACGTACGCTTCGTAGTCGTCCGGTTTGAGGGCAATCACGCGGTCGTAGTCCGCCTCTGCCTCGGCAAGCAGCCCCAGAAACCGATACACCGTCGCTCGATTGAAAATGAAGTGCGGATTGTTCGGCGCCAGTGTCACTGCCCGGTCGTATGCCGACAAGGCACGCTCCTGGTCATTGGCGCGGCTGAAGAGACTTCCGAGCGCATCGTATAGCACGGGATCGGGCGGCGCCTTCAGCTGCGCCGCGGCGGCGGCCTCGCAAGCATCGGGCAGTCGTCCGAGCGCCAGCAGGCATTGTGCCCGGTGGATCAGAAACGGTGCGTCAGTCGGCTCGATGCTCAACGCTCGATCAATGCAACCGAGCGCGCCACGCCAGTCCTTGGCCTGAATGAGCCGCAGAGCTTCTTGACGCAGGTTGGGGGCGGATGGCATCTCGGAACGAATAGTAAGGCTTATGCCGCCCATGTGACTCAAAGATCGCCCGGCACGCCGTAGCTGGGGGCGCGGCTGGGGTCGACCGCGCGCCGTACATAGTCGTCGATTTGCGGCGCGTAGAGCCGCCAGATCGCGCTGAGTGCCGCCACCGGATCCTCGTCGGTCCAATCGACGCGCAAATCGACGATCGGCCAGCTCACGTCGCGCACGATGAGCAGGCCCGCGGAATGCACCGGTCCGGCCTCGCCTCCCGCATCGAGGCCCGCGCGCAGGGCCCGCAGAAGGCAGTCGCCGAGGTGTCCCGTGGCTCCCTCGAATGCCGCGATCATGGCGGACGGAACCGCAGGACTCGCCAAGAGATTTCCGGCCGCCGCGGCGTTGGCGCCGATGGTTGCATTCACTACCCCTAGTCCCTGTGCGCCGGAATGGGTGGCCGGCGGGCCGTCACCGCCGATCGCAAGCAGCTGCCGGTAAGCGGCAAACGGCGTCGCGGTCAGCACCTCATCGAGAGCCGCCCGGGCTTTCAACCCGCGCCCGATGACATCGAGCACGCCGGGTCCGAGGCTGGGATCGGTAATGTTCTGAGTGGCCACCGCTCCAACCCCGGCGCGCCCGTGCGCGCAGCGCGCTGCGACGGCCGGCGAGGAAGAGGCGATCGCCACGCCGAACAGTCGTGCATCGGCGGATCGGGCGACTATCGAAAACGTCATGAGTCAGGTCTCGTCAGGTATGACTGCAATCACGTCGATCTCAACCAGCCACTCGGGGCGCGCGAGTCCGGCGACCACGATGCCGGTGGATACCGGGTAGACCCCGCGCAACCAACGGCCGATGGTCCGATATACCCCTTCGCGAAACCGCGGATCCGTCAGATAGATCGTGACCTTGCAGATGTGCTCGAGGCGCGCACCGGCTTCGCTCAGGAGTTGATTGATGTTGGCCATCGCCTGCTCGGCCTGTGCCGCCGCGTCGCCCACCCCCACATTCACCGCGGTGTCGAGATCCTGGCCGACCTGGCCGCGCACGAACACGGTCCGACCTCGTGCCACGACCGTCTGGCACAAGTCGTTGTCGAGCTTCTGTTCCGGGTAGGTATCCCGCGTGTTGAACTTACGAATCCGGGTATGCACGTCGCTCATATTACAGCCCCCGCGGTCTTCATGACCCGATCGGAGAGGTCCGCGGCCTTGCGCACGAATTCGAGCGGGCCTTCCCAATCGAAATTTCGATACACCGCGGCCAAGTGCGCAAATGGGGGCGACTGTGCGAACAGCTGAAAAGTCAGGCGATGGCCTGCGTAGTCCGAGTTCAGCATGTCGCGCGCGAACGCCAGGAGCTTGCGCCGGTCGTCGGCGACCCAGTTCTCATTCACCGAATAGAATTTATCCAGCCACGGCTTGGTTTCCGGCGAGTCGAACGAGGCCTTGTCCGGAGTCACACAAATCTGACCGCCGCAGAGCTCACGCGCGATGTGCATCATGTGGTGAAGCTGCGAACAAGCGAGCACGCGCCCCGTGTACAGCAGCGACTGATTCGGCATCAAGAGTCCGGCGGGGCTCTTCTCCGCGAGCGCAATCGCCGCGGTGAGGTGCGCGTGGATGCCCTCGCGGTAGACGGCCAGTTCCGCGAGTTTCTCCTGGACCGCCTGCTGCTTATCCAGCCCCGTCTGCCGCACATCGAACAGCGCCGCGCCGATCATCATGTCCGCGAGTTTCAGATTGCGTTGCACGAACGCGAAAGCCGAATAGCGGTGCAATGTCGCGCGAATGAATGCCGCGGCCTTGGTGTGCCGGTAAAAGAGCACATTTTCCCAGGGGATGAGGACATTGTCGAAAATGACCAGGGCATCGACCTCATCGAACCGATTGGACAGCGGATAGTCCGCCGCCGGCGCGCGGCCGGCGAATCCCGTTCGACAGATGAATTTGATGTTGGGAGATCCAAGATCGCAGATGAACCCGACGGCGTAGTCCGATAGTGCCGAGCTTCCCCAATTGGCATTGGTGGGCTTGACGAAAGCCTGATTGGCATAGGGTGCGGCCGTCTCGTATTTCGCGCCCCGCACGATGATGCCGGCGTCGGTCTCCTTGACGACGTGCAAGAGCATGTCGGGATCCTGTTCCTGCGGCGGCTTCGACCGATCGCCCTTGGGATCCGTATTGGCCGACACGTGGAACGGATCCCCGTGGAGTACCGCGTCGATATGCGTGCGAATGTTGGCCGAGAATTGCGGATCGACTTCGTTGAGCACGTTCTGACCGTCGAAGAGGGACCACATTTCGCCGACGGTTTCATCGCCCACTCGAGTGACGACACCGCCGATGGCCTCGAGAACGGTGTCCGTCGCCCGGCGCTTGTCGGACCAATCCGCCTGCACGCGCGGCAGCTTGTTGGCGACCGCGTTCCACTCATCGTCCTCCTGATACGCAAGAATACTGCGGGTCGGCGCTTGGTGCTGCATGTCGTAGATTCGCGCGCGAATGTCGATCAAGGGCTTCATCATGGAATCCCGGGTAACGTCCTTGACGCGCCCGCCATTGATGTACACCTCGCGGCCGTCACGAATGGAATCCAGGTATTGATTTCCGGTTCGGATCATGGCGATTACCCTATTGCGGCTATCAAACTAGATTACGCGAGACGGGCGACCGCGGATAGGTTTCACCCCGTGTATCGAGACGCCCTCGGGATTGCGGTATGCTCCGGTACAATCCGGGCTTCAAACATATGAAGGGGTGACGCATGCCGTCCATACACGAGGTTCCCGCGCGCCAGGGGCGTGCCGTCAAGGTCGGCCGCAGACAGGCACTCACGATCATCAATACCTTCGGGACCCAGGTCGTCGACTTCTGGGCCTTCGATGCGCGTAATCTCGGCACCTATCTGTCGATGGAACATACGCGGGCTGCCCTCAGCCGGCTCACGCCCCGCGCCGGCGATGTTCTCGTCGACAACTGGCGTGAACCCATGCTCGCCTTCGAAGCCGATACTTCGCCCGGCGTTCACGATACGCTGATCGCCCCTTGCGATCGGGCACGCTATGTCAAGCTCGGGTGCGCCGAAGATCATGCGAGTTGCAACGACAATCTCCACAAAGCTCTCGAATTGCTCGATCTTTCCGTCCCCGCGTGTCCTGCGTCCTTCAACCTGTGGATGAACATTCCGGTGCTGCCGACCGGAGATCTGGAGTGGCGTGAAACCGTGTCGAAGCCCGGCGACAGCGTGATCTTTCGCGCACTCATCGATTGCGTCATGGTGATGTCGGCATGTCCTCAGGACGTCATCCGCATCAATGCCTGCCGTCCTGTGTCAGCTCAATACGCGATCCTCGACGGCTGACAGGGCCGATAGCAAGTTCGCGTCACACTCGCGAGCCGCGTAGCTCGTTCGCGGCCGTTCATGGAGTAGGTACTCCTCGGTGCCTGATCCCGCCGACGGCGGAGCGTCTTGGCGATTTGCCGAATATCACGATCAGCACGCCGGATATCAGGACCCCCACGCCGATATACCATGCCTGGTACTTGTCCTTCGGATCGGGCGGCTCCGCACCTGCCGAGTACATCAGATATCCGAGGACGGCGATTGCCGACAGAGGCAGCACCGATGCCGCCGCCGCCCGTCCGAACGAATGGCGTGCGAACATCAATCGGATGAAGGCGGCCAGTGCCGACATATACGCGAGCGCCAGCGTCACGACGACCGTGTTGTAGTAGAACGTGACATCGGACAGCGGTTTGTACCAGACGAATCCGATCGCGATCGCGCCGATGACGACCACGCTGACCCACGGTGCGTGGTAGCGATTCGTGCCGCCGAATACACGGGGCAGGTGACCTTCCTGCGCCATCCGATAGGCGGTGCGCGCTCCGGCGGTCATCGAGACCTGCAGACCCGCCATCGCGGAGCTGATCACGACCAGGATTGCGATCCAAGACAGCATTGGGGGAAGATAGACCCGCGCGATCGCACCGATGGGACCGCCGTCGCCGTTCTCGGTAATCTTCGCCAGGGCCTCGACTGGGAGCGCGTACTGCCAGCCGATGGCGGCGATCGTGTAGATCAGGAACGCCGAGGTCAGCACGATGAGCAGCGCGCGTTGCACCGTTCGGACCGGAATCCGCGCCTCTTCGATGTAATTGATGGCCGAGTCGAAATTGGCGAGCATCCACATGCCGAGAAGCACTCCGGAGCCCAATACCGACCAGTGTTTCGGAGGGCTGTAGAGGCTGCGGAACGGCACCGCGACATGCGGCGACACGATGGCCCGATGCGCCGCAAACAGGGTCTGATGCGCCGCTTCATGGACCAAGTAAGCGGCGAGCACCATCGCGTGGGCACAGAGCACCACTCCGGCGATGTTGAGTAGTACGGCATGCGCACCCATGAGCGCAAACGATTCGAACCAGCCTGTGCACGTCCATGCGAGCACGAGCGTGTTGGCCAACGCTGCCTCACGGTCGCGGAAAAGTCCGCGAGGCACGAACGACGACGACGTATTCATATCCGCGACACTCACTGCTCCTTGAAGGAATAGCCGAGCGTGAGGCCGACGGTGCGCGGCCGCGATACGACCGCTTGAGTGCGATTACCCCAGAATGTCGGATCTGTGATTGCGTTGATGCCGAGCGTGTTCGTGATGTTGTCGACGTAGACGGTTGCAAGCCAATGAGAGCGGGTGAAGCTGATACGGCCATCCAACATGGTGTAGCCGGGCACGACCGGCGCCGTTGCTGAAACCGACGACAGAAGCTTGCTCTGGTAGTGCGAGTCGAGCGCGTACCGCAACTCCCCTCCCGCGAACTGCATGTGGGCGTATTCCAGCCCGAGCGCCGCGCTGTTCTTCGGCGTGCCGGGCAAGGGACCGCCCGGCGCCGGGAGCGGAACGGTGACATTTTGGGCAAATACGAAGTCAAACGACGTGAGCTTGGTCTGGTCGTAGGTGTAGCCCAGCTTCGCCGCGACATGCTGCGTGATGCTTGCAGTCAGCTCGAGTTCGACGCCGCGACTGTAGGCGTTGCCGGCGTTGGCTGCCGAAGGCAACGACAGCGGCGTGAGGGAGGTGCCTTCCTGGACGTTGTGCCACTGGATGTCGTAGATGGCCGCCGAATAGCTCACTCGATTTTGCACCACGCCTTTGATGCCGATCTCGTAGTTGTCCGCCTTGTCCGGCTGATAAGTCAGGAGTGACGGGCTGAGGCAGTAGAACCCCGCATTCGGGCTCCCGGGCGGGCAGGTCGTTCCCACCGTCCCCTGGCGCGCCGGAATGGGCTGATTCGGCGGAAGCGCGTTGACGCCGCCGCGCCGGAAACCCTGCGACCACGTCGCATAGACGAGATTCGTCTTGTCCAGCTGATACGCGGTATTGACCTTCCACAGCGCTTTTCTCCATTCATCGCTCAAGCTGTTGCCCGAGACGAAACCGGGACCGTCGAACAACAGGCCGGTTTGCTGAGCCTGCGACACGGTCTGTTTGAACACGCGGGTGCCGCCGGTCAGAGTCCAGTCAGGGGTCAGATGCCAGGTCAACTCGCCGAACGCGGCCAGGTCCTTGAATGTGGTTTCAATGTCGCCGATGTAGGTTTGGTCGAGGGGATTCGAAATGCCGTCGACCACAGTGCCCGGAGGCTGTTCGCCCGCTCCGCACGCGGAGGCGTTGACGCCGCCATAATCCGTCGGGGGGTACAAGCCCGAATTGGCGCAAGCATTGTAAAATGCGTTGTATCCCGGATAGTACTCATGCT
>Ga0137403_10007449_pt1 | contig 12355 bp, 8 predicted proteins | sample CZOMad2_1_16fung_FD_122057 | JGI IMG/M metagenome (GOLD analysis project Ga0137403, IMG submission 122057) | Vadose zone soil fungal communities from Angelo Coast Range Reserve, California, USA - CZOMad2_1_16fungal (Hybrid Assembly) | ecosystem: Environmental > Terrestrial > Soil > Vadose zone...
GGCCAACTCGCCCCAAGGTTGATAAGCAGTTGCCGGCCCAGTTGAGTCGTGGTTGAGGGCAGTTAAGCAATGGTCAGAACAAAAAAGGGCAGATTTTCCATTTCTCATTTATCAGTTGCCATTCCATGAAGATGATCCATTAAAAGTCAGCAGTGACAAATGAACAATGAGAAATGAAAAATCTTTTTGGTTGGCTTCAGGTAGGACGGGCTAGTTACCGCGTTCAACGATCAGACGCCGATAAGCTTCATCTCGCGAGATTCCCAACTCACGCGCCGCTTTCTTTAACGCCGTGCGGTGATCCAACCCCTGATTTTCCAACTCCGTAACCACCGCCGCGACACTGGCAACGGCTTTGTCTGTCTCGCCCTCGTTTTGAATCACAGCGCGGTTAATGATCAGTACCATCTCACCTCGCGCTCTTTCGGCCGAGGAAAAACGCGTCGCAAGTTCACTCAAACGACCCCGCACAATCTCTTCATGCATCTTCGTTAGCTCGCGCGCCACTACCGCCTCGCGTTCGCCGAGAATTTCCTGCGCATCTTTCAGCGTGGCCGCAATGCGATGCGGTCCTTCATAAAAAATCAAAGTGGCCGGAATGGAACGAAGCTCACTAAGGCGCGTGCGGCGCGCGCCGGAACGCGCCGGCAGGAATCCGCCAAAAAAGAATTCATCGGTTGGCATGCCTGAAGCTACCAAAGCAGTAATCAAGGCGCTGGCTCCCGGCACAGGAACAACTCTTACGTCATTCTCGATGGCGAGCCGGGCCAGTCGAAACCCTGGATCGCTGATACCAGGCGTACCGGCGTCGGAAACAATTGCTACGTCCAGGCCCCGTTTGAGTTGTTTGAGCAGCTCGGCGGCGCGTTCGCGTTCGTTGTGTTCGTGATAGCTGATGGTCCGCGTGCCGATGCTGTAATGGCTGAGCAACTTTTTTGTGTGTCGGGTATCTTCACAGGCGATGACATCAACTTCCCCCAGCAGTCTCACGGCACGATGAGTAATATCTTCGAGGTTGCCGATTGGAGTTGAAACAAGGTAGAGCGTTCCGGCCATGCGGCTATTCTGTCATCAAGACCGGACAGGCGAAAGCCTCGCCCAACTCTTTCAAGTTGGAACGAGGCTCTGCTTTCAAAAAGACTGGCTAGCCGTTTGTCTCTAGTTAGGCCAGGGTATTCTGCGCCACCAGTCGTTGTTGCGGTTGCGGTTGTTGGGATAGTCCCGGCGATAGTCGTCATCGCTGCGTCGCCGGTTGCGATTGTATTCACCGTGATCCGCTCCGCGAATTCCATAAGCGTCTGAGATCACACTCAACTCCTGGCTAATCTGTGACCACTCGGAAGCCAGTCTTTGGTTGTAAAAGTGATGACTCGAAAGGTCTTCCAGGTGGCTCGCCGCATCGAGGACCCGATGAGCCTCGTCAGCGCTACTGTCCAGGTTACGTTCATTGAATGCGTTTTTCAAATCGATTACGGCACGACGAAACTCCTTAGCGTCGGCATTCAAATGGTCCTCATGACGAGTTCCATTTTCGCGGCTGCGATCGAGTTCGCGATCAAGGTCCCGGTCGAAATCTTTGCTTAGCCGGTCAAGCCGCCGTATTGAATCGCGGACATAACGGTCGTCATAGCGGCCGTATTGTCCGTAGTTATCATTACCGCGGTCACGGTCGCGCCTGTAATCTCTATCCCGCCCGTAATCCCCGTTACGGCCCCAGGGATCATATGTGCCCTGGGCGGCTGCCAACACCGGCAAGCACAGCGCCAGGGTTGCAGCCGCCAAAATTGAAAACTTCAGTGTGTGTCGGTTCGTCATCAGTACCCTCCTAAAATCTCTTTTCGAGTCGACCAAATGTTTGAGTTCGTGCAGTTCACGGCCAACCAGTTTTTACCGCTCTCAATGGGGGACACCTATCATACCGAGCGTCAGGCCGCAGCCATTATCGGCAAGCATCGTGCCTCGGGCTGTAGAGGCGTTAACCTTGGCGCAATTGACCTGGAAGACTGCGATCTCGGCAGTTTTTGGTGGGCTCGAATTATTGTGGTAGTTGGGGTGGTTCGAAAACGTGCAGCGGATAGCGGAAATGGTTAAGAGCGTGCCGACCGACTTCACGAATCATCGAGCAGGAGGGCAATGTGATTTTTTATGTCCTCCTCATGAAGGTCCGCGTGCGTTGCGCGTTTTCCCTCGATGATCCACCTCGGTGTGCCATTGGCGCTCAAGACCAGCCGGAGTTCCTCATTTGCAGATTTCATCCCGCGGTGTTTGATGCTGCCGCAAGCCAAACCACCGCCGCGAATGAAACCATCGCGCGGCGCGCGCGGCCACCCCACTTCGACTGAAAGCACGCGTACGCCGCTTCCCAAACTCAGTCGACTACCGACCATGTTGGCATGACCAACTTTGAAGTGATGCGCATCTTCAGTTGAGAGTTTGATGGCGGCGCCGGCGCGGTTCGCTTCACCGGCGGCGGTCACAAAGATGCCGAGCAGCCAGTCGCTGGCGATCTTCCTGGTTAGATCATTGGCGCTGCGCAAGGCGAGGTATTCAGAGATGTGCTTCCGTCCTGCCGCACGCGCACGCGCTTCGGCCTCGACCAGGGCGAGCGCCCATGCCTCGTCGAGTTCGCTCACTGCACCCTCCGAAAATCGTCCATAAGCATTCCAGAACCGTCAGCTACATTTGCCGCGGATTAACACGGATGACCAATTCAGCCCACGAACTCGCTGACGAAAGCACGCGATGTTATCATGGCCTCCCAGAGCGTCTCCATTTAGATAAACCAAAATCCGCCAGGAGCATCCAGAGCAGACCAGGCGCATGTCCTCCCCGACGGAATAAGTTCTGAACTTCAAGAGAATCGAAAGAATGAAATCATTAGATCGGCGAAAGCCAAAGTGGGTGTTCCTTTTCGGTTGCAGCGCAGCACTCTTCCTGTCGCTTGGTGTGAATCAACTTGGGCAGACGACGCAACAAATGCCGGCGCCAACGGGTCACGTAAACGACTTTGCCGGAGTCATAGACGAAAAGACACGGCAGCGACTGGAAAACATCCTCGCAAACGTAAAGGTAAAGACCGGAATTGAATTCGACATCGCGACGGTCGAGACAACCGCGGGTCAGGACATCTTCGATTTCTCGCGACTGCTAGCGAAGGATTGGAACATTGGCGCTCGCACCAGTTCCAGGAAAAGTTTGCTGCTGGTTGTGGCTGTCAAGGAGAAGACCTCCTTCACTCAGTTTAGCAAGTCGGTTCAGAGCGATTTGCCCGAGGGCGTACTGGGCGACATGGGGCAACGCATGCGCGCGCTCGTTGAGGCCGGCTCCTTCAGCGAAGCCTTAAATGCTGGTGTGCAACATTTCGTGAGTCTGCTCGGGCAGAAGCTCGCCTTTAGCGTCGACGACTTCGACACGGCGTCCCCGGCTACTGCGACCATTAGTCCTGCTGGGCCCAATAACTCTTCGAACAAGCCGACGGATGAAGCAGCGCCCGCCATAATGAGATCCACAAAGAGCGAGACTGGCCCAGCGGCGGTTAAAACATCTGCAACTCGCAGCGGCACCGCCTCAGCGAAGACCAAGAATCCGAGCACTACCGATGATGAAGCAGAATCCGAAGAAGTGGAACTGACGCTAACCAAGCCCCTGGAGGAGCGTGTCGCCAAACTCAGAGCTTTTCTCGAGGGGCATCCCCAGTCAAAATCCAGGGCTCGGGCGACGGAGCTTCTGGTCAGCGCCAATGCAGGGCTCGGCGATGAGCGATTGAAAAAAGGTGATACTGCCGGTGGCATTGAACAATTGATGCAGGCTATCGCCGACGCTCCGGTCAACGCTTCGGAGAAGTTGTTTTCCGGAGTTATTTCTCAGATTCCCCTGAATCTCTACCTGCGTGGGGAATCCGCAGCCGCGACGAAGGCGGCCCAGAACATCGAGGTAAAATTCGGAAATGATCCGAAGCGATTGGTGGCTCTTTCCGGTTTTTATGTCAGCACGGAACAGGGAGCGGAGGCCATTCGGCTGGCAACACAAGCGGTGCAGCTTGCTCCCAACCTTGCCGAAGCGCATCAGGGTCTCGGGCGGGCGCTGCACGTTTCGCTGCGGCTTGAAGAGGCGACCGCCGAATACAAACGAGCGCTGGAGCTTGACCCAAACTCCAAAGCGGCTCGTCGCAGCCTGGCCGATCTAAATCGTGCCTTTGGTAAATCTGAAGATGCGCTCGCGCTCTATCGCCAACAACTCGAGGCTGAACCCGCCGACAAAGCCGCGCGCACAGGATTGATTCTTTCGTTGCTTGATCTTGGCCGGACTGACGAAGCGAAGGGCGAACTCGAAAAAGCGCTGCAAACCGATCCGCGCAATCTGACTCTGCTTGCCGGCGCTGCATACTGGTTTGCCGCACACAACGACAGCGATTTGGCCCTCACGCTTGGATACAAAGCCGTGCAGATCGAACCCCGATACACGTGGTCGCAAGTGGCTTTGGCTCGCGCCCTGGTAGCTCAAAAGAAACCACTCGAAGGGGAACGGGCTCTTCGTTTCGCACGACAATATGGAAAGTTTCCGACCCTTGACTATGAGCTGGCGAGCGCGCTTGCGGCCGCCGGACTCTACGATGAAGCCGCAGAAGCTCTAATGCAGTCGTTCAGCTTGAAAGATGGCCAGATCGAAACAAGGCTTGGCGGACAGGCTTCCGCGCGTGCCGCCAATTTTATCGAGCTGCTGGCGCCGGAACGACGAGCAAGTATTTTTCAATCAGTTGCCGCCGACACCGAGAACAACGCGAGGCTCCTCAAAGCGCTGTTAACCCTTGCTACTTTAATCAACCAGGAAACCGACGGCGGAACAATTAACGAAGAGAGCGTGGCAGCAGCGGCAAAGGAGTTTGCCTCTGGAGACGATGCCGCGCGCGTCCATCGTGAGCTCTATGCGGCGAGCCGGCTACTGCAAAGAGGACTCGGCTACCAGACAGCTTATGAACTTGCCGAAGCGGCGCGAAATAGCGCCGAGGCCGGGATGAATGTTCCTGACCTGACAATCGCGGTGCAGGCTGATGAGTTTCGCGCCATTCGTGCGCGGGCCATCGCGGCGGGAGGCACACCTGATATTCCCGAAGCGCCGCGTAACGTTTTGTCTAATCTCCTGCGCGGTCGTATCGAGGATATTTCAGGTTGGGCGCTCTTCAATCAGGACAAGCTTGACGAAGCGGTGGACCATTTGAAGCGCGCCGTCACCATACTCCCGGAAGGCACGCCGGCGGCGCGTACGTCCTTGTGGCATCTCGGGGCTGCCCTCGATCGTCAGAACAAAAAAGCAGAAGCGCTGTCTTATTACATCAAGAGCTATAACAGCGGCGAACCTGATTCGGTGCGCCGCGCCGTAATCGAGCAACTCTACCGCAAGGTCAACGGGTCTCTGGAGGGACTTGATGAACGGATTGGTCCGGCCGCCGGGACTACGGTGAGCGCGCAAACACCTGCGGATAAGACTACTGACACCGCCGCTCAGCCAAATTCGTCGCCGGAGAGCACACCGGTAGCAACTCCAGTCCTTTCGGCGACGCCAGTTAATCCTGAGCCAACTCCCTCTTCGATTCCTTCTGCATCACCCGCGCCTGACGCTTCGGTCACGACACCACAGGCGACACCGTCTTCCAAACCTGTATCGCCTGGTTCAGCCTCTATTCCTGCAGCCGAACCAACTTCGTCGCCCGAGCCGACGTCATCACCAGATCCCACGCGGGTCGCAGCTCCGACCCCGGAGCCATCGCCAACTTCAACCCCCGAGTCCACCCCAGCGCCAGCTTCCACGCCTACCCTCGACACCTCTCCAGTAGAGAAAATGGACAAGCCACCGCGCACAACGATTAGGCTCAGCGGACGAGTGAAAGATGCAAGCGGTAACCCAATCGCGAACGTAGTAGTCGTACTAATCAGTCCTCAGGGCACCGTGCTGGGCTCGACGACCGACGAGCAGGGAAACTATTCGTTCACCGTGGCGCCATCATCATCCACGCACAGTTACAGAATAATTCCTTCCCGTGACGGTTTAACTTTCGATCCGATTGACAAGGTTTTGCCGGTCGTGAGTGACGATGTGAAAGAGTTGGATTTCGTGGGTATGCCCGGCCCTAAGCCTTAAGTGAGGTTTGATTAGATTCTGATTATTTTCGAGGGACTTCTCCCGCAACGAGCGAGGGGCCTTGTACAAAAAATATTTCACTTTATCAGAACCGCGAGCGGTAGCGACCGGCCCAATACTCAACTTTTGGAGCGCAACCTGATACTAAAATTAATGGGTGTCTAAGCGACAATTCTCAGCTTGAATCTTGGGCCGGTCGCTACCGCTTCCGGTTCTGATACGGGCTCGCCCCCGCTCTTTTGTTTCCTGGCAACCGGACAAATTGAGTCTATCGAACAGTGCCTATTGTCCGCCGCCTTCTACAGGTTTGCCTTCCGCGTCATAGACCTTCACCGTTCCATACTTCGCCAGTATCTCGCGAGTCTTCGAGGCGTCGCCCACGGCAACAATCTGCATGTGGTCCAGATCTACATACTTTTGCGCCACGCGCTGAACGTCCGCGGCAGTTACAGCCGCGACCTTTTGTGGATAGGTGTCCCAGTAATCCGCGGGCAGATCGTAAATCTTTTGCAAGATGATATTTTGCAAAAGGCTCTGTGGCTGTTCGAGTGAGAGCGCGAAGTTACCGACGATGGCTCGCTGCGCATTCTCCAACTCGGCAGTGCTCACCTGTTCGTCGCGTAAGCGCTTCAGCTCGTACATGAACTCCTTCATCGCACCTTCCGTTACGTCAGTTCTTACTTCTGAGCTTGATATCCAGGTGCCACGGAATTTGGAGCCACTAAAACCACTATAGGCGCCGTAGGTATACCCTTTATCTTCGCGCAAATTAAGAAACAAACGGGCGGCCGGTCCACCGCCGAGAATCCTGTCGGCAAGCAGCAACGAGAAGTAGTCCGGACTGGTGCGCTCGATTCCAAGATTGCCGAGTTGCAGCACCGTTTGCACCGACCCGGGACGATCGATCAGGAAAATGCGCGACGCAGCCTGGGATGGTGCTGCCGGAATCGTCATTGCCGGCACATCTGCTTTTTGCCAGTCGCCGAATGCCTTTTCAATCTTCGGCAACACCTCCTTCAAAGTGACGTCGCCCACAATCGCGAGAATCGAGTTGTTTGGACGATAGTAAGTCGAATGAAAGTCAACCAGATCCTTTGACGCCAGTCTTTTGATTGAACTGACTGGTGGCGAAACTAAGGACGCTGGATGATCGCCGTAGATCGCTTTGTTAAATCGCTCCTGAGCCAGGAACTGCGGACTCGATCGCTGAAACTGTAGCTGGGCCAGCGTACGGGTCCTGTATTTTTCAACTTCGACAGTTGGGAAAATGGGGTTGCGCACAACGTCCGCAAAGATCTCGAGCGTCTGATCCAAATTTTCCAGTAATCCTGACGTGCTGACCGTGCTTGTCAACGACGACAGCCCGGACGTGCTGGCTAGAGTTCCGCCGAGAGCATCAATCTGTTCTGCGATATCTTTGCTCGACCGCTTCGAGGTCCCGTCGCGTAGCAATCCAGCAGTAAAACTGGCCAGCCCGCGATAATCAGGGTTGTCAGCCAAACCGCCGCTCAAGACCACCATCTGCATATTGAAGGTGGGCACTTTGTGACTTTCCAGGACGACCACTCTCAAACCATTCGTTAGGGTCGCCTCTTGACCCTTGGGCAGATTAACTTTCAGAAGTTTCTGGTTGACCGGCGCCTTGCCTTTGATTACTGCGCCTTTGGTTGATTGTCCGACAGGACCCGGGGCCGGGCTCTGGGCCATCCCCACTCCCGCGGAGATGAGCGCAAACAACAGCGTCACTGAGAAAAGCCTTATTTGGTTTTTGTTAACTATTTTCATTACTAATCTCCTTACTGCCCGGTTGCGGGTGTGGCGCCTTTAGCCTTGGGCATAGTGATTACGACAGTGCGGTTTGTGTCGCGCAGGTACTGGTTAGCCACTCGCTGCACGTCTTCCTTGGTAACGGCATTAACTTTGTCCAGTCTCGTATTGATGAGATCCGGATCGTTGTAATAGACCGCGTACTGGCTAAGATTGATTGCGCGCGAAAGTGAGTTTTGCAGGTTGGTAACGAACGCGCGTCGCGTGGTGTTCTTTGCTTTCTGCAATTCCCAATCGGCAATCGGCTCCTTCTTTAACCGCTCAATCTCCTGATAGATAGTGGCCTCGACGTCGGCAACCTTGACGCCGGGCTTCACTGTTGCGGAAACGTAAAGCGCGCCTGGCCCTCGCTTCTCATCCATAAATCCAAAGACGCTGGTGACCTGCTCCTTTTCTTTCACAAGCTTTTGATAAAGACGTGAACTCTGTCCACCCTGAAGCGCGTTGGAAAGCACCTGCAACGCGTAGAAGTCCGTTGTGTTTCCAGGTATGGCCTTGAACGCCAGGTCCACGCGCGCAGAACGAGCCAGTACATCGTCAACCGTGGCGCGTCGTTCAGCCTTTTGCTCGGGTTCTGTCATATCAACGCCGGGTGGATTCGGTTGTCGCGGAATGCGCTCGAAGTTTTTCGTGATGCGCTCAATCGCGTCCCTGGTGTTGAAGTCTCCTACCAGAGTAAGCACGGCGTTGTTGGGCGCGTAGTAGGTTTTGAAAAACTGAGCCACGTCCTCGACTGTTGCGGCGTTTAGATCTTCCATCGATCCGATCACGGAATGCTTGTAGGCGAAGTTGTCGTACAGCAATTCCTGTTGCACTTCGTTACTCTTTCCGTATGGCTGGTTATCGACGCCGAGCCGGCGTTCTTCCTGGACCGCATTTCGCTGGTTATCCAGGTTCTCTTTCGTTATTGCAAGGCTACGCATGCGATCAGCTTCCAGAAACAATGCGAGGTCGAGCTGATTTGATGGTAGAGCCTCGAAATATACGGTGCGATCTTCGCTTGTGGTTCCATTCATGGTCCCACCGTTGTTGAAGACCAGGACGAAATGCTCGCCCGTGCCGACATTCTCCGATCCTTTAAACATCATGTGCTCGAACAGATGCGCAAAGCCTGTGCGACCCGGGCGCTCGTTGCGCGAACCCACGTTGTAATTGACGGCGATCGCAATTACAGGAGCGCTGTGATCCTCGACGGTGATTACACGCAGACCATTCTTGAGTGTTGTTTCTTTATAGCTCACTCGAACGTTCCGCGCCGTCTGCGCCTGCAGCGCAAATACGCAAACGAACAGAACAGCCGAAAGCTTCACGGCATATCTCATAAAGCGACTCCTTTTATTGGACATGGTCTCTTGCTGACACGCCAGGCGTCTAAGAAAATAGGGAGACAAGCTGGCTATTGGATTTTGCTGGTGTGACCCTGGGGACGGTCTACAAACAACCAATGACTTAAAACTGCTAAACAAGAACTGGATGAGCTCCGACTTTATGCCGTGAGTTCGCGGACTGTCAAGGTGGCAATTTCTAAAGACGAGGTGCTAATGAGGTGTCAAAAACACCAAATGAAACCCGTACGCCTCCTTGCGGATGTTCAATTCCTATAATTCGCTGGCGGGGCTCGTCTCCCGGCCAACCGCCTGCACCTCTTTACCATCCAAAATTCCGGCGCAGAAAGCTTCTAATCTCGCGGGACACGAGCCCGAGTGGGTGACTGAAAGAGCACCGGTGGGAGCGCTATTCTGTAAAACACCGGCGGTTGTATACTCAAGGAAGAATCGCCCAACAAAAGCTGAGACAAAATGAAGATATCCAGGTCCACCTTTCCCCAAGTGTTTTCGCAAAAATTCTTTTCGCTTGCCGCCCTTGTCGTTATTGCTACAACCGCGAACGGACAGCAGCCGGCGCCACAGCAAGCCGCCACGCGCTTCGACGTCACAAACTACCGGATTGAGGCTCAGCTAATTCCAGACCAACATATGTTGCGTGCCGGTGCTGACATAACCGTTACCCCTCAGGAAGCAACGCGTTCGCTGGTTTTCGAGCTCAACGGCTCACTGCGCGTGGAGAGCATCGATCGCGACGGTAGACCGCTGACGGGTTTTGTTCAGGATGCTGTCGGGGTGGGCTCGCTTGGACCAAGCGTTAGAGTCGACCTCGGTCAGGTTGTGCCGGCGAATCAGCCGGTCACGCTTCGTTTTCGCTGGAGTGGAGCATTGCTCACGCCCGAAGGGGGACCTTTGGCAACCAAACGGCTGGCATATGTTGGCCCCGAAGGTTCTTATTTGATGTATGCCTCGCGCTGGTTTCCGTTTCACGACTACGCCGCCGACCGCGCTACTTCTGACATCACGTTAATTGTGCCCAGTGGTTTGCAGGTTGCCGGGACCAGTGACGACCCGGTTACTCCCCAGGCTTCGCCGAAGGACGGCGCCACGCGCTTTCACTTTGTTCATCGCCAACCGGTTCTGGTCGGAGACTTCGCTGCCGGTCAATACATCAACCGCAACCTGCGCTTTGGAAATTACGAGATTCAGTTTTACGCGAAGCCGGGCAGCGAGGGTCGCATTAATGGTTACGCCGAGATGATGGGGCAGGTGTTGGAGTTTTACTCAAAACAATATGGCACTCCGATCTTCGGCACACGTCTGGTTGTGGCCCAGGTAGATGATGAAAGTTTGGATAGTTACTCAGGTCCCGGAATTATTTTTCTTGCTTCGAAGCTGTTTGACTCTTCTCGTTCCCTGCCCGAAGAAAAACTCCAGCGCGAGGTGGCGTATCAATGGTGGGGCCAGACAGTGGGACTGAAGTCATTTGACGATGCGTGGATTTCGCAGGGCCTGGCTGAATGGAGTGCCTTCGCGTTTCGTGAATCCAATTTGACGGGGGGTGCGCTCGAAGCGGCCCAGCGGGAGCAACAGGAACGCGCGCTTACGTTTGAGCAGACGGCATCGATCGCGCGCGCGCCAGGCGCCCTGGACGATCAGTCGGCCGCGTATCAATCCATTGTTTTCCACAAAGGCGCCATGGTCTTTCGCATGCTGCGCGAAAGCATGGGCAAGGAGAAATTCGATCGCCTGTTGCACACCTTCCTCGAGCAGTATCGCGGTAAGAACGCTTCGATCGATGATTTCGAAAAGTTGGCGTCCCAGATCGCAGGTGAAAACCTTCGCTACTTCTTCGCGCAGTGGGTGGAGGGGACGGGCGTTCCGGAGTTTACCGTCGACTACCAGATAATTCGCACGCGCTCAGGAAAATTCCGCACTCGTGGCACCGTCAAGCAGACCCTGGACAATTTGCGGATGCCGGTGCAGTTGATGTTGCGCGCCGAAGGCGACAATCAAACGACGACGACGAGGATAGAGGGCAAGAGTGAAGACTTTGATTTTGAATCCAACGGGCAGCCGCTGGAAGTGATCGTCGATCCTAACTACAAAATCCTGCGCATGTCTGACGACCTGCGCGTCTCAATAATTGCGCGCCGCGGTATCGAGCAGATGAAGGAAGGTCTCTACGCTGAAGCTCAGCAGCAGTTTGAGGCTGCCTTGAAGTTGGATCGTTCCAACTCGTGGGTCTACTACAATCTTGGTCTGCTTTATCTCGAGCAGCGTAACTGGCAGCCCGCGCTCGATAATTTTGATGCTTCGCTTAACGGCACCTTGCAACCTTCGTGGATCGAAGTCTGGGCGCATATCAAAAAGGGGAACGCCTACGACGCCAAAGGTGAGCGCAACCGCGCTGTCTCTGAATACAACAAGGCAGTGCAGTCAGGCATTAACTACGACAATGCGCTGGCGGTGGCCAGGAAGTTTCTTGCCACCCCGTTCGATCCCAAGACAGCGCAATCGGCTGAGCTGATGTCGCCGGGGAATTAGCGCGGGAGCAAGGCGTCAGGAGCGGGAAGCAGTAGGCACAAGGCACTAAGCAGAATGCAGGGAAGAGGCAGTGAGCCCGTCGAGGCTTCACTGCCTTTTTGCTATCTCGATTTGCTACACCGAAGGAGTCGGATTGTCTTCTACCTACTGCCTACTGCTTACGATTCTTCGGTTTCTGCCGTAACCTTTTCGTCCCGCAGCGGTTTATATACTTAGAAGGCGGCACGTGAGGACTAGTCTTGAAGGGTCCAGACAACCAGCAAGAGGAACAACTCCTGATTGAGGCGGCTCAGCAGGACCCGAGCCGTTTTGCCGAACTGTATGAACTCCATTTCGAACGCGTGTATGCCTACATTGTGCGGCGAGTGCGCGAACGGTCGGCCGCGGAGGAGCTGACGTCACATGTTTTTCATCAAGCGCTAGCGAACCTGGGCAAATTCAAGTGGCGCGGCGCCCCTTTCGCGGCGTGGCTCTTCCGCATAGCAGCCAACTCGATTGCCGATCGCGCCCAACGACTA
>Ga0137403_10007450_pt1 | contig 12355 bp, 17 predicted proteins | sample CZOMad2_1_16fung_FD_122057 | JGI IMG/M metagenome (GOLD analysis project Ga0137403, IMG submission 122057) | Vadose zone soil fungal communities from Angelo Coast Range Reserve, California, USA - CZOMad2_1_16fungal (Hybrid Assembly) | ecosystem: Environmental > Terrestrial > Soil > Vadose zone...
TGCTCGGCGATATCGCGGACCCGGGTGACGAGCTGGAACCACGTCGCCCAGGGCAGGACCCAGGTGAGGAGATAGAGCGGCCAGCCGCCGATCGCGGTGAGCACGGCGCAAAGAAGGGCGTTGGCGACGAGGGGAGCCCGGGCCCGCCGCCAGGTCTCGGCGAGGCCGGTGCGCCACGGCCGCCAGCCTGCGATCCGCGTGAGCGCCGTCCACCCGCAGAGGTCGCGCATGAGGGCCAGGGCTAGCCGCCCGCTCGAGACCGGCAGCGCCGCCGACAGCCCCAGGTCGGGATCCTCGGGCATCTGCGTGTGCCGGTGGTGCAGGTGATGCCGGCGCCGATAGGCCTTCAGGTCCATGCCCAGCGGCGCGGCGCAGAGCCAGGTCCCGACCCAGGTGTTGAGACGCCCCTGGCGGAAGAGCAGCCAGTGGGTGGTCTCGTGCATGAGCATCATGAGTCCGAGCTGGCGGGCGCCGATGACCAGAACGGCCACGCCCAGCGTGAGCGCTGAGGGCCAGAGCAGATAGAGCGCGATCCCGCCGCCGATCACACCCCACACGTGCAGGACCAGGCCGACGCCGCGCAGCGTCGACGTGCGCCGGAAGTGCCTCAGCGCCGGGAGCGTCAGCAGGTCACCGGCCGTGACCGGGCCGTCGGCGGGCGGTGGCATGCGCGGATGATACCACCCCGCTTGACCGGCGGGCCCGCCGCGGGCAGAGTCGGGCCCATGACGACCACCTCGACCGCCACGGGCCCCAGCATCGACCTGCTGATGGAGATCAACGCCGCCTTCAACAGCCGCGACGTGGACCGGATCCTGAGCTTCTTCGCGGAGGACGCGACCTTCCTGATGGCCCGCGGCCCCGAGCCGTGCGGGCGTCGCGTCCACGGCAAGGCGGCGATCGGGAAGGTCCTGGCCGACCGCTTCAAGGTCATCAGCGGCATGCGCTGGGACCACGTCGATCACTTCGTGACCGCCAATCGCGCGGTCTCGGTGTGGATGGTGACCGGCAAGGGCGCGGACGGCGAGCTGCTCAACTACCAGGGGTGCGACATCTACGAGTTTCGCGGGGACAAGATCCTCAACAAGGACACCTACTGGAAGCGGGTCGAGCAGGACGGCCGCCTGTAACCCGAGGCGCTGAGCGGTGGCGCACTGCCCGCCCGCGCTCCTCGACGACGTCTTCGACGTGCTCGATGCGGTGCGCGAGTGGGCCGGGGTGGTCGAGAGGAAGCCTGGTGTCTTCTACGTGAGCCGGCAGCCGTTCCTGCACTTCCACCTGGCCGCGGACGGCCGCCGGCGCGCGGACATCAGGGGACGAGCGGGCTGGATCTCGTTCGACCTCCCGCGGCCGATCATCCAACGTCGCCGCCAGGCTCTCCGGCGGGAGCTACGACGCCGCTACGCGGAGCGGGGTGGCTCGAAATCTTCCGGCCTGAGCGGGCGGAAGAGCAGGTCGAAGGCGAGCCAGAAGAGCTTGGAGTAGGGGTAGAAGAGGATCGGCGCGACGATCAACCCGGCGATGCCGCCGTAGTAGAGCACGTCCCACGGGGGGTTCGGCCAGGTCCAGAGCAGGACGGCCAGGAGCGCGGCGGCGAACAGGCCCTCCGCGAACGCCATGTTGAAGACGATCGCGCCCAGGAAGTAGTCGGGCTCGCCGCGGTCGAGACGCAGCCGGCAGCGCGGGCAGGCCGGCCGCGTGTAGATCCACCGCGCGATCACCGGGCCGGCGCCGCAGTTGGGGCAGCGCCGCCCGAGCGCCCGAGCGAACCTGACGAGCGCGCGCATCGTTCAGCGGTAGCGGGGATGCCACTCCTGGCCCGTCCAGGAGGTCCAGGTCACTGGCTCGAGGCGCACCAGCACGCGGGGTCGACCCAGGGTCTTCTCGGCGTAGCGGGGGCCGTCCGGGCCCAGGTAGCGCCGCGAGAGGCGGTGGGTCAGGTCGAGCAACGTCGGGCTCGCGGTGGGGGCGATCGGCCCCTCCAGGATGCGCGCGGTGGCGTGCACCTGCACCCGGGTGTGGTGGGCGTGCAGATCGTCGGCCACGTGGAACGCCACCCGCGGGTTCTGGCGGATGTGCGCGATCCACCGGGCGTGCTCGCGGCCGACGACCAGGAAGCTGCGGGTGGCCCCTTCGAACTCGTACCAGACGGGGGCCACGGAGGGCCAGCCCTCGGGCGAGATCGTGGCGATGCGACCGTTCCAGGGCTCGGCCAGGAAGATCGCCAGCTCGGCGTCGGTCAGGGCGCCGATCTTGTCGCCCGGCTGGTAGGTCAGGCCCACCTCACCCAGCGGCCGCGCCGCGGATCCCGACGATCGCGCGCGCCGAACAGATGACCGACGCCCCGGCTCCTCAGGCCGTGAGCGCGAACTTCTGGAAGGTGTGGCAGCCGCTCTCGACCAGGTTGCGGCTCACCGCGAAGGTCCAGGTGACCTCGGCCACGAAGATGTTTCGGCTCGAGTCCACCCCGATGCCGTGGGGCGCCGCGAAGCTGCCGGGCGCGGCCTGATCGGGGGTGCCCCAGCGGGTGAGCAGGCGGCCGTCGCGGTCGAACACGCTCACGCGTCCATAGCGCGCCTCGGTGATGGGGCCGTGACGCTGCGAGGTCTGACCCTTGTGCCACCAGAGCTCGGAGACGTAGGCGCGCCCCTGCGGATCGAACACGAGGTGCGTCGGGCGCTGGGTGTCGGTCCACTCCGAGAGGTACTCACCGTCGGGGCTGAAGATCTGGATGCGATCGTTCTCGCGGTCGCAGACGAAGATGCGCCCGTCCGCGGCGGCCGCGATGCCGTGGGGCAGGATGAACTGACCGGGCCCCTTGCCGGGCACGCCCCACGAGCGCCGGAGCTCGCCGCTCGGGGAGAACTGGTGCACGCGGCAGTTGCCGTACCCGTCGGAGACGTAGAGATCCCCCTTCGGACCCACCGCCAGATTGGTCGGTCGGTTGAAGGCGCCGCCGGGATGCGACACCGTCATGGTGTCCTTGCCGTCGTAGCCGGTGGCCGACGGCTTGTCCATGGTGCCGAGCGTGAGCAGTAGCTTGCCCTGCGGGGTGAACTTCCGCACCGTGTGGTTGCCGTCGTCGGTGCAGTACACGCTACCGTCCGGGCCGATCGTGATGCCGTGGGTCCGATAGGTGAACTGGCCCTCGCCCCACGAGGAGAGGAACTTGCCCTTGTGGTCGTAGACCATGATCGGATGATCGCCGCGGCAGATCAGGAACACGCGATCCTCGGCGTCCACCGCCACGCCGGCCACGTCGCGATGCTCGTAGCCTTTCGGCAGCTGCTCCCAGCCCTCGACGACCTGGTACGTCAGCGCGTTCGTCCCCGCCATGGCTCGCCTCCTGATGGATGCACGTCGATGGAATCGATCCCGTCGCGTCAGACTATGGGAGAAAGGGCGAACCGAGTCAAGGGTGCCCGGCCAATGTATGATCAGGGCATGCTCATCGCCCAGATCACCGATCTGCACATCAGCACGCCCGGCAGCGTGAACGATCGGCACTTCCGCACCCCCGAGCATCTCGCGCGCGCGGTGACGCATCTGAACGGGCTCACGCCGCGGCCGGACGTCGTCCTCGCGACCGGCGATCTCGTCGAGCGCGGCGAGCCCGAAGAGTACGCGCGGCTGCGCGCGATCCTGGACGGCCTCGCGATGCCGCTCTACGTGATCCCGGGCAACCACGACGCGCGCGAGCCGCTCGCGCGGACCTTCGCCGACCGGGGCTACCTGCCGCAGGACGGCGGCTTCCTGCACTACACGGTCGAGGACTGGCCGGTGCGCCTCATCGGGCTCGATACGCACGTTCCGGGAGCGCCGGGCGGCCGGCTGTGCGCCGAGCGGCTCGCCTGGCTCGACGCGCGGCTGGGCGAGGGGAGGGAGCAGCCCACGGTGGTCTTCATGCACCACCCGCCGTTCGTGACCGGCATGCGGGCGATGGACGCGATGGGCCTCGAGGGCAAGGCGGAGCTGGCGGCGGTGATCGGCCGCCATCCGCAGGTCGAGCGCGTGCTGTGCGGGCACGTGCATCGCCCGATGACCCGCCGATTCGCGGGCACCGTGGCCACCACCTGTCCCGCCACCGCGCATCAGCTCGCGCTCGACCTGGCGTCCGAGCCGCGCCTGGCCGTCGTCATGGAGCCGCCGGCCTGCATGCTGCACCTCTGGCTCGGCCCGGACGAGGGCCTCGTGAGTCACGTGAGCATCATCGGCGACGAGCGGCCTCCGTTCACGCTCTACGACGGGCAGCGCTGGGTGCGCGACGCGGCGCCACCGCCCGCGTTTCATCCCCGCTGACCGCGGCGGATCGCGGTGAGCGGTCCGGGCCCGCACGCCGGCGCCTGGCGCGTCACGCTCGCCGGGCTCTGCGCGAGCCTGGTCGGCATCGGGCTCGCCCGCTTCGCCTACACGCCGCTGCTGCCGGTGCTGATCACCGAGGGCTGGTTCCCCGCCTCGCAGGCGGCCTACCTCGGCGCCGCCAACCTCGCCGGCTACCTGGGCGGCGCGCTCTGCGCGCGGCCGCTCGCCCGGCGGAGCGGGACGCCGCGGGCGCTGCGGGCCATGATGGCGCTCGTCACCGCCGCGTTCTTCGCCTGCGCGTTCCCGCTGTCCTTCGCGTGGTTCTTCCTCTGGCGCTTCGCCTCCGGCGTGGCCGGCGGGACCCTGATGGTCCTGGCCGCGCCGACCGTGCTGCCCCACGTGCCGGCGGCGCGGCGCGGGCTCGCGGGCGGCGCCATCTTCACTGGCGTGGGCCTCGGCATCATGGCCTCGGGTACCGTGGTGCCGCTGCTGCTCCAGGCCGGCCTCGTCGCGACATGGTGCGGCCTCGGCGTACTCTCGCTGCTGCTGACCGCGCTGGCGTGGGGCGGCTGGCCCGAGGAGGAACCGTCGGCGCCCGCGCCGAGCGCCACGCCACGCCGGGCCCTGGCCGTCGGCGCGCTGCGTGCGCTCTACGCCGAGTACGCGCTGACCGCGACGGGCCTCGTCCCGCACATGGTCTTCCTCGTGGACTTCATCGCGCGCGGCCTCGGCGGGGGCATCCACGTGGGGGCGCGCTACTGGGTGCTCTTCGGCCTTGGGGCGGTCGCCGGCCCGGTGCTGGCGGGCGTGCTCGCCGACCGCGTCGGCTTCGGGCCCGCGCTACGCCTGGCGCTCGCGCTACAGGCCGTGGCGGTGGCGCTGCCGCTCGTGACCGTGGCCCCGCTCGGGCTCGCGGTCTCGAGCCTCGTGATCGGCGCGGCGGTGCCCGGCGTCGTGCCGCTCGTCCTCGGGCGTGTGCACGAGCTGGTGCCCGACGACGCGGAGGGGCAGCGCGCCGCGTGGAGCGTGACCACGATGGCCTTCGCGCTGGGGCAGGCGGCGGGCGCCTACGGCCTGTCGTTTCTCTTCGCGCGCGGCGGCCATTACACGACGCTGTTCGCGGTGGGCGCCGCGGCGCTCACCCTCGCGCTCGCCATCGATCTGGCCGCGCGGGTTGCGGGGCGGAGACCGATTTGATAGCGTCGCTGGCATGACCCCGACTGCCTCCGCGCTCGCGTGGACCACCGAGGAGGTCCGGGTCGCCGGCTCCTCCGTAAGACTACGTACCGCCGGCCGTGGCGCCCCACTGCTCGTGCTGCACCACGATATCGGCACGCCCGAGCAGCTCCCGTTCTACGAGGCGCTGGCCGACCGCTTCACGCTGCTGCTGCCCTCGCATCCGGGCTACGACGGCTCGGAGGGCCCGGCCTTCATGCGCAACGTGCGCGACGTCGCGGTGACCTATCAGGCCCTGCTCGCCGAGCGTGGCCTGGCCGACGTGGCCCTGGTCGGCCTGGGCTTCGGCGGCTGGATCGCGGCCGAGATGGCCACCATGTCGCCGCGCGCCTTCCGGAAGCTGGTGCTGGTCGGGGCGATGGGCATCAAGCCCGCGGACGGCGAGATCCTCGATCAGGCCCTCGTCAGCTACATCGACTACGTGCGGGCGGGCTTCGAGGACCAGCGGGCCTTCGATCGACTCTTCACGCCCGATCCGCCCACGCCGCAGCTCGAGCAGTGGGATCTCAATCGCGAGATGACGTTCCGGATCGCGTGGAAGCCGTACATGTACAACCCGACGCTCCCGTTGCTCCTGGGCGGCGTGCAGACGGAAACCCTGATCGTGTGGGGGCGGCAGGACCGGATCGTGCCGGTCGGGGTGGGGGAGCAGTACGCCCGCGCGCTGGCCAAGAGCCGGCTCAGCGTCCTGGACGGCGCCGGCCACTTCCTCGAGATGGAGCAGCCCGAAGCGCTCGCGAAGCTCATCGTGCCGTTCGCCGCCCAGGCCTGATCGGGGGACCGCCATGCACCTCATGTACTTCACGGAACAGCCGATGTCGGCGTACCCGGCGGACGAAGGGCGCAAGCGGGGCGCCACCGCGCTGATGTTCTCCAACCGCCACTTCGATCCGGTGGCGGGCAGCCGCCTCTACAACGAGTACCTCGAGCACTACCGGCTCGCCGAGGAAGTGGGCTTCGACGGCATCATGCTGAACGAGCACCACAACGCCCCGTTCTGCATGCAGGCCAAGTGCAACGTGTTCGCCTCGATCCTGGCCGCGATGACCAAGCGCGTGAAGATCGTGCTGCTGGGCAACCCGCTCCCCCTCGCCGACAACCCGGTGCGGCTCGCGGAAGAGCTGGCCATGATCGACATGGTCTCGCGCGGGCGCCTCGTCTCCGGCTTCGTGCGCGGGGGCGGCCAGGAGCAGCTCGCCACCGGGGTGAACCCCGCCTTCAACCGCGAGCGCTTCGAGGAGGCCCACGAGCTGATCGTGCGCGCGTGGACGCAGGAGGGCCCGTTCCGCTTCGAGGGCAGCCACTACCAGCACCGGGTGGTGAACCCGTGGGCGGTGCCGCTGCAGAAGCCGCACCCACGCATCTGGATCCCGGGCGTGCTCAGCAAGGAGACGATCATCTGGGCGGCGCGCCAGCGCTATCCCTACATCGCGCTCAGCACCGCGATCGACGCCACCAAGAAGATCTGGGAGCTCTACGACTCGGTCGCCGCCGAGGCCGGCTACACCAGCGGGCCGGAGAACCGCGGGTATCTCCAGCGCTGCCACGTGGCCGAGACCGAGGAGAAGGCGCTCGCCAACGCGCGGCAGTTCATGTGGATGCAGGGCGAGTTCACCGGCCTGGCGCACCCGGTGTGGTCGAGCCCCTCGGGCTATTTCTCGCCGTCGTACCGGAAGGCCTTCGTGGAGTACGCGGTGGGTCGCGGCTCCAACCCGCGGGCCGCCAGCTTCGAGGACCAGGTCCGCGATCAGCAGATCATCGCGGGCACGCCGAAGACGGTGCTCCCCAAGTTCCGGCGCCTCCTCGAGGAGACGCGCCCGTCCATCCTCGGGCTCTGGGCGAGCGACGGCTTCGTGAGCAACCAGGACACGACGACCTGCATCCGGCTGCTCGGGCAGGAGGTGCTCCCCGCGGTGCGCGAGATGGGCAAGGAGCTCGGGCTCTGGAGCCCGTTCGAGGCCAATGCCCCGGTGGGCATCAACCAGCCGGCCCCGCCCGTCCACCGCAACGGGGCCTGAGCTCGGGCGCTCGCGCCCCGGTCTAGCCGACGGCCGATCGCCGCGGCCGGGGGTTGGTCTGCTCGGGCAGGCAGCTGAACTCCACTCGGACCTTGCCCTGCCGGACCAGCTTGAGCCCCGCGTAGTCCGTCATGGCCGCGTGGCAGAGCTGGCGCGTCTCGAACGAGTCGATCGCGGTGTAGCCGCGGTCGACGAACTGCTCGCCCACCTGCGCGGTCTCATGGGCCCAGAGAATCCAGGCCAGGGTCAGCATGTAGCGCGTCATCGGGATCGTCCCCTGTCGTTGATGCCTTCGAGGGAGAGCAAGGGTTGGACCATCGGAAAATCGCAATTATTTCAGACTCTTGCATCATATCTGCTCAGACGGCAGAGAAAGTCGGGTGCGAGGCTGGGAAGGGGAGTACCCAGCCTGGAGGGACCCGGCCCTGTGCAAGAGATGCCCGACGTGCGCGCTCTGCCGCGTCGCCCGCCGAAGCCGTATACTGGCGCGCGTGATCGCTCCGCTCACCCCCTAGCCAGAGGAGGCTCTCCCGTGGCCACCAAGATCGTCGTGTCTCCCAAGTTCCCCGCCGCGATGCTCGAGATCGCGCGGAGCTTCGTGCCCGCCGGCTACGAGATGGTCGTCGTGGACGCGGGCACGCCCGAGTTCACCGCCGCGCTCGCGGATGCCGCGTACTACGTGGGCTTCCCGCGCCCCGAGCTGAACAGCGAGTTTTTCAAGGCGGCCTCGGGCCTCAAGCTGGTGCAGCTCATCAGCGCCGGCTACGACCGGCTCGACGTGGCGGCGGCCAAGCGGGCGGGCGTGCCGGTGGCCAACAACGGCGGGTCCAACTCGGTGGCGGTGGCCGAGCACACCCTGATGCTGATGCTCGCGGTCTACCGCAAGCTGTCCTGGCACCACGGCAACGTGATCACCGGCAAGTGGCGGGTGGGGGACTTTGCCTCGAACCGGACCTACGAGCTCGAGGGCAAGACCCTCGGCATCGTGGGCCTCGGCACCATCGGCAAGAAGGTCGCGCGCCGGGCCGCCGCCTTCGACATGAAGATCGTCTACTACGACATCGCGCGCCTCGCCGAGGACGCGGAGGACGCCCTCGGCGTCCGGTTCGTGCTCCTGCCGGAGCTGCTGCGCACCGCCGACATCGTCTCGCTCCACGTGCCGCTCAACGCGGTGACCCGGAACATGTTCGGCGCCCGCGAGCTCGGGATGATGCGGCCCTCCGCGGTCCTCATCAACACCTGCCGGGGCCCGGTGGTGGACGAGCACGCGCTGCACACCGCGCTCACCACCAAGGGCATCGCGGCGGCGGGCCTCGACGTGATGGTGGAGGAGCCGCCGATCGCGAACCATCCGCTCTTCGCGCTGGAGAACGTGACGTTCACCCCGCACACCGCGGGCCCCACCTGGGACAACTGGTTCAAGGCCTTCCGGAACGCCTTCGACAACGTGCAGCGTGTGGCCCGCGGCGAGCGGCCGCTCTGGGTCATCCCTGAGCTCCGCTAGGCGGCCGGGCTGCGCTAGCCGATCCGCGTGAAGCGGGCGGGCTCCCGCAAGGCCGCGGCGCGGGCCGGGCTCTTCCTGACCGGCATCCGCCGCGCCGGCGCGGGGCGGGAGCCCGCGCCGTTTCCGTTCACGCTGCCGCTCTTCCGCGACCTCGAGCGCCTCGACTTCCGGGCCCCCGTCACGTTCCTGGTGGGGGAGAACGGCTGCGGCAAGTCCACCCTGCTGGAGGGCCTAGCCGCGGGCGCCGGCGCGGTCGCGGCGGGCGGGCGCGATATCGAGCGCGATCCCACGCTGGCGGGCGCGCGGGCGTTCGCCCGGGCCTTTCGTTTCCCGCGCCTCCGCCATCCCCGCGCCACCCTGTTCATCCGCGCGGAGGACGTCTTCGGCTTCACCCTGCGGGTGGGCGGCGAGATCGCGGGTCTGCGCGCGATGGAGGACGAGCTGCGCGCCTCCCGGCCCGAGGGCTCGTGGGGCCAGCGCCTCGCGATGGCCGCGGCGGCCAAGGAGCGGGCCGCGCTGACGCGCCGGTACGGGCCGGCGCCGGACGCGCGCTCCCACGGCGAGACCTTTCTCCACCTGCTCCAGCAGCGACTGGTGCCGCGCGGGCTCTACTTCCTCGACGAGCCCGAGACGCCGCTGTCGCCGACGCGCGTGCTGGCGCTGCTCGCCCTCCTGCGCGACCGGGTGGCGGAAGATTGCCAGTTCGTCATCGCCACGCACTCGCCGATCCTCATGGCCCTGCCGCAGGCCGACATCCGGCTGCTGGAGGACGGGGCGATCGCGCCCGTCGCGTACCCCGACGTCGAGCACGTGCGCATCACGCGCGCGTTCCTCGACGATCCGGCGAGTTTTCTCCGCCGGCTCTGAGCACGCGCGTCGCGCGGATTTGACTTGGGCGCCGGCCGCCCGGATAATTGCATCCGATGCACTGGCTCAGCTCGCGCTCCGTCGCCATCGTGTGGCTTCTCGCCGCGCTCAGCCTCATCGGGTGGCTCATCGTCAACCTCGACGTGGCGGGCTGGATCATCCTCGTGGTGACGGTGGGGCTCATGGCCTTCGAGCTCACCCGGCGGCGCGACGGACCGGGCAGCCGGCCGAAGGCGCGCATCCCCGACAAGCCGACCGGCTAACCCCGCTTCAGAAGGGGCCCCCGGGCGGCGGTTCGGTCAGCCGCCGCAGCACCTCGCGCAGGAGCGGCACGAAGAGCATCGCGGTGAAGAACAAGGTGGCCAGCCAGATGGCCACGTGCAGGAGCCGGGCGCGCCCGCCACTGTCGAGCATGGAGGGTGCAGGGTAGTCCCGCGCTCCGCCCTCCGTCAAGCGGTCGACCCTGTTCTGGTTGCTATCGGGTATCTCGGTGGCTACACTACGCGCCATGCGACGGGTCCAGGGGATGCTCAAATGGCGGGCCAGCGCGCTCACCGGCCTCCTTGCGGGGCTGGGCCTGGTCAGCCTGCCGGTCGAGGTCACGATCGGGCTCGCCGAGCATCCCGTGATCGCCCCCACCCCCGAGGTCTCGCTCCTGCTCATCGGCTCCTGCCTCCTCCTCGTAGGCTCCGGGGTCGGTCTCCGTCGCGAGGAAGTCTCGCGGGCGGGCGCCCGGCGACCGACCCCGAGCGCATAGAGACGGAGCGCGTGGGCGCGCTGGGCCGCACTCTCCGGTATCTGGGCCTGGGCGGCGGCGACTCGGACTCGCTGGCCGCGGACCTCGCCGCCCACCGCGAGGCCCGCTCCGAGCCCGCCGGTCTCGGCTCCGGGCTGATCTTCAAGGGCGAGGTGGCGGGCGAGGGCGACTTCCACATCGCGGGACGCTTCGAGGGTGACATCAACGTGACGGGCCGGGTGCTGGTGGGCGAAGGGGCCGATGTGGACGCCAATATCAATGCGCGCGCGATCGTGGTGGGCGGGACCGTGCGCGGCAACCTCTCCGCCGCGACCCGCGTGGAGATCCTGCCGACCGGCGTGCTGACCGGCACGCTCAAGACCGGCAGCTTCTCGGCCGCGGACGGCGCCGCGGTCAAGGGCGAGATCTGGATCGAGCGGCCCGATACCGGCGACCCCGCGGAGGAGCGCCACCGGTGAGCGACCTGGTCGAGTTCCTCCAATCCCGCGGCGGGCGCCTGGCGCTCAAGATCGCCGGCGTGGTCGTGGCCCTCGGTCTCGTGGGGACGGCGGGCTGGCTCTGGCTGCGCGCCGAAGAGGCCCGCGCCCAGGCGGCGCTGGCGGGCACCGCCGAGGCGGTCCAGCAAGGCGAGGGCCCGCTGGCCACCGCGGAGGGACGCCAGAAGGCCATCGGCATGCTCCAGGCCGTCCTGACCCAGCACGGCCGGTCGGCCGCGGCCGCCCAGGCCGCCTACCAGCTCGGCAATCTGCAGTACCAGGCGGGCGACTACGCGGCCGCGCGCGCCGCCTACGAGATCGCGCTCGCCAAGGGCGCGGGCGGCAGCCTCCGCACGCTGAGCGCCTCGGGCGTCGGCTACACCTGGGAGGCGCAGAAGAACTACGCCAGCGCGGTGACCGCGTACGACGCGGCGGCGCGCGGGCTCGGCCCCAAGCAGTTCTTCTTCGAGGAAGCGCTGCTCGATCTGGCGCGGGCGCAGGCCCTGGCCGGCAAGCCGGCGGAGGCGCGCGCGACCTACGAGCGGGTGCTCAAGGACGCGCCCGAGACCCGACGCGCCGAGGACATCCGCGGCCGCATCGCGGCGCTCGAACCGGCCGCGAAGTAACCCCGAGTTCCGAGCAACCCCACGTCCGCCCTGGCCTCGCCGGTCAGTCTGATAATAGTTATTATGTTAAGTTACGTTTGGCCGGCATGATCGGCGGCGCGCTCTACGTGGCGCTCATCTATCTGCAGCCGGGCCAGCAGGACGCCCTGCGTCGGTACGAGAATCTGGCCCTCCCCGTCTTCCGCCGGCACGGGGGCCGGTTCGAGCGAATCCTGAGCCCGGCGCACGTCGCCGGCACCCCGGCCGACCTGGAGGCGCCCGACGAGATCCACCTGTTGCGGTTCGAGACGGCGGAGGGCTTGGACGCGGTCCGGCGGGATCCGGAGATGCGCGCGCTGGCTCCGCTCCGGCGGGAGATCGTGCGGCAGGCGCTGCTGCTGCGGGTCGAGGACGTGCCGCTCGAGGGGTACTTCAGGCCGGGCTGAGCGTGTGAATGAGGCCTTCTTCGAGTTCGGCGATGGACTCGAGGAGCCCGGCGGTGTCCTCCCAGCGCTCCTGCACGGCCGCGTACTGAGCCTCGCCGAAGCATTGCGCTTTGCGCTCGAAGAGCCCGGCGGCCGCCGCGCGCC
>Ga0137403_10007454_pt1 | contig 12352 bp, 7 predicted proteins | sample CZOMad2_1_16fung_FD_122057 | JGI IMG/M metagenome (GOLD analysis project Ga0137403, IMG submission 122057) | Vadose zone soil fungal communities from Angelo Coast Range Reserve, California, USA - CZOMad2_1_16fungal (Hybrid Assembly) | ecosystem: Environmental > Terrestrial > Soil > Vadose zone...
TTCAGAAGCAGAAGCGGGCGCAGACTACGCGGCACCATGGAGGGCGTATAAGCGATGGGCGAGGCAATCATCATCATCAGGAGCAGGAGCTGCACCAGGTTCGGTAGGTCTCGGAGCACCAGCCCCACGAGCGATAGCGTCCACACAATCCCGGTGAGCGCCATCACATGGAGGACCCAGACCACGGGCAGCAGAAGAATTGTCCACGACAGCGTGCCAACAAATGGCATGGTGAGCAGGATCGCACTCATGCCGACCACCATGGGGACCTGACTGAGCAGCACAGCTTTCGCTGGAGCCAGATCGATCGGGAACACTGTGTTACTGAGCACCGCCTTGTTGGCGATGACCGAACCGACGCCAGCGCCTAGCGCCTCGCTCGTCATGAGGAACGGCACGAGACCAGCGAAGATGAACAGCACGTACTGCCCTGGAGTGAGGCCCGGCACCTGGACTCGAAAGATGACCAGATACACGACCGCATAAATGGCGATCATTAACAGCGGCGTCAGCAGCGCCCAGCCCACTCCCAGGACAGATCCGGCGTAGCGGGCATTGAACTCGGTGCGAGTGACCCGCAATAGGATCCGGCGATGACTGAGCAGGTAGCGGCCCGAGTGCCCGACCGAAGGAGGCTTCATCGGATTGACTCGGGGACGCGCCGATGAGGTTGAAAAGATTGACATCAGTTCTTTCCGCAAGCTCGCCCTATCCCGTCTGGTAGAACTGCCGCATGCGCTCCACCACGTACGCCTGCTGCTCCGACGTCAGCTCGGGGTAGACGGGCAGCGCCAGGGTCTCGCGGGCGGCGCGCTCGGATTCGGGGAAGTCGCCCGCCTTGTACCCCAGGTCGCTGAAGCACTCCTGGAGGTGGAAGGGCACGGGGTAGTAGACCTCGGTGCCGATCCCCTGCGCGGTGAGGAACTCCCGCAGGGCCTCCCGCTTCGGCGTCCGGATGACGAACTGGTTGTAGATGTGCGAGCGGACGCCGGGGGTGGAGTCCACCACCTCGGGGAGCCCCACCGTGCCCACGAGCCCCGTCTGCCGGAAGAGCTCCCGGTAGCGCTCGGCGTGCTCCTGCCGGGCCTTGTGCCAGGCATCGAGGTGCCGGAGCTTCACCAGCAGGACGGCGGCCTGGATGGTGTCGAGCCGGAAGTTGCCGCCGACGATCTTGTGGTAGTACTTGGGCTTGGCGCCGTGGTTGCGCAAGAGCCGCAGCCGCTCCGCCAGGCCGTCGTCGCTGGTGACGACCATTCCCCCGTCGCCGATCCCGCCGAGATTCTTCGAGGGGAAGAAGGACAGGCAGCCCATGACGCCGAGAGTGCCGGCCGAGCGCCCATCCGCGTAAACCGTGCCGATCGACTGCGCGGCATCCTCGACGACCGGGACTCCGACGCGGCCGGCGATCTCGAGGATGCGCGCCATGTCGGCGCACTGGCCGTACAGGTGCACGGGCACGATGGCCTTCACCCGCTGCTGGACGCCGCGGTCGAGACCGGCCCAGACGCGCTCGAGTGCCGCCGGGCTCAGGTTGTAGCTGGCCGGATCGATGTCCACGAAGACCGGCACCGCGTGGAGCCGGGCGATGACGCCCGCGGTGGCGAAGAACGAGTAAGCCGGGGTGATGACCCGGTCCCCGGCACCCACGTCGAGCGCCATGAGGGCGGCGAGGAGCGCGTCGGTGCCCGACGACATCCCGATCCCGTGTCGCGCCCCCACGTAGTCGGCCACCGCCTTCTCGAAGGCCGGCACCTCCGGGCCCATGATGAACTGCTGGCCCTCGAGGACCCGGTCGACGGCCTCGCGGGTCTCGTCCTTGATCGTCGCGTATTGCGCCTTGAGATCGAGCAGCGGCACTTTCATCGCGTTGTCCCACCCTCCGCGAGCGGCTGCACCCGCTCGCCATCGATCGAGTACCGGCGCTGGCAGTCCGGGCACGTGCCCTGGCCGCCGTCGGCCTGGAGCCTCACCCCGCACTCGCACATCCACCCGGCGATCCGCGCCGGCGCGCCCAGCATCAGGGCGTACTCCGGCACGTCCTTCGTGACCACCGCGCCGGCGCCGATGAAAGCGAAGCGCCCCACCGTGTGGCCGCAAATGATGGTGGCGTTGGCGCCGAGGGTAGCGCCGCGGCGCACGAGCGTCGGGCGGAACTCGTGCTTGCGGGAGACATGGCTGCGCGGGTTGATCACGTTGGTGAACACCATGGACGGACCGCAGAAGACATCGTCCTCCAGGACCACGCCCTCGTACACGGACACGTTGTTCTGGATCTTGACGTTGTTGCCGATGACGACATCGCGGGCCACGAGCACGTTCTGGCCGAAGTTGCACCCACGCCCGACGCGCGCCCCCGGCATGACGTGGCTGTAGTGCCAGATCTTGGTGCCCTCGCCGATCTCGCAGCCGGCGTCGATGGTGGCGGTCGGATGCGCGTAGTAGCGGGGGGCCGGCTCGGCCAGCGTCGCGGCGAGCCGTACCGGGCTACCGCCGCGCTCGAGGGACTGCTGGCAGGCCTCGAGCACTTTCAAGACTTCCACGCCGTTCCGGCCGTCGGTCCGCGGGCGCTGGCGCGTGGCGACGCACTCGAGGAAGTGCCGGCACTCCTGGGCCAGCGGCTCCGCCTCAGGGAGCGGCACCGTCTCGGCCTCGGCCTTCACGGCCACGGGCACGCGCTCGATCCAGTCGACGCGATGCGGATAGAGCTGGAGCTTGTCGGCGGCGAGCGTGTCGTCGAACACGGCCATCTTGCGGTCGCCGACGACGACAAGCTTCTGCTCCTTGAATGGGTGGAGCCAGCTCACGAAGATGTGGCCGCGCACGCCGCTGGCGAAGGTCATCATGCTCATCGTGACGTCGGCCAGGTGTTGGCTGAGGTAGCTGCCGCCCTGGCAGGCCACCTCGACGGGGGCCTCGCCCAGCAGGCGCAGGATGACGTGGACGTCGTGCGGCGCAAAGCTCCAGAGCGCGTTCTCCTCGGTCCGGATCCGGCCGAGGTTGAGGCGGTTGGAGTAGACGTACTGAATCTTGCCGAGCTCGCCCTTGGCGACGAGGACGCGGAGGGCCTCGGTGGCGGGATGGTACTCGAGCAGATGCCCCACCATGAGGATGCGCCCCCGCTTCTCGGCGAGCTCGACGAGCGCTTCACCTTCCTTCGCGGTCAGCGCCAGGGGCTTCTCGACGAAGACGTCCTTGCCGGCCTCGAGCGCCCGGCGCGCGAGGTCGTAGTGCAGGGCCGCCGGCGCGGCGATCGCGCACGCCTGCACCGCCGGATCCGCGATGGGCTCCCCCCAGTCCGCGGTCAGACGTGCATCGGGGTAGGCCTTGCCGGCGGCATCGAGCGCCCGCGGATCGGGATCGCTCACGACGCGAAGGGCTCCCAGCCGCGCGAAGTTGCGGGCGAGGTTCCGCCCCCACTGTCCAAAGCCGAGCAGCGCGACGCCGGTCGTGTCCATCCCTCAACCTCTCTTCTTCTCGGTGAAGGCTCCGGGGAGCGAAGCCCGGTGATCCGGCCGCCCCAGGGCCGCCTTGTAGACCTCGACCAGCTCGCCCACGGTTCGCCCCCACGTGAGGCGGGCGGCGCACGCTCGGCATGCCCCCCGCATGGCCTCGATCACGTCGCGGTTGGCGGCGAGCCGCAGCATCTGGGTCGCGAGCGCGGTGGCATCTCCCGGTTCGACGAGCAGCCCGGTCCGGCCGTCCTCGACGAACTCGGGAATCCCCCCCGTCCGCGAGGCAATCACCGGTACGCCGTGGGCGAAGGCCTCGAGCATCACGAGACCGACGACCTCCCAGCACAGCGACGGGAACAGCAGGACGTCGGCCGACCCGAGAAGCCCCTCCTTCTCCCCTCCCGTCACGAACCCGTGGAAGCGAATCCGCGGGTCGCGGCGGGCGGCGGCCAGGCAGGCATCCGCCATCGTGCCGGCTCCGGCGATGTCCAGCGAGAGGGGGGCGTCCGGCGCTCGCCGGAACGCCTCGAGCACGACCCCGATCCCCTTGTGCGGCTGGAGGCTGCCGAGGAAGAGAAACCGCACGGGCGCCTCGTCGCGTCGTGGCGACCCCACGGTCGCCGCTACCGGCGGCGCTCCCCACGGCACGATTGCGGTGTGCGCCCGGGGAAAGAAGCCGAGCTCCAGGTGCCGATCCAGCACGAAGCGCGCCGGAGCGGCGACGGCATCAACCGCGCGGCTCCGGCGCTCGAGCCAGCCGCTCCGGAGGGCGCAGGGTGCGCACTGACGCTCGCACACGCGCCCGCTCCGCGTCATGCGGACCGCGCGCAGACAGGTCAGCGAGTGGTCGTGAAGCGTGTGGACCAGGGGCAGGCCGGTCGCGCTCGTCGCGGACCACGCCGCGGCGGAGAGCCCGCCGAGATTGTGGGTGTGCACGACGTCGGGCCTCGCCGCAACGAGGAGCGCTCGCAGCCGGTGGTACATGACGGGATTCCAGAGATCGACGAGGTGCCAGAACGGCTTGAGCATGCGGGGTCGACCGGCAGCCTCCCCGGCCCAGTAGAGGTTCGCGGGGTCGAGGCGGTGCACGCGGACCCCCTCCACGGTCTCCGACCCGGCGCGGGCCCGTGGCGCGGTGGCGACGACCGTCACCTCGTGGCCGGCGGCCTGGAGCCCTCTGGCCAGCTGGCCGACCACGATCTCCGCGCCCCCGAGCACATCGGGAGGATAGAGGTTCGACACCAGACAGACTCTCACGGCTGGTCGTCGCCGCTGGCGGGCGGAATCGGAGGGAACAGGGTGAGGATCTTGCTCGTCGGGAACCCCAGCCGGACGAGCTCGGCCACCTGCGGCTCGGAGGGCTCGAACGTAGCGAGCACCAACCCGTCGGCCTCGGCCTCGGTCAGCTCATGTACTGCCCGGACAGGGAAACCGAGGAACTGGCCGCCCGCCTCCTGGGTGAAGACCCCGACCGGCTCCAGGCCAAACTCGCGCAGCGTGAGGTAGGCGAGCTCGGCTGCCTCGCCGGTCCCGTAAAGGGCCACGCGCTTCACGCCGCCGTCGGAGAGCTGGCTAAGGCGCTCCCGGAGCGCCTCCCGGGCCCGACGATAGAGGTCCAGAGAGTGAACGATGTAGGCGTAGCTCAGCCGGGTCTTCTCGGAGAAGCCCTTCCCGGTCAGTACGTACCGCAGCCGCTGTCCAGGTCCGGGCTTGCGCGGGAACTCGCTGATTTTAATGAGGCCCTTCCGCGCCAGACGCTTGAGATAAAGGTTCGTCAGCCCGAGGGCGACGCCCAGCCGCTGGGAGAGATCGCGCTGGGTCAAGGGTCGACCCTCGCCGATGGCGGTAAGGATCTCGAGATCGCGCTGCCCCCGGCGTTCCATCACGATGTTCACAAATTGAACACGCGCCCCGTGGGACGTCAAGAAAAAAGACCGCGGTTCGGGGCTGACCGGGATGAACGAGGGTGACGCTCAGTTCGTGGGACGGGCGACTCGCGCCGGTACGACCCGCGCCGTGAAGATGGCGGCATGGTCGGCGCCGGGGCCGGCGCTCACGCGGGCGTGCTGGCGGCGATGGCCTCGGCGGCACCCCGCACCCGCTCCAGCTCGGGCTCGAGCCGGGCGAGGAGGGCCGCCGCGCCCTTGAGCCGGCCCTCGCGCCCCAGCGCTTCGAGGGGGCCCACGAGCTCGATGGCTGCGGTTGCGCCGAGCACCCGGAGGCTGCCGCTCAGCGTATGTGCGGCGCGCAACAACGCCGCCGGGTCCGTTCCCGCCACAGCATCCCGGAGCGCTCGGAGCTGGCCACGGCAGTCCGCGAGGAAGATACCGAGCAGCTCGCCCAAGAGCTGCCGGTCGCCCCCGGCGTACGCCAGCGCCGCTGCCTCGTCGAGCGCCGGGCCGGCGTCCTGCGGCCCCGCCTCCGTCGGGCTAGGCGCCTCCCCGGCGAAGCGCGCCAGGACGGCCATGAGCTGGTCGCGCCTGATCGGCTTGCTCAGGTAGTCGTCCATGCCCGCGGCCAGGCAGCGCTCGCGGTCGCCCTTCATCGCGAACGCGGTGAGAGCCACGATGGGCAGGCGGCGGCGCCCCGGGCGCGCCGCCTCGCGTTCCCGGATCGCCGCGGTGGCCGCGAACCCGTCCATCTCGGGCATCTGGATGTCCATCAGCACGAGGTCCGGCCGTTCCGCCTCGACCGCCGCCACCGCCGCCCGGCCGTCGGCGCAGAGGACCACCGTGTGGTCGAGCCGCTCCAGCAGGCGGCGGATCACGAGCTGGTTGACGCGATTGTCCTCCGCCACGAGCACACGAAGGGACCGTGGCGCGGCCGGCGGGATCGCATCCCCCTGGTCGGCCGTGTCGAGGCTCTCGATGAGCAGGGGGTCGGCGGCATTGTCCTCGGCCGGCGCGCCGCGCAGCGCGCCGTGACCTTCGCGCAAGGTATGGCGGGTCACGAGCGCTCGCGCCTCCGTCGACGGGGCGGGCCCGGCCAGGGCGGCGAGGACCGCATCCAGCAGCACGGATTGCCGGACCGGCTTGCTGAGATAGGCGGCCACGCCCAGCTTGCGACAGCGCAGTGCGTCGCCCCGCTGCCCGACCGAGGACAGCAGCATGATCGTCGCCCCGGCGAGGTGCGGACGCTGCGCGATCCGCTCGGCCACCTCGAAGCCGTCCATGTCCGGCATCTGGTAGTCGAGCAGGACCAGGGGGAAGGGCCGCCCGCTCTGGTGCGCGAGCTCCATCGCCTGGAGCCCCGCCGCGCCGCCGTCGACCACGGTCGGCCGCATCCCCCAGGTGGTGAGGATCTCGTCGAGGATGCGGCGGTTCGTCGCGTTGTCGTCGATGACGAGCACCGACATCCCCTCGAGGTCGCGCACCTGGCGCGGCGGCGCGGGGGCGGGAGGCGCGGCGGGCACCGCGAAGGGAATGGTGAAGTGGAACTGGGTCCCCTGGCCGGGCTGGCTCTCTACCCAGATCCGCCCCCCCATGAGCGCCACCAACTGGGACGCGATGGAGAGCCCGAGCCCCGTCCCCCCGAAGCGCCGGGTCGTGGACGTGTCGGCCTGGGTGAACGAGTCGAAGATGGTGGCCTGCTTCTCCGCCGCGATGCCGATGCCGGTATCCCTCACCGTGAAGTGCAGCGTCACCGGGGATTCGGCCGAGCTGGCGGCGCCGGCCGGTTCCTCCCGATCCACGCGGAGGGCGACTTCGCCCGTCTCCGTGAACTTCACGGCGTTGCCGACCAGGTTCACGATGATCTGGCGCAGCCGCGCCGGATCCCCGCTCACCGCGGCGGGTACCCTGGCTCCCACGTGGTAGGCGAGCTCCAGTCCCTTCTGATGGGCGCGCGGGGCGAGGGGGCGCATCGTCTCGTCCAGGGCGTAGCGCAGGTCGAAGTCCACGCGCTCGAGGTCCAGCTTGCGGGCCTCGATCTTGGAGAAGTCCAGGATGTCGTTGATCAGCCCCAGCAGTGAGTCCGCGGAGATCCGCACCGTGTCGATGTACTCCTGCTGCTCGGGCGTCAGCTCGGTGCCCAGGGCCAGCTCGGTCATCCCGATGATCCCGTTCATCGGCGTCCGGATCTCGTGGCTCATGTTGGCGAGGAACTCGCTCTTGGCGCGCCCAGCGTCCTCGGCTGTCTGGCGCGCCGCCTCGAGCGCGCGCTCTCGCCGGCCCAGCTCGTCGGTCATTGCGTTGAAGGCCCGGGCGAGGTCTCCGATTTCGTCCTGGCGCTCCGCCTCCACCCGCGCCGTGTACTCGCCCCCCGACGCCCGCTGGCACGCCTCCGCGAGCTGGTGAAGGGGCCGCGTGATGGAGCGCGCGGTCACGAGCGTCAGGGCCACGACCAGGACGGCGAGGCCGGACCCGGCAAGCACGATCATCCAGAGCCGGCGCGTCACGCGCGCGCGGCTCTCCTCCTCGAGGTCCTCGTCCCGGAGGGCGAGGGTATTGATGGCGCTGTCCACCTCGTCGGTGAACCGCCCCTGGCGGGACGCTTGCTTCTCGAGCGCCACGGCCAGCCCCCGCATGTCCCCGCGAAGCATCAGCTCGAAGGTGGCCGCGGCGGTCGTCGCAAAGTCATCCCAGGCGAACTTGGCGGCGGCGAGGGTATAGGTAGCGGCCGGGTCGTCGGTCGCGGCAAGCACTCGCTGGAGCTGGTCCTGTATCTGGCGCTGCAGCGCACCCGCGGACATGGCCAGGGTTCGGAGCTCGTCGGGGTCGGTGGTGTGACGGGCCGTGGTCGTCAGCGTTCGGATCTCGGCCAGGTTGGCGCGAAGCATGGTGAGGGTCTGGCGGAGCTCGGCATGACGGTGGAGGTTGGCGTACAGCGGGCCCCCGACTGCCACCTCGCGCAGCTGGCCGACGACGAGGGCCAGCATGGACGCGAAGCCGACCACGACGAGGGCGGTAATGAGGAGCAGCTTCCCCGAAACCCGCGGCATGCCCAGCCGTCTCATCGGAGGGGAAGGAACTTCCGCGCCACGATGGCCTGCCCTTCAGGGCTCAGCATGAACTCGACGAAGCGTCGAGCGTCGGGGTCCGGGCGCGCAGGGGTGACCAGCAGCAGCGGGCGGGATAGGAGGTAGGCCCCGGAGCGCACACTTCGCGCGTCCGGAGGAAAGCCCTCGATGGCCACGGCCTTGACGCCGGGTCGCGCCATGGCGAGGCTCACCGCGGTGATCCCTCGCGGCTCCGACAGCAGGGCCCCGACCTGGTCGGCCTGCCGGTCCACCTCCAACCGGTCCTCCCGGTACGCGGCGCCATTCATGACCTGATCGCGGAACTCCACCATCTGCGCTCGCTGGGCGCTCCAGGTTTGGGTGATGACCACGAGCGGCCCGTCCTTTCCTCCAACGTCCTTCCAGCTCCGGATGCGCCCCGTATAGATGCCCTTCAGGGCCGCCTTGCTAAGGCTGGTCACCGGATTGCTGTCGTGCACGTACACGGCTACGGCGTCGTAGCCGATGGTCTGGTAGTAGATCCGCTGCTGCTTCTCGACCAAGGTAAGGCCCCGGGACACGCCGGCCAGCGGGGCCGTGCCGCGCAGGACCAGCTCGAGACCCTGGCCGGACCCCTGGGTGGCGATCGACCCGAGCTTGACGCCGGTCTTCCTGGCGAAGGCCTCTGCGGCGGCCGGGATGATGTTGTCGCCGATGGTAGAGGACCCGACGTAGGAGAGCTCGGCCTCCGCCGTGGCCGCGCTGCCGAGGATGAGGGCGGCGAGTAGACCCCCGAGCTGAGCGCGGCTCTTTCGGTAGAAGGTCTGCATGTCCGTCCTACCTCGATTGAAGTGTGTGTGGGCGTCCTCAGAGGACAAGGACTCACCGGTTCGACTGTAGTCGCCACCGTCCGGCCCGCCCATTGGACCTTGGTCCGATGACGATGCCGGACGATCTCCTCGGCCACGCCCGCGCCAGCCCGCCGCGGACATTGGGCTTAGGTCCAATAGCGAGCATGTCCAGTTGGGACTAACTTCGGGGGTGGGCAACTCTCGAGGCGTTGGCGACGAAATAGGGCCTCGTCAATCCGAGCGCGTGCGCTTCGTCCGCTTGGCCCGGCTCCGCTTCCAGCAGATCGGGCAGGGGCCCGCCCCCCGGAACTCGTGCCCGCGGCTACAGGTCTTCCAGCCGCCCGCCTTCGCTCGCGCCATGTCGTCCTCCCTGTGTTCGATCATGAGGGGTCCGCAAGCGCGAACGCGAATCCGAGGTGACGGCACCCGTCCAATCGGTGTCCGGGGCTTACCGGTCACGTGAACCTCACGCCGTTGTAGGATCAGATCATGTCTCCCCTCATCGCGGTCAAGCGCATGGTGTCGAGGGTGTCGCTCATCGCGGCGGCCCTGATGCCGCTCGGCTGCCAGGAGAGCCCGGGGTCCGCGGCGACGCCGCCCTCCGAAGCCCAGCGCCCGCCGGCGCGGCAGGTCCGGCTCGTGCCGGCGGCGGAGGCGATAGTCGACCGGAGGGTCAGTGCCACCGGCACGCTCGCGGCCGACGAGCAAGTCGTGCTCGGCACCAAGGTGGCCGGCCGGATCGGCGAGCTGCTCGTGGACCTCGGGAGCCGGGTCCGCCGCGACCAGGCGGTCGCGCGCCTCGACCCCACCGATGCTCAGCTCCGGGTGGACCAGGCGGTGGCGGCGCTACAACAGGCGCGCGCCCGGCTCGGACTCTCTCCGGAGGGCACGGACGACCGCGTGGACCCCGAGCAAACCTCCCTGGTGCGCCAGGCGCGCGCGGTGCTGGACGAGGCGCGGCTCACGAAGGAGCGGACGGATCGGCTCTGGAAACAGGAGCTGATCGCTCAGGCGCAGGTCGACACGGCGGTGTCGGCGCTGGGAGTGGCCGAGGCCCGCTACCAGGACGCGATCGAGGAAGTCCGGAACCGCCAGGCCGTGCTCCTGCAGCGGCGCTCCGAGCTGGAGCTGGCCCGGCAGCAGCGCGCGGACACCGTGGTCACCTCGCCGATCGAAGGCGCGGTGAGCGAGCGCCGAGCCTCGGTCGGCGAGTACCTCGCCGCCGGGGCTCCCGTGGTCACGCTCGTGAAGCTCCATCCCCTCCGGCTCCGGCTCGCCGTGCCCGAGCGTGACGCGGCGGGGGTGCGGGTGGGGCAACCCGTCGTCGTGACCGTCGAGGGTGCGGCGGGCGAGCACCGTGGGCGCGTCGCCCGGATCTCTCCCGCCATCAGCGAGCAGAACCGCACCCTCCTGGTGGAGGCCGAGGTGCCCAACGAGTCCGCGGCGCTCCGGCCCGGCGCCTTCGCCAAGGCCGACATTGTCCTCGCGGGCGATCTCCGGGTGGTCACCGTGCCCGCGGCCGCGATCGTCACCTTCGCGGGGGTAGAGAAGGTGCTCACGGTGGACAAGGGACGCGCGGTGGAAGTGCGGGTGACGACCGGGCGCCGCCTGGGCGACCGTGTGGAGATCGTGACCGGCATCGCGGCCGGCACCCCGGTGGTCGGGCAGCCCGGCAACTTGACCGGCGGGCAGCCGGTGGCGGTCCAGCCCTAGGCGATGCAGAAGCTCGCCGAGGTCTGCATCCGCCGGCCGGTGTTCGCGGCCATGCTCGTGCTCTCCCTCGTCGTGGTCGGCGCCGCTTCCTACGCCCGCCTCGGCGTGGACCGCTTCCCGGCCGTGGACGTTCCCACCGTGAGCGTCCGCACCGAGCTCAGCGGCGCCTCGGCCGAGGAGGTGGAGAACCAGGTCACGCGCGAGATCGAGCAGGTGGTCAATACCGTGCAGGGCATCCGCGAGCTGCGCTCGATCTCCGGCCCCGGCCAGTCCATCGTCATCGTGGAGTTCGAGCTGCGCCGGAACATCGACGTGGCGGCGCAGGACGTCCGCGAAAAGGTCGCCCTCGCGATCCGGAACCTTCCGCGCGACACGAAGGCGCCCATCATCGCGAAGTTCGACAACGACCAGGCGCCCGCCCTGACGGTGGCGGTGGCCGGCGACCGGCCGTTGCGCGAGCTGACCGAGCTGGCCGACAAGATCGTCAAGGTCCAGCTCGAGCGCTCGTTCGGGGTGGGCGAGGTACGACTCGTGGGCGGCCTCAACCGCGCGATCAACATCTGGGTGGAGGCGGATCGGCTCGCCGCCTACCAGCTGCCCATCACCGCGGTCCGCGACGCCCTGGTCCGCCAGAACGCGGACATGCCGGGCGGCAACGTCACCGCCGGGCTCCGCGAGTCTTCGCTTCGCACCATCGGGCGCATCGCCGACCCGAAGGCCTTCGACGACGTGGTCATCGCCACCGTCAACGGCGCCCCCATCCGGGTGCGCGACGTGGGCCGGGCCGAGGACGGGACGGCCGAGCAGCGCTCGGTGGCCCGCCTCAACGGCGTGCCCAGCGTGATCCTCGAAGTGCGGCGGCAGTCGGGTGAGAACACGGTGGCGGTGGTCGAGGCGGCCAAGCAAAGTCTCGCCAGTCTCGCCGGGCAGATCCCCCCCGACGTGCGCCTCGAGGTGATCCGCGACCAGTCGCGCTATATCTATGCCGCATTGCACGAGATCAAGGTCCACCTGATCCTGGGCTCGATCCTCGCCTCGCTCGTGGTCCTCCTCTTCATGCGGAACTGGCAGTCCACCATCATCGCGGCGGTCGCCATTCCCTGCTCGGTCATCTCGGCATTCGGCACGATGTGGGCGCTCGGCTTCACCCTCAACAGTGTGACCATGCTGGCCCTGGTGCTCATGGTCGGCATCGTCATCGACGACGCCATCGTGGTGCTCGAGAACGTCTTCCGCTTCGTGGAAGAAAAGAAGATGCGGCCCTTCGACGCCGCCCGCGAGGCCACCGCCGACATCGGGCTGGCCGTCATGGCGACCACGCTCTCGCTCGTCGTGATCTTCGTGCCGGTGTCGTTCATGTCGTCGATCTCGGGCCGCTTCCTCTACCAGTTCGGCCTCAC
>Ga0137403_10007455_pt1 | contig 12351 bp, 10 predicted proteins | sample CZOMad2_1_16fung_FD_122057 | JGI IMG/M metagenome (GOLD analysis project Ga0137403, IMG submission 122057) | Vadose zone soil fungal communities from Angelo Coast Range Reserve, California, USA - CZOMad2_1_16fungal (Hybrid Assembly) | ecosystem: Environmental > Terrestrial > Soil > Vadose zone...
ACGGACGAAATTTCCTTTGGCTATTACAAGGGCCGCAACAAGTGGGAGAACGTCCGCCAGATCCCGACGCAGAACATGCGCGACGCGCTGATGAACCTGATCGTCTACCAGGGTGACACGGAGTTTGCCAGCGTGGAGCAGCAGCGCTACCTGTTTGAGACCGCGCCCAGTGATTACGACCGCTCGTCTCTCACTCGCGTGATGATCGAGGAGATGCGCCACGGATGGCAGATGTGCGCGCTGCTGATCGACCACTTCGGCACCACAGGCAAAGTAGAAGCGCAGAAGATGCTGGAGCGCAAGGCGTATGAGAACAAGCGCCTGCTGGGGTCGTTCAACGAAGAGTGCGATAACTGGCTGGACTTCTTTGCCTTTACTGATTTTATCGATCGCGACGGCAAGTTTCAGCTGCAGATGCTGAAGTACTCAGCCTTCGCGCCGCTGGGCCGCTCCATGAGCTACATGCTGCGCGAAGAAGCCTTCCACATGGGCACGGGCAACACGGGGCTGGCGCGCATCGCCGAGGCCGGCGTGGTCCCCGACTGGCTGATGCAGAAGTATCTCAACAAATGGATTTCCAGCGCTTATGATCTGTTCGGCACGGACCATTCCTCGTCAGCGCACTGGGCTTATACGTGGGGACTGAAGGGACGCTACGACGAACTGAAAAACGAAACGGCGCCCGATCTCGACAACCTGAACGACTACAACCGGCATTTGTATCGTGACGAATGCGTGCAACTGGTCAGGCGCATCAGTTCCGGGCAGCGCCCGGGCAGCACCGAGCTCTATTGCCCCAATATCCAATTCAACCGCATGATTGGCCGCTGGAAAGGCCAGATGTTCCATCCGCAGACCGGCCAGCCGATGGACGAAAAAGAATATAAGCAGCAGCTTGATACCTGGCTGCCCACGGCAGCGGACAAGAAGCTGTTGATGGATATCATCGGGTCAGAAAAGAAATGGATTGCGCCGAAGACCGGAGCGAAAGATCCGCTGCTCACGATCGGCGAGGTAAGAAAGAGCGCTCTGAACGCGGTGCAGTAGGGCAGTAGTCAGTACTTGGTAATTAGTAATTAGTAGAACCACAGAAGTGCATTTCTCACCATTGTGACGGCCATGCCCCTGCAGTTTGCGGCGGCATGGGTTGCCAAATACTAAGTACTAAGAGCTAAATACTCCGAATGCAATACACACTCAACGAACTCATGGTCGTGGCCGCGGCGCGCGAGATCAAAGACGGCGAAGTGGTCTTTGTGGGCATGCGGCTGCCGCTGATTGCTTTCGTCGTCGCCAAGAAGACGCATGCGCCGAATGCGATTGGGCTGTTTGAAAACGGAGTGATTCGCGCCACTCCTTCGCCGGAACTGATCTACACCATGGCCGACCCGCCCAACATCAAAGGTGCTACGCAATGCCTGGGCATGCTGGAAGTGATGAGCCTGCTGCAATCGGGGCGGGTGAACCTGGGATTTCTGGGCGCGGCCGAAGTGGACAAGTATGGCAACCTGAATTCGACGCAGGTGCAAGGCAAGAACGGCATGGTGCGGTTGCCGGGCTCGGGTGGCGCGTGCGATATCGCGTCGATGGCGCAACGGTTTGTGTCGCTGCTGGAGCATGGCAAGCATCGCCTGCCGGAAAAAGTAGGCTACGTTACCAGCCCGGGGAATGGCGACGGTGCAGGATGGCGCAAGCGCGTGGGGCTGCCGCGCGGCGGGCCTTCGGCGGTGATTACGACTAAATGCGTGCTGCGCTTTGGCGACGACGCGGAGGCGTTTCTTTCTACGTATCATCCGGGCGTGAGCGTGGATGATGTGCTGGCGAATACGGGATGGAAACTGAAGGTCGCGCCGGATGCGCGGCCAACGCCGGAGCCAAATGCTGCGGAGCTGAAGGCGATCCGAGAGTACGATACAAAGGGATTCTGGACGAGTTGAGCCTTCCTCCTCGTACCGAGCGAAGCGAGGGAGCCCTACAGCAGCGAGGAACGTCAAGGTAATTGCCAGAAGTGCCAAAATTGCCAAAAATCGCCGAAATTGAAAACCGGGCAGAATCTTAAGATTCACCGCGGAGGCGGAGAAGACAATGAGCTTAGAAAAAACGAAGCGCGTTATCGGTCTGGGCGGAATCTTCTTTAAAGCCAAAGATCCCCAGAAAATGTATGAATGGTACGGGAAACATCTGGGCATTCAGGGAAAGCCCGAAGAGGGCGCGATGTTTCCCTGGCGGCGCGCGGAAGATCCGTCGCAGGAGTCGTTTACTGTTTGGTCGATCTTTCCCCACCACACCAAGTATTTTGATTCCAGCACTGCGCCGTTCATGATCAATTATCAGGTGGAAGATCTGGATGCGGTGCTGGAAGCGCTGCAGGCCGAGGGTGTGACGATCGATCCGAAACGCGTGGATCACGAGTACGGACGGTTCGCCTGGATCATGGATCCGGAAGGGAACAGGATTGAGCTGTGGGAAGTGCCGAAGCCAAAATAAAATCCACCACGGAGACACGGAGGCACGGAGAAGAAGTTGGATTCCGCAACATCAATGAGGCGCATTGCGGTCGAAGATCACGGCCAACTTGCGCGCATCACGCTCACGCATCCGCCGTTGAATGTAATCGATTTCCAGATGATGGACGAGCTGCTGGCAGCGTTGCAGCAGCTGGAGCAACGCAAGGAAATCTCCGTCGTGATCATCAGCGGCGGCGGGGAGCGTGGATTTTCTGCCGGCGTTGACGTGGCGGTGCACACGCCGGACAAGATCCAGACGATGTTGCAGAAGTTTCATGGGCTGATCGGCGCGCTGGTGAAGTTTCCCAAGATTACGATTGCCGAGGTCCATGGCGTGTGCCTGGGCGGGGGCGCGGAGCTGGCAATGGTGTGCGACATGGCTTACACCACGGAAAAAGCCAAGTGGGGATTTCCCGAGATCACGCTGGGATGTTATCCGCCGGTGGCGTGCACCGCGCTGGCCGCGCTGGTAGGGCAGAAGCGCGCGGCGGACTTGGTCTTTACCGGACGGACGTTCAGTGGTGAAGAAGCAGCGGCGTGGGGACTGGCGAACGAGGCACATCCTGAAAGCGAGTTGCAGGAGGTGATCCGGGGCACGCTCGATCATCTGCTCAAGCTGAGCCCGGCCGCGCTGGCTGTGGCCAAGAAGGCATTTTATGCATGGGACTCCATGCATCTGGATAAGGGCCTGGCACGGGCGGAGAAGATCTATCTGGAAGAGCTGATGCAGACCGAAGACGTGAAAGAGGGAATCGCGGCGTGGATGGAGAAACGGAAGCCTGCGTGGAGGGGGAAGTAAATTTTCGCCGTAGATTTGTGCTGATGAATGCAGATTAAGAATTGGCCGCGAATGAGGTGGCTACCATGTGGCAATACGGCAGAATCAATAACTGCAGTTTCCGTTGCCGCAACGGATCTTGAACCACTCAATATTCATTCCGTACTTGCTTTTCATTTGCGGACGGAGGCGAATGAAGGCCTGCTGGATTCGGGCGGACAAGAGTCCATTTTCCTGCTTGTGCCTGAGGTCCTCGCGGCGGGAGACTAATTCGATGTGTTGAATTTCCTGATATTCCTCCTGGCTGTGGGGCTGCATGTCACGGTCACGGTATCCGAGTAGGCGATCGCGCTCTCGCTGCTCGATTCGGCGGTTCTCTTCAATCGCGCTCGCGAGCAGAGCGTCGTGCTTCTCATACCAGTTACGGACAGCCGCTTCTGTTTCCTCAAGGTTATGGGTGCTTCTGTAATCGCTAATCGCCTTGAAGATTTCATCGATGTTGTCGATGCCGCCATCAAAGACGTCAGGTATCAATGGCTTGCGTAATTGCTGGGTTTCGTCAGAAAGAACGATCTTTGCCTGATCCTTTTTTTCTTTTCTCGATTCGCGAGCGACATCGCCGAGAGATTTAGATGAGTCAGGAGTAGTCTGTGCGAACGCGAACAGAATGCTCCCCATGAGCAAAGCAACAATCTGAACGATATGCTTCATAGGTAAGCAGATTGTAGTGCCAAGCTGCCCATAACTATGCGTGACGGAAGTAATGTGAACCAGTGAGCGTTCGAACAAGGCTAGTCACGGTAGCGTCTCCAACAGCACCCGCACCACGTTTTCTCCCATGATTTTGTGAATGTCCTGTTCGGAAAAACCTTCCTGAAGGAGTGCTTCGGTGAGCAGGGCCCAGCCGCTGGAGTCGAAAGGCGTGGTGACGCCGCCGTCGAAATCAGAACCGAGGGCGACATGGTCTGAGCCGACGACACTTACCGCGTAACGAATCGCGTGGGCAGTGCCGCGGGCGTCAGAGCCGCAGGTTGCGGTGTCCCACAGGCCGATGCCGATGACGCCGTTGGTGCGGGCTACGGCGCGAAGTTCATCGTCAGACAAATTGCGCGGATTATTGCAGGTCCCTTTCACGCCGGTGTGCGAGACGATCAGTGGGCGCGTAGCCATGGCCGTGACGTCGCGCAGGGTGGCGGGCGATGCGTGGGCCAGATCGATCAGCATGTGATGGAACTCCATGGCGCGGACCCACTGCCTGCCAAGATCGGTGAGGCCGTCTTTTTTCATGCCAGCGGCTGCGCCGGCGATAGCGGTGTCAGTAAAGTGCGTGGGGGCCATCATGCGGAAGCCGGCAGCGTAAAGCTCGTCCAGATTTTCCAGGCGGCCTTCAAGGGGCTGCGCGCCTTCAGTGCCAAGAAATCCGGCGACAGCGTGCGTGGCAGCGCGGGTGGTGAGAAAACTTTGTAAATCACGGCGCGAACGGACGATGACGAGCGCACCCTTGGAGCGGTCAGCGAATTTTTGCAGTCGCGCAGCCTGATAGAGAGCGCGCTGTTTGGGGCTGTTCCATGTGCGCGGAGGCCAGCCTTCAAACATCGCGATGTAATGGATCATGTCAGTGGAGTCTGAATTCTGATAGATGTTGAGACCGCGCGGCGAAGTAGTGACAACCGTAAATGCCTGGATTGAGACGTTGCCTTCGGTGAGGCGCGGCAGATCAATGTGGCCTCGGCTGCTGCGGCGAAGGAGGTTGCGGCCCCAAAGCAGACTGTCTCCGTGGAGGTCCGCCACGGTGAGGGTGCGATGCAATGCCTGGGCCTGGGCAGATGGCTGGTACGGCGGTGCATGGAGGGTGCGGTTAAACCGGCGCTCGACGATGCCGGGGAGCGCCAGCCAAGCGGCGAGCAGGATTACGACGACGAACAAAAGGAACCAGCGCAGGCGTTTCATGAGGGTGAAAGCATATCATTTTGATTGACTTATCGACACCAGTTAGCTAACATAAGTCATTTCATTTCATGTGTTTATAGGAATTTGTAGAGAGGACAAAAGACTCGCCCCGGAAAGCAAGTTAAAGGTGCTTGGCATGGGGTAACCCCGGGGTTGAATTGTGCAAGCCCTTTGGAATCCTAGTTGACGGGAGGGGGGAGGGGTAGGTATGAAATTGCCAGAATTGCCAGAATTGCCAAGATTGCCAAAATCGCCGAAATTGGAAACCTAAACCCCATAACGGATTTCAGAAGAATGTCGAAGCTAATGACAATGCGACAGGCGATTGCCGAGCACGTTCCTGACGGAGCGAGCGTAGCGCTGGGATTGCAGATGGAGCAAATGATCCCGTTTGCCCCCGGGCACGAGATCATGCGGCAGAAGAAGCGCGGGCTGCGGCTGATTGGGCCGATCTCCGACATTCTGTTTGACCAGATGATTGGCGCGGGATGCGTGGAAGATGTGGTGGCGGCCTGGGTGGGCAACGTGATGATGGGGTCGGCGTACAACTTCCGCCACGCCTCTGAGGTTGAGAACCCAGGCAAGCCGGGCGAGAAACTGCGCGTTTTTAACATGACGAACTTCACGCTGGCGCTGGCGTTGCAAGCCGGAGCGATGGGCGTACCGTTTCTGCCGACTCGGACCGCCATGGGCAGCGATGTCCCCAAGGGCAACCATTTCTTCTACCAGATTATTTCTCCGTTTGAGCCGAAGGAGACTTTGCTGGCGGTGCGGGCGCTGGTGCCCGATGTGGCGATCGTCCACTTGCAACGCGCGGACAAGAACGGCAACGCACATTGCTGGGGAAATTTTGGCGTGATGCTGGAAGGCGTTCGCGCGGCGAAGAAGGTGATTGTCTGCGCAGAAGAAATTGTCGGAGAAGAAGTGATTGCCAGTGATCCCAACCGCACGGTGATTCCAGGCTTTCTTGTGACGGCAGTGGTGGAGTGTCCGCTGGGCGCGCATCCGTCGCCGGTGCAGGGATACTATAAAAGAGACGATGCATTCTTCCAGCAATATCACGCGGAAACTAAAACGCACGCCGACTTTGAAGAGTGGGCGCGGTACTGGGTGAGCGGCGTGGCCGATCGCGGCGAATACGCGAAGCAGTTAGGATCTGCGCGGGTGGAGGACCTGGGCGTGAAACAGCATGCGTATGCGGAGAAGACGGATTATGGATATTGAGATTCACCGCAAAGGGCGCGAAGGACGCCAAGGAAGTTTGTGTGAAATCCCGATTCCTGCGGAGTGGGAGCGGGAACCCTATCGGCTACGAGATCGTGGAGTAAGCTAGAGGCAGGTCTTGGAACTGAAGCTGATTGGAAGGGAACAGGGATTCCTCCCCTTCGATGAGCTCAGGGTCGGGACTTTAGAAACCAATGAGAAAAGAACTCATCGAACTCCGGGTGAACGGCCGCAAGTATGAGCTGGCGATTGAGCCGAGCGAACTACTGCTGGACGTGCTACGCCAGGAGCTGGATTTTACCGGATCAAAACGTGGATGTGATGACTCGTCCTGTGGGGCGTGTACGGTTCTGGTGGATGGCGTGCCGACGCTGAGTTGCACCTTGCTAGCCATGAGCTGTGCGGCGGACGAAAACGACGGACCGGACATTACCACGGTCGAGGGCATTGCCGATCACGGAGCGCTGGCGGCGATCCAGAAAGCCTATGGCGACTGGGGCGGCGCGCAATGCGGTTTTTGCACGCCGGGTTTCATGATCACGGTGAAGGCGCTTCTGGACCGCAATCCGGAGCCAAGCGAAGAAGAGATACGCCATGCACTGAGTGGGAACCTGTGCCGCTGCACTGGTTACACGCAGATGTACCAGGCGATCAAGGCCGCGATTGAGGCGGAGCAGAAGAGCCGGTAGTTCACCGCGGAGACGCGGAGGAAGCTCGTTCTGAAATCCCGAGCGCAGCGAGGGAACCCTATAGCATTGAGGAACGCTCGGTTGGAAATTGTGTGAAAGCTGGTTGTGCCGGTCCGGAGTTTGGAAGGGAATAGGGATCCCACACGCGCAAAAACCGCGCGTTCGGGATTGCAGAAAAAAATGTCTGAATTCTCCATCATCGGGAAACGCGTCGCACTCGTCGATTCGGCGGGCAAGACCACGGGCCAGGGCAAGTACACCGACGATCTGTCGGTGCCCGGGATGTTGACAGGCAAGATCCTGCATTCGCCGTATCCACACGCAAGGATCAAGAGCATCGATATTTCCAAGGCGGAAGCGGCTGAGGGCGTGGTATGCGTGGTGACTGGTCCGGACGCACCGAACAAGTACGGCATTCTTCCCGTCGGGCATGACGAGACAGCGCTGGCGGTCGAGAAGGTGCGGTACGTGGGCGACAACGTAGCTTGTGTGGTGGCAACGTCGGAATCGATTGCGGAGCGCGCACTTGAGTTGATTGAAGTGGAATATGAACAGCTGCCGGCGTGGTTTGATCCGGAAGACTCGATGAAGGCGGAGAAGGACTGGATCCATCCGCAGCGGCCGAACAACATTGAGAAGGATTATCACCACATCTTTGGCGATCCGGACAAAGGTTTTGCCGAGGCCGACGTGGTGGCGGAGCATCGGTACATTGCCGGCGAAGTAACGCACGCGGCGATGGAGCCGCACTCGACGCTGGCATCGTTTGAGATTGATTCGCAGTCAGGGCAGCCGGGGCGGCTGACGGTGTGGTCGTCGACGCAGGTGCCGTACTACCTGCAGCACAAGCTCTCCATTGTGCTGGAAATGCCGATGCAGCAGATACGCGTAATCAAGCCACTCGTGGGCGGGGGATTTGGCGGCAAGAGTGAAGTCATTCCGCTGGAAATCATTGCTGCGGTGGCGGCGCGCAAAGCCAGAGCGCCGGTAAAGATTACCTACACGCGGGAAGAAGTTTTCTGGGCGCATCGGGGGCGGCCGCGAACGATTATTGATTTGAAGATTGGCGCCAAGAAAGATGGTTATCTGACTTCTGTCGCGGCCAAAGTGATTCAGGATGGCGGCGCGTATTGTTCTTACGGCGTGGTCACGATCCTTTATTCCGGCGCGCTGCTGGGCGCGCTCTATGACATTCCGAATATCAAGTATGACGGCTATCGCGTGCTGACGAACAAACCGGCGTGCGGCGCGATGCGCGGGCATGGCACGGTGAACGTGCGGTTTGCTTTTGAGTCGCAATTGGATGAGATTGCGGCGAAGCTGGATATTGATCCGGCGGAGATTCGCCGCATTAATCTACTCAAGCCGCCATGCATCACCGTGAATAACCTGCGGGTACAGAGTTACGGCCTGCCGGAGTGCATCGATAAAGTCATTGAGCGCTCAGGATGGAAAGAACGGCGCACCAAGCTACCGCCGGCACGGGGCATGGGAATGGCTTGCAGCCATTACGTAAGCGGCGCGGCCAATAGCATTATTCGTTCGGACATGCCGCACTCCACCGTCAATATCAAGATTGATCGCGACGGGGGCGTAGTGGTATATACCGGCGCGTCGGATATTGGGCAGGGATCGGACACGATGGTGGCGCAAATTGTGGCGGAGGTGCTGGGCATCGGGCTGGGACGCGTACGGATTATTGCCGCCGATACTGACCTGACGCCGATCGATATTGGATCATATTCCAGCCGGGTGACGTTCATGAATGGCAACGCGTCACTGAGGTCAGCGCAGGACGTTAGAAAGAAGATTGCGGCGGCGGCCGCCGTGAAGATGAACTGTGCGCCGGAAGACGTGATGATGCGCGATGATCGCGTATGGAAGCGAGGAACAGACGAGCCGGCGACAAATGGCGCACATGCCGAGCAGATTCTGGAAAAGATCGATGCACCGCGCGGAAGCGTGAGAGAAGTGAGCGGGCGCGTGGAAGGACAGACGTTGCGCGGATCGCTGCAGCAGAAGCGCAAAGAAGAAGGCCCCAAGGACAGCATGAGTTTTGAAGAAGCGGTGGTCTCGGCCATCGACTTTACCGGAGCACTGACGGGCAGCGGTTCGTATGCACCGCCCAAAGACGCACGCGGCGGCGCCTTCAAAGGCGCGGGCGTGGGACCGTCACCAGCGTATTCGTATTCGGCGCAGGTAGCCGAGGTGAGCGTGGATGAAGAAACCGGCGAGGTCAAAGTCCACAAAGTCTGGGCGGCGCATGATTGCGGGCGCGCTCTGAATCCGGTCTCAGTCGAGGGCCAGGTAATCGGCTCAGTGTGGATGGGACTCGGGCAGGCAATGCAGGAAGAAATGATCTGGAAAGACGGCCTGCTAATGAATCCGGGGATGCTGGAATACAAATCGCCTTCGGCCACCGAGTCGCCGGAAGTGGAATGCATTATTGTTGAGTCGGTCGATCCGGAGGGGCCGTTCGGCGCGAAGGAAGCCAGCGAAGGCTCGCTGGCGGCGACGATTCCGGCGATTGCGAATGCAATCTATGACGCGGTCGGTGTGCGGCTGCGCGAAGCACCATTTACTCCGGAGCGTGTGCTGGCTGCGATTAAAGCAAAGCATTCTGAGAAGAAAGCGCTGGAGATCACGCGCGGAGATGATCCTGTGACGCCAACAACGTTCCGTGAGCATGGCGGATCATTGTGGTTCAAAGGCAAGGGACCACAAAGGCATGCGGATGATCCGTCGAGAAGGGTTTCTGAAATCCCGAGCGAAGCGAGGGAACCCTATAGCCGCGAGAAACTTTAGAGTTGGAAATGCAATCAATTTGGAAGCACTGTTGGTAGGAAGACTGCGAATAATTTGAGAGTCGATATGGCATAGAAGGGAATAGGGATCCCTCGCTCCGCTCGGGACTTCGGAAAAATGAGCTTACCATCATTCAAATTTCTCCGGCCGCGGTCGCTACGGCAGGCCGTCGATTATCTGGCGCGCCACGGCAGTGAACTGGCGATCCTGGCCGGCGGCACTGATTTGCTGCCGTCGATGAAGCAGAAGCTTTTCACGCCGGGATTTGTGATGGACATCCGCGCGATTGAAGAGATCCAGGGAATCCATGTGCGTCCGGGAGCAGGCGTGGAGATTGGCGCGCTCACGCCGCTTTCCGCGATTGAAGATTCGGAATACATACGGCGCAGCTACCGCGTTCTGCATGAGGCGGCGATGACGGTGGCCTCGCCCATTCTGCGCAACATGGGCACGCTGGGCGGCAATATTTGCCTGGACACGCGCTGCGTCTGGTACAACCAGTCATTGCAGTGGCGGCGCTCGTGCGGGTTCTGCATTAAGAAAGATGGCGACCTGTGCCACGTGGCTCCGGGCGGCAAGTTTTGCTGGGCGGCGTTCTCCGGCGATACGCCTCCGGCGCTGCTATGTCTGGGCGCGGAAGTTGAGATTGCAGGGCCGGCGGGACTGCGGCGCGTGGCACTCAGAGACTTTTATACCAACGTGGGCGATGCGCGCATGAAGCTGGAGCGCAATGAAATGCTGACGCGCGTCTTTCTGCCGGAGGAGTCAGCCGGCTGGAAGGGAAGCTACATGAAGCTGCGCATACGCGGGTCGATTGATTACCCGCTGGCCGGGGTTGCGGTGGCGGTCGCCGTACCAAAAAATGGCGGCCCGGTGGAGAATGCTCGAGTGGCGATTACAGCCGTCAATCCCGCGCCGCTGCTGGTGAAAGGCGCGGAGAACGCGCTTATAGGGAAGCAAATTGATGAGCACGTTGCTTTGCTGGTGGGAGAACTGGCCGCAAAAATGGCCAAGCCGTTGACCACTTCAGCGCTGACGCCTGAATATCGGCGGGAAATTGTGAAGGTGTATGCGAAGCGTGCGGTAATGGCGGCTGGAAAAAGTTAACTTTCACCGCAAAGGACGCGAAGAGCGCAACGGATTTTTTCTGGAATCCCGAGTGCAGCCGAGGGAGCCCTATAGCGAATGAAAATCGTGTGCTCCTGACTGAAAAACCTTTTTGACTTGAGACAAGAAATTCTTGTGATGGTTTGAGATCAATTTAGTGGTAGGGGTCCCTCACTTCGTTCGGGATTAAAGAGAGAATGCAGATTACTGACTGCCACATCCACATACAACCCGTCGAAATGTTCAAGGCCGGACCGCTTGAGGTGATGAAGAAGGCGCGCGGCCATTATGAGGACATTCTCGAATACTGCCGGTCACCCAAAGCGCTGCTGAAATACATGGATTCCATCGGGGTGGAGCGCGCGGTGCTCATTAATTACGTTGCGCCGGAGACGATGGGGTTCACCCACGAGGTAAACCAATGGGTGGCGAATTACTGCAAGGAGAATCCGAAGCGGCTGCTGTCGTGCGGGAGCGTGCATCCTCGGCATTCACTGAACGTGCAGGCCGAAATGGACAACCTGGTGCGCCTGGGAATACGGCTGATTAAGATCCATCCGCCGCACCAGTTGCTGTATGCCAATGACTACATGAACGGCGTTAAGGAGCTGGAAACGATTTATCGCGCAGCGGAGGCGAATGGGATACCGGTAATGATTCATACCGGGACGTCGATTTTTCCGGCGGCACGGAACAAGTTCGGTGATCCGATTTATCTGGACGACGTGGCAGTGGACTTTCCCAAGCTGAAAATCCTGATGGCGCACGGCGGACGGCCCATCTGGATGCAGACAGCGTTCTTCCTGCTGCGCCGGCACAAGAATGTGCACCTGGACATCAGCGGGATCCCGCCAAAAATATTGCTGAAGTATTTTCCGCGGCTGGAAGAGATCGCGCATAAGACACTGTTCGGCACGGATTGGCCGAGTCCGGGGATTCCGGACATAAAGCAGAACCTGGATCAGTTTCAGGCCCTAACGCTGCCGGACGTGGTGAAAGAGCAGATCCTGAGCAAGACGGCGCTGGAGATGTGGCCAGACTAGAAGGCTTTATTCAATCCATCGAAACCCGGGCGCTCAGAAACCAGATATCTTTATATCTTTTGCCCCAAAAAACAAACTGGCCCGAATGCTACCGGGCCAGACAAGTCGATTGAGCGCGAACTTAGACCGTTGCCCGCTTCCGGCCACTAGATGCCAGATGATCGAGATCATGGCAAAGACCAGAAGCAGGTGGATCAGGCCGCCGGCGACGTGAAAGGCCGTGTACCCGAGAATCCACATAACGAACA
>Ga0137403_10007456_pt1 | contig 12351 bp, 9 predicted proteins | sample CZOMad2_1_16fung_FD_122057 | JGI IMG/M metagenome (GOLD analysis project Ga0137403, IMG submission 122057) | Vadose zone soil fungal communities from Angelo Coast Range Reserve, California, USA - CZOMad2_1_16fungal (Hybrid Assembly) | ecosystem: Environmental > Terrestrial > Soil > Vadose zone...
AGTTTTGCCAGGGAGACGCTCGTTACGGTCCCATTCTCGATTCGGTGAATGGAGAGGAAGGAAGTAATTCTCCACTGGCTCTGCCCAAACGATGGACCGTGCTCTCATGTTTTCCATTAAGTGATCGGTCCGATGAACTTCCTTGGTCAAGTAACGGATTCCCAGTTTGGCCTCGGTGAGTTTCCGCAAGGCGGTTTTGTAATCGATCTCCCATACGCCAGCTGCGACGGCAATCGCGAGAAAAATCATTCTTCGATCTTGGCTTGACGGGCGGTTAGAGCTCGGATAGCGACGATGATTCTTTGCCGTTAAAACCTGGTTCGCCACCTCCTGTTTCCTCAACCGTTCCATCTGGCCTATCGCCCCATATCCCGCGCCTGTCATCACGCCAGGGCGCGCACACGCCCTTCCAATTCTGGTAATTTGAGCTATTGTTTTTGCGGCTAGTACCCTTTGCCAAAGAATTCCTCTCTTCTCCGCTAAAAACCTAAAGCCCCAATATGCCTGATGAGCAAAGGCATAGATGTTGCCAGCGTGCGTCTCTTTTGGACCCGACTTCTTTTTCACCGATGAATTCGTAAGCAAAACTTTCGCACCCTCTTCACATACTAATAGCAATTCTGGTCTGCTCGCGCACGGGAGACAACTCATGCGCACTCGATCCAGAAAAGGAAAGCGCAATAGCAGAAGGTCAAAAGGCCATTCCAGAAATCGCAACGGCCCCACCAAAATGAAAACTCTTTGGCGGCCTCCTCGTACTGCTAAGGAGTTTTTCGCGGCACCTGAACAAATTCAAGACAGATGGATAAGCGTGGCGAATGTCGTTTCCAGAATGAGAGACCGCGTCTCGCTCACCAAAGCTTCTAAGGAGTTTGGTGTCGAACCGAGCGTCGTTATCCAACTCGGGCGTCCAGCGCTGCGAAAGAAAAATGGAAAGTATGTAGCGACAAAGACGGATCGCCTTCTGCGCGTCGTTACGATCCTGAAAGGCAAGGGCAAGAGGGAAATCGCGACGCGGGACTCGCGCCAAGCGAGTTTGATTGGAAGCCACTGGGCCGCTGTCCAGAGATATCTCCAGACTGGCGACGATTCCGCCTTACTCAAGTTCAAGAAAACTCGGGTGCTCGACGCGTCCGGAAAACACCACCGACTTCTGACAGACCTTAAAGAGTTAGTTCGGCAAGCATCGGCGGGAGTTTTGTCTTTCGAGTCGCTGTATGCAGGAGGTTCGCGATGAAAAAGAAACTGTCTCGCGACCCCATTGCAGCGTTCGAACGTCAGGCGCGCGCGAGTAGGCGTGTTGGAGTCGGTAGTCGTTGCGTTGAGTGCGGTGAAGATCGGCCCCTGGCGCTGATGCCGGGAACTAATCCAAGGATTTGCGCGAATTGCCAGCGGGAACAACTTGGCCGGTCACGATTCGATCATCATCACCCGGCAGGTGAAGCCAACGATTCGACCACCATACCGACACCTGTCAATGACCATAGAGCCAAATTAAGCCCTCAGCAGTACGAATGGCCGTCAAAGACCTGGGTCAACCCGGACAGCAGTCCCGTTCGTGCAGGCGCGGCCCGTGTACGCGGGTATTGCGAGACAAACGATTACCTCGTTTGTGCGCTCCTGATTCCAAACGCCGAAATGTTGGAAACGCTGGACGAGCATTTGGAAAAGCGCCTCGGTCCTAAGTGGTGGGTCGGGACCGAGATGGAACGTTTTGTACCGAAGTGTAAACCGAAACGAAAGATTCAGAGAGTTTGCGCCTTTAACCGAGCGTCAAGGCGGGGCGCAGAAAAAGGAGAAAAAACATGAAGGTAGGACCATATGTGAAGAACGGAGCACAGCAGGAGCGATTGCCCCTTCTCGATGACCGTTTGTTTAGGAAATTGCAAAAGAAAGGAGTAGTCGCAGGAAAGATGATTTCATGCAGGCAGATCACCTCTCCAAAGTTCAAAGGACTGGCGATGGAATTCAAGAACGGAACGGCCAAGTTCTCATTCCTAGCCAGTTTCGAGAGGTGGGATATAGGAGCGATCGTCCGGCAACTCCGAAGTGAGGAGACGGACGACTGGCTTGGCCAGCAGGTCCGCTTCAACATCCGGAAGGGGCAAAAGGGAGGAACTTTCGTCAACGTCGAAAACCCGAAGAAGGCCCCCCAGTAAGGGGGCTTCTTTCCAAAGAGGAACAATGCAAGGGTGTTTGATCAAAGGGATGAAACCGAGATGGAATGCTACTCGCCAAGGCGCAAGCCCAAACGCTAGGGCACCGTGAAATCGCCCATTCCACTCCCGGTGGCGATTCGAGTTTTTCCAGCGCTAAGGCCGACGGAACAAAAGTTTCGCAAGAGCAAATTCTGGCGTCCGCCTCGTGCAATGCTCGTGTTCGACACGGAAACGACAACGGACGAGAGCCAACGTTTGACGTTTGGAAGCTATCGTTTCTTCGTCGAGAATGAATTACGCGAAGAAGGCCTGTTTTATGCCGATAACTTTCCGTCTAAAGACCGGCGGACTCTGGAAAAGTACGTAGCAGACCAGAACAGACGCGCTTCGTGCTCGCATGGAGCCCGAGTCCTTCTGCTAACTCGGCGACAATTTCTAAAGAAGTTTTACAAAGCCGTCTACAAAAGCCGCGCTCTGCTGGTGGGGTTCAATATTCCGTTCGACTTGTCCCACATCGCCTTTACGGCGCGCCCAGCCCGAGGACGATTTGCAGGCGGATTCTCACTGCCCCTTTGGTCGTTCGAAAAAATGGGTGTTGAGCGGCCCTCGACTCGTCGACCGAGCATCGGCATCAAGCACATCGACTCTAAACGAGCCTTGAAGGGGTTCACGGCGCGGTTCGGACCTGACGGCTCTGATTTGATTCCCGAGGGCTCGGCGACGGGAAAGCCTGAAAAGGGCTACAAGTTTCGTGGCCACATGCTCGACTTGCGAACCCTTGCATTCGCGCTGACTGATCGAGCTTATTCGTTGGATAGCGCATGTAAGACCTTCGGCGTTGAGCACGGAAAACAGCATGTAACTCGTCATGGCGTAATTACAAAGAGCTATATCGACTACAACCGCCGCGACGTTCAAGCTACTTCCGAACTGGCTGTAAAGCTTCTCGCTGAATATAGAAAACATCCGATCAATTTGCAGCCCACCAAGGCATACTCACCAGCCTCAATCGGTAAAGCCTATTTGCGAGCGATGGGGGTAACCCCCATCCTCGAACGGCAACCAGATTTTCCCGCAGCTTATTTAGGATTTGCGCAGACTGCGTTTTTTGGCGGAAGAACGAGCGCCCACATTCGAACAATTCCTGTTCCAGTCGTCTATGTGGACTTTCTCTCGATGTATCCGACCGTCAACAGCTTGATGAACCTGTGGCGATTTGTCATTGCGCGGAAAATTCGGGTGGTCGAGCATTGTCAGGCTGAAATCGAACAATTCCTTGGTTCTCTGAAACCCGAGAAATTGCTTCGCCAAGATACTTGGAAGCGTTTGCCAGCATTCGTGAAGGTAATACCGAATGGCGATCTTTTGCCTTCGCGAGCGAAGTACAGCGCCGTGAGTAATGATTGGCAAGTAGCGCTCAACTATCTTTACCCGTCGGACCACGCACCTTCGGAAGGTCTCTGGTTTTCGCTTCCCGACGTAGCGGCTTCGGTTCTGCTAACGGGAAAGATTCCGGAGATTGTCGACGCATTCAAGCTTGTTCCGCTCGGAAAGCTGAGTGGCCTCAGGGCGGTTCGTTGGGGTGGCGAAGTCGAAGTGAACCCGCTGACTCAGGACCTTTTTAAGACTGTAATCGAACAGCGCAAATCACTAGCGAAAAGAAAGGAATTTTCCGAAGAGGACGTGAATCGTCTTGACAAAGCTCTGAAAGTTTTGGCGAATGCCACCAGCTACGGAATCTTCGCGGAGATGAATCGGCAGGAGTCCGAAAAGAAAATAAAGGTGCAGTGTCACGGGCTCGATCCCGAACCTTATCAGTGTTCGGTTATTCATCCTGAGCAGTCGGGCGAATTTTGTTTTCCGCCATTGGCTTCTCTGATTACGGGAGCGGCCCGTCTAATGTTGGCCTTGCTCGAACACTCTGTAACGCGGCTAGGCGGAACTTACGCTATGGAAGACACCGATTCGATGGCGATTGTTAGCGCGCGAAAAGGAGGGATGATTCCGTGCAAGGGCGGCAACATCACCAGTAGAAACGGCGCGGAAGCGGTCAAAGCACTAAGCTGGGCGCAAGTTCAAGATATCGTAAAGAAATTCGGAGCGTTGAACCCTTACGACCGCAAGATAATTCCAGGCTCTATCCTTAAAATCGAGGATGACAATTACGATCCAAAAACGGGAAAGCAGCGCCAGCTTCATTGTTTGGCGATTTCTGCAAAACGCTACGCGCTATTTATCAGATCGAAGAACGGTGAGCCAACGCTTTTGAGGGAGAAACGGAACAACAACAAAGACCGGTGGTCAAGACACGGATTGGGCCATCTTCTAAATCCGACTGACCCGGAAGCATCCGACCGAGACTGGACGGCTGCGGTTTGGGAAATGATTATCCGGAAGGGCTGCGGCTTGAAAACAGCCGCGCCGAGATTTGCACATCTCCCCGCCATCGGGCGGACTACCGTAAGTAGTCCGTTCTTGATGAAAAGCTTCGAAACTCTAAATACGGGTAAGCCCTATGCAGAACAGATCAAGCCATTCAATTTTCTGCTGACCGCGCATGTAATCCCGTTTGGGCACCCGGAAGGGATCGACCCCGAAAAGTTTCACCTCATTACACCGTACGATTCCGACCCTAGGAAATGGCTCGAAAAGGAATGGATCGACCAACATTCGAAAAAGCGGTTCCGAATCACAACGCGCGGTCACTGCGGGACAAGGCAGACCGCTCGTGTAAAAACCTACGGTGACGTTGTGACCGAATACGAATTTCATCCTGAATCGAAATGTGCAGACGGGTCCGGCAATCCATGCGAAAGGCAAACCACAGGATTGTTGCAGCGGCGGCACGTCAAGATCGACCTAATCAAATGTATTGGCAAGGAATCGAACAGCCTAGAGACCGTCGACGAGGGCATGATTCATTCAGAGCAGAGTGTCTATACCGAGTACGCCGATCCCAGGCGAACCGAATGGATTGTCAAAATTCAGCCGGCACTGAAGAAAGCTAAACTAGAAGTTCTGGTGGAGGCGTGCGGAAAACGGTTGTGTCGTCGGGAAATAATTGAGTTGCGGGCGAGCAGGAAAAAGCCGCATCGCAGGACTCAGCAGCTGCTCGAATCGATTCTCAAGCGACTCGGCTTCCTGTAGAGTCGACAAATCAAATCGGGCGTTTGCAAGCTGCCGAGCAAACTTGGAACATTCCATCGCGGACAGGTGTCAATATCCCATATAAAACTAGGTGGTTCTTCTTCGGAGCCTTTGCCCTTGGCTTGGTAGCACTCGGTTTGGGCTACTGCTACGCCTCAGGCAGACTTGAATTCCTGACATTAGACAATCACGCGAAAATCGACTTGAACGGCGCGCCTGTGCAGGGACAATTTCTTGAGGGACACCGCCACACGACTGCATTGGTGACCATAAGCGAAGCAGGCAAGGAACAGACATATCAATTATTTTTCGAGGGCGACACGGATCGTACTGGTGATATGGGTTCCGTATCGGATTGTGGTACGTGGGTGGCCCCCCGCTTGCCTTTGTTGCTTGAAACGCGCAACTATCCGCCCTGCAAGCATTTTCTTCGATCACGGACTCCGCGATGGTCCCTATTTGACAAAGGAGATTCCATGGAATTTCTTCTGCCTGACCAATCGAAGGTCAGGATTCACCGTTAAGCCGTTACGAGCCCAAGTTTCCGGTAGGGCTTATCAGGAGTTTGCCAAACCTGCAAACATTTTTCACGCAGTTCAGTCGGCTATTGCAGCTTCGCGTATTCCGCTTTCGCCGTGATAAGGATAGGAACGTCGGGGTCGGCATCTTTCCAGAGCGCGAGGAAATCCTTGTAGGCGGCCAGGGCGCGGGTGCGGGACATATCCGCGTCTGCGCCATGCAAGGTTATCGCTTCGAGAGCATACGCACGCGCCAGGCCCAGATGCGCCAGCGCTCCCGTCCAGCAATTCCACACAATGCCATTGTGATCGAGAATTTTCTGAAACTCAGCTGCTGCTGACTCCCCTTGACCAGCTGCAAGGTATGCATCACCGCGAACATAAGTTGGATAAAGGCATGAAATGTTCACAACAAAGCCGATCTGTCTGAATTCGCCGGTAATAACGCTCTGCAACTGCTCAATCGCGGCAGCGGGGTTCTTACGGTTCAGCTCTACCTGGGCTCGAATCGCGGGTAGCCAGAGTGATTGAACCTGGGTGTCCAACGGAAAGCGTTTGTTCAAATCTTGCTCCATCGACTTTGCCCGAGCTCCATCACCTGCCATCGCAAAAGCGAGCGCCGCTTCAAGATTCGCTGCCTGGCTTGTGGCGGCCAGTTTGAGTCCTTCCGCCGCAGCGCGCTTCGCCTCCGCAAAATTTCCGAAGGCTGCTTCGCGCACAGCCGCATTCTCCTGCCACACGGCTCCACTCTCCTTGCTGTCCGCATGGATCGCGGATTGGACCGCCCGCTTGGTCACGTCACGTGCCCTGGTCACGTGGCCGACAAATGCCTCGGTATCAGAGGCCAGCACCAACCCCACGTTCTCGAAATCGGGTTGGCCTACTAGCCATTTTTGCTCCTCCGCCATGGACGCGGAATCGCCTTTAAGAAAGGCCAACGCATAGAGAGCGTTATGTTGTATGTAAGAATCCAGTTTTCGCGCTCGTGCCTGCTCAATCTGCTGTCGTACGCCATCGAACTGCTGCAGCGCGAGCAGGTAGCTGCACAGGTTCCCGTATGTTCCAGAGTTGTCCGCGTCCACAGCCAAGCTTTGCTGAGACACCGCAACCGCCTTTTCATACTGGCCGCGCTGCGAATAGACAACTCCCAAATCCAGATAAGCACGGTAATCTCTGGGGTAGTTCCGGATGATTTCCTCGAAGGCCTGCTCAGCCTTCTCCAGTTCTCCAGTGGTATTCGTATAGTAGTCCGCGGTTATTGCCAGTTTTTCACGCTCGCTGGTGTGATTTCTCAACTCAAAAGCTTTGGTGGTGTAAATTGCGGCCCGTTCCATTTGGGCCGCCCCATAGTAATCGGCAGCCAATTCTCTGTAGGCCATCGCAAAGTTCGGGTCAATCTGGATAGCCCGCTGATGATACGGCATGGCCGCAGAGCTGCCCGATTCACGGTACGCTTTCTCGCCCATGCTGTACGCTTTGAGTGCTTCCAGCGAGGAAGTGGTAGCGTCCGCCAAAGGCACATCAAACTTTTTCACAGTTGCCAACGATTCGCCGAGCTCTCCACGCAACTTCGTCGCGGCTTGTCCGACCGCGTCCAGCACCTTTTCCTTCGCCGCGGCGGTGACTTGCTCCTGCGCCAGCACGTCGCCGCTCTGACAATTGACCGCCTTCAGCCCCAGAACATATTGCGTGCCGAGCCCGGCAATCGAACCGGCTATGTACACCTTGCCGCCAGCCCGTTGACACAGATCGCGAGCGACCTCGGGAGTAACCGGTGTGTTGGCTGGCTTCGTCATCTGCAGCAGGGTGGCTGCCATCTTATTCTCAGAAAGCACGTTCAGAAAAGGCGACTGATTCAACGCTACGGTTAGCGCTTGCTTTAGAGTTTCGTCAAAGACTGCGTCGCCAGTACTGTTAGCGAAATCGGCGAGCACGATGGTGTCCCGGTCGGTGAGTGGCCGGGTCGCATGCGAACGGAAGTATAGCCAGCCGCCTATCAGCGCGGCGACAACCAAGGTGACGGCTGCCGGAATTGCGAACCTTCTCCCTTTCCTGATTGGTACTGTCGATATCGGTTGTGCGTTCTGCCCCGTGCCTGACGCCGCGGTGCTTCTCCCACTCTCCGTATCCCTTTTCAGTCGTTGCAGTTCGGCTCGCAAATCGCGGGCGCTCTGGTAGCGGAGGTCCCGGTCCTTCTCCAGCGCTCGGTTGATAATCTCTTCCAATCTGAGCGGCAAGTTCGGATTTAGCCTTATCGGTGCGGAGGGTACGCGATTAAGAATCGCATCGTAGATGGTTGCAGTGCTTTCCCCTTGGAACGGAAGTTGTCCGGTAGCCATTTCGTACAATACGGCTCCAAAAGAAAAAAGATCAGTGCGAGTGTCCAGTTCCTTCGCGCGCGCCTGCTCTGGCGACATATAGGAAACCGTGCCGATGGCGCTGCCGGGACTGGTTAGATGATGCGGATCGACCTCTTGCGTCGCCTCAGTTTCCGTATTGGCTACGGGATCTTTTGCAGTACTGACTTTTGCCAAGCCAAAATCGAGAATCTTGCCACGTCCGCGTTCTGATACGAAAATATTAGCTGGCTTGATGTCGCGGTGGACGATTGATTTGCTGTGTGCGGCGTCTAGCCCGTCTGCCACATCGATTGCGATCGTCAGAAGCGTTTCCAGTTCCATCGATCTGCCGCCGATGGCGTGCTTCAGCGTCTTACCTTCCAAATACTCCATGGCAATAAACGCTTTGCCGTTTTCTTCTCCGATATCGTGAATCGTGCAGATGCTGGGATGATTCAACGCGGAGGCCGCCTGTGCTTCCCGTTGGAAACGTGCGAGCGCTTGTGGATTGCTGGCTACATCGTCGGGCAGAAATTTCAATGCGACGAAACGATGCAGGCGCGTGTCTTCGGCCTTGTACACCACACCCATGCCCCCGCCGCCTAGCTTCTCGACGATGCGGTAATGCGAAACAATGTGGCCGAGGAAGGAATCCTGGCTGGGCATGTGCGGCACATTTTAGGTTGGCGTCAGGACGCAAGTCAAACGAAGCGGAACCGCGAAGCGTCCGCCGCGCCAGCGGCTTTGTTCTAACGCGCTAACCGGTAAAGTAAAAAAGGGCACTTTTGCTCTAGCCTATCCCCTATCCCCACACCGCGTTGACGGGCGAAGAGAAAGCGGCAATACTGGCGGGCGATGATTGGACAGCTCCGCGGCAGGCTTGCCGACAAACGCCCCAACCAAGTGATGGTGGATGTCGGCGGCGTAGGATATCTGGTCGCAGTGCCGTTCTCCACTTTCGCCGCGCTCGGCGAGCTTCACACTGAAGTCACGCTTCTGATTCACACGCATGTCCGCGAAGATGCTCTGGCGCTCTACGGATTTCTTTCTTCGCGCGAAAAACATTTTTTTGAGCTGCTTCTTGGTGCTTCGGGCGTGGGCCCATCGTTAGCGCTGAAAATTCTCTCTGGAATGAGCGTCGAAGAACTTGTCCCGGCAATTCGCACCGGCGACGTCGCGCGTCTCACAAAAATTCCCGGCGTCGGCCGCAAAACAGCCGAACGCATGGTCGTTGAGCTCAAAGACAAACTCGAAGCAGTGACCGTCGCCGAAGAAAAACTGCCCGCATCCAAGGCCGGTGTGGAAGCGGACGTGGTCTCCGCGCTGACGAATCTCGGTTACGATGGACTCACCGCGGAGAATGCTGTGGCAGAAGGGAAGCGCTCAGTCGGCACCGCAAGCTTTGAAAAATTGCTCAAGGCCGCGCTCCAGGAGTTGAGCGCGCCGAAAGGCCGAGCTGCGAAAAACGCCTGACGCTAACATGAATATTGGCACTGCTAATCCGGAGCTTTCTCCCGACGTGCTGGTTGCGCTGCAGGAAAAATTTGCCGGCGAGAAACGCAATGAAGTCGCGAATATTCTTCGCGAGTTTCATTGGAAGCTGCGACCCAGCGTGGACGAGCGCATCCACCTGAACATTTTGCACGCAGCGAACGATCTTGAATGCGTAAGGAAACTGGTCGAACTCGCGAAAAGAGATTGGCGCGATGTGATCGTGGCCACAGAATACGAATTGAGAAACGGTAAGCTGGTGCAAACGGAATGGTCCAAGGAAATGGCACGGAAAAGAGAAGCGCAGTACATCGCCGGAAAGCCATTGGGGTGCTGATGATGAGCCCATGGCCGACGGAACGGCAAAACGCATGACGGGTTACAAAGATAAAGACGGTGGCGCTCGTTTGGACCGGCCTGAACGGATTGTCTCAGCCGCGTCCTATGACGACGACGTCCGTCTGGACGCGAGCGTTCGTCCAAAAACTTTAAACGAATACATCGGTCAGAAGCGCGTGAAGGAAAATATTTCGATTGCTCTCGAAGCCGCTCGCAATCGCGGTGAAGCTCTCGATCACGTTTTGCTCTATGGCCCGCCAGGGCTTGGCAAAACCACTCTCGCGCAAATCATCGCCAATGAATTGAACGTCCCGATCAAAACCAGCGCGGGCCCGCTCCTCGAACGCAAGGGCGACCTGACCGCGATTCTCACATCACTCGAATCGCGCGAAGTTTTTTTCCTCGATGAAATTCACCGCTTACAAGCAGCCGTCGAGGAAGTTCTCTATCCCGCCATGGAAGATTTCCGCGTCGATTTGGTCATCGGTCAGGGTCCTGGCGCTCGCATTCATCCATTTCATCTGAATCACTTCACATTGATTGGCGCCACTACGCGCGCTGGACTGATCACTGCGCCCCTGCGTTCGCGTTTCGGAATCGTCCATCGTCTTGATTTCTACGAGCCGGCAGATCTGCTGATCATCCTGCATCGCTCCGCGAAAATACTGAACATACAAATGGAAGAGGGCGGTGCCGAAGAGATTGCCCGCCGCTGCCGCGGCACGCCTCGCATCGCGAACCGCCTGCTGCGTCGCGCGCGTGACTTTGCCGAAGTCCGAGCCGGCGGAAATATCACGCGTGGCGTTGCGCAGGAAGCTCTCGCCATGCTCGGCGTAGACGAGAGCGGTCTGGACGAAGTCGACCGCAACTTGATGCTGGCGCTTCTCGATAAATACGCCGGCGGACCAGTCGGCGTTGGCACGCTTGCCGCCGCACTTTCTGAAGAAGAAGACGCCATCGAGGAAATGTACGAACCCTACTTGATGCAGATCGGCATGATCGATCGCACCCCTCGCGGCCGCGTAGCGACTCCGCGCGCATATCAATACTTTGGCCGCGAATTGCCGCGCCGCCAGCCGCGCTTGTTTTAGGAATTTCCGTTGGTGGTGTTTCGCGGGTGCCGCAAATGACAATCACATATCTTTCTCTCGGTTCGAATCTGGGCGATCGCGCCGCAAACCTCCGCGCAGCGATCTCCGCGTTGCCGGCGGCGAAAGTTAACGTTCGCAAAGTGTCTTCGTTCTACGAAACCGAGCCCGTTGACTATCTCGACCAGCCCTGGTTCCTCAACTGTGCCGTTGAAGGCGAAACAGAATCACTACCCATCGAACTCCTGCACTCCCTCCGCGAAATCGAAACTCGTCTCGGTAGCAAGAAGGCATTCAGAAAGGGCCCACGCATCCTCGACATCGACATTCTTCTCTTCGGAGATCAATCGGTGAACACTCCAGAACTGCAAATTCCCCATCCGCGCATGTTGGCACGCAAATTCGTGCTTGCTCCACTCGCCGAAATTGCTCCCCGGGCCCAGCATCCAAGCTGGCCTGGGAATGTCAGCGAACTTCTCACACGATGCAATGATCCGAGTACAGTTCGTCTTGTCTCTGAAATAGCGTAGCCAATCTTGGCTGTGTGTGGCTCAAACCGCACCGCGACGAAAACCGAAAGGCGCGATTGCCTGGGCCACCAAAAGACGACAACGCTCTAACTGGTCCGGCGAATCAGCAGCCGGTGTAGCGTCACCAGCTTCGGTTCCATCGCCTCCAGCTCAATCTGCGACAATCGTCCTTCGTTTATTTCGCGCCAGCGATAAACGCCCGGTTCTGTCTCTTCATGAATTCGCCCGTTCAGCCGCCGCAGAAATTCTCCAGCGTTTTCGCGGGAAGCCACCTCGCGGTAACCAGGCCGCGCGAGCGCCTCCACTACATAGCTGCGTAGCAGCTTCTTCCAATACTGCTGGAACAAATCGCTCGAAGCGAAAATGTCGCTCCAGGCAACCTCGCCCCCATAGGCCACCACCACCCCAACCACGTGTTCCCCCTTCAATCCCGAGGTTTCCCTTGCGAACCGCCTCTGCACTTCCTCCACATACATTTCCACGGAGCCTCGCACTTCGCGCGACTCGTAAATTTTCTGATAAGACTCCGTCGGCGCCTCGTCTTGAATCGTGCGAGCGATTCTGGGTGCCGCCAACCTCGCCTCGTCCGCAGATGGACTCGCCTCCGCCGTCGTTCCGCTTCGCACCGCATTCCACACACGTCCCTGATCCCTCTGCAACGTTGCCTGCTCCCGCACGCTCGGGTGCACAATCGTCTTCGCATCCGTAAAGCTCGCGCCAGACGACCACCGCCCATGCTC
>Ga0137403_10007457_pt1 | contig 12351 bp, 9 predicted proteins | sample CZOMad2_1_16fung_FD_122057 | JGI IMG/M metagenome (GOLD analysis project Ga0137403, IMG submission 122057) | Vadose zone soil fungal communities from Angelo Coast Range Reserve, California, USA - CZOMad2_1_16fungal (Hybrid Assembly) | ecosystem: Environmental > Terrestrial > Soil > Vadose zone...
CCCGTGCACTGTCCGGGCGGAAGCCTCTTCCACTGACCGTCGTCAAGCCACCACTCATTTCCTGACGAGTGGTTGCAGCATTTGCCGCCACAGAGTCCCCAGCACCGCTTCGAAAGACCTCCCGGGTCAATTTTGCGGACAGGATCGTTTCCTACGTATGGAGAGAGGTTCGTTTCATCGCCGCGGAATCGCGCGGGATCCTCGGCAAGGAAGCGTCCGGGAGCTGGGTTGTAATATCTGGCGCGATAGTAATAGAGACCAGTTTCGGTGTCGTTCTCTCGCGCTGTGTATTGGAATGCATTCGTCAGCGAGCCACTCGAACCTGTCAATATTCCGAAAGAATCGAAGATGTAGGTTTGCGCCAGTGAACCCTCACTGTTCGCCAGCGATGTGATGCTGCCCAAACCGTCCGCGTTGTAGAAACTAGCGGCCCCACTGCGCAACATCGCCAGGGGTTCATCAATGTTTAAGCCCTGCGAGTAGCGGGCAACAACTGCCCCGCTAGAATTCGTTTCCTCAATTAGGTTGTCGCCGTCGTAGGCATAGATGGAAGTACCGCTTGATGAGACCTTCCTGATGCGCCTGCCAAACGGATCGTATAGGAACGGGACCGTGCCACCGCTGCCGGGCAATGTCACGCTCGTTAAGCGATTCTCGTAATCCCAAGAATAATTGGTCGTGTTGCTGGAAACGGTCTTCGAGGTAGTGTTCCCGTTGTAGTCTAATGCTGACCCTACCGTAGTTTTTCCGCTAGAGTTCTCCCATCCCCAACGTGAGTTTCCACTTAGCGGCGCGGTTGCACTAAAACAGGGCAACATTTTTTCGCTCGAACCCCTGACGCGAGTTTTCGGGTACACCCCAGAGGCAGCTAAAGGAAAAAGCACACACGGATCGCTCGACGCAGAGAACGTCCCTACTTTAGCCGCTGTCAGCATTACCCCGATTTTACGTGTTGAGTCGTTGACCTGGATAGGATTTTGAAGAGCGGTGTGCTCCGTGGGGCACGAAGGACGCTGCGCACGGCGCATCCGATAACGAGCTCGTTATCCGACGCGGCCTCGAACACCGCGAGCCTTCCCGCACTCCGCTCGACAGAAGCTGCCTTCTGTTGCCTGCGTGCCCCACGTTCGTTCTATTCGGATTCTTCTTCCGCTTCCACGTCCAGAGTTTCCAGCAACGCGGCTTTTAGTTGCTCGTCGTCGTCCTGGCCAGTGTCGCTCGCGGCATCCGGTACTTTGCGCTCTAGCGTGGCGCCGGGATGCGTGGCCGCATGGATTTGTTGCAGCTTGCGGATGGCCACGTGCGTGTAAATTTCCGTGCTGCTCAGATCGGTGTGCCCGAGCATCTGCTGGATGTAGCGAAGGTCCGCGCCACCCTCAAGCATGAGCGTCGCCATGGTGTGCCGGAACGTGTGGCAGGAGCCGGATTTCCCAAGATTCGCCTGCGCGATCAAGTTCCGCGCCAGATTACTCAGCGCGTCGGGATGGAACGGCTCTCCGTACTGCGTAAGAAAAAGCGTGGCGTCGTCCGGCTCGACAGCCAACACCGGGCGAGCTTCGCGCAGATATTTTTCTACCCAAGCCAGCGCCCGCTCTCCGATCGGGATCATGCGGTCCTTCTTGCCCTTGCCCTGGCGGATCGTCAGCGTGGCCCGTTCGCGGTCCACATCGTACAGCTTGAGGTGCATCAGTTCTTTGCGCCGGATGCCCGTCGAGTAGAACGTTTCGAGCATGGCGCGGTCCCGCAGTCCCACCGGCGTCTGGATGTCCGGCACCTGCAGGACGCGCTCGGTCTCCTCGACCGAGAAGATGGTGCGTGGGATGCGCTTTTCCATGCGCGGCAGGTCCAGATCGGAAGCCGGGTTGTACAGGATGTGATTGTTCCGCACCAGCCAGCGGAACCACCGGCAGATGGGCGTCAGCCGCGAGTGTTGCGTACGGAACGTGAGCGGCTGTCCGTTTTTCTGGCGGTAGTAGTAGAGATATCGCTGATAGCTCTCCAGGATCGGGCGTGTGACTTCCATCGGGTGCTCGATGCCGCGCTGCTCGGCCCAGCGCACGAAGTCTCCGATGGACCAGCGCGCGTGCTCGGCAGTGTCTTCCGAGTAGTTTTTCACCAGCAACCATTCGAGATGTTCTTCCAGCAACCGTCCCAGCGGCGTGTGCGGCTCGGGCTGAGCCTTGCGCTTGACGACGCGGGCCATCACTTCACCTTCGCGGCTACGCGTACGACGCGATTTTCTCGGGTGTCCCGAATCGTGAAGTTCTCCTGATTTCGCCTAAAATCACCATTCCGCCGCGCCAACACTGGCGATTCCTCACCCCGCGCACCCCCCGCTATCCCCCCGCTTTGGGGCCGCGTTGACCCCGCGAACTGCCCGTTTTGCCCCGCGTTCTTTGTGTCATAGCCGCATCCCGTGAGCTTTTCGATCTCGATCAGGCCGGGTAGCATGGGCTTGCCGCTGTCGCCCTGGCGTTCGAACACCAGTTCGTAAACGAAGCTCTGACCGCGTCCACCGCGATGCACCAGGAGATATTCGAGTTCTTCCAGCCGCCTCAGATGCACACGCAACTGTGTGTCGCCCCAGCCCGTGTACTGGCGCACGTCGCGGCGGCTAAAGCGAAAGTCCGTGCGCTCGATCTTTTGCCGTTCGCATTCCGCGCTCGCCATCTCGTCCACGAGAAAGAGCAAGCGCCGCGTTTGCGGCGGAAGCTCGTCGAGCGAACGCCCCAGCACTTCATGTGCGAGCCGGTTGGCTGTCGCGATATCGTCAAGCGTCACTTCGATGTATTCGAGCGCCTGGCCGTTGTGCGTGGCGGTTTTTCGCTGCCGCTGATGCTGATGCAACAGCGCGATGGAGCGGATGAGCGCCAGATATTTCATGTGATCGCGCCGCGTGCGCGTCTGGCTGTCCAGGAACGTCAACTCCCGCGCGTAGGGATTCGCCACGAAAAGTGGCTTGAGAAGACGCTGCGCGTTCTGGTGCACGCGGAGGATTTCTTCGCGCTCTCGCCGGGCCAGCAAGCCTTCGATGGTCTGCCCTTCGCGCTGCTTTTTGTGGATGGCCTGCGTCTGCGCGCGGCCTTCGTCTACGGCCAGCACCAGACAACGATTCAGAAGCTCTTCGTCCAGGTCTATCGCCGTCGTCGTGAGGAAGAGCATCACGGGACCTTCCACGCGATACTGATGCGTGATGAGACGGCCTGTCGTGGCGTCTTTGCCGGTCGAAGCGATGCTCAGCACGCCTTCGCTCTGCAACAGTTTCAGCGCGTAGGCCGCGCGCGACGCGCCTTCTTCTTCCACGATGGCCAGCACCTTGTGCTTGAGATCGGTCTCGCCCATATAGAACAAGCTCTGTCCGGTCATGGCCGAGTACTGCACGCGCTGCTGTTCGGGCAACATCGCCAGCACCGCTTCCATGATCGCGCTCTTGCCCGCGGCGGAACTCGATTGCACCAGCACCGCCAGCGGCGCATCGAGCAGCCGCGACACCACGGCTACGTAGCTCACCAGTTTGTTGGTCTCCTCGCCCACCACGCCGCACCGCTCGAAGTCTGCGAGGATGCGTTCGAGCAAGTGCGGATCGCGCAAGAACTCGAGCGCGGCGGATTGTTCCTCCGCCGTCATCTCGATTTTTTCTTCCTGCGGCTTCAGCGTTTTCTCCATCCACTCGTGTTGCAGGTCTTCGAGCTTCAGGACCAGCGTGGCGAGCTCGCGCTCGATGCTCTCTTCCTTGTGGCCCAGCTCCTTCGCCGCTTGCTTGGCGAAGATCGCCCGCAGCCGCGCGGCGTACAAGTCCAGTGTGTCCACGTGCAAGCGCGTCTCCCCGCGTGCGTTTGTGGCCGTGGCCATCACGTTCACGCGCAGAACGCCGGGAGCCAGGTTCTTCCCAAGGCCGAGGATGCGATAGCGCCGCTCTCCGAGAGAGACATGCACCGTCTCGCCGCTCACTTCGACCGGCACGTCCAGGACCGGCACGACCGCTCCGGTCGGCAGCGGCGCGATGGGCGGCTCGGCGACTAAGGGAAGATCGCTCTCCCCGTTCGTGTTGGCCTCGATGGTCTCGGAGATTTTTTCTTTAGCTGTGGGTGTTGGTTCCGAGATTTCCTCTTTAGCTGCTGTTTTTTCTTCGATGATTTGCGGCTCACTCGCGGTCACGGTGATTGTGGGACGCTGGCCTTTGCCGAGCCAGGCCGCTTTGCCCAGCAACATCCCGAGACTCTTTGTTGCTGGCGTCACCTTCAACGCGTATTCGTTGGCATCCATGTTTTTCGGGAACTGCACCCGGAAGCACTCGATGCCCATCGCCAGGAGTTCTTCCGCAAGCGACTGCGCCCCTCCCTCGCCGGCGTCGTCGCGGTCATATGCGATGTAGATTCTCTTGGTGTCGTATTTTCGGAACGCAGCTCGATGATCGTCCGTGAAGCCATTCACGCCGTAGCTCGCCGTGACGTGCCGGAACCCTGCGCACCAGAACGTCAGCGCATCGATCAGCGCTTCACACAGGATGATTTCCTTCGACGCGATGAGCGCCTGCTCGTTCCACACCCCGCGATGCGCGCCAGGCAGGTAGAGATGAGCCGGTGTTCCATCGCGCAGTGCCGTAACTCGCGTGATCTTTCGCCCGTACATCTGCACCACTTCGCCTTCACGGTTGTGGATCGGGATCACCACCGAACCATTGAAGTGCTCGTGCCCGGTCTCGCGTAAGATTCCAACCCGTTGCAACCGGCCTCGAAGTTCCGCGCCGGTCACACGGTTTTTCTCCGGCAGCCGGTAGCCCAGCGTGCGGTTCGCAAAGCCCATCCGAAAGCGCTCGATCATCTCCGAGGATTTCAGACCACGCGATTCCAGATACTTGAGTGCCTCCGGCGTCTCCTTCAGCGTCTCGTGGTAGTAACGCACCACCTGCAACAAGAGCGCCCGGTCGTCCGCATCGCGGCTCACCGGCGCGGGCAGCTTCGGCACCGTCGAGCGTTGCGGCGGCAGCTTCGTTCCTGGATGGGCGGCTAAAGGAAAATGCTCTTCGCGGAGTAGCTCGACGGCATGACGGAAGCTGATGCCTTCGGCACGCATCACCCAGTCGATTACGCTCCCGCCTTTCCCGCACGCGCCCAGGCAGTTCCAGAGATTTTTCTGCGGGCTGATGACCAAGCTCGGCGAGTGGTCTTCGTGGAAGGGACACAGGCCGATGAGGTCCGCGCCGTGCCGTTTCAGTTTCACCCCGCGCGCCTCGGCCAGACGTTCGAGAGAGACTTCGCGCTTCAGCCGCTCGATCTCACCCTCCGGGATTCGCGCCATCGGTGGACCTCCCTTTCTGCGTTTTGGGCCTTTTTCCTAAAACCCTGTCAAGAGGATTTTTTCCTTGACCTGGCGTGTTTGAAATTATAGTGATTTACTATGTATGTCAACGGAGATTTCAACATGGCTCTTACACTCAGCGTGGTTATGGCTCTCAACGGAAATAGGGATTCGGCGAAAACAGTCAACCGCGCCCTCGGACGGCGGCTGGCTCACTTCCGAAAACAACGCGGCTACAGCCAGCAAGAACTTGCTCGCCGCGTCGGGGCAGTTCAGGTTGTGATTTCCGATTACGAGCGTGGCAAGCTTAGACTCTCGGCGGAGATGGCTCTCCGTTTCGCTACGGCCCTCGATATTCCCATTCAGGAACTGCTACAGACCGGCAAGCTCGTCCCTGTGGACGCTGCTCCCAAGCCCAGCCGCAGACTCTTGCGCCGCCTCGAACTGATCGAGCACCTGCCGCGCCGCAAGCAAGCCGCTCTGCTCACTACCATCGACACCTTCCTCAAGAGCACTCCCAGCAAGGCCGCTTCCTGATCGGACGGTTCTACTCAGAGGTCTCTTTCGATTGAAGGGCAGGATTGCGAAGCATTGCCTCCATGAACTCGGGCAGCGACTTCGGATTCGGATGCTTCCGAACATGAGGGTGGTAGTGCCCGGAGTCGGGTCCCCAGTCGAAATAGACTCCGTACTCTCTGTCCTGGAGTTGCTTCGCGATCTGCTCAGACAGCGATAGGCTGGTGACGTAAAGCAGGCGCGGCTGACTCACAGCGACCAGCGACGCATACACTTCGACCTTGTACTCGCCGGGCAGGAAGTCGAACCTGGTGCCATCTGCGGGCAGGAGGAAGTGGTGATTGCAGGCCACGCCATTTTCCCCAACATACAGCCCACTCCCACGGGCCAAAGAGTCCTCGCCGTACACCCAGATATTGAACGTCTGGATGGACTCACCACGACGCAGTTTCACGAACATGCTCTCGATGATCTTGCCGCGCTTTGCCGTGGTGTAAAGCAGAGTCCGAAGATAGACCTTCGGAGAGGGACTGGCCGAAGCGTCGGCCCCGAAGTAGATCGTCGTGGGCTGCGTCATTCGAACCGTTCCACGCCGTAAAGTGAACCATGCCGTGGCCACGGAAATCGCCAAGGCCAGGATCGACACGATGGTGCTGACGAGTTGGGGCACGCTGGGCCGTGTTTTCAGAAAGAGTAACGAAGCTGAAAGCCTAACAGGATGAGCTTCAAAATCAACAAGTTCCCGTATAGGAACCGCGCGGCGCTCTACAGCGCCGGAGATTTTGTAAGTCGCTGATTTCTTACTGGTTCCTAGACAGCAACCAAAGTTGCTCTGCAGCACCCTTTTAGGGGTGACGTGTCACCCCCATCCCGGTGCCGCAGGCACCGCTTTAGCGGCTCGACGGGTCCCTCAAGGTTCCGCTACGGACAGAGGAAGGGCTGGCGAGGAACTGGGCCACGATAGGCCCGACTGAAACGCATGAAAGGCTGCGGTGGCCGCAGGGCGAGTCCAAGGTCACAACCGGCGCACCGATTGCCCTGGCGAACTCTGCCGCTGGACTAGGGTTCACCATATGATCTTGGGGGGAGACGATCACGAGCATCTTCGACCTAACCCGCCTGGCAGCTTGCTCCAAAGGAACGCCGTATTCGCGAGGGATATCCAGGGAAATGATGGCCTGCCGCTGGCGGATTTGATCGATCACCGCGCCTGGCTCGGCGCTTGCACCTTTCCTAATCTTTGCCAGAAAGCTCTCGAAGTCGTCGGTCTTCGTGTGCGCTGCGCGATACGCTGGTGAGGTAAGGTTCAGCGAGTCGATTTCCTCGGCAAGGGCGATTCCGCGAGTAAGCGGTCCTTTGGGATTTCCGTTGTTCCACGCCGGGTCAAGCTCGATAGCATCTATCTCCGAAGTCCAGAGCAACTTGTCATACGAAGTGGATTGTGGCGAACCGGCCATTGGGATCGTAAGGTCCATGAGGTCCGGGTACGCAACGGCCCACTCAAAAGCTTGCATGCCTCCCATCGAAAGTCCCATCACGGCGTGCAAGTGTCCGAGGCGGAGCACTTCGGTCACTAGCCGGTGCTCGGATTCCACCATGTCGCGAACCGTGAACTTTGGGAACTTCATCCGTGGCTGCGACGAACTATTGGAGGGCGATGTTGAAATTCCGTTGCCTATCGAGTCGACAAGAATGACGAAGTACTTGCTGCTGTCCACCACGTTTCCCGGCCCAATGAATTGCAGCAACTCCTCGCTCCTGCCGCCGAGCCACGTGGGCCAAAGAATCGCGTTCGACTTGTCGGCGTTTAATTTGCCCAGTGTGCGATAGCCGATGCGGAAGTCATGCACCACAGCCCCACTTTGTAATCTGAAGTCACCGAGCGTGGTGATTTGTTGCGCGCCATCTCCAGACGGAGACTGAGGAGATTGGCTGTAGGCTTTCTCACCGACGCAAGCGGCGCACAGCCAGACAACCGCCGTGAGGATTCGGCAGGCATTGGAACGGCTCACAGCGAGGATCACAGATAGACAGGAAACCCGAACAGCCCTACGACGATGAACGTCCGCTCGGCAGATTGCTCATCACCCGAGAAGGAAATCGCTGTCTCCCAGGCCCTCGCCCCGGACGCTTTCAATGGCGGCCATCCTACTCCTGCTTTTGAGATTCCCGCGTTCATCTTCTCCGCTGTACGGTCGTCTGATGCGAGAAGGCGAAGTACACTCTTTTTGTTCGAGTCGAGGAAGAAGATCAAGGCTTCGGCACTAGGCGTCACATCCGCCATACCAGCCGCCATACGATCAGCAACCCCAGTGTGACGGTAGCGTCGGTAACCCCAAAACTCATGCCGACTCACGGATTCCCACTGACGTATCCCACTCAATGTTCGAGAGGAATCGTCGGTGACAGAGGCCAGTTTGTCGGCGACGGATTGAAGCTCGGCAAGATTGTTGGAAACCAAGAGGTAGGAGTTCGCAACCACCACTGCATAAAGTGAGCTCGTTCTTAGGTCTCCTTCTCCGAATTCTCCGAGCTTTGCACCCCAATTCCAAACGGGTGCTCCGGCGGCGGAGGCCACAGGATCATAATTGAACGTCTTGCGAAGATCAGGCGCGCCTCGCTTCCCGAGGACGACAACATAGCAACGCTGCGAGCGTACTGGGCCAAGACCTTTTGGTGGCTGAAAATCTTTTGCGCCGACCAAGACGGCCTCGCTGCTAGCGAGTGTGTCAGTCGGGAATTGTCCCGCTAGCGCATCAAGCGCTCCTTGCAGATAAGAAAAAGGAAAGCGCAAGTTGCTGGTCTCTAGTTTTGATAGCTGGTCGTAAGTATCGGAACTGGACAGTAAGTGTGGCTTTGAATAGAAAACGGTCTCGAAATCTCCGAAGAGCGCGGCAGCAGCGCGCGATTCACGGTTCGTGTCAGCCGCGCTTCGGTCACAACTACACAATAGGCAGGCCAACAAAATAAAGATGCTGCGCGTCCATGCCATCTGGCTCATATCGCTCCTCGATGCCCTAATGAGGGAATGGGACGGGAACGGGCCATCCCGTTGACCCTGGAGGAGCCGGAGGAGAGAAGCCACCGGCACTCCCGATAGCGTTTGCAGCACTGTTGCTGTTCGGCCCTTGCCAGTTGTACGGAATCTTGTTTTGAGGCCACGTGTTTGCCAGCTTCAGCATGTTGTCCACGGCGTCGCAAACGTCAGGCGAAAGAGGAGTTTTCAACGCGACGGGTGCCAAAAGTTCTGGATTGCCCGGCTGCACTGGCGGCGTCCACACGTTTAGGAATCCGTTCTGTGGCCCGCCTGTGATGAGATGTTGCGTCCCGTCACTGCCCTGCACGTACCAGAAGCAATGCGTCATCTTGCTTCCAGGGGCCGTCGGCCTGCACTTCAGTTGAGCAAAGCACGGCGTCTTGCCACACCCTCTTCCCCCGTCTGGACTCAACCCAAACGGATCAGTCAGAGAAGTAGGATCGTTCCGAACGTATGCGTACAGATTGGAGTCTCCGCCCGAAAATTCAATTGGATCTTCAGAGATAAAGCGGCCAATCGCCGGATCGTAGTATCTGGCGCGGTAGTAATAGAGACTAGTTTCCGTGTCGGACTCGCGTCCAGTATATTGGAACGGATTCGTTAGCGAGCCGGAGGAGGCGGTCTGTTTGCCGAAAGAATCGAACGTGTAAGTTTGTGCGAGTGCTCCGGCTGCATTGCTGAGTGAAGTGATGGACCCAAGCCCGTCGCCTTCGTAGTAGCTTGTCGCGCTGCTCCGCAACATCGCGAGCGGTTCGTCCATCTTGAGACCCTGCGAGTACCGGGCCACGACTGTGGCCGCTGCATTCGTCTCTTCAATGACGTTGTCATCGTCGTAGGCATAGATCGATGTGCCTGCCGATGAGGACTTATAGATTCTTCTTCCGAAGGGATCGTATTTGAAGGTGACGGTCCCGCCACCTCCCGGCAGCGTGACGCTGCTCAGGCGGTTCTCGAAGTCCCACGTGTAGCCCGTTGTGTTCGAGCCGACCACCTTGGTCAGGGTATTGCCGTTGGAGTCGTAGGTGTGGGTGGCGTTGGAAGTGGCCGTCAATTGGTTCGAGCTGTTCGTGGTGTAAGAAGAGACGCCGAGCGACGAGGTGCGGTTGCCGACGGGATCGTAGGCATAGCTCTCGGTGTTGCTCCCACCCTGTGCCGCCGTGAGCAGTTGATAGATCGAATCGTAGGTGTAGTTTGACGTCACGTTCGTCTGCTTGTCCGTCTTCGCTGTCCGATTACCGGCATTATCCACTGTGTACGCCGCACCGTCGATAGTTACTGCCGACCCCGCCGCAGTTTCCCCGCTAGAGTTCTCGCATCCCCAACGCAACTTTCCACTTAGCCGCTCCGCTGCCCTAAAACAGGGCAGCGTTTTTTGCCCGAAGACCCCTGACGCGAGTTTTTCGCTAGCTCGGCGCTCGCCCTTCGATGCGTTTTTTTGTGGAGAGAGATTGGCGGCTAAAGGAAGTGCGTCTGCGCAGAGCGCAGCGATACGCCGTTCTTCTTTAGGCCCGTGCTGCATTGATACCGTGATTGTACTTCGGGAGAGGAAGCTGCGGAACGGATTCGCTGGCGGCTGTGGCTAGAGTGGCACCACCGTTAGGCCGGGGATTTTCTGAAAGTGGCGCAGATTTGCGGTCAGCACGGAAAAGCCAAGAGACAACGCGGTTGCACCGATGAGCAGGTCTCCGAACGGAATGACCACACCCTTGCTCTGCTGCTCTCCGTCGAGTTTTCCGGCCAGCATCGCCGTTTCTTTCGTGTACGGGTACACCGTCAGGTCTGCCAGCAGTTCATCGAGGAACGATTGACGCTGGAGACGCATGGCGGGAGTTTTGGCGCGATAAAGTCCGTGGATCAGTTCCGTTAGGCCGATTGCCGAGAGCGCCGCTTCCTGGTCGCCTGTCGCGGCTACTATGCGCTCGATCAGCCGCTCGACGTTTTCCCCGCGCCGTTCGGCGGCGATGATGACGCTGGAGTCGAGGATCAGTCCCATGCGGGCGGGTTGAGCGGCTCGCGATGGCTCTCGATAGCGGCCTCTACATCTTTGGCGAAGTCAGCGTCCATGACCGCAGTCGAACCATGTTCTCGGGCGAGGCGAAGAGATTCTGATAGCAACCGGACATGAGGTTCGGCGGGACGCACCACGGCCACAGGACGCGCGTCGTGTTCGATCACGATCTCTGCTCCTTTACGCACGCGGTCGAGGAGCGAGGGGAAGTCGTTCGCGGCTTCCTTATCCGAGATATGGATGACGTGCTTGGCCATGACTCGATTATACGCTGGTCCTTGCCGGTTTCTTCTTCGTCGCCTTCGGCGTCGAGCGCAGCGAGCAACTCGGCTTTGCGCTCGGCTTCCTCCGGGTCGATGTCGCTCGGGATCGCCGATACTTTGCGTTCCAGCGTCGCGCCAGGATGCGTGACCGCGTGGATTTGTTGCAGCTTGCGGATCGCCACGTGTGTGTAGATTTCCGTGCTGTTCAGGTTCGTGTGCCCGAGCATCTGCTGGATGTAGCGAAGATTTGCGCCGCCTTCGAGCATGAGTGTCGCCATGGTGTGCCGGAACGTGTGGCAGGAACCGGATTTCCCGAGATTCGCTTCGGCGATGTAGTCGCGCGTCAGCGAACTCAGCGAGTCGGGGCTGAACGACTCGCCATACTGTGTGAGGAACACCGTGGCATCGTCCGGCTCGACGGCCAGCAACGAACGCGCTTCGCGCAGATATTTTTCCACCCACAACAGCGCCCGCTCACCGATCGGGATCATGCGGTCTTTCTTGCCTTTGCCCTCGCGGATGGTCAGCGTAGCGCGCTGGCGGTCCACGTCGTACAGCTTGAGCCGCATCAGTTCTCTGCGCCGGATGCCCGTCGAGTAAAACGTTTCCAGGATCGCGCGGTCGCGCAAGCCCACCGCCGAATGAATGTCCGGCACCAGCATGATGCGCTCGGTCTCTTGGACCGAGAAGATCGTGCGCGGGATGCGTTTTTCAAGTCGCGGCATGTCGAGATCAGAGGCCGGGTTATACAGGATGCGATTGTTCCTCACCAGCCAGCGGAACCACCGGCACACCGGCGACAGCCGCGAGTGTTGCGTGCGGAACGTGAGCGGCTGCCCGTTCTTCTGCCGATAGTAATAGAGATAGCGTTGGTAGCTTTCGAGGATCGGACGCGTCACTTCCATCGGGTGCTGGATGCCGCGCAGTTCGGCCCAGCGGATGAAGTCCAGGACGCAACATCTCCCGTGCTCGGCAGTGTCTTCCGAGTAGTTCTGCACCAAGAGCCCTTCGATGTGTTCTTCGAGCAGTTGGCGCAGCAAGGTGTGCGGCTCTGGCTTCGGCTTGTGCTTGACGACGCGCGCCATCACCGCGCTCCTGCGGAAGCCGCGCCGTTCGGTTTCCGGGCAGGCGGCGCTATGGTTACGACGCGCTCCTCTTCCTGGCTCTCCCGGTAACTGCTGTTTTCGGGATTCTGGCTAAAATCGCCGTTTCGCCGCGCCAGTGCT
>Ga0137403_10007458_pt1 | contig 12350 bp, 11 predicted proteins | sample CZOMad2_1_16fung_FD_122057 | JGI IMG/M metagenome (GOLD analysis project Ga0137403, IMG submission 122057) | Vadose zone soil fungal communities from Angelo Coast Range Reserve, California, USA - CZOMad2_1_16fungal (Hybrid Assembly) | ecosystem: Environmental > Terrestrial > Soil > Vadose zone...
CAAGCCGCTGAGTTTCGCGTGAGCAAAGATGGCAAATATGCTTACGTATCGAATTATCAAGGCTTCAGCATCGTAGATGTCAGCGATCCGTCGAAACCGCGCGTGATCTCGAAAGTTAAGAACGATCCCAGCGTTCAGAGCCAGTACATTGACGTCTTGGGAAACATTCTAGTTATAAACCAAGACGGAGTTCGCGACGAGAATATCAAAACCTGGGTCGGCGGCATTCGACTCTACGATATCAGCGATCCGGCAAAGCCGCGCGAAGTGGGTTTTTTCAAAACCGACGTGGCACCGCGGCGCGGTGTCCATGGCTTCTGGCTCCACGAGGATCCAAAACAAGGAAAATTCGCATTCATTGCGACAACCAAGGAAGGTTACTACGACAACATTCTGATGGTCATCGACATTAACGACCCCGCCAATCCGAAAGAGGTTGCGCGCTGGTGGTTTCCGGGGCAGTGGACTGCCGGAGGAGAAAAGCCAGGTGAAAACTGGGTCGAGCCCGACCGGGGACTGCGTGAAGGATTACCGAAGATATGGGTCGCGCTGCACGATATTACGACTTACAAAGACCGCGCCTATCTCGCCTACCGCGATCAGGGGGTGATCATTCTGGATATCAGCGACGTGCGCAAGCCGACTATGATCAGCCAGATTAAGTGGTCGCCTCCCGAGGAAGGAAACACACACAGCATTGGTATCGTCATTCCGCCTCACGGCGGCAGACCCGATATTATCATCGCCGGCGATGAATTAGTTCGTCCTGAAAATTGTCCATTCGGTTACATGCATGTCATCGACGTCCGCAACGAGAAGAATCCTGTTCAAATTTCCACTTTCAGGCTACCCTTGAATCGGTTTTGTCCTCCCGATCGCCCTGGCCGCCGCTTCGGCATTCACGACGTCGAACGAATGATAAAGGGAAATATCGTTTTTAGCGCCTGGGAAAATTCCGGCTTTTGGGCCGTCGACATCTCAGATCCGCACCAACCGAAGGCGGTCGGCCATTTTGTCCCGCCGGCATTTAGACGGGTCAATTCAGAAGCCGGCCATGCGGACGATGTTTTTGTCCATGACAACGGACTGGTATTCGCCAGCTCCTCCGACCCCGGAGGAGGGTTATGGATTATGCGGCATACACCGGGAGTTAAAGGAACCGTGTCCTGGACATCGGACAACAAGAACGTAACCGTCAAGTATGACAAGCGACCGGAGAACTAAGGGCACACACCTCGCTGCTTTATTATTGGCATGGATGGCTCTTTACTGGCCCATGTCTGCGTTTGCCGGCCATGGCGTCGAGGACAGTATCGACACCATCCCGGCCGACCGGGTGAAACGTCTTCTGGATTCTGGAGCCAAGCTCTTTCTAATCGATCTCCGTCCGACAAAGGAATTCCAAGAGAATAGGTTACCCGGGGCGCGTTCCATCCCAATACCCGAGTTGCCGAAACGGTTCGAGGAAATTCCCAAGACCGGGCAGGTTGTTCTTTACTGTGCCTGTCAAATAAATGAGATCGCAGAAAGAGCTGCTTTCCTGGGATTTCGCGGCTATCGAAACATCTTCGTTTTGCTCGAAGGATATCCGGGCTGGGTGAAGCGGGGTTACCCCCTCGAAACGGGTCGCCAGTGATGGGTAGGTTGTGGGTTTTAGTGTTTTGCATCTTGTTAGTTTCGCCTTCAACCGTTTTACCTCACGCCTCCTTGATAAAATCGGTTCCCGCGCGCCGGGCGCAAATTTTTAAGTCACCGACCCAAATTCAACTGTGGTTTAGTGAGAGGCTGGAGGCTCGCTTCTCGTCTCTCAGAGTGATCGACTCCGGCGGCAAGCGCGTCGATCTGGGCAACATAGCCGTCGACACCGACGATCCAAAACGAATCTCCGTTGGAATCAAGCCTCTTGTACCGGGCCAATACAAAATTAGATTCCGCGTGCTTTCCGTTGACGGCCACATCGTAGAGGACGAGTTTTCCTTTACCATCCGCGACACGCAGCGAGCGCCATGACCGGCCTGGAAGTTGCGGTCCGTTACGTCCACTTGGCCAGCGTCCTGCTTTTGGTTGGAAGCTTCAGTTTTGAGCTTCTTGTCAGCCGACCGACATTCAAGAATGTGGGAACGCAAACGTCTCTCGATTTCCCATCTTTCTACAGTGCTCTGTTTTCAATTGCACGGTTGAGTTTGTTACTGGCGATCGGCACCGCCATCCTCGGACTGTTCATCAAGATTGCGGACGCGGCGGGTTTACCTTTGGCCGAATCCATAGATCTTGGGACTATCATAAACGTTCTCACGGGAACACGATTCGGAATCGTTTGGCTTGTCCGAATGGCCCTTTTTTCTTTGCTCGCAGTCGTGATGTCGCCAAAGTTCTTCGGTTGGTTGAAAAGCGATTCAGTTTGGCTTTGCGTTGCCGAGTTCGTTCTGAGCGCCACTCTATTGATAGCGCTGGCCGCGGCCGGTCACGCATCAGCCGCGGAGGGGGTGACATTCTTCATCCAGCTCGCTATGGATGGGCTTCATCTTTTGGCGGCGGGCGTATGGTTGGGGGGCCTGATCCCGCTCGCAATGTTTTTTAGTTGGGCTAAAGCATCGCGAGAGTCTTCGACCCTCATCATCGCCCAAGAGGCTACGGCGAGCTTCTCGCGTCTAGGTTTCGTGAGCGTCACTGTCTTGCTCGTCACAGGCCTCTTCAATGCGTGGTACCTGGTCGGAGGAGTTCCCGCGCTGCTTGGGACAGACTATGGATATCTTCTGCTCGCAAAGCTTGGCATCCTAATTCCCCTAATAGGGCTGGCAAGTAGAAACCGTTGGCGTCTGAAACCGCGGCTGGGCAACCTCGCCGCTCATAATGAATTCGAGAAAATCCCTGAACCCCTAGCACAACTCCAGCGCGGCGTAATTACGGAGGCGAGCCTTGGAGCGGCCATTCTGCTAATCGTCGGCATGATGGGTATCACCCCGCCGGCCCGTCACGTTCAACCGGGTTGGCCGTTTTCGTTCAGGTTAGACTGGAGCAATCTAGCGGCTTCGGCCGACGTCCGATTCCTCACCAACACGGGGGGCGCCTTATCGATCGTCGGAATTGTTTTGCTCGCGTGTGCCGTTTTAACCCGTCGCCACCGCCGGTGGATAGTTGCCGCGGGCGGCATTATCTTCGTCATAGGTGTTCTGATTGCAGCGAATGCTTTATCGGTCGACGCCTATCCGACCACCTATGTGCGCCCGTCGGTCGCCTACAATGCTATTTCAGTGGCGAACGGAATGCTTCTTTATGGTGAAACTTGCGCCGTTTGCCACGGAGTCGCCGGGTACGGAGACGGCCCGGCAGCGGCGGACTTAAAACCCAAACCTGCCGACCTCACCGCCCGGCACGCTGCAAGTCACACCGTCGGAGACCTCTATTGGTGGCTGAGTCACGGCATTAAAGAAACCGCTATGCCCGGATTTAAGGAGAGCTTCAGCGAAGATGAACGTTGGGACCTGATTAATTTCTTGCGCGCTTTGTCCAATGCCGAGAGAGCTCGAGCCCTCGCCCCGGTCTCGGACACCGATGTGTGGCTGGTCGCTCCGGATTTGGCTTATGGGACGAGCCGAGGCGAAACAAAAGCGCTAAAGGATCACCGCGGTGACAAGATCGTTTTACTCGTTCTCGTTTCTTTCCCCGAATCCGGAGATCGCTTGGAACAACTCGAAAGAATGGCTGCAAGACTTACAAGCGCTGGCGTTGAAATTATTCTGGTTCCGAATGATGCCGAGAGATATCGACGCACGGTCGACAGCAAGCCTTCCCAGCTGCCGGTTGTCACTGAGGGCAACGATGAGATCTTCAAAACCTATTCGCTTTTTAGCCAGTCCTTCGAAACTGACGGCAATTCCCCCGAAGCTCCGCTTCCCAAGCACACAGAATTTTTGATCGACAAGCAAGGATATATCCGCGCCCGATGGATTGCAAAGGAGGGCGGCGGTTGGCTCGACATCGAAAATCTCCTGCAGGAAATCGAAATTTTACAAAATGAAAAGTCGCAAGCGGCGGCGCCGGACGATCACGTCCACTAGCCGGCTGCGCCCGGTCCAAGGCAGTTCAAAACGTTCCAGTCGTTCAAATCGGTCAAAACGTTTAAACCAGCATCTAGCAGAGAGAATGGTGCGAACGGCTGGCATTCTCAAATCTCTGCCGCGGCGTAGTGCACAAAAGGTTACGAACTCATTGTCAGCGTAGCCGTTAGAGTTTGCCCTAGGAAATCATGTCTCCTGAGCTGCTCCGGTCACTTGACGCCCGCCACTTCCCTGTATTAATCGTTCAAGAAGCTCAAGCGCGCGGCGCGGAGTAATGCACAGAAACGAAAGGATTCACCGATGCAGATCATTGATGCGGACGGCCATATTAACGACCACGCCTGTGGCGACGAGATCGCCACGTACATGCCTGAGGGCAACCAGATGGCGCGGCTATTTCCGGAGTTCGACCATTTGCACTTTCGCTATCTCAAGCAAAACCGGCGCAATACGGGCAACCCAACACCGGAAGACTGGACGAATTTCCTCGACAAGACCGGTATCAGTTGGACGGTGCTCTACCCTACCGCTGGATTAGCGGTGGGGCGCATCATGGCGGAGGAGTGGGCCACTGTCGCCTGCAAAGCGTATAATACTTGGCTTTACGAGCGGTTTCTGAACAAGAATCCGCGGCTCAAAGGCGTGGCGCTGATTCCGTTTCAGAATGTTGACGCCGGCATTGCGGAGCTGCGCCGCGCCGTCGGAGAACTCGGCATGCTCGGCGGCATGCTGCCGTCGAACGGCGAAGCCATTCAAGGACACCTCGGAAACAAGATCTACTGGCCTCTCTATGAAGAAGCCGAAAAACTCGGCTGCGCTATGGCCGTGCACGTGGGTTGTCTCCATCATATGGGTCTCGACTCGTTCAGCACTTATTATCCGGCGCATGCTCTGGGTCATCCCTTTAGCCTGATGATTCAGGCAGCGGGAATGCTCGCCCACGGCGTGTTCGAGCGCTTTCCAAAACTGCGCGTGGCTTTTCTCGAGGGAGGCGCGACCTGGGTGCCATTTTTTATGGATCGTCTCGACCGCTCCTATCACGACGGCCATGTTCAATTAGATCTCCAGGGGAACCTCCTGGGCGGGCCCAAACAAGGCGAGAAGGCGAGTGACTACTTCAAAAAACAGCTACGCGAAGGACGAATCTTTGTCGGCTTCGATTGTGACGATGACGGACTCGGCACCGCGGTCAAGAAGGGCGGCCGAGAGCCATTTCTCTTCGGCAGCGACTTTCCCCACGAAGTTTTCGACGCCACCAAGTGCCGTCATGAAATCGACGAACTCCTAGAACGTGATGATCTCACGCTAGTGGACAAGGAGGCCGCCTTAGGTGGCAACGCGTTGAGGTTCTACCGGCCGCCTTTATAGAAAGCGGGCCGGCGAAGGGACTCTTGTTCCGGAGCGCGGCACCCCTGCGTCAGGTCAACTATGGTAGACTAGGGGCGGGGACAAATTCCGGGAAACAAGGGATAGCAGGATAGTCTCTGAGAGGGGCGGTTGTCTTCTAAGTAGAACTTTCTACAAAGGCCTCTTCGCGTGTCTTGCTAAATGCCGGGATCAGCACTGTGCACATGGCCAGCACGGCCAACGCAAGCAGCGTCGCGCTGATGGGACGGCGCAAGAAGACCGTCGGGTCGCCGCGCGAAAGCAACATGGCGCGGCGAAGATATTCCTCCATCAACGGGCCAAGGATAAAGGCCAACAGCATCGGCGCCGGTTCGCAACCCAGTTTGGAAAAGACGTACCCGAGCACGCCGAACAGCGCCATAAAATAAATGTCGGCCTCGGCGTTCTTCAAACTAAACACGCCGATGGCGCAAAAAACCAGAATGCCCGGATATAAGAGTTGATAGGGAATCATAATCATCCGCACCCACATGCCGATTAATGGATAATTAAGAACAACCAGAAAAAGATTTCCGATCCACATCGACACAATCATGCCCCAGAATAACGAAGGTTGTTCATTGATCACCGAAGGACCAGGCTGAATACCGTGAATGATCATCGCTCCAACCATCAATGCACTGACGGGGTTTGATGGAATCCCCAAAGTGAGCAACGGGATAAAGGACGTTTGCGCGCCGGCGTTGTTGGCCGACTCCGGCGCGGCGACGCCCTCGATGGCTCCTTTCCCGAACTGGGCACGATTCTTGGACACCTTCTTTTCGATGGAGTAAGCAGCGAAGGAACCCAAGATCGAACCGCTGCCGGGAAGGATGCCCAAGGCCGAGCCGATGATGGTGCCCCGAAGGATCGGCGCGACCATACGTTTGAAGTCCTCGCGGGTGGGCCAGAGTCCGGTGATTTTAGTCACCATCACCGAGCGCTCCTCTTCATTTTCTAGGTTGCGAATGATCTCGCCCAAACCGAACATTCCCATCGCGACGGTGACAAAGCCGATGCCGTCAGCTAGCTCATAAATCCCAAAGGTAAAACGCTGCGTACCCGAATTGACGTCGGTACCGATGAGTCCTAAGAGCAGGCCGAGCACGACCATACCGATGGCATGGAGCAGCGAACCCTGAGCGAGCACCACCGAGGCCACCAAACCCAGCACCATCAGCGAGAAAAATTCCGCGGGGCCGAACTTAAGCGCGACGGCGGCGAGCGGTGGACCGAATCCGGCGATCAGAAATGTCGCCACGGTCCCAGCGAAAAACGAACCGATGGCCGAAGCTGCGAGCGCTGCGCCCGCCCTTCCTTGCTTTGCCATCTGGTAGCCGTCCAGCGTCGTAACGACGGAGGCTGCTTCGCCGGGGAGATTCACAAGGATAGAGGTGGTCGAACCGCCGTACTGGGAACCATAGTAAATGCCCGCCAGCATGATTAGCGCAGTTACCGGCGGCAACACGAACGTGACCGGCAGCAACATGGCAATGGTGGCGGTGGGACCAAGACCGGGCAAAACGCCGATTGCAGTGCCGAGGAAAACGCCCACGAAACAGTAAAACAGGTTGGCGGGAGTAGCAGCAGTTTGCAGCCCCAACAGAAGGTGGCCCAGTAATTCCATGGTTATCTGTCCCGTTTGCCGTTATTTTCCTTCAACCGCCGAACCACGGACCGATGATCGGCAGTGGGATGCCCAAGCCTTTGATAAACACCAGAACGCAAAAGATTGTAAGGCCCGCCGCCATTATCAACGTCGGACGCCAACGAAATCGTGAGCTCGCCAAAGCGCTGATAATGACGAGCAACGGTAAAGCAACCGCCAATCCCGCGCCGCGCACGACAATGCCGAACATAAGCACCGATACGCTGACCAGCGCGAGTCCTTTGAACGCAAACGTTCCGATCGGGGCTCCATGTGCGATGAACGACCGGATCACCGAAATGGCGCCAATGACCACGAGCAGGCCGCCCAGAATGGAAGGAAAGTAGGCGGGCCCCATCTTGCCTCCCGTACCCATGCTATAATCACGGGCGATAAGGATCGCGCTGACACCAAAGAAGAGATAGATCAGGCCGGTCCAGAAGTCCTTAGTACTGCGAATCATGGCCGCTGCCCGCACTGCGTCATAAAGTAGTTAGCCTCGAAACTGCTTAACACGCCTTGTACAACAAGCCGTTGGTAAAAAAAACCAAAAAAAGGCCGGGACAATGCCCGGCCCTTTCCTGGTGCAACTCTGAGAATGCCACGCGCCACGCTTAGTCGGCATAAACTCCAGCCTTCTTGATGATCGGCCCCCACCTGTCGATTTCAGCCTTGAGATGTGCGCGCAGCGCCGCAGGCGTCGCCCGATTTTCAGCGACCGGTTCGGTGCCCAACTCGGCGAATCGCTGCTTTACGTTCTCGTCCTTTAGCGCCATCTGTAGCGCACTCGTCAGTTTGTCGATCACTGGCTTCGGCGTGCCCTTCGGCGCATAGAGACCATGCCAGATCGAAACCTCAAAGCCCGGCAACCCAGCCTCGTCCATGGTCGGCACGTTGGGCAAAGAAGCCACACGTTTCTTAGTCGTCACCCCGTAGACCTTGATTTTTCCCGCTTTGATTTGGCTGGTTGTGTTGGTCGTCTGGTCGCACATGAAGTCCACTTGGCCGCCGAGAAGATCGTTCATGGCCGGTGCCGTACCACTATAAGGAACGGTGGTCACGTCTGTCTGAATCGCGCTCATGAAGAGCATGCCGCACAGATGCGAGGCGGCGCCGAGGCCGGCATTTGCGTAATTGACCTTGTCCTTGTTGGCTTTCACGTAAGCAATCAGTTCCTTGAGATCCTTGGCCGGAAAGTCCTTCTTGGCTACGAGGGCCATCGGCACTTCGTTGATCAGGCCAATAGGCTCGAAGTCGGTTATTGGGTTATAGGGCAGCTTTCGATAGAGAGCCGGGGCAGTAGCCATACCGATATGATGTATAAGAATCGTGTAGCCATCAGGCGCCGCCTTTGCGACTCGGTTAGCGGCAATTGTCCCGCCGGCACCTCCCACGTTTTCTACAATGACCTGTTGCTTTAAGGCTTTGGTCATTGGCACCGCGATCAATCTTGCGACGGTATCGGTGGGGCCTCCGGCCGCAAACGGCACGACCATAGTAATGACTTTAGTCGGATAGTCCTGGGCGCCGGTCTGCGAGACGCCTAACAACACCAGACAAGCAATAAGACCTACCAGCTTTGTCATATCGGGCCTCCTTGAATGGTATACTTTGAGTGAAACATATGAGTCCGGAAGGTCAAGCTGGTAACGCTAACGACCTCCGGATGCAGCAAGTCCAACGCCATTGGGCAAGCGGTAAAGTCCCCCAAATTATTGGTTTTTCAGCAGACCCTCACAACGGGAAAAACACCCACCAAAAAAACCATTGACGACCGTCCCGACTATTGACTATGGTGCCGCCTCTGAGAGGACATCTCTTGGGGCAACGTCCAGCCACAAAGAACGGAGGCTTTATGGCCGAAGAACTCAAAAAACTACTTGGAGAATATGAGGGAGGACGAGTTTCGCGCCGGGAATTCATGCGCCAAGCCGTCATCATGATCGGAAGCCTGGCCGCTGCCAACAGTTTGATTGGCGGTTTGTTAGCGCCTCACTCCTACGCGGCCCAAGTCGCAGCCAATGATCCGGATGTTCTCACTCACAACGTCAATTACGAGGGGAAAGCCGGGCCGGTGGCTGGTTATCTGGCTCGGCCGATGAAAGCAGGACAATATCCCGGCCTAATCGTGATCCATCAGAACCGCGGGCTGGACGATAACATCCGCGATGTCGCGCGACGTTTCGCTAAAGAGGGATACGTCGCTCTCGCCCCGGATTTCCTTTCCCGCCAAGGCGGAACGATGAAGGTAAACCCCAAAGGCGAAGGCTTGTCCAACATCCGCGAGCTTGCCCCGCGGCAAGCCGTCGCGGAGGACGCAGAGGCAGGGATCCGATACTTGCGGGTTCTCCCCGATGTCCGCCGCGACCGAATGGGCGTCGTAGGATTTTGCTGGGGTGGGGGGATGGCATTCGTCACGGCAACACAGGCACGCGGCCTCAGGGCCACAGTTGTCTACTACGGCGCGAGTCCAAACCCCTTGGACCTCGTGAAGGACATTCAAGGGCCGGTTATGGCCCACTACGGTGAAAAAGACCCGGGTATCAACAAAGGCATTCCGGATACCGAAGCCGCCATGAAGAAATACAACAAAGTTTATGATTACAAGATCTATCCAGGAGCACAACACGCTTTTAACGACGACACCAACCCTGAGCGCTATGATGCCAAGGCGGCGAAGGAAGCGTGGGAAAGGACGATGGACTTCTTCAAGAAAAATCTAAAGACCTAATAATTAGTATATCTTCATTTTCCGTGGGTGACCGGCATCTGCTGAAAGCGGGCCGGGTCCCACGCCCCTTCGTCTCCCACAAAGCATTCCCCTCGTAATTTCCCGCCGGCAACGATAAGGTAGGCGGTATGAAAAACCTGTTCTTAAAGCTTGCTCTAATTGATCTTAAGCGAGCTAGAAAACGTAGAGTTCATTGACCGCGAGCGATGAAACGGGGAAATTATGATGCGGTGGATCTCGACTCTGATCGTCGCGCTCAGCGTCTCTGCTTCAATGACTTCAGCGCGGGCTGAAGGCCAAGAGCTAAAGAAAGTTCGGATCGGCTATCCCGCTTTCAGCCTTACGTTTCTTACCTTCTTTGTTGCCAAGGACGCGGGGATCTTCAAGAAAAATGGTTTCGACGTCGATCTCGTGCAACTGGCCGGCGCAGTCCAAACCTCCGCCCTAGTCGCTGGCGAGATCGATTATTTGACTGGCATCACAGGGCCGCTGGTCGCCGCCGCGCGCGGCTTGCCGTTCAAAGGGATCATGATCACCCATGATCGGCCGCTTTTCTGGGTGATTGCCAATCCGGAAATTCGCCGCGTAGAAGACCTCATCGGAAAGACGGTGGCAGTGGACCGCCTGGCAACCCTCCAAGATATTGTCGCCAGAGACCTGATCAAACGAAAAGGGATGAACCCCGAAAAGGTCACGTTCATCCAAACCGGCTCGGTCTCCAACAGCGTCCAGGCGCTCAGCCAAGGATCCGTCGCCGCCGCTCTCCTCTCGCTACCTCACAATGTGATCATGACGCAGAAGGGCTACCGTGACCTCGCGTCGGCAACAGAATTCAACATGCGCGCCGCCTCCGGCGGAATCGCAACGCGGGAAGTGAAACTCAAACAAGAGCCGGCCCAGGTCAAGGCCATACTCCGAGCGACATTCGAAACGATGGATTTCAATCGAAGAGAAAAGTCTTGGATGATCAGTTACATCCAGAATAAGTGGAAATTGACTCCCTCCGTCGCCGAGGAAGCCTACCGCTATTGGTTGCAGGGTCTGACAAACAACGGAAAAATTCCCCTGAAAGATTTGCAGGAGACGTACGATCAAGCCTACGCATCTCAGCTAATTCCGACGCCGGTCACCGTTAAAAACGTAATGGATTACACCCTGCTCGACGAAGTGTTAAAAGAAAAAAGGTAGAACTGAGTCAGGAAAAGGGGGGCGCGATGGCAACTCAAGCTTTTGTCGATTCTGTAATCAAAGAGATTATCCAACCCGGCGTCGACCGGCTCATGGAGAGCCGTTACTTCACGGAGCTGCGGCAAGGAAATCTATCCAAGCGCCGGTTGCAGGGCTGGGCGATTCAGCACTACATTCACAACGTAGCGCTCCTTAAGGGTTTCGCTCTCTGCATGGTCAAGAACGGCCACGAGCCCGACCTCTTCAATTATTTTCTCTATCAGTTGAATGAGGAGCAGTACCATCCGGACCTCGCCAAGAAGTTTGGCCTGGCGATTGGGTTAACTGAGGAGGAATTCCAGAAAGCGGTTCCGGTCTTTGAATGCCTCGCGCACACCAGTAAGACCATTCATGGCATGTTGTTGGGCTCCGCGTCGGAAAATCGCGCTTCGGCATTGGTGAATGAAACCATGGTTTGCCGCTATTCCGAAGAATTCAACAACTCCTTGCGCCAGCACTATGGCCTTGACAACAAAGCGCTGCAGTTCTTCACCGTGCACAGCGTCGCGGACCAAGAGCATACGAAGATGGCTGCCGACGTTATTATGCGTCACGCCCAAACGGACCACCAACTGGAGCTGGTGCGGGATAGCGCTCGTCACATGGTGCGCTTCAAGATCGCCAAGTTCGACGGTATTTACGACGCCTATGCGTAGCCGCGCGGAATTCCGGCTATTGGGCCTGCAGTCTTCAGTCTGGCATTAATCCAGCGGCAGATGACAATGGCAATGGAAGGGCTTTCGACGATCCGAGTTTCTTCCCCCTCGAGAGACTGTGTCGCAATTGGTGGAATGTTCAAAGTAAACCTGTTCAGAGCATCGCCGAGAGGACGATAGGGCTCGGAGTGATTGTCTAATAGCTCAGTGTTGACCCAGTTTCCCCTCCAGCGGGTGCATAGGCGTACTCGCCGCGAATCTTACGCCAGCACCGGCACTCGAAGAGCCGTAAGCTTCTCGATCAGGCTGGATACCCCCACAATGGTAATCACCCGCGCCAGATTAAAACAGGTGGCCAGCAAAGACGTTTCCGCGTTGACGCCCACTTTACCCCGCAGCATGAAGGCAGTGGTTTTGAGATTGCTCTTGAGGTGGCCAAACGGTAGCTCCGCCCGTTCTTTTCTTCGGGCATAGATCTCTTTTGACGCCTCATACTGGGCTTCCAGTTTCTCTTTTAACTCTTCCAACACCAACCGCATGATCCTGCGACCTTTCTTAGCCGTGGTACACTGCCCATAGTGAACGCAGCTCTGTCAAAGTCGTGGCTCGCTGATCTCATAGTACTTTTTTCCACGCTGGTT
>Ga0137403_10007459_pt1 | contig 12349 bp, 15 predicted proteins | sample CZOMad2_1_16fung_FD_122057 | JGI IMG/M metagenome (GOLD analysis project Ga0137403, IMG submission 122057) | Vadose zone soil fungal communities from Angelo Coast Range Reserve, California, USA - CZOMad2_1_16fungal (Hybrid Assembly) | ecosystem: Environmental > Terrestrial > Soil > Vadose zone...
CTCCATGCTTCATGCTCGCTGCTCCCCGCTACTTGCCAATGAGTATAAAGATGCCGGCGGCCAACGCTACCAGGTAGAGCAGAAAAACAGCCGGTCCGAAATTTAGACCGAACCCTAACAGACCGTAGATGATCAAGTAAACCGCGAGCAGAAGCATGCCGATGTTTTTGGTGACTTTCATGGGGTTAGTGTTTGGGATTGCTAATTCGCTGACAATCCAAATCGGTTGAAACGGTTAAGGCGTGGGCCCGCCGGAGTCCGAGCCGGACTGGCAGTTAACAGGCTGGCGCCTGGTGCTCCGCAGAACTAGAATGGGCCCAAAGCGCACACCGGAAAACTAGGAGCGCGCTCGGAACAAAGCTATCTAGCGAGCATGCAGGGGCCGGTGCTGTTTAAATGAATCAAGGTGGGCTTGCAGGCGTTTGGAATCGTCAAGCTTCACGCCTTTGATGGCTAGGGCTTTCTCTTCGTAACGAACCGCAGAGTCGAAGTCGCCGACTTCTGCATACGCCGTCGCCAATATATCGATCATGTCCTCGTCCTTCCAGTCAATGAGCTTGCAAGCCGTTGTCGCATCTTTGACGGCTTGCTGTCCATTTCGGTAGGATTGGTCCGGACAGTTTAGTCGCAGCCAGGCGCGGTCGCTGTACGCTCTGGCGAAAGCGTCCCGACGGGGGCGAATATTAATTACATGATCAATTTCCTTCAGGCTCTCGCCGTAGCGGCCGAGGTCATAGTTTGCCTTGGCCCGAAGCAAAGCGGCTTCGGCAAAAGTGGAATCCTTCCGTAATGCCTCGTTGCAGTCCTGGATCGCCTCCTGGAACTTGCCTCGATTCAGAAATACTCTAGCTCGAACGTAGTAGGTAGGGTAAAAAGCAGGATCGCCCTTAAGCACCGTGTCCAGGCTTCTCTGTGCCGCTTCGAGATCGCCTTTCTCAAGCTGGGTTTGTCCAGTGATTGTTAGGTCCATGAGCCACGCGCGCCCATGGCCGTAAACGACGGTGATTGGTTCGCTCGCGCACGCTACCATCGGTGATCCGATTACTAGGAGCAGAGTGACGAATAGTTGTATTCTTTGAAGGATGACGTGCATGTTTGGCTCCCGGTCTTTGTAGATAATTGTTGCGCGAAGGTCAATAGTTCGTGCGAGTCCAACCTAACGCCGACACCAGCTCCACATTGACAATGCGTGGCATGCGGCTACCGCACAATCTCTCGAAGCCTGTTTCCGCGAGACGCGGAAACCAGCACTCCAGACGACTAGGCTACCGAGAGGGAGAACGACGGGAACAGTGATCGGTGAATAGTGATTGGCAAGCGCGGTCGAAATTCGCGCGGAACATCGGACTGACCTCGATTGAACGTTGCCTCTTGAGAGTTGAATGCTAGTTAATTAAACGATTTGAACGCCGGTCACCTCGCACTCGACGCACAGGAACAAAGCTGGCCTTTGGATAAACCGTTTCGCATTTCCCGCGGTACTCGCATGGAAGCTCGTGTCGTCGTCGTGACCGTGACCGACGGACAGCACATAGGACGTGGTGAAGCGGCCCCGATCCGACGTTATAACCAAAGCCCTGCCTCTGTTTTGGCGCAGATCGAATCTATCAAAAGCGTACAACATTTGGATCGGCAGCAGATTCAAAAGCTGTTGCCGGTGGGTGCGGCACGTAATGCGTTGGACTGCGCGTTCTGGGACCTTGAAGCGAAAATTTCGGGCAAACGCGCCTGGGAACTGGCGAACATCCCGCTCGCTCACGAAGTTACAACGTCGTTTACGATTAGTCTGGATACGCCGGCGGCAATGGCGGCGGTGGCGAAAGCTAATGCAACTGCACCCATTCTGAAGCTTAAGCTAGGTGGCGACGACCCGGATCTTGCCAGAGTCGAAGCTGTGCGCGAGGCGGCGCCGGCGGCGCGTCTGCTGATCGACGCTAACGAGTCATGGACCTCCGACCATTACTGCAAGGTCGCACCATCGTTACGCCAATTCGGCGTTGAGTTGATCGAACAACCGTTTCCGGCCGATGCCGATGAAGCCCTCGAAACACTCGATCATCCTATTCCGGTCTGCGCGGATGAAAGTTGCCATACTACGGCCGACCTTCCCCGCCTAAAGAATCGGTACGAAATGGTGAACGTAAAACTGGACAAAACCGGCGGGCTAACGGAAGCGCTGTTCTTACGCGAACGCGCTCGCGAAGCCGGCTTCAAATTATTGATTGGCTGCATGGTCTGCACCTCGTTAGGAATCGCTCCTGCCCGCCTTCTTGCCAGCGCCGCCGATTACGTCGACCTCGATGGCCCATTACTCCTGGCCGGCGACCGTCATCATGCAGTGCCGTATGAAAATGGTAGGATCGGCATTCCTCCGCGGGAATTGTGGGGTTGAGCCTCCGGGTGATCTTGGCAATCAAAGAAACTTAACCAGCGCGTCGGTTGTTTCCTTTGGCCGTTCCTCCAGAATCCAATGGCCGGTGTCCTTCAGCACGACGACTGTGGCATCGGTCGCGACTAGTTTCATTTGCTGGGCAAGTTCGTTTCCTAACGACTTCTCGCCGCCGATCGACAACACCGGCATCGTCAGCTTCGTTTGCGAGAGTTGCGCGAAATCCTTCGCCAGTTCCGGCCAGGACGCAAAATAAGCCCACGCTGCCCGCATCCGCCCTGGCTTCGAATAGGCTTCGGTATAGGCTTTCCGGTCTGCTTCCGGAATCGAGTGCGTTTTATCAGCGGCCAAAACGTTCCAAAAATATTCGAAGTAAATACGTTCGCGCCCTTTCACCAAAGCTTCCGGGTATTCGCCGTTGAAACGAAAATGCCAGACGTTTGGACTGTTGTAGATCGGCTCCCATCCTGGCACGCCGGGAAGAAACGCATCCATCACCGCCAGCTTCTCCGTTTCCGCCGGAAATTTCGCCGCATACGCGTACGCCACCATCAATCCGATATCGTGACCGACGACCCTCGCCTTCTCTACGCCTAACGAACGCACCAGCGCATGAATGCGCTCCGCCGAAGTGATCATGTCGATCTTGTCCTTGGGAATCGAAGAATCGCCGATACCCGGCAGGTCCGGGGCGATGACGGTGAACTTTTCCGCCAACAACGGAATGAGAGGTCGCCACATCCGCGAAGTTTCAGCATAGCCGTGCAACAGAATCACTGCCGGTCCGTGACCAGCCGTCAGATAATGCAGTTGCACACTCTCGGTCTTCACGTCGCGCGAGGCGATCGTTTTGACCGACGAGTCGGCGTTGATCGACACCGACAAAAAAACCAACATGAGGAGAGACAGGATCGAATACATCGCGCGCTTCATAGGTTTGCTCTTTTCTTAATTCTTAAACTTCTCTTGTGTCGATCACAAAGGAACTGATCTTGGCATGCGGTTTCTGCGCGAGAATTCGATCCAGAAATCTATAAATAAGTTATTTCGCGATACCCACGATCTTGTGGAAATGTTTCCTTTGCTCGATCGCATCGAGCATGAACGCCGCCACGGCCTTGCGGGACAGGCTGAAACCCATCCTGGGAGGAGCATCTTCCCGGCTTCGATAGGTCGCGTAGCCTTCCTGAGTGAGACGAGGAGGCCGGGCAATCGTCCAGTCCAGACCGCTGGCTCGCACGATCGCCTCCATCGCGAGTGAATCGCGCATGTGGTTTCCCATGATAAAACTGGCGATGCGATTGAGGATACCCGGGAAATGCGCTGCCGCCGAGAGAACGACGTGCCGTTTTACTCCTGAACGATTCATTGCCCGAGTGGTCGCAAGAGCGCTGTCATGGAGCATTGAACTCGCTTTAAAAACTTCTCGCGGTCCTAGGGTCGAAACCACCGCATCATGATTTTGCATGGCGCGAAAAAGTTCGTTTTCGTCCATGGCATTCCCTTTTAAGACGGTCAGTCGGTCATTCTTCAACCTGATATTTTCAGGTGAACGCACAAACGCAGTTACATGATGATCTCTGGCGAGAGCCTGCTGAACAACCTCCTGGCCGGTCCGCCCAGTGGCTCCGATAACAAACAGCTTCACAGTCAGTTCCTTTCCATTGCAATCATTGCCTTTAATCCAGCGTCTGCCGGTAGCGTTTTATTCCGATGGCCAAAACGATGAGAGCGAAGAGCGCGATCTGCCAAAGCTGAAGTGTGATATCGACGATGCCATTCCCTTTTAAGAGGATGCCCCGGACGATGCGGAGAAAATGGGTGAGAGGAAAAACTTCGCCGACCATTTGAGCCCAGCGCGGCATTCCGCGAAACGGAAACATGAATCCGGACAGTAAAATCGACGGGAGAAAGACAAAAAAAGCCATCTGCACGGCTTGCAATTGGTTCTTCGCGATGGTGGAGAACGTGATTCCCATCGCCAGGTTTGCGACGATGAAAACGAACGCGACCAGCAGCAGAAGAAGAATGCTGCCCTGCATCGGCACATGAAAAAGAAAGTAGGCCGCGATCAGAATGACCGACACCTGGATGTAGCCGACAAAAATGTAGGGAACTATCTTTCCAATGAGCACCTCACTCGGGCGTGTCGGCATGGAGAGAAGATTTTCCATCGTGCCGCGTTCGCGTTCACGAGTGATGGCCAGACCGGTGATCATGACCATTGTCATGGTTAAGATCACCCCCATCAGCCCGGGCACGATATTGTATTGAGTGACGACTTCCGGGTTGTAGAGCGAGTGGACGCGAAGATCGATTGGACCGTTGGTGGCGCTGAGGGATCCCAGCGCTCCCTTCAAATCATTTTGCAAGGCTGTATCAAAGAGCGGCCCTAACGAGCCCAGGGCAATTCCAGTAGCAGCCGGATCGGTCGCGTCGGCTTCGACCAGGAGCGCCGGCCGATCGCCCCGCAGAAGATCGCGGCTGAAGGTCTCCGGAATGTTAATCACAAACTGGACCTGACCGCGCGCGAGCAAGTCGTGTCCTTCGGCTTCAGTTTTCACCTGCCGGACGAAGTCGAAATACGTACTGTTCTTCATCGCGTAGAGCAGGGTTCGTCCTTGCGGGCCCTGGTCGGCCAGAAGCACGGCGGCGGGCAAATGCCGCGGATCGGAATTAATCGCGTAGCCAAACAGGGTTAGCTGAATCAGTGGAATGCCAAGCATCATGGCGAAAGTGAGACGATCTCGCCGCATTTGCGTGAATTCTTTCGCAATGATGCCGCGCAGGCGCTGGAACGAGAATCTGTGAGATTGTTTCATGCTGCGGATTTGTCGTGTTCCATCAAACTGATAAAAGCGTCCTCCAAGCCGGACGGGATTTGCCGCCAATCGTACGGCTCATGACGAAACGGCGCGATGGCACGTTCGAGCGCGGCCGCGTCGGTACTGCTCACGTGCAAAGAATTGCCGAAGGCAACTGCCTGCTGCACTCCAGGAGTCTTACGCAACCGTTCGGCCAATTGCGCGAGATCGCGTCCACGGACCGACCAAGTCGTTAGGCCGACCCGCGAAATCACTTCATCCACGGTTCCGGCGGCGAGCAATCTGCCCTTGGAAATATAAGCCAGCCGCTGGCATCGCTCGGCTTCGTCCATGTAATGGGTGGTGATGAGAAAGGTCAGCGCCTGGGCGGCGAGTTGATGAATCTGCTCCCAAAAATCGCGTCGCGCTTTTGGATCGACACCCGCTGTCGGCTCATCCAGCAACAGCAATTTCGGGCGATGAATGAGACACGCGGCAAGCGCGAGACGCTGTTTCCATCCACCCGAGAGCTCGCCGGCGAGTTGGTCTTTGCGTTCCGCCAGCCCGAGTTGCTCGATGCTTTCACGAACGGTTTGTCGCCGATTCTTCACGTCATACATGCGCGCGACAAAATCGAGATTTTCTTCAATGCTCAAATCTTCCCAAAAACTGAACCGCTGCGTCATGTAACCGACTTCCCGCTTAATTGCCTCGCTTTCACCAATCACGTCATGACCCAAGACGCGACCGCTTCCGTCGTCAGCCCGGAGCAATCCGCAAAGCATGCGCAAAAACGTGGTCTTGCCGCTGCCATTTGGACCAAGGAATCCGTAGATTTCGCCCGCCGCCACCGTTAGATCGACATGATCGACGGCGGTGAGATCGCCGAAGCGCTTTGTCATTCCACGAACATCGATGACTGATTCGCCGTTTTTCACTTGGATTCAAATTCGACATCAACCGGCTGGCCGGGATGCAGATTGGCCGAGACCTCCGGATCGAACACCGATTCGATCATGAAGACGAGTTTCGCGCGGCTTTCCCGGCTGTAGATGACCGGCGGAGTGTATTCCGCGTGCGGCGAGATGTAACTGACCTTGCCGATGAAAGGATCTGGCACGCCATCGACGCTCACTCGCGTCGTATCGCCGTAATGGATCGAACCAACTTGCCTCTCGGGGACGAACGCACGCACTTTGATGTTTTGCGGCGGCAACAGCACGACCACTGGTTTTCCCGCTGCCACCCACTCGCCTTGCCGAAAAAGCGTGTCGTAAACCAAACCGGCCAGTGGCGCCGCCTGTCGTTTCTGATTGAAATTCCACTCTGCTTGAGTAACCCGCTGCCGGTCCTGGTCGCGCGTGGAACGCGCCCGATCGTAATCTTGCGCGGCAGCTGGGCCCATACGGAAAAGTTTTTCCTGCCGGGCAAACTCAGCTTCGGAAAGGACCAACGCCGCCCGTGTCTGGTCGAGCGCCGCTTTCTCCGCTGTTTCATCCAAGGCAAAGAGTGGATCGCCGGCTTTGACCTGATCGCCTCGTCGCGTTTGTAAAGATTCCAACTGGCCGGCCAGCGGCGACGCGACATAAACAAACTCGCCTTCGACATAGCCTTGGAAACGGTCTTGGGGCGCATTGCTGCAACTGCTGACAAAGAAGGAAACTAACAAGAGAAAAGCTGCGCCGGGCAAAATGCGAACGAGACGAGAGGCATTCATAATTTCTGTCCTTTCCGGATAAGCGCCCCTTCGAGAACAATCTTGATGATTCCGGTGAAGCCATCCTTCGGTGTCATCCCAAGCTCCTCCATCTTCGGCGGGTTCATAATTCCCTGAATCATCGTGAGCAGAATCTCGATCATGAGTCTGGCTGGAATATCTTTGCGGACCATTCCTGCACGTTGACCTTCAACGAAAAGTTTTCCGAAGTAGCGCTCGATCAGTTCCGCTCGGCGGCGCTCGACCATCTTGAAGACGTGCGGCGCTTTTTGTCGCATATCGCGAATGAACGGAGGTTTAATCTCGTCCAGCTCGCGCTGCGTGTTGCTAAGTAGTTCGTGCAGTGCCGTCGAGAAATCGTGCGGGTAGGCGTGTGTAACTTCCTTTAACGTTGCTTCCACGCCCGCGAACTTGTCGGCCAACACCGCTTCGAGCAGGGCGATCTTACTCGGAAAATGGGCGTAAAGCGTTTTTTTGCTGATGCCCAACTCATCCGCCAGATCATCCATAGTCACGCTGCGGAAGCCGTGGCTGAAGAAGTGCGCCCGCGCTGCCTCCACGATCAGTTGCCGATTGGCGTCGGCCTTTCGGCGCGGCGCTTTGCCTACGGGCTTCATGTTTTTTTGCTGCGCGTGGCGTAATAGGTGTCGAGTCCTCTGAATGAAAAAAGAACACCGGCCAATCCAAGCAACGCACGAACCCAGTTGATGGCACTCCACTGGGCGGAAGCTGTTCGGATTTGTTCGAGGTGATCCGAAATCGACCAGGTAAAAAGGATAAGATTGCGAGGAACGAAGTAAGCGAGTGTCAGGATGAGTATCGCGGCATAGCACATCAAAGACGCCGCGAGGTAAAAACGCAGGGAGACGAAATCCTTCCAGAACAGGATTAACGTCAGGACAATCAAAATTAGATTAACTGGACCGGCGACCTCGTAAAAACGCCTTGGGTCAACATGCTGAAAGTAATCTCTCGCCGTTTGGATTGAGGCCGGAATGTCAGAACCCCAACTTTTTGCATCAACGACTGAGTTATAGATGCTGACCATGGTCAGCCCCGATGCGCAGATGATGGAGAGAAAAAGTATTAATTTTTTCATGAGCGTCGGTCTTCGGCAAAATGATCGTGTGACAGTTGGATAAGCTCCATTGCCGGCGCCAAATCCTTTTCATCGCGCGCCATAAAGGTGACATAACCTTGTTCAGGCGCCCAACGATGCGGACGCGCTTTGCCTTCGGCCAGAATTCGCTCCTGATCGGCTTTGGCTAATCGAATGTCGCAATGGCCATGACCGTGGATGTGCATGAACATCTTTCCTTGAACAAAAAAGGCATCTTCGTGGATTCCCGCATTCGGACGCTCTGTCACACTCGATAGGCCGAGGATTCTTTGCCGTAATTCCCGATGAAGTTCTTCACGTGATTTCATGCTGCTTTCCCTTTTTTGCTAATGTCACAGAGCATATCCGAGTGGATGTTCAGACCGATGTTGGTCATGTTGTAAAGATGCTCGCTCGCAACTAACCAGACGATCTCGCAGATCTCCCGCTCGGAATAATGGCGGGCCCCGCGCGCAAAAGTGTCCGGGTTAACTTTTTTGTCCTTCGTCAGCTCCGTTACGTAGTCCAGCGCGGCGCGTTCTGCTTCAGTGAAAAGAGAGCTGGTACGATATTCATCGAGCGCATCAAACTTGGCCTCGTTGATCGACGCTTTGATCACGACGGCTCGGCCGATATCCATACAGAAAGAACAAACGTTGATCCGCGCCACTCGCTCGCGAATAAGCAACGCCATCGCTGGCGACAGCGTCAGCTTTTTATCGAGCCTACCAATTTTGGCGTAAAAGAGGCCAAAAGGGGATGGCAATCGCGCACTGTGTACTTTCAGCGGCGTCAATACCTTGCCGAATTGCCGGCGGGTGAAGAAATAGGCCAGCTTCAACATCAGGCCCTGGGGTTTTTCGATGGGAGAAAGGAATGGAGTGTTCATAGCTTAATCCTGTGGAAACTAATCTAGTATATTTAGTTTCCTGAGCAAGGCAAATTTTCAAACCAAATCGCACGCCCAAAGAGAAACCAATTGCGGGAGCTTGCATCACGCTCGCGAAGCAAAAATTGTAGGGCGGCCATCTTCGCCGCCAATAAAAACAAACGGCGGCGAAGATGGCCGCCCTACAATTTCCCTCAAGCAGCGGTTACGGACGTGTCGCCGAACCGATTTTCAGGCGACGACTCGCAGGCGATGTTCCTCGGAGTCCTGCAGACGCTTCGAAAGAAATAATTGTTCTGAGGTCAGTTCGGTGAGCTCAAGGGCTTTGCGAAAATTGTCGATCGCGGCCTGAAAGTTGTTCAGCTGTTTCTCGAATTCGCCCAGTACTGCATAGAGCAGGTAATACGAATTTAGCTGGCTCCCGTTTTCAATCGTCTCGACCGCTTCGATGCCGGCTTGCGGCCCGTGGACGTTCGCGACGGCGACCGCGCGATTTAGCGCGATGACGGGCGAATCATCCAGCTCCAGCAATCGGTCGTACAATGAAAGAATCTGCGGCCAATCGGTTGATTCATAATCGATGGCTGCGCAGTGGCAGGCCGCGATCCCGGCCTGAATATGATACGCACTCAATTCGTCTCCAGCGGCGGACATGCTTAGATGGTGCATGCCGCGGGCGATCAACGCTTGATTCCAAGTCGAACGATCCTGCTCCTTAAGGCGAAGTATGTTTCCCTCGGCATCTGTTCGCGCAGGCAAGCGCGCGGCGTTGAGCAACATCAACGCGACCAGGGCGTGAGTGCGAGGTTGATTTCCGGCAGGATGTTCCGCCAGCAAAGACCCCAAACGAATCGCTTCCTGGCAAAGTTCTTCTCTGATCAAATGATCACCGCTGGACGCCTTGTAGCCTTCGTTGAAAAGAAGGTAGAGCGTTTGCAGGACAGCATCCAGACGCCGCGACAATTCTTCGCCAGCGGGTATCTCAAATGGGATGTGCTCGTCGCGGATCTTTTGTTTGGCCCGCGTCAATCGCTTGACGATAGCTGCTTCGGTCGTTAGAAATGCTTTCGCGATTTCGCCAGGGCTGAATGCGCAAAGGATCTTGAGAGCGAGCGCAGTTTGGTCCTCCGGCGCCAGTGCCGGATGGCAGCATGCAAACATTAATCGCAATCGGCCGTCCCTGATTTCGCTTTCAAACATCGGCGATTTGCCGGCCGCGGAATCGGACGGCCATTGCTCCATGAACGCGATGATCTGCGGTTCCTTGTCGTGAAACAGGTTTTCCCGCCGGATTAGATCGAGGGCGAGGTTCTTCGCTGTTTGGGTGAGCCACGCCGCCGGATTCTTTGGGATTCCCGCATAGGGCCATGTTCGCAAAGCTCGGACGAGGGATTCCTGGACGACGTCTTCGGCCAACTGCAATCGATTGATCCCAAAGATTCCGGTTAGAAGCGAGATCAACTTTCCCGCTTCGTGACGAAAGAGATGGTCCGCCAGCCGCGAAATCTCACCGGTGGATGCTCCCGCTTCTCCATCACTTGAGGTTGTGACAGCTCGATTCTGATCTGCGAGTTCGCTCATACGTTTTGACCTGGAGAACCAGGCTTGCCGATGTAACGTTTTAACGGATCACGTTTCCTATTTTCCGTCGTACGCCTTCTTCAGCGTGGGGATGTCGATCTTGTCCATCTGCAGCATCGCGTGCATAACGCGTTTCGCTTTCGCGGTGTCCTTGTCTGCCAGCATTTCGATTAAGACGACGGGAACGACCTGCCACGACAAACCGAATTTATCCCTAAGCCAGCCGCATCGGCTTTCTTCTCCGCCGGCGGAGAGTTTCGACCAAAAATAATCGACCTCCTCCTGCGTGTCGCAGTTCACCACGAACGAGACAGCTTCCGTGAATTTGAACATCGGACCGCCGTTGAGCCCCACGAATTCCTGTCCCTCGAGCTCGAATTCAACAGTCATGACCGATCCCGCCGGCCGGCCGGTTGGCCCTGCTGCTTCCTCGTCATACCGAGTGGTCTTTCCAACCTTCGAGTTCTTGAAAATAGAGGCGTAAAACTTTGCCGCCTCTTCCGCTTTGTCATCGAACCACAAGAATGGCGTTATCTTTTGCGTTATTTTAGTTGTCATATTCTGATTCCTTGATCGTTATTCTCATTCAGTGCAGCATAGCTTCTCCAGGCGCTGCCTCTTCCTCTCCCTTGGGGAGAGGATTAAGATGAGGGCCAGTTTGTATCAAGCCGTGGCGTCGGCCAGTTGTCCGGTGGAATATTCCTCCGCACGTTGCTTGACCGAGCAGATATCGGCGATAGGCCGGACTTCGACGACAGCGCCATATTCAAGACCGGGACATTGTTTGGCGATTTCGATCGCCTCGTTCTCATCCGCGACTTGAAGATAGAAGTAACCGCCGATTGCTTCTTTCGATTCCGCGAAAGGACCGTCGGCAATAGTGCGCCCCTGTTTGCCCGAAACGATTTTACCTTCTTCTTCCAAAGGGTGGCCGCCGAGGCACTTTCCCTCTTCCTTCAGTCGTTCGAACCAGGCCATCCAGTCCGACACCACTTTTTGAAGTTGTGCCGGCGAGAGCCCTCTGTCCCAGACATTGCCGCGGAAAAGGAGGAGGTAATCGGATTTCGTTGTCGATGTGGTACTCATAATGATTGTTTCCTTTTAACGTTTTAACGCTTCAACGATTTAATCGTTTCTACAAGTGAGTAAGCTATTTCGCGCTCTCGTTAACTTCCCAGAGCGCAAAGGTGTTGTTCTCAGTGTCGTTGCAAATGATGAAATAACCCATCTGCGGCACGGCGGTTTTCGGCATGCAAATTCTACCGCCAAGTTTTTCGACCTTGGCCGCCGCCTCGTCTACCGAGGGCACGCCCACGTAGTTCGTGACGCCATGCTCTGAACCCTGCCGCTCCATCATTCCGCCATCGGGCGTGGCATCGGCACCGCCGGTATCGATGTGCCAGTAGGGCTTTGGCCCCGGGAACCTCTCGATTTTCCAGCCGAATAATTTGCCATAGAAGGTCCTTGCTCGCTCGACGTTGTCCGCTGGGATTTCGAACCAGACGATGCTCGCGGGTGCCCCGTTGTTCTTTTGAGTTTTAGGTTTGGTCTTTGTTTGTGTGCTCATAATTTGTTTTGGCTTGTTTCTTTCAATAACGCGACGAACGACCCCGCCGACTTAGGACAACTTTTGTCGCACTTTTTTGGGCTGCGGTGGCAATGGCAGGCTCACGATTTCCTTTCCCTGTTTGGGTAACGTTGCGTGCTGTAGGTGAGGCTGACCTTGCCTGATTTCAGCGGCTTCGTGCGCACGAATTTCAACGATTTTCTCTCGTTCACGTCTTTGAACAGGGCCTTGCCTCCGCCCAAGATTACGGGATTCACCATTAGCTTTACCTCATCGATCAAGCCTGCGTTCATCAAACTCGAA
>Ga0137403_10007460_pt1 | contig 12348 bp, 10 predicted proteins | sample CZOMad2_1_16fung_FD_122057 | JGI IMG/M metagenome (GOLD analysis project Ga0137403, IMG submission 122057) | Vadose zone soil fungal communities from Angelo Coast Range Reserve, California, USA - CZOMad2_1_16fungal (Hybrid Assembly) | ecosystem: Environmental > Terrestrial > Soil > Vadose zone...
GGCCGCAGCTCGTTCGTGCGCACGCGGGAGACAACCTCGGGTCTGTCGAGGTAAGGCGGGAACGTGATCGGCCCGAGCCCCACCGCCAGCTCTCTTCGTGGCTCGCGGCCGTCCCGCTCGACGTGCGCGATCGGTGTCAGGACGAAGTGCCGGGAGCGGTCCGGGCCCGGACGGAAGAGCGCACAAGCCGAGCACAGCACGACGAGGATGCACGGAATCGGGCGGAGGTATCGCGTCACCGTGACCCTCCCCGTCCGGTGAGGATGATACTCGGCGGCAGAACGGGCTTCGCCGGACTGCCCGGGATCACCTCGAGGCCGACGCAGAGGACGCCCGTGATGAGGCTCTGCAGCTCCGGCTGAGCCCGGAGACCCTGCGCGATCAGATCGCTCGCCATCGCCTGATCGCTGGCGACGGCCCTGCTCTCGCCCCAGCTCCCTCATTCGGTCCTCGTCGATCTCCACCAGGACGGGAATGCGCTGGTCGTCCGCCGGCTGCGGCGGGAGCTTCAGACGAACTCAGTCACCGTCCCGATCGGCACGCCGCGGAACTTGACGGGTGCACCCTTGTCGAGGCCGTTGACGAGCCGTCGAAGTACACGACGAATCGCTGCGTATGCCGGAAGAACTTGCCCGAGCCGATCGTGGCGATCACCGTCACCGCGAGGGCGAGGCCTCCCAGCACGAACGATCCGACCAGCAAGGGATTGGCCCGCTTACCCATCGGCGCGGCCTCCCGGGTCGCCTTCCGCACCGCGAGTGAGAAAACGCCTCACTCTCGCATCCGTCGAGTGCGCCAGCAGGTCCTTGGGTGATCCGCCGGCGATGGCCATGCGGGTCTCGGCGTCGAGGAAGACACTGTCGTCCCCGATCGTGAAGATGCTCGCGAGCTCGTGCGTCACCACGACGATGGTCGCGCCCAGGCTGTCGCGGAGCTGGAGGATCAGGTCGTCGAGCAGGCGCGAGCTCACCGGGTCGAGGCCGGCCGACGGCTCGTCCAGCAGCAGCGCTTCGGGATCGAGCGCGATGGCGCGGGCCAACCCTGCTCGCTTCTGCATGCCACCGCTGATCTCCGCCGGGTAGTAGTCCTCGAATCCTTCGAGGCCGACCAGTGCCAGCTTGAGGGAGGCGACGTCCCTGATCTCGTCCCGGGTGAGATCGGTGTACTCCTCGAGCGGAAATCCGACGTTCTCCGCGAGCGTCATCGAGCTCCACAGGGCTCCGCTCTGATAGAGCACGCCCACGCGCCGCAGGATCGCTTCCCGTTCGCCTGCCGCCGCCCTCGTGAAGTTGACGTCGCCATAGAAGACATCGCCCTTCGCGGGTTCCCCGAGCCCGATCAGATGACGCAGGACCGTGCTCTTGCCGCAGCCACTCCCACCCATGACGATGAAGACCTGGCCCCGCTTGACGCTGAAATCGAGGTCCCTGAGGACGACGCGATCGCCGTAGGCGAGGGTGAGCTCGTGGACGGCGATGTGGGGTTGCGGGTCGGCCATGGATCAGATCCCGACGATGTTGAAGAGCACCGCGAAGAGGCCGTCCGCGCCGATGATCAGCACGATCCCCGTCACGACCGCCGAGGTGGCTGCATCGCCGACGGACGCCGAGCTTTTTCCACATTGAATTCCCCGGAGACAGCCTGCGATCGCAATCAGCGCGCCGAAAACGACGCTCTTCGCGATGCCGGTCGCAAAGCTGGTGAGGGTGATCGCGGCGACCGTCTCGCGAACGTACTGGACGACCGTGAGATCGAGCATGGCGACGCCGACGCCGGCCCCCCCAAAGATACCGAGGACGTCGGCATAGACGCAGAGAACCGGCATCATGAGACAGAGCGCGACGATCCGCGGCAGGACGAGGAACTCGACGGACGGGATGCCGAGCGTCGTGAGCGCATCGATCTCCTGTGTCACCTTCATGCTGCCGAGCTGTGCGGCAAACCCCGATCCCGTGCGGCCCGCCATGATGATGCCGGTCATGATGCATCCCATCTCCCGGACCACTGCGATCGCGACGAGATCGGCGACGTAGATCTGCGCCCCGAAGCGCGTGAGCTGCACCGCCCCGACGAAGGCGAGTATCATCCCGACCAGGATGCTGATGAGCGTCACGATCGGCAGCGCCTGCACGCCGCACTCCTGCACGACGACGGCCAGGTCGCCGATCCGAAAGCGCGCCGAGCGCCGCATGAGCCGCCACGTCGCCGAGGCGACCTCTCCGACGAACGCGACGGCGCTCACGCTGCCCGCGCCGAGATCGAGCGCCGTGGTCCCGAGGCGCGCGATCCACGGCGTGTGCACGGAAGTCCGTCGCACGCCCGGCTTTTCCGGCACCGCCTCTGCGAGCGCGAGGAGTCGCTGAACCCCGACGGGGAGAGCGTCGCGGCGCATCGCGACCTGGTGGCTGGCGCAGAGCGCGTCGAGGTGTCGGAGGAACGTGACCAGGGCGCTGTCCCAGGCGCCGAGGTCACGGACATCGAAGACGAGTGAGCGCGGTCTTCTGGTCGCGATCTCGCGTGCGATGGGTCCAGCGGACGGAAAGCCGCTCCTGAGCGTCCACGCGCCCGAGAGTGTGATCGACAGCGCCCCGTCAGCCGCGATGCGGCCTACCGCGAGATTCGGCTCCTGGGTCAACATCCATCGGATGCGCCCGCGGCTCGGGTCCGTCCAATAGCCGCACGCGATCCGTCGAGACGGCACCCGTATGAACGGCGGCGACGCACCAGGCAGTGCTGCCGGCTCTCAATCGAAATGGCCGACGGTATTGGACGGGAGCGTAGGGCGACGCTACTCGAGTGAAAACCATTCGAACGAGGGCGGGTGCTCTTGCTCGCATACTGCGAGGAGGGAAGCGAATGCATCGTATAGTGGTCGCGTTGGTCACCGCCGCAACGCTCTGTGTGTCCGGAGTCGTCGCCACAGCGGAGGCGAAGGAGAAGCCCGCAGCGACGCTCAGGCTGAGTGGAGACTCGGTCGCGGCTGGTGTCGGCTTCAGCTGGGGCGAAGGCACGCTGGTCTACAAGGGCAAGGAGTACCCCGTCTCGGTCGAGGGGCTTAGCGTGGGCTCCGTCGGGATCACGAGCGCCACGGCTTCCGGCAAGGTCTACCAGCTGAAGGACATCAAGGACTTCGACGGCAACTACACGGCGTTCAGCGCGGGGGCGACGGCAGCCGGGGGCGGTAGCGTAACGACGATGAGGAACCAGAACGGGGTCAGGGTCGAGCTCGTCTCGACCACCCAGGGCGCGAAGCTCACGCTCGGACCGAGCGGTGTCCGCATGAAGATCAAGGAGAAGAAGTGAACCTCTCTCATCTGAGGGAGGGGACGTGATGGCAGAGACCGTGGCCGAAAGACTCGTGCAGACCCTGATCGACGCCGGTATCCGACGCGTCTACGGCATCGTCGGCGACAGCTTGAACCCCGTGACCGACGCCATCCGGCGGAGCGGGACCGTCGACTGGATCCACGTGCGCCACGAGGAAGCGGCGGCGTTCGCGGCTGCCGCCGACGCGGAGCTCACGGGCCAGCTCGCGGTCTGCGCCGGGAGCTGCGGCCCCGGGAATCTCCATCTGATCAACGGGCTCTTCGACGCGCACCGGAACATGGCTCCGGTGCTCGCCATCGCCGCGCACATCCCGAGCGCGGAGATCGGCACGGGATACTTCCAGGAGACGCATCCCGCTGAGCTCTTTCGCGAATGCAGCCACTACTGCGAGCTGGTCTCGCACCCGCGGCAGTTCCCGCGCGTGCTGCAGACCGCCATGCAGCACGCCGTCAGCCGGCGCGGGGTCGCCGTGATCGTCCTCCCCGGCGACGTCGCGGCGATGGAACTCCCCTCGGGAGCCGTCGGCCAGGGCCCGTTCGTCGCCGTCCCCGTCGTCCGGCCTGCCAATGACGACCTCGCCCGGCTGGCGAACCTCCTGAACGCGGCGCGGACCGTGACGCTCTTCTGCGGCACTGGCTGCGCTCGTGCGCACCATGAGGTGCTGGCGCTCGCGGAGAAGCTGAAGGCGCCCGTCGGCTACTCGTTCCGCGGCAAGCAGTGGATGGAGCACGACAACCCGTATGCCGTCGGCATGACCGGGCTCCTCGGCTGGGGCGCCGCATACGACGCGATGCACGCCTGCGACGTGCTCCTGCTCCTCGGCACGGACTTCCCGTACGACACGTTCATGCCGACGTCGCCGCGCATCGCGCAGGTCGACGTCCGCCCGGAGCGCCTCGGCCGCCGCTCGAGGCTCGACCTCGGACTGTGCGGCGACGTCGGCGACACGATCGCCGCGCTTCTCCCGCTCGTCGAGGGGAAAGGCGACCGCACGTTCCTGGACCGGATGTCCGAGCGGCACGAGCGCGCGCGCCGGAAGCTCCGAGCCTACGTCGAGCACGTCGGCACGCGACGCCCGATCCACCCCGAGTACGTCGCCGCCACGCTGGACGAGCTGGCGAGCCCCGAGGCCGTGTTCACCGTCGACACGGGGATGTGCGCCGTCTGGGGCGCGCGCTACGTGCACGCGGCCAAGGGCCGGCGATTCGTCGGGTCGTTCAACCACGGCTCGATGGCGAACGCGCTCCCGCAGGCGATCGGCGCCCAGGTCGCGTACCCGGGTCGCCAGGTGATCTCGCTCTCGGGGGACGGCGGGCTCGCCATGCTGATGGGCGAGCTCCTCACCCTCGGCCAGCACGAGCTGCCGGTCAAGATCGTTCTCTTCAACAACCACACGCTCGGCATGGTCCAGCTCGAGATGGAGGTCGCGGGACTCCCGCACCACGGCTGCGAGCTCAAGAACCCGAACTTCGCCGCCCTGGCGCAAGCGGTGGGCCTCGAGGGCGTGCGCGTCGAGGACCCCGCGCAGGTCCGTCCGGCGCTGGAACGAATGCTCGGGTGCAAGGGCCCGGCACTGCTCGACGTGGTCACCGATCCGAACGTGCTCGCGATGCCGCCGAAAGCGACGATCGCGCAGGCCAAGGGGTTCGCGCTCGCGATGACGAAGATGGCCTTCGCGGATGAGCTCGACGACGTGACCGACACCGTGATGTCGAACTGGCGGATGTTCCCATGAAGGCCACGGGACGCGAACGCTAGCCGACAGGAAGAAGGCCAATGGCGACCCGAACATTCGTTGGCACTGCACCGCGTTCCGCGATGCCCGCGCTGAAGCCGCGGAGCACATGGCCGCGCAATCCGGCCATCGCGCTGTGGGAGACCATGGTCGGCAAGAAGGTGGTCATGGCGGTCACGGGGTTCGTCCTCGTCGGCTTCGTCGTCGGGCACATGCTCGGCAACCTGAAGATCTTCCTCGGGGCCGATGCCATCGACCGGTACGCCGTCTTCCTCCGCACGATGGGGGAGCCGCTGTTCCCCTATAGCGCCCTCCTCTGGGTGGTGCGCATCGTGCTCCTGACCTGCGTCGCCTTGCACGTGACTGCTGCCGTGCAGCTCACCCGGATGAGCTGGGCGGCGCGTCCGGAGCACTACGACGTGAAGCAGTCGATCGCGACCACGTACGCGGCCCGGACGACGCGCTGGAGCGGCGTGATCCTGATCGCGTTCATCGTCTATCACTTGCTGCACCTGACGGCCGGTCGGGTCGGCTTCCGACCCGGCGAATTCCAGCACCTCTCGGTCTACCACAACGTCGTGACCGGCTTCTCCGTCTGGTACGTCGCGCTCTTCTACGTGGTCGCGATGGCCTGTCTCTGCCTCCACCTCGACCACGGCATCTGGAGCATGCTCCAGACGGTCGGCTGGAACGACGCCCGCAGCACGCCGTTCCTCCGCGCCTTGTCGCGGGGAGCCGCGCTCGTCGTCTTCCTGGGGTTCATCTCCGTACCGGTCGCCGTGCTGGCCGGCTGGGTGCGTTGAAAGGAGGGACGCGATGTCTGCTCTTCCCGCCGAGACGCACGCCACGCCGAAACCGGAACCGGTCCTGGACGCGAGGATTCCCGCGGGGCCGATCGAGCAGAAGTGGGACCGGTGCCGCTTCGAGATGAAGCTCGTGAACCCCGCGAACCGGCGGAAGCACACAATCATCATCGTCGGCTCGGGCCTCGCGGGTGCTGCGGCCGCCGCGACGCTCGGCGAGCAGGGCTACCACGTGCGTTGCTTCACGTTTCACGACACTCCGCGCCGCGCCCACTCGATCGCGGCCCAGGGCGGGATCAACGCCGCCAAGAACTACCGCAACGACGGCGACAGCGTTTCCCGCCTCTTCAAGGACACCATCAAGGGCGGGGACTTCCGCGCCCGTGAGGCCAACGCCTACCGCCTGGCGCAGGTGAGCGTCGACATCATCGACCAGTGCGTCGCCCAGGGCGTGCCGTTCGCGCGTGACTACGGCGGGCTCCTCGAGACGCGCTCCTTCGGCGGCGTGCAGGTCGAGCGGACGTTCTACGCCCGCGGCCAGACGGGCCAGCAGCTCCTACTCGGCGCGTACCAGGCGCTGGAGCAGCAGATCGCCGCCGGCACCGTGACGATGCACCCCCGCACCGAGATGCTCGACCTGGTCGTCGTCGACGGCAAGGCGCGCGGGATCGTGACGCGCGACGTGCAGACCGGCGCGATCGAGTCGCACGTCGCCGACGTGGTGGTGCTCGCGACCGGCGGCTACAGCAACGTCTTCTACCTGTCCACCAACGCCAAGGCGTCGAACTGCACCGCCATCTGGCGCGCGCATCGCCGGGGCGCGCTCTTCGGCAACCCGTGCTTCACGCAGATCCATCCGACGTGCATCCCGCAGTCGGGCGAGCACCAGTCGAAGCTGACGCTCATGTCGGAGTCGCTGCGGAACGACGGGCGCGTCTGGGTTCCGAAGAAGAAGGGCGACATGCGCCGGCCGGGCGACATCCCCGAGAGCGAGCGCGACTACTACCTCGAACGGCGCTACCCGAGCTTCGGCAACCTCGTGCCGCGCGACGTCGCCTCACGCGCGGCCAAGGAGGTCTGCGACGAGGGTCGTGGCGTCGGGCCGGGTGGCCACGGCGTCTACCTCGACTTCGCCGACGCGATCGGACGGCTCGGCCTCGACGACGTCCGCGCGAAGTACGGCAACCTCTTCGAGATCTACGAGCGCATCACGGGCGACGACGCGTACAGCGTGCCGATGCGGATCTATCCGGCACCGCACTACACCATGGGGGGCCTCTGGGTCGACTACCATCTGATGTCGACCATTCCGGGGCTGTTCGTCGCCGGCGAGGCCAACTTCTCGGACCAGGGCGCCAACCGCCTGGGCGCCAGCGCCCTCATGCAAGGGCTCTCCGACGGCTACTTCATCCTCCCCGCGACGGTGCCGGACTACGTCGCCACGGCCGCGGTCGACAAGGTCGATGCGTCACACCCGGCGTTCCGGGAGGCCGAGGAAGACGTCCACCGGCGCACGCACGCGCTGCTCAAGGGCGACGGCCGGCGGACGGTCGATTCGTTCCACCGCGATCTCGGCCGGCTCATGTGGGACGAGTGCGGGATGGCCCGGTCGGACGCCGGGCTCCGCCGGGCGCTCGAGAAAATTCCGGAGCTGCGGCAGGAGTTCCACGAGAACGTCCGCGTGCTCGGCACCGGGGAGGAGCTGAACCAGTCGCTCGAGAAGGCCGGTCGCGTCGCCGACTTCCTCGAGCTCGCGGAATTGATGTGCATCGACGCGCTCCACCGGACGGAGTCCTGCGGCGGCCACTTCCGCGTCGAGAGCCAGACGACGGAGGGCGAGGCCCGACGCGACGACGCCAACTTCTGCTACTCGGCGGCGTGGGAGTGGACGGGCTCCGGCCAGCCACCGACGCTCCACAAGGAACCGCTCCAGTTCGAGCACGTTCACCTGACCCAGCGGAGCTACAAATGAAACTCAGCCTGCGAATCTGGCGTCAAAAGGACCGGAACGCGCCGGGACGATTCGTCACCTACCCGGTCGACGGCGTGATGCCCGAGATGTCGTTCCTCGAGATGCTCGACGTCCTCAACGAGGACCTGCAGACGCGCGGCGAGGAGCCGGTCGCGTTCGAGCACGATTGCCGCGAGGGCATCTGCGGCTCGTGCGGCTTCCTCATCGACGGCGTCCCCCACGGCCCGCGCCGACACACCACCGTCTGCCAGCTCCACATGCGCTTCTTCAAGGACGGCGACGCGCTGACGCTCGAGCCGTGGCGGGCACGCGCCTTCCCTCTCGTCAGGGACCTCGTCGTCGATCGCTCGGCGTTCGATCGCATCATCCAGGCCGGCGGCTACATCACCGCGCCGACGGGGAGCGCCCCCGACGCCAACGCCATCCTGGTTCCGAAGGAAGCCGCGGACACCGCGTTCGACGCCGCCGCGTGCATCGGCTGCGGCGCCTGCGTGGCGTCCTGCCCGAACGCCGCCGCGATGCTGTTCACCGCGGCGAAGGTCGCGCACCTGAATTCACTCCCGCAGGGCCAGCCCGAACGCGACGAGCGGACCCTCAACATGGTCGCCGCCATGGGCCGCGAGGTCTTCGGCACCTGCTCCAACCACGGCGAGTGCGAGGCGGTTTGCCCGAAGGGCATCCCGCTCGAGTTCATCGCCGCGCTCAACCGCGACGTGATCCGCGCGGCGTTCCGTCGGCGCCGGGAGCCGTTGCACGTCCTGGGGGCACCGCACCATCCTGCCCACGAGGACGTGCGCGAATCGAATTCCGCTCAGAAGGAGTCTTCGACATGAGAGCTCAGCAACGAGACGCACGGAAGAAATCGACCCCGCCGACTCGAGACGCCCGCGCGGCGGGCACGGAAGTCCTCGACCGGCCGCTCCTGAACAAGGGGACGGCGTTCACCGAGGAGGAGCGGAACGAGCTCGGATTGCACGGGCTTCTCCCGCCGCACGTCGCGACGCTGGACGAGCAGGTGACGCGCGCCTACGAAGCGTACACGCGGAAGACCGACGACCTCGAGCGGCACATCTACTTGCGCGCGCTCCAGGACACGAACGAGGTCCTCTTCTACCGGCTGCTCCTCGACCACATCGAGGAGATGACACCGATGGTCTACACGCCGGTGGTGGCGCTGGCGTGCCAGCAGTTCAGCCACATCTATCGCCGGCCGCGCGGGCTGTTCATCTCGTACCCGCTTGGGGATTCCATCCCGGCGCTTCTCCGGAACCGTCCCAACCCGGAGATCGACGTCATCGTCGTCACGGACGGCGAGCGCATCCTCGGGATCGGCGACCAGGGCGCGGGTGGACTGGGCATCCCGATCGGCAAGCTCTCCCTGTACACGGCGATCGGCGGCATTCGCCCGGAGCGGACGCTGCCGATCGTGTTGGACGTCGGAACCAACAACACCGAACGACTCGAGGACCCCGAGTACCTCGGCTGGCGGCACGAGCGCGTGACGGGTCAGGCGTACTACGATTTCGTCGATCAGTTCGTGCAGGCCGTCAAGCAGGAGCTGCCGAACGTCTGCCTCCAGTGGGAGGACTTCGCCACGCCGCACGCCCGGCCGATCCTGGAGCGCTATCGCGACGAGCTGTTGACCTTCAACGACGACATCCAGAGCACGGCGGCGGTCGCCCTGGGAGCGATCTCGGGGGCGATCGGCGTGACCGGCAAGCGCCTCCGCGACCAGGAGATCGTGTTCCTCGGCGCCGGGTCGGCGGCGATCGGCGTGGCCGACTACCTGCGGGCGGCCATGGTGCAGGACGGGCTCTCGGAGCCGGAGGCGCGCGGCCGGTTCTGGCTGATCGACAAGGACGGCCTTCTGCACTCGGGCCGGACGGATCTCGCGCCCGAGCAGCGCGTCTATGCGCAGCGGCCCGAACGCGTCGCGAGCTGGCCGCGCACCTCTCGCGGCGCGATCGGACTGGCGGACGTGATCGGCCAGATCGAGGCAACGGTCCTGATCGGCCTTTCCACCGTGGGTGGTGCGTTCACCGAGCCGATCGTCCGCGAGATGGCCCGCAAGACGGACCGGCCGGTGATCTTTCCGCTCTCGAACCCCACTGCCAAATCCGAAGCGGCCGCGGAGGATCTGATCCGCTGGACCGACGGCCGGGCGCTCGTCGCCACCGGGTCGCCCTACGCCCCCGTGAAGTACGACGGCCGCTCGATTCCGATCGCCCAGTGCAACAACGTCTTCATCTTCCCGGCGGTCGGACTCGGCGTGGTCGCGTCGGGGGCGCGCCGGGTGACCGACGGAATGATGCTGGCGGCCGGCCGGGTGCTCGGCGACTACTCCCCGGCTCGAAAGGACCCGTCCGGCTCGCTGTTGCCCCGACTGCGCGACGTCCGCGCGGTGGCCCGGGCGATCGCGACCGCGGTCGGTCTCGAGGCGCAGCGCGCCGGAGTCGCGCCGACGACGACTCCCGACCAGCTGCGCGACCGGGTGGCCGCGGCGCAGTGGCTGCCCGAGTACGGTTCCTGAGAGGCCCGGAATGAAGGCGTTCACGAACGTCGGGTTCCGCATCGAGGAAGATGCCCTCGGCGACGTCGAGGTCCCGGCAGATCACCTGTGGGGCGCGCAAACCGAGCGCTCGCGCCGGAATTTCCCGATCGGCGTGGATCGATTCCACTGGGGCCGGCCTGTGATCCGGGCGCTCGGCATCCTCAAGAAGTGCGCGGCGCTCGCGAACGGGGAGCTCGGTCAGCTGCCGCGCGAGAAGGTCGACCTCATCGTCCGCGCCGCGCAGGATGTCATCGACGGGAAGCTCGACGGCGAGTTCCCGCTCGTCGTCTTCCAGACCGGGTCGGGCACGCAGACGAACATGAACGCGAACGAGGTGATCGCGAACCGCGCGATCCAGCTCGCCGGCGGGACGGTGGGGTCGAAGAAGCCGATCCATCCGAACGACGACGTGAACCACAGCCAATCCTCCAACGACACCTTTCCGACCGCCATGCACATCGCCACGGTCGAGCAGCTCGTCGACGTGCTGACGCCCGCGATCCGGACGTTGCGGGACACGCTGGACGCCAAGGCTCGGGCGTTCTCGCCCGTGGTGATGGTCGGCCGGACGCATCTCCAGGACGCGACGCCGCTGACCCTCGGCCAGGTGATCTCCGGCTGGGTGGCGCAGCTCGATCAGGCGCTCGACGGGATCGGCCGCGCCCTGCCCGGCGTGTGCGCGCTCGCGATCGGCGGCACGGCCGTCGGGACCGGCCTGAACGCCCATCCACGCTTCGGCGAGGTGGCGGCGCGGAAGATCGCCGAGGAGACGGGCAAGCCGTTCGTCTCGGCGCCGAACAAGTTCGCCGCCCTCTCGGCGCACGACGCGATGGTGAACGTCAGCGCCGCGCTGCGGACCCTGGCGGGCGCGCTCATGAAGGTCGCGAACGACGTGCGCTGGTACGCCTGCGGGCCACGCGCCGGATTCGCGGAGCTCCGCATCCCGGAGAACGAGCCCGGCTCGTCGATCATGCCGGGCAAGATCAATCCGACGCAGTGCGAGGCGCTGACCATGGTCGCCGTGCAGGTGTTCGGGAACGATCATGCGGTCGCCTTCGCGGGGTCGCAGGGGAACTTCCAGCTGAACGTGTACAAGCCGGTCATCCTGCACAACGTCCTCGCGTCGATTCAATTGCTGGCGGAGGGCGCGCGCTCGTTCAACGACCGCTGCGCCGCCGGCATCGCCCCGAACGAGAAGCGCATCCAAGAGCACCTGGTGAATTCGCTGATGCTGGTCACGGCGCTCAACCCGCACATCGGCTACGAGAAGTCGGCGCAGATCTCCTCAAAGCCTACCGCGACGACCTTACGATGCGCGACGCCGCGCTGCAGCTCGGCTTCATCACGGCGGAAGAGTTCGACGAATGGGTACGGCCAGCGGACGTGACCACCCGCTCGCGATGGCGTCGTCGATTCGAGGATGATGATCAATCACGTCGGCGCGGGCCGGACGGGCTGTTCATTGGCGGATCAGGCTTGTCGCCCGTACACGAACCTGCGAGAGGAACGCCACATGACGGGAATCGCCTACCCTCGACGTTAACGGCTGCCGTGCCGCGGCCGTTTGATTGGATTCGCGTCCTCATGCCCCCGCTGATGGTCGCGGGCTGTGCCCCGTGGGACCGGCCGTTGCCCATCCCGCCGGAAGTCACCCAGGCCGGCGCGGCGGCTCGCGTCGTGGTCCCCCGCGACCTGAACGTCAACCCTGCAGAAAGCGTCGTCAAGCCTGGCACTCCGCGCCAGGAGCCGGCGGAGCCGCCTGCGAGCCACGGTGTCGAACCCGAGCGGACGACCTTCGCGCTGGCAGACGCCATCGCCTTCGCCCTGCGGAACAGCCCCCGGCTGCGGTCGGCCCGTGCCGCAATCGAACGAGCACGTGGCCAGGAGCAAGTGGCCTTCGCCCCCTTCTTGCCGCAAATCGATCTCTTGGGGCAGTACGGCGTCGTCTCCGGCACCCTGA
>Ga0137403_10007461_pt1 | contig 12347 bp, 14 predicted proteins | sample CZOMad2_1_16fung_FD_122057 | JGI IMG/M metagenome (GOLD analysis project Ga0137403, IMG submission 122057) | Vadose zone soil fungal communities from Angelo Coast Range Reserve, California, USA - CZOMad2_1_16fungal (Hybrid Assembly) | ecosystem: Environmental > Terrestrial > Soil > Vadose zone...
GCATGCTCCGGGTCGTCGTTCTCGCTCCGGTTCACCCGCGTACTCACCGGATCTCACGCAGCTCTTTCGGCCAAGAAGAAATGAGCCACCAGCCCAGTTCTGGAATGCGATGAGGCTTAACATGGCTGGTTCCCGGATGCAAAACAGCTCCCGCAATTTCAGATCGAGAGCAGGTTCAATTTCATGACCGACAAGGGTACCATTTGAAAAGGTGTGATTGCCAGTAACGTCGCGGCATGCCTTTCTGGCGTGGGATCCGGTACGCGAAAATACATGGTGGACATGAAATTCGTGCTTCCCTTGATCAGTTCGGTCCGTTGACCCTAATGTGTCACCTATTAACACCCGGAACCCTTGTTCTGAACCCCGCTGTGCACGATACACGACCCAAGGACAACGGCTCGGATACTCTTGGCACTGACTCGGAGGTCACAATTGATCGGAATTACTCCCAGCCTCTCCGGCAAGACGCTGTTCATCTCCGGCGCCAGCCGTGGCATTGGCCTGGCGATCGCTTTGCGCGCCGCTCGTGATGGCGCCAACATTGTCATCGCTGCCAAGACCGTTTCGCCACACCCCAAGCTGCCTGGCACGATCCATACCGCCGCCGCGGAAATCGAAGTGGCAGGCGGGAAAGCACTGCCACTGGCCGTTGACATCCGTTTCGAGGACCAGGTTCATCGCGCGGTAGAACAGGCGGTTGGCCATTTCGGCGGGATCGATATCGTGGTCAACAACGCCAGCGCCATCAGTCTCACCGGTACCTTGAAGACACCGATGAAGCGCTACGATCTGATGATGGGGGTGAACGTGCGCGGATCCTTTTTGTGTTCGCAAGCCTGTTTGCCTTATCTGGAGCAGGCAACGAACCCACACATTCTCATGCTCTCCCCACCCCTCGCCATGCGTGCCAAATGGTTCGCGCCGCACCTAGCCTACACCATGGCAAAGTACGGGATGAGCATGTGCGTGCTGGGCATGGCGGAGGAATTTCGCGAGGCCGGGATCGCCGTGAACGCGCTATGGCCGCGCAGCATTATTGCGACTACGGCTCTTCAGGTTATTCCCGGTGCCGAATCTGAGCGTGGTCGGACGCCTGACATCGTAGCCGACGCGGCATGGCAAATCCTCACTCGCGACAGCCGTACTACCACGGGCAATTTTTTTATTGACGACGAGGTTTTAGCCAGCGCAGGAATCACTGATTTGACTGGATACGCGGTCGCCACCGAGAAGCCGCTTAGGCCGGATCTCTTTGTCGACGAGGCTTGATGAGGGCAGAGAACATTGCCGTCCACGTCAGCAGGCAGCTTGAGGGTAGGGCCTCATCTGGGTCAGGCCTGGAAAGGGAACTAGGCTACTTTCAGTCAGCGCTGTCGCAATTCGCCGGTTTCTTGCTAATTCTGAAGCTGACCTGGCCGAGCTTCTCCAAACAGTTTTGGCAGGATCCGTAGCAATCCGATTCTCGACCGCGTTGAGCAAACAAATATCGACTGGAACGATGATCAGGAAGAAGTCGGTACATCAATTGATCTGGAGAGTCCTGCACGAAAGGCGTCTTGAGCAGCGAGTGAATTCGGCAATTCACATCAACAACTTTCAGAAGGCAGCGTACCGGCACCCAGACTAGGAAGTCTCCTCCGCGGATACTTGATCAAGAAGGATCTAGGCGAGGTTGTGACAGTCGATCGTCGTAGTCATCCTCAGGATCCCGCTGAATGGCGACACTTTGGTTCTATTGAACCCATGATTTCCACCCACGTTCACGTCTTCTCAAGTACTTAGGCGGCCACCTGAAGTCACTTAAGTTGTTTAAAACACCAGCATAACGTAGCTGAAAAGGCTGGGGTCGGCGGTGCAACTCCGTCCCTGGCCACCACATTTCAAAGGTCCAACCCGGAGACATGGGTTACAGAATGTACCGGCTACATAGATAACACTTTTGGGCCGAAGGGATTTTCCAGCGTTTCAAAAAGCAGTTACATGATTTCGTCGAAATTCCCCCACCCAAGGTCCACCCAAGATAATCACTGAATTTGCTCCGTGAGCAGGTGCATCCTGTCTCCGAGCATCGGTTTGAGGAACATGCCTTGGGCGTCTCGCTTCGACTCCATGTCCGACTGTGCATAGAGCTGAAGTGTGGTGGTGACATGTGCCTGGCGCAGGAACTCCTGGACCGCGTCCTCAATGATTCCTGCCTTCACCGCGGCCGGACGAAGATACTTTTGAACGAGGCTAGAAGCTGACAGTGGCTTCCTACCCTTCAGACGGGGGCTGGTGAAGACTAAGTCGCCGTCTCCGGAGTAGGCGGTTTTTTCGCGCCAAGCCAGCAAAAAGCCGGCCAGCACAGGATGCGTGGGAACAGGAGCCTTTGAGGTTTTCGATTTCGGCGCCTTGAACCGTCCTCAGACATACGCTCGTCTGACATGCATGACCAAATCCTCGAAGTTGAGATCCATCCACCTCAGGCCCAGAATCTCTGAAACTCTGAAAGCCGTAGCCGCGTCGTTCAGCACAAGCGTGCGTCTCGGTTCGCCAGTGTTAAGCAGAATTTCGAAGGCTTGCTGCGGAGTCATAGTCAACGCTGTGGCCCCCACTCTAGGTTCCTTGCGACTCAATTCGCTTGAGCAAGTGGATGCCTGGAAACTCTGAAGAAAGTCGTTCTGGCGGCTCAGGAAGCAGCCGGGTTAACGCACTGATTCTCCCCGGTAGGAAGTCAGAATCGGGCCCTTTCGCCTGATATGCTGATAGTGTCATTGTGGCGAATGAGTGCAACATTTCGGCAGGCCGGAAGGTCGTCCGGAACAGCAAATTGGTTGGCTGAACCGATTCGGAGAGGCTAAATGAGCAGTCCTCACAATTCAGCATGGAAAACACGCCTCGTAGAGCGTGAATTCCCGGACCGTTCTTTCGACATCGAGTTTTGGCAGGAGCAGGGAGATGAAGCGATCTTTGCTGCCGCCTGGGAATTGGTGGAGTTAGCTGAGGAAACCAGCCATGGCAGAAAACCTACATTACAGAGAACTGCTACAACTCTTAAACGAATTTCAGGTTGAATATTTGATCGTAGGCGGCTTCGCAGTCATGAAGTATGGCGAGCCACGTTATACCAAGGATCTCGACATATGGGTTCACAATTCGGGGCAGAATTCGGCTCGACTCGTGGAGGCGCTTACAAAGTTTGGCGCTCCCCTCGAGCATGACGGGATTACTGCCCACACGTTCACCGAGGCACAGGTCGTCTATCAGATTGGAATTGCTCCCGTGCGCATTGATATTCTGACCGAAATCACAGGGGTTGAGTTCACCGACGCTTGGACGAAAAGGGTCGGAGGCACTTTCTTCGGGGTTCCGGTCCACTTCATTTCCCTAGACGACCTCCTCGCCAACAAACGGGCTCTGGGTCGCGACAGTGACCTGAAGGACATTAAGCAGAATTCAAAGAGCAGAAACTCTGAAAAGTAGTCGCTGGCTCTTGTCCAACCTTAGTTACGTCTCAACAGCCTTTTCATCCCCTCAACATTGAACACGAGAACCTCGTTCGCCGGGTCGCCGCTCATTGGAACCTGCTCACCCTCTCCCCACCAATTCCGGTCGAAGTCCCAAGATCCGCGCACCCAATCAAAGGAGGTGTTTCTTCAATGAACGCTGCGATTGTCCCAATGCGATGGCCGACTGCATCTGTTGCCCCCTGCTGATCAAACATCGGGACAAAGTCTTTGGATCTCTATGCGGCCGGCGAGCGAGAGGTACAGAGGTCTGTTCTCAAACGAATTCGTTTATGGAACTCGAATAGAAGTAGTTCCACGATAATCTTCGACGCATCATGGTTCTCTCGAAGTGATTTGAGATGGCGACAAACACTACAGAGACAGCTATTCCAATTGCGAGCCGATCAAATAGCAGAGAAATTGTTCTAAAGAGAGCCACGCTACCCGTGATCTTGGTGTTGTTAAACTGATCCGCCCAGGTAGGGAATGCGCCGTATATGAAAACCAGACCAGACAGTAGCAGCGTTAGGGAAGCTAGTCTCTTGATCGACACGACATCGGCGTAGGGCTGGCGGCACGACCACCGCACCGATGCTCGATCCTGTGTTGAACATCCCGAACGCGATCGAACGTTCTGCCGGGGGGAACCACTCAGAAACCGCTTTGGCGGATCCAGGAAATGCTCCGCCTTCACCCAATCCCAGAAAGAACCGAAAAACGCCTAGACTCACGACCGAGGTGGCCAAACCGTGCAGAAAATTTGCCACCGACCACCAGATAATAATGATGGTGTATCCGGTCCGGGTCCCCAGACGATCCACCATTCGTCCGCCGCCAGCGTACATCAGCGAGTAGGCCAGCAAGAATACCGATTGCAGAGCGGAATATTCGCGATCGCTGATCGGGATATCCCTCTGCACCACTCTTACCACCACCGGAAAACTTTGGCGGTCGAGGTAATTGAGTGCCGTGGCGACCGCGAGCATCCCCGCGATCCACCAGCGCAGATTTGGGATGCGCGGCACGTCCGCTACTCTGATCCTGGCGAACCCAGGGAGAACTTCGGCAGCACGAAACTATAAGCCGAGTAGCGCATTTCACTCCACGCTAATTCCGGCAAGGGGGCGCCAGGGTAGAAGGGAGTCCGAACGGGAGTGAACCGGACCCGAACGCGGATGGCGGAACGGCCCCGCGACAATTTCCGGGGAATGAGAAACTCATCGTCACGAAAACGGCGATTGGAAGTCTCAAGCACATGCTCGGTGGCGCCGAGTTCATTCTGGTTAGGCGGGTCGGAGTAAACACAGGTATTCGATCCGGCGGTGTACCAGATCCCCGCCAGCTTCCAGGCGGGCTTCTTCGACTGAGCGTCGGCGACGTACACCTCAGCTCTCTGATTGGGGAAGGAATAGTCCAATTTTCGCCGTAACATTACGCCGAGATTGGCGGGATCGATCTTGAGCGTGAACTCTGAGTCCGTTTTGGTTACGCGGCCCTTGTCCTTGGTTGCTGGATAAATCTCAACGCCGTTGATGGTGTCGGGTCCCCATTCGTAGCGGGATTCGATCTCGTCAGGCTTGGAGGCTTCAGGAGAAGAATAGCGGTGTTCCCTCTCGCTCACGTCGTCGCCCACCGCGAGTTCGTCTGTCTTGACGAGTGAAGGCGACGGCAAACCATACCAGTAGGTGACCGTCTCGTAATGCTGTGTCGATTCGTTCGTGCCCCCATGCTCCAAGCGGATCACGGCGTTTTTTCCGAACGGCATCATGTCTGCGAGCAAGAATCGGTACGCTGATTCGATCTTATCTTCCGCACTCTTGACTTCTTCTTGCGAGCTCGCGCCGACGGGGTGTCCCACGAACGGCAGCGTCATGTTTAACCCGCCCCAATAGTCGCCTCCACCACCCCATTCTTCAGTTCCCGTACCTTGGGCCTGAGGGGTTTGGCTGTCGTCAAAGAAGAACCGAGGGTCACCTTCCAGAGTTTCAAGATCTGCGTCCTGGGAAAAAACAAAAGAGGTACCAACCAATTGACCCGACCAATCGCCGCCGCCCTCGACCTGACGGGTGTCGAGAAGCTGAAGGTCCATACCGATCTCGGGCGAAGCATGATCGCGGTAAGTAGCATGGAAATAGCCGACAGAATTCGGCGGGTCCTTGAAGGCGCCGTAGCGGACCCTCCACTCAATCCCGGGCAGCGTGGTACCTTCAATGCCCCCGATCTCGATGCGGGCGGAGCGGAAGAAAGGCATGGGGAAATAACAACTCAGATAAACCCGGTTTTCGTCATAACGGATTACCATCGGGAAACTCTTAACCAGGTACTGCCGCATGTCTCTGTTGTAAAGGATGCCCGCGCCGTAGAAGAGAGATAGGGGCGCATCCACTGAAGCGTCTTTGCGCCCATCCCAAAAGAATTGCAACCGGGCACGAGAGAAAGCAATGGCCTCGTCCCTGGGCAAGGAAAACTCCAGGGCGCGAATCATTCCCGGCCCACCCGACTTCGACCACACTACAGTGGAACTTGTTCCCGTCAGCGTGAGACGCCCAGAGTCCTGCTGGATGCCCGACTTTCCTGCCATAGGCGCAATGTCGGTCCCGGCTCGTGAAAGCAAGTCGAGCACATCCTGCGGCGTCGTCGTTTTCGCGTTCCACGACCGCAGGGGCTGCGAGAGCTTGGTCCCCTGCACAAATTGGTGAAAGATGTAGTAACCGGTTCCGTAAAAGGTACGCGAGTAGGCCATCCGGAACGATTGCTCAAAACCAATGGGAACCCACGATAAATCCGCGCCCTTGGTCTTCGACCATGTGTAGGCCATCGGTTCCGGGAATGACTGGCGAGGCAAGAACTTGGAATTTTCAACCGGATGAAGCGGGTCCGGGGTACTGCTTTCGGAGACAAGGTAGTCTCGACCGTCGACTTCGTAATGCCATGGACTTCCGTGCCAGTGATTGTAGCGGGCGAAGTAGAGAATCCCGGGGCCTTGCAGATCAAGGGTCACGCTCTTATCAGGCGCGAGCTGATAGAGGAAGTGGGACGCGTCCCCAGCCTCGTTGCCCCCGCGCCGATCATATGTGCTACGCATGTAGGCGCGTACTCCGATGCGTTGGTACGGCCAGCGACTCCACATACGATATGCGTCGAAGCCCACTGGGATGACGGGAGTTTGTGCGTTGGTAAAAAGGCTTGCGAGAAAAACTACACTCAGTATGGCCTTCATGATTACGACTTGTCAGCGGACGGAGTATACGCTGTGGATTTCCGGGCAGTCAAAAATTTAACGAATCGTTTAGGAAACTATATGACCGCAGGACATTACGATGAAACGAGGCTCCGCTCCAATCACGATGCCAGATGAGATGGTCTGGGAATGATGAACCCCCAGCTGCGTGTCGCACATGTGGATCCCGAGTAGGAGCGCAGGGGCCTCCAAACCTTGATTTCCATGCGAGTCGATGGGGCCCTGATCGCCTGCTGCGATAACACCACGGCTACTTACGATTTAGTGTCGCGCCGCAAGACTCCCGCGGTCTTCTCGACCGCGTTCCCCTGGGAGCAAACGCGATTCGCATTTCGACCGACAACTTCAAAGCGGGCTGGGTCAGCACCAAGCATCTGGTTGATCTGGGTCACGAGAGAATCGCCATTGTGGCGGGCCGAATCGAACTCTCACCCCACGCGCATCGCGTCGAAGGTTTCCGCAAGGCAATGCAGGAAGCCGGATTGCCCGTACTGGACGAGTATTTCCGAACCGATATTCGTTATCATCGGAAACCGGCTACCAGATTGGGAAACAACTGCTGGAACTGCCGCAGCGCCCGACCGCGATCTTTTGCACAAACAACAAGACCCTCCTCGGACTGGTGCGCGCCTTAGGAGAATGTAAGGTCAACTGCCCGGGCGAGGTCAGCATTATCGGTTCGACGATTTTGCTTGGACCGAAAATTTTCATCCCAAGTTGACGACGATCGTACAGCCCGCTGAGGAACTCGGCTGGCGCGGGACTGAAATGCTGATCACGCAGATCAAGGCGCACGACGAGAATGAGACTACTGCACCCGTCGCCTCAGAAATGGTGCTTCTTGAAGCCGAACTGCGGATCCGGGAATCGACTGCGCCTCCTCCCGCCCGGGTGCCAGCAGAGCGCAGAGTGCGGAAGCCCCGCAACGACCCCACCCCTCCGGTTGCACCGCTGTCTGACCTGCGGCCCCGGTGACCATGTCGCACGGACAGATGCGTGGAGAGGCACCACAACATCCCCGATCGTTACCTGCCAGCCGCGGAGAAGGCGCAACACGTGGAGGAGCGCTATCAATGAGAAAAGCGTCGCGGTGATGAGGGAAAAGACTCTTGGTGTCATTCCGACCTCTATCGATAAAGAATTGCAGGCGGTGAGGCCTCTAAATTCCCAAGGCGCTGCCCGGGAGAACGCTTCAGGCAGCGGTTAGAAAGCGCTTTACCGTCTCTCCCCACTGTCCTCGCGAGACATCATCGACGGTGACTTCATCGGGCCAGGTACGCGACAGGTACTTTGGCGGGCCGAGAAGGAAGACGAAGTGCTCATGGGGACTCCGCTGCATTACCTCACCGTAGAATTCCAGCGCTTCCGCCGGGGAATATCTGCGAACGTCGAGCATGAGGAGATCGTAGACATGGGGTCGCCACAGAAATCGCGCTGCGGAGATCTCTTCAGCTTCATGCACCTCGACCGCGTGAGTTCGCAGGACGGCGGCGCGTACCTCGCGCGTGGCCTGACAGGGGTCGATGAGAAGAACTTTCTTGCCCGCAAGAGCCGGGCGACCACGAAGTGGTGGTGGGTGATACACAGGACACCCCCGAAACGAGCGCGCCCTCTTTGGGAAGGTGATTCGGTCAAAGTCTGCGCCGAGAAGGGGCGGGAGTCAACAGAAATATCGGAAATTGTCGAGACTAATTAGAAATGTCCCCATCCTTAACTAATTAGAAGTGTCCCCTTTTTGTGTTGTATGTTTCGCGTTGGAATACCCACTGAAGCGAAGCCCTGTAGTTTAGGGCGAAGCGGAAGTGGGTATTCCAACGCGAGGTGGCGCTGCCATTGCCCGGTTCGGAACCCTGGGTCGCATGTTTTGATAGCTCTGTCGCCACGGATGGTCTGGCTTAGCTTTCCGCACCACCATCGGCCTGGCGGCAGGCGGAGTGGGCCGAGCAGTTTTTCGTATTGTCTCCGGCAACTCGGTAAAGGCCAGCCGCTCCCCGCGATAGTAAACCTCCATCGTTCCGTCCTCCCATTCGCACACCAGGGCCTTGCTTTGCGTGGGCCCATAGTGTCGTGAGCCGGGCTTCAGCTGCAAATTGCCGCCTTCATGCCGGATTACCCAGTCATTGCTGATTCCGCGCTCGGTCTCTAAGCGGAAGATCTCACGGAGTTCCCGAGCGGTCGGCTTGCGACCGTGATAGTCCTCCGGCTGTGCGGCCGGAACGGCAAACCGTCGGTTGTGCGCCGGCAGATATTCTTTTTTCAGATACTCGTTGGCGGCTTCGTAGCTAGCGATCCCTTTCCGCCGCAGTTTCTTGATCAGCCGATCCTGATGGGTCCCGTGGTTCCGCTCCACCCGCCCCTTGGCCTGGGGCGTACTGGCGGCGATGATCCGAATGCCCAGCTTCTGGCACATGCGTCCAAACTGCGTCAGCGGAATTTTGCCCCGCATCTGTTCCGCCCCTGTCGCTTTCCGTTTGTACACGTTCTTCCAGTCGGTATAGAGCACGCGCGGCACCCCATAGTTCCGGATCCAGGCCCGTAACACTCCTACCGCCGCCCAGATCGTCTCTTCTTTTCCCATCCGGGCTTCCACCCTGCTGGTGGCATCATCCACCATGTCCATCAGGCAACCCCGTGGACCTCGCCCTTCCAACCAGTCGTGAAAACTCCCGTCCAGTTGCACCAGTTCGCCAAAGTGAGCCTTGCGTTCCCTTCGTTGGCAGTGTTTCTTCCGCTTCCGTTGACGGCTCCACAGTCCTTCGGCCAACATCCAACCACGCAAGGTTTCATGATCTATCGCAATCCCGTCCTCTTCCGCCAAGTGCTCAGCCGCCAGCGTCGGCCCGAATCGCTCTTCTTCCGAACCGGAATACTTCTGCTGGATCAGACTCAGCACTCGGCGCCGAAATTTCGTGGGTTTGCTTCGATTGGAAACTCGACCTACATTGCCATGCTGCAGCCCTTGCCTGCCCTTTTGCCGATAGCGTCGCCACAAGCGTTTGACCTGCCGGTAACTCAACTGCAGTATGGCTGCTGCATCCATCAACTTCACTTCCTCTTTAGCGACTCGTCCCATCACTTCCACTCGCTCCAGTTCACGCGTGCTCATAGCCGTCCTCTTCAACAAGGCCTCCCCTGGCTGGAGGTCTCAGTTTAAGGGGACATTTCTATTCGGTCCGTGAGGGGACACTATCAAAAAGTTTCAACAGCGAAAAGCCGTTCGCTATGGCGGCCGCTTCTACCGAATGATGTCTCCTTTGTCTAGATCGGATACGGCAAGAACCACTGTAGTTTTTCTGGAACCCTTCCCGCCGGTCGCATAGCCCAAGGTGATGTTGATGTCTTCATGAGCGAGTTTGCGGGCGAACTTCCCTAGCGCTCCAGGCGTATTCGGGAGTTCAAGGTGGAGCACTTAGCCTTGCACTATTTTCGGGAGTTGACGCTCGACGCCACCGAGTTTAGGTTTGTGTCTGATACTTTCGACGAACCCAAGAGGAGGAACGCTATGTTCACCCGAGTCGTTGCCGTCAGTTCCTGATGCCGATTGTGGAAGGGATCTTACGCAAGCGGATGATTCCGCTCCTCTGGCGTCCCGGTGGCCCGTGGAAAGGATCGCCGCCAGACTAGAGTTCGGGGATCCCGTCACGTCTCTTTGCCAAGCAGCGCACATTTTGTTTCGACCACAGACTGAACGACTGCGACTGTCATTGGCTGAGAGCAGCGAACCCTCAGCGCCGTCACGCAGCATCGAGCTCCGTGATGCTCCTGCTCACTTGCTGCCAGGTACTGCCTCCATCAGCAGCGCAAGAGCCTTCTTGAAGCTCTTCATGCCCTCATCCAAACCCTTGTAGTGCCCTAGCCGCACAACGACGAGGTCGTGAGACGGAATAATCATCGTCTTCTGCCCGCCGGCACCCGACATGAAGTAAGCGTTCCTAGGCACCGGGTAGGAGCCGTCGCCGTTGATCCAGAAGAAACCGCCGTACACTGGGTTGTGGTCGGCCACCCAGGCTGGTGCCAGCGTGCTGACGAATTTCACAAAGCCCTCGGCGAGAATTCGCTCTCCGTTCCAGACGCCGTTCTGAAGATAGAGATTGCCCAGCCGCGCCCAGTCGCGCGCTGACGCGAACTCGTAACCTTGGTTCAGGAAGTTGCCGAACGGGTCCGTCTCCACGACCATGGTGCGCATGCCGAGTTTTTCAAACAACGCGCGCCGCGGAAACGAAAGGTATTCTTCGCCGCGCTTCTCCACGGCCAGCCGGATCAGGTAGTTCGTTAAGACCGGGTCGGTGTTGCGATACCGCCCGACTTTTCCCGGAAGCCATTGCAGCGGCCGCGTGGCCGCATAGTGAAACGAGTCCACCCCGCCGGTGTACAGGTACAAATGGTCGGGATACGTGCCGGTAGGATCGTAGTCGGGATCCTCAAGCGCCTTGATGCGGAGCCCACTCGACATATGCAGCAAGTCGGCGATTCGGATCTCCGACCGCAGGTCATGCCCCTCTTGCCACTCCGGGATAGGCGCAGGCTGCCATAGCTCGTATGCGCCCTGCTGGATCAGCACACCCATCAGGGTGGCGGTCACGCTCTTGCCCATCGACCAACTCTCGAGCGGCGTCTGCGACGTGATCCCCACCGCGTATCGCTCGGCGATGAGCCGTCCCTTCCAGGTCACCACGAAAGCGGCAGTCTTCCCCTGCGGCGGATCGAAAGCCGCATCCATCGCCTCTTTCACCTTCGCCATGTCGAATTCGGACGGAGGCGGATCATCTGGCAGCAGGTCGCCCGTCGGCCATGCTTGCTTCGAGGCATCGGGCAAGCTGCTCTTGAGCATCACGGGCCTGAAGCTGACCCATTCCTTACCTACGGGGAGTGTCACGCATCCCTGATCCCCGAGGTAGACAGCGGTGCGGGTCACCCCACCGGGCACTCGAACGTGCACCTGCTTGTGCTCACGGTCCACGACCGGTTTGCCGAGCTTTGCGCGCATCTCGTACGGAGCAGTGAAGTAACCGACGTTCTCCGCGGCGAAGTCGGGATCGAGCCCGGTGATGAAGACTGCGGAACACATGACTTTGGCGAAGCCGGCCGCGTGGTGCAACAGCGGGTCGCCGGGTGGAGCGACATACGGTGTATCCAGCTCAAGCGTCTTCGCGCGCGCGATGAGTGCCGCTGGACTTGGCGGCGGGTCCGGCGCAGACGGCGCCGATTTAGCGGCGACGGTCTGCTGCGTCTGGGCAACAGTGGCTACGAATGCCAACAAGAATGCCGTTACCAATACTCGCATTAGATACCTTCTCCTGGTCTCGGGCGCTCGTTCGCAGAAAGGCACGAGAGGGCGGCGCGCTCGCGAGATTAAGTCGAACGGTTCTATGGATGAGAGCCGCGCCCACAAGTCGCAGATTATGCCATGTCAACCCAATATCGGGCGATCATTGCGATAGACGCTTCTCTGCTGGCTGTTTGCGATCACACCCAGCGCAAGAAGGAAGCGTTCGTGACAAGCAATCGCGTCCAGTTCGAGTTAACTCACGGATTGTCTGCCAATCGGAAAGTGCCCCGCTCCAGGCGGAACTAACCCTGCCGATACCAGGATTACTGCTGGGGGCGTCAGGCAG
>Ga0137403_10007462_pt1 | contig 12347 bp, 14 predicted proteins | sample CZOMad2_1_16fung_FD_122057 | JGI IMG/M metagenome (GOLD analysis project Ga0137403, IMG submission 122057) | Vadose zone soil fungal communities from Angelo Coast Range Reserve, California, USA - CZOMad2_1_16fungal (Hybrid Assembly) | ecosystem: Environmental > Terrestrial > Soil > Vadose zone...
AAGCGGGTGATGGCGGCGATCAAGAAGGCGCAGGAAACCGGCACGTCGGTGGACGACGCGGTCATGGCCAGCGCGCATAATTAGGCTCGGAGGGGGGCGCTGCCCCCCTTCCGAACCTCCCCCGACAGCGGGATTGCGCCGGCGGAGCCGGCGCTCGAACCCGGCAAAAGAAGGTGCAAGCGGGACAGCATCGAGCGGATAGGAGCGAGACGGGACGCGGATGGGTAAAGTAACTGGGTTCATCGAGTGGAAGCGCGACAAGCAGCCGTACCGGCCGGTCGAGGAGCGCACGCGCGACTGGCGGCAGGTCATGCTCCCGTGGCCGGGGGAGATCCTGCGCAAGCAGGGCGCGCGCTGCATGGACTGCGGCATCCCCTTCTGCCACCAGGGCTGCCCGCTCGGCAACCTGATCCCGGACTGGAACGATCTCGTCTACCGGGACAAGTGGCGCGAGGCCATCGGCCGCCTGCACGCCACCAACAATTTCCCGGAGTTCACCGGCACGCTCTGCCCCGCGCCCTGCGAGGGTTCCTGCGTGCTCGGTATCAACGATGACGCGGTGACGATCAAGGCGGTCGAGCTCGCGATCATCGACCGCGCCTTCGAGGAGGGCTGGATCGTGCCCGAGCCGCCCGCGGGGCACACCGGCAAGACGGTGGCGGTGGTCGGCTCCGGGCCCGCCGGCCTCGCGGCCGCCCAGCAGCTCGCGCGGGCCGGCCACCAGGTCACCGTCTTCGAGCGCGCGGACCGGATCGGCGGGCTGCTCCGCTACGGCATTCCGGAGTTCAAGATGGAGAAGCGCGTGCTGGACCGGCGGCTCGCTCAGATGGAGGCGGAGGGCGTGCGCTTCGTGGTCGGGGCGCACGTCGGGGTGGATCGACCGGCGGAGGCGCTGCGACGCGAGTTCGATGCGCTCGTGCTCTGCGGCGGCGCGTGCGCCCCCCGTGACCTGCCGATTCCCGGTCGGGAGCTGGACGGCGTCCACTTCGCGATGGACTACCTCACCCCGCAGAACCGGCGCTGCGAGGGCGACGTGGTACCCGACGAGGCCTTCGTCAGCGCCCAGGGCAAGCGCGTGGTCATCATCGGGGGCGGCGATACCGGGGCCGACTGCCTGGGCACCACGCATCGTCAAGGCGCCCTGGAAGTCCACCAGCTCGAGATCCTCCCGCGCCCGCCGGACACCCGCGGCGCCGACAACCCGTGGCCGCAGTGGCCGAACATCTACCGCGTCTCCTCCGCCCACGCGGAGGGTGGCGAGCGCCTCTACTCGGTGTCGACCGTTCGCTTCGTCGGCGACGAGCGCGGGCACGTGAAGGCGCTCGAGGTCGCGCGCGTGGAGCCGGTACGCGAGGGCGGCCGGCTCGTGTTCCGGGAGGTTCCGCATTCGACGTTCATCCTGCCCTGCGAGCTGGTGCTGCTGGCGATGGGCTTCGTGGGCCCCGAGCGGCCCGGGCTCCTCGAGCAGCTCGGGGTCACCTTCACCGACCGGGGAAACGTCAAGCGCGACGAGAACTGGATGACGAGTGTGCCCGGCGTGTTCACCGCGGGGGACATGCAGCGGGGACAGTCGCTGATCGTATGGGCCATCGCGGAGGGCCGCAGCGCCGCGCGCGCCGTGGACCGCTACCTCATGGGGCGCTCGGACCTGGCGGCGCCCCTGCCCTGAGGCGTCACTTCCAGCGCTCGAAGTCCCAGAGCGCCTCGGTCCGCGCGATCGTCGCCCCGAGCTGCTGCAGCTCGGCCTGCAGGCGGTCCGCGGTCAGCCCCTGATTCGGCACGGGCTTGTTGAGGAAGAACCAGCGCCGGCTCTCGTTGTAGGAGAAGTGGCTGGGGCCGATGGCGTCGTTCACGGTGAGCATGTCGAGGACCGCATTGCCGTTGATGGTCCGGCCGGGCGGCACCTTCTTGAGCCAGGCCACGAGCCAGACCAGCGTGCCGTCCTTGGACAGGGTCACGCGGGTGGTGACCGCGAGGCCGCCGGGCGGGCGCAGGACGATCTCGTACTCGGGGCCCGACTCGTTGCGCGCCTCGCGCGGCTGATAGCCGAGTCCCGCGAGCAGGCCCTGCACGCCGGCATGGTCGAGGCGCGCGGTTCCGCGCTCGGGCTGCGCGTGGGCCGCGGCCCCGAGGAGAATCCAGGCCACCGCCGCGGCGGCCATCTGTGACCCCACCACCCGCAGCCGGAAGGAGACGATCACCGATGAGCCTCACGCGAACCGAGCGAGAGCGGCTGATCCAGCAGTACGTCGACGGCCCCGCGCGCCTCGAGGCGGCCCTGGCCCGCGTCCCCGCCGAGGCGCGGCAATGGCGGCCGGCGCCTGGGGAATGGTCCGCCCACGAGGTGGCCTGCCACTGCGCGGATTCGGAGACCAATGGGGCCGCCCGCATCCCCTCCGTGGTCTGCGAGCCCGAGCCGGTGGTGCTGGGCTACGACGAGAACGTCTGGGCGGTCGCGCTCGACTACCACGGCCATCCGGTGGACATGGCACTCGCCACCGTGCGCGCGGTCCGCGCCTATACCGCGGTGGTCCTCCGGGGCCTGCCCGAGGAGGCCTGGGCGCGGGAAGGGCGCCACACCGCGTCGGGACGCTACACCGCGCTGGACTGGCTCACCATCTATGCCGAGCATCTGGAGATCCACGCCCGGCAGATCGAGGCGAACCTGGCCGCGTGGGAGGCCGCCGGCCGGCCTACTTGAGGGGGCGGACGATCGCGTCCCAGTGGGAGAAATCCTCCTTCAGGAGGATGACGCGGTCACCGCCGCCTTCGAGGTAGTCGAGGTTGCCGCTCCAGATGTAGAAGTTGAAGCGCGCGCGCCCGCCTTCGAGCGTGACCTTGCCCCAGCGGGTCACCCCGTCCCAGGAAGCCACCAGGGTGCTGTCGGGATTGATCGTCAGGTAGAAGAGCTGGTACGAGCCGCGGCCGAACACGATCTGCCCCTGCCAGCGGCCGACGATGAGGTTGAGGTCGGTGACCTGGCGCGCGGGCGGCAGCGGCGCGCATCCCGCCGGCGTCAACGCGGCCACCGCGAGCAGGGCCGCGCACAGGGCTCGACCCGCGCGCCGGGTGGAGGCCCGCCGGCTCACCGCAGCGGGCTCTGCCAGAGCACGTGGCCCACGAAGAAGGGCCCCAGGCTCTGGAGGTACTGGGAGGTCTGCGCGGTCCGGCGCATGGCCTGCACCAGGTGGGACAGCGGATGGAGCTCCCCCCCGATGAGCCCGATCACGAAGTCGTTGTCGTGGGTGTCGAGGCCGTGGCAGGCGAGTCGTACGTCGTGGGCCAGGTCCGCGTCGCCGTACGCCCGGCCCATGGTGCCGTGCTCGCGCAGGATCGCCCCCTGCTCCTGCGGGGTCAGGCGCGCGAAGCCTCCGCCCCGGCGCAGCGGATACCAGATCCCCCAGGGCCACGCCGGGTTCAGCACGGTCCGCCGCGGCCGGGCGAGCAGCCAGTCCTCGAGGTCCGGCTCGAAGCCGGAGGCGTAGGTGCGGCCAAGCATGGTCAGCTCGGGGCGATGCCGGAGCGAGACGAACGGCTCGGCCGCCAGCAGGCCGCGGAGCGTGCTCGCGAAGAAGGCCGGATCCTCGTGGAAGGCGAGCAGGGCCACGCCGGCGGGATCGTTGACGTCGTGGTAGAGCACGCCCTCGATGCGGCTCCGCTCCATCGCCCCCACCAGCGCCTTGCCGTCGAGGCAGCCGGTCCACACCTGGAGCTGCATGAACAGCCGGCGCTCCGAGACCTGCTGGTTGGCGCCCTTCTCCCGCACGTCCACGCCGGCCCCGTCCACGCCCTATCCTCCGCGGGTGTGCATCTCGAGGTGCGGATCGCGCTTGAGCTCGCCGATCTGCATGAGCGGGCTCCGCTCGGGGGTCGCCAGCCGGTCCTCCGCCCCGCGATCGCGGCGCCCCTGCCAGGTGGAGCGGATCAGGGCCAGCAGGTCCTCGCGCGAGGCGCCCGTCCGCAGCGGCTGGCGCAGGTCTGTCCCCCGCGCGGCGTAGAGGCAGAGATACCACATGCCGTCGGCGGTGAGGCGGCTCCGGTCGCAGGCTCGGCAGAAGGGCGCGGTGGTGGACGAGATGATCCCGAACACCCGGCCATCCGGGAGCCGGAAGCGGTCGGCGGGCGCCGAGGTCTCCTCCACGATCGGCTCGATCGGCCCGTAGCGCGCGGCGAGGCGAGTCAGCATCTCGCGACGGGACACCACGCGCTCCATGCTCCAGTGGGTGGCCCCACCCACGTCCATGTACTCGATGAAGCGCACTTCCGCGGAGACGGTCGCGCCATACTCGATCAGGTCCGCCAGCTCGTCGTCGTTGACCCCGCGCATGACCACGGTGTCGAGCTTGAGGCCGGGCCAGCCCGTCTTCCCCACCGCCGCGATACCCTCGAGCACGCGGGCGTGGGTGTCGCGCCGGGTCAGGGCCTTGAACCGATCCTCGCGCAGCGTGTCGAGGCTGACCGTGACGCGATGGAGGCCCGCCGCGCGCAGCGCGGGCGCCTGCTCGGCCAGCAGGACCCCGTTCGTGGTCATGGCCAGATCCCGGATGCGCGGGTTGGCCGCGAGCAGCCGCACGAGCCGGTCGAGATCGCGGCGGAGCAGCGGCTCGCCGCCGGTGAGACGCACCTTGTCCACGCCCAGGTCGGCGAAGACGTCCACGAGCCGGTCCATCTCCTCGAAGGTCAGCACGTCGTTCCGGGGTAGCCAGACGTACTCCTCCTCGGGCATGCAGTACTGGCAACGGAGGTTGCAGCGGTCGGTGACCGAGAGCCGCAGGTTGCGCAGCGGTCGATCGAGCGCGTCCCGGATCACGGCATCTCCACGTACACGTCGCCGTCCACGACCGCGGCCGGGAAGCAGCCGATCTTGACCGCGGGGTTGTTGGCGTTGGCTCCGGTAGTCACGTCCCAGCGCCAGCCGTGCCACGGGCAGATCGCGAGCCGGCCGTCCAGATCCCCCTCGCCGATCGGTCCGCCGCGATGGGGGCAGGTATTGTCGATCGCGTGGTAGGCGCCCTCGACGTTGAACAGCGCGAGGGTCTTCGTCCCCGCCTGCACCACGAGCCCCTGCCCGGGCGGCACCTCGGTGGCCTTGGCGACCTTGAAGGACGGCACGGCACTACACCGACGCCGCCGTGGCGGCGGGCTCGAGCGCCCGCTCCCACTCGCGCAGGAGCCCGGCCTTCTTCACCCCCACGTCGAAGTGGTCCCACGGCATGATCTCGGTCGGCTCGCGGTGCCGTCGCGTGAAGGCCGCGGGGTCGCCGTCCCATTCGCGGAGGGCGTGGCGCCAGTCACCGTCGAGCCCCGCGGCCAGCTCCACGAAGTCGGCCACCCGCCGGTCGCCGCGGGCCAGCAGGGCCTGGAGCGCGGCCTCGCGCGGGTTCTCGTGCACCACGCGGATCGTGTCGAGCCGGCGCGCGACTCGCTTGATGATGTCGAGCTTCTCCTCGAGGGCCCTCGGATCGTCGAAAGGCGCCCACTGGAACGGCGTCCACGGCTTGGGCACGAAGGAGGACACCGACAGCGTCAGCTTGCCGAAGGAGTGGCCGTCGGGGCCCAGCGCCCGCAGGCGCTCGATCAGACGCGCGGCGAGATCGGGGATCGCCTCGATGTCCTCGCGAGTCTCGGTGGGCAGCCCGATCATGAAGTAGCACTTGAGGTTCGGGATGCCGTAGCGGCGGAGCAGGTGGCAGGCCTCGTAGAGCTGCTCGTCGGTGATGGCCTTGCGAACAACGCGGCGCAGCCGCTCGGTGCCCGCCTCCGGCGCCATGGTGAGGGTCCGGTGCCCCCCGCGCTGGAGCGACGCCACCAGCTCCTCGGTCAAGCTGTCGGCCCGGAGCGAGGAGATGGACACCTCGACCCCGGCCTCCTCGAGCATCCGCATGAGGTCGCCGATCCAGGGATAGTCGGACACGCAGGCGCCCACGAGCCCGACCCGCTTGGACTCCTTCGCGATCGTCGCCACCGACTCGCGCAGGGACTCGAGGCTGCGGTGGCGCACCGGCCGGTAGACCTGGCCTTCCAGGCAGAACCGGCAGCCGCGGCCGCAGCCCTTGCCGACCTCCAGGAGCTCCATGTGCCCGTACTCGGCCTTGGGCGTCTTGAGCGAGGAGCGCGTCTCGAAGCGGTTGACGTCCTTCAGCCGGCGCTTGATCACCAGCGCGGGCACGTCGTCCGCGAGCGGCGTGACCGCCTCGATCAGCCCATCGGCTCCGTACTCCACCCGGTACGCGTCGGGGACATAGATACCGGCCAGCGGCTTCAGCCGGTCGATGAAGCGGCCGCGGCTCCCATCGTCGCCGGGATCGCTCTCCAGCCAGGCCGTGACGATCTCGCCCACCACTTCCTCGCCTTCCCCGACCACCACGAAGTCCATGAAGGGGGCGATCGGCTCGGGGTTGGAGAAGGCGCACACGCCGCCCATCATCACGACCGGGTCCCCGGGGCCTCGATCGGCCGCCCGCAGCGGGAGCCCGGCCATCCGCAACATCCGGACCGCGTTGATGTAGTCGCCCTCGTAGGTCATCGAGAAGCCGACCAGGTTGAAGTCGGTCAGCGGCCGATGGGACTCGAGCGAGAACGGCACGGTCCCGGTGCGGCCGTACTCGTCCACATCCTCGGGGTCCGGGAAGAAGACCCGCTCGCAAACCACGTTCGGGAGCGCGTTCAGATGGCTGTAGATGGTCTGGAAGCCCAGGTTGGACATGCCGACCGCGTAGGTGTTCGGATACACCAGTGCGATGGTCACGCGCCCGCCCCAATCCTTGCGGACCACGCCCTCTTCCGAGGTCACCAGCTCCTGAGCCTTCTTCTTGAGTTTCCAGGACATACGGAGGGTCAGTCTACCACGGCAGGAACCACCAGAGCGGACACCGGCAGCGCGGGCGCGACTTAAACGAATGTCCGCGGCCTCGGGGAGTGCGGGGGCCATTTCTGGGCCCCCGCATCAGATAGAGCTTAAAGACTTAGACCAATACCCGGGCGCTCGGTTAAACGGGCGCTCGGCAAAGCCGACCCAAACGGCGGGCTAGTTCCCCGCTACGGGTCCCACCCCCATGATCTGGATGTCGATGCTCCTCGGTCGTGGCCCGTCGAGCTCGGCGAACAAGATCGACTGGAAGCGGCCCAGGGAGAGCTCGCCGCCGCTGATCCCAACCGCCACGCTCCGCCCGAGCAGCGCCGCCCGCAGGTGCGAGGTGGCATTGCCGCGCTCGCAGTCGGAAAAGCGCGGATCGTCGTGCTTGTAGCCCGCGTTGTCGGCGACGAGGCGCTCCATCATGGCCTTGAGGTCGTCGACCAGGGCGCCCTGGAACTCATTGACGAAGAGGGCGCAGGTCGTGTGAAGGGAGTTGACCAGAATGATGCCCTCCTTGATGTCGGCGCCCAGCACGATGTCCCGGATCTGCTTGGTGATGTCCAGGACCTGGGTCCGCTTCTCGCTCAACATCGTGAAGGTCTTCCGGACTACCTTCAAGGTTTCCACCTTGATTGCCTCCGTGCTTGAGTGCGCTTCGACTTCTGGTGCCGAGGGAGGGAATCGAACCCCCACGGCCCTTACGGACCAGCGAATTTTAAGTTCGCTGCGTCTCCCAGTTCCGCCACCCCGGCCCAACCCACCGCTGGACCGCCCCCAACTTATTGGAGGCGGCGAGCGGATTCGAACCGCTGAATAGAGGTTTTGCAGACCTCCGCCTTAGCCACTTGGCTACGCCGCCCTACAAACTCAAAGGGGCCCTGAATCTCGGTCCCTCTATACTATCTCATGGAGCGGGAAACGGGATTCGAACCCGCGACCCCAACCTTGGCAAGGTTGTGCTCTACCACTGAGCTATTCCCGCAAAACACCCGTGTCACAGAACCGCGAAGAAGTGTAACAAACGCCTTGAGTAGTGTCAATTTACGGCCGGTCCGGGGGTCTCGCCCCGCAAGTATTTCGCAGCCTCCTCGGGAGGGGTCGGGTTGATGAAGAATCCGGTTCCCCATTCGAATCCTGCAACCCTGGTCAGCTTGGGGATGATCTCCAGGTGCCAGTGAAAGTGGTCGAGGGCCGGAGCCCGCAGGGGCGCGCTGTGGAGCATCAAGTTGTACGGCGGATCGTCCAGGAACTGCCCCATCCGCCCCAGCACCTGGCGGACTGCGGCGCCCAGCCGGGCAAAGTCTCCCGGCGGCGTGTCCTCGTAGCGTGACCGGTGCACGGTGGGCAGGATCCAGGTCTCGAACGGAAACCGGGGCGCGAACGGGGAGAGGGCCATGAACCCGTCTTGATCCAGGATGATCCGCCCGCCCTCCTGCCGTTCCTGCCGGATGATGTCACACCAGATGCAGCGCTTCTTGATCCGCAGATGCTGGAGTGCGCCCGCCAGCTCCTCCTCGACCATCAGCGGCACCACCGGCGTGGCAATGAGCTGGGAATGCGTGTGCTCGAGCGACGCGCCAGCCGGATCCCCGTGATTCTTGAAGACCATCACGTACTCGAGACGCGGATCCTTCGCCAGGTCCACGATCCGGTCCCGGTAGGCGCGGAATACCTCGGCCAGATGCGCGGGCGGCAGGCGCTCGATGATCGTGTCGTGATCGGGCGACTCGATGACCACCTCGTGTGCGCCCACCCCGTTCATCCGGTCGTAGAGGCCTTCCGCAGCCGGCTCCAACTCGCCCTCGATGCGCAGGGCGGGGAACTTGTTGGGCACCACGCGCAGGAGCCAGCCCGGCGTATTGGGCTCGCTGCGCTCCGGACGGAGCGCCCAGACCTCCTCGGGGGTGCGATGCTCCTGCCCGCCGCAGAACACGCACGGCCCGCCTTTGCGCTGGCGAGGGACCGGGGTGAAGTCGGAAGGGCGGCGCGCGCGCTCGGTGGAGATGATCACCCACCGGCCCACGACGGGGTCCCGGCGCAGCTCAGGCACGCGACACTCCCTCTTCTTCCGGCTTCGGCTCGCGCGCGAGCAGCGAGGCCAGAGACTCCGCGGCCGGCTTGCCCTCGAAGAGCACCGCCGCCACCTCCTCGCAGATCGGCATGGTCACGCCACGCTCCCGGGCCATGCGCAGCACCGATGAGACGGTGCGGACCCCCTCCGCCACCATCGGAGTCCCCGCCTCCACGTCGACCAGCGACCGGCCCCGCGCGATCTGGCCGCCCAGCGCGCGATTGCGACTCTGCGCGCCGGTGCAGGTCAGCACGAGGTCGCCGAGACCGGCCAGCCCCGCGAACGTGGCGGGCTGCGCGCCGGCCGCGGTGCCGAGCCGGACGATCTCGGCGAGGCCCCGCGTGATCAGGGCCGCCCGCGCGTTCTCGCCCAGCTCGAGCCCGTCCACCAGCCCGGTCGCGATGGCCATCACGTTCTTCACGGCCCCCCCCAGCTCCACACCCACCACGTCGCGGTTCGTGTACAGCCGGAGCGTGGGGCCGGCGAGGCGGCGCTGGAGATCGGCCGCGATGCCCTCGTCCGATGAGGCGATCACGAGCGCGGTCGGCCGGCCCTGGGCGACCTCGCGCGCAAACGACGGGCCGGAGAGCACCGCCACCGGCCGGCCGGGCAGCCGCTGTGCCAGGAGCTCCGACATGCGGAGTCCATGCCGAGGCTCGAGGCCCTTCGTCGCCGACACCAGCACCGCGGATCGCGCGACGTGCCCACCCACGCCGGCCAGCACCGCCTCCACGAAGTGTGAGGGGACCGCCACCAGGACGGTGTCGCCGCCGGCCAACGCCTCGCCCGCGTCCGCGGTCACGTGCACATCCTCGGGCAGCGTGGCGCCCGGGAGATAGCGCGGGTTCTCTCGCCCGGCGCGCATGGACGCGGCGAGCGCCGGGTCGCGCGCCCACAGCCGCACCGGCCGGCCCACCCGGGCCAGGTGCATCGCGAGCGCGGTGCCCCAGCTCCCGGCACCGAGCACGGTCACCGGGGCGCGCCGGGCGTCGCCCGCGTCGGCCGGATCGCTCACGCGAGGGGGGTGCGCTCGCCGAGCCGCCGCTCGGTGCCGCTGGCCAGGCGCGCGATGTTCTGACGGTGGCGCCACACGATGATCAGCGCCGCCACCGCCGCCGCGATGACCGAGTGGCGCGGATAGCCGAGCAGCAGCGCGCCCACCGGCACGCTGAGGCACGCCACCACGGAGGCCATGGACACGTAGCGAGACACCGCGGTGACCGCGATCCAGAGCACGGCCGCCGGGCCCACCGCCCACGGGATGAGCGCCAGGAAGGCGCCGAGCCCGGTGGCGACACCCTTGCCGCCGCGGAACCGAAGGAAGACCGGCCAGCAGTTGCCGACGATAGCGGCCACCGCGCCACCGGCCGCCGCCGCGAGGTCGCCCCGCCACTCGCGACAGGATTCAGCCGTCATCGCTCCACCCGATCTCTTCGAGTGCGAGTCGCATCGCCTTCAGGCCGTAGAACACCCGGCTCTTGACCGTGCCTGCCGGCACACCCAGCTCGCCCGCGACATCCGCGTACGCACGGCCGCGGCAGTGCACTTCCAGGAGCACGACGCGGTGCTCCGGTGACACTCGGCGCAGCGCCTCTTCGACCTGCCACGCAACCAGCACCGTGTCGAGGTCGGCGACGTCGGCCTGCTCCGGACGGCTGCTCGCGTCGGAGAGGGCAATCGGCGGGCGCACCGCACGCGCCCGGGCGAGGTCGATGACGACATTGCGAAGAATGGCGAAGAGCCAAGTTCGCAAGCTGCCGAGCCGGTCGTCGAAACGGTCTGCGGCCTGCCAGGCCCGCACGAACGTCTCCTGCACAGCCTCTTCGGCGAGCCCCTCGTCGCTCAACGCCCGCCGGGCGAACCGGAACAGCTCGGCGCCATGCGCCGCGTAGACGGCCCGCACGTGCTCGTCGGTGCCCAGCGCTCCGGGTCGCTCCATCAAGACAAGGATACGGACGGGGGCAGCGATCAGTTCACTGAGAACCCGCGCCGCCGAGGACGCGGCGGAGCCGCCGCTCTCGTCGCGGGTGGCAAACAGTTGCGGACCAGCCGCGGTGCCCGAGAGCCAACCGCCCGCCGGGCGCGAGGCGCAGGCCGAGCGGGGTGAAGAACCACAGCGGGGTGGAGTCAGCTATATCGCTCGAGGATTGAGGTTTCGGCGAGGCGGGAGAGGCCGTCTTTGATGGTGCGCGCACGCACCTCGCCGATGCCGTCGATCTCGACGAGGTCGCTGATGCTCGCTCGCATGAGCTTGGCGAGGTTGGCGAAGCGGTCGACGACGCGCTCGGCGAGGTCGGGCGCGAGGCGCGGGATCTTGGCGAGGAGCCGGTGGCCGCGGGGCGTGAGCGACGAGTCGAGGTCGGAGTCGGCCGGCAGATGCAGCACCGACGCGACGGCACGCAGGTCGAGCACCTCGTCGTCGTCGAGGCGGGCCAGCCCGTCGGTGACGCCGGCGAGCACCCACTCGCTCGACTCGACGAAGTAGTCCTTGCACACGAGTCGTAGGTCGTCGATGACACCGCCGGTGAGCTCTTCGAGCTGGAGCTGCACCAAGCGACCGTCGGTGCCGAGCTCGATGACGTAGCCCTCGATCTCGTCGGCGATGCGGCGCACCATCTCGGCGCGCTGCATCATCTCGGTGACGTCGCGCACGGTCACGAGGTCCTCGACCTCGAGTGCGGAGAGGGCGCCGCTCACGGCGTCGAGACGGCTCTTGTAGCGGCCGAGGATCTGGAGTGCCTGGTCGGCGCGCGCGAGCACGCGCGGGATGGCTTCGAGCGTCTTTTTGGTGCCGCGCACGTGGATCGAGACCACCGACATCTCTTCGGAGACGGTGATGACGGGCACCTTGATCTGGCGGGCGACGCGTTCGGCGGTGCGGTGGCGGGTGCCGGTCTCCGCGGTGGGGATGTCGGGGTCGGGGACTAGGTGGACGTTGGCGCGCGCGACCCGCCGGCCGTCGGCCGCCAGGATGATCGCGCCGTCCATCTTGGCGAGCTCGGAGAGTCGCTGCGGCGTGAACTCGGCGTCGAGCAGGAATCCGCCGGAGCAGATGTTGAGCACCTCGGGGCCATCGCCGACCAGGATCAGCGCACCCATCTTGGCCTGCAGGATCCGGTCGATCCCCTCGCGCAGTGGCGTCCCGGGTGCGACCAGCCGCAGCGCGGCCCACAGCGCCTCGGACCTCTGCGACAACACCGACCTCCAACCGCAAAACGTCCCGTGACCCGCTCGCCAACGGTAGCAATGTTGACGGCAAATGGCCTCGGGAACCTGACGGATCGCTCAGCGGCGCTCGACGGGTACGGCGAGAGCGGCGCCCATCGCCGCAGGGAGGTCGCCCACTCGCACGAGGTCGATGCCGTCGACGTCGGGCGCCGACTCGGGGACGATCGCCTGGAGAAAGCCGATCCGGGCCGC
>Ga0137403_10007463_pt1 | contig 12347 bp, 11 predicted proteins | sample CZOMad2_1_16fung_FD_122057 | JGI IMG/M metagenome (GOLD analysis project Ga0137403, IMG submission 122057) | Vadose zone soil fungal communities from Angelo Coast Range Reserve, California, USA - CZOMad2_1_16fungal (Hybrid Assembly) | ecosystem: Environmental > Terrestrial > Soil > Vadose zone...
GCGCAGGAGTTTATCGAATTTAAGATATCCGATACCGGGCAGGGCATACCGGAAGAGGAACTGCCTGGTATCTTCGATCTGTTCCAGCAAGTCGATAGCTCGGCCAGCCGCGCTCACGAAGGCATCGGCCTCGGATTGTACATAGCGAAAAAATATTGCGAGTTGCTCGGTGGCGAGGTCTCCGCTGAGAGTGAGTTGGGAAAAGGTTCCACGTTCACGGTCCGAATCCCCTGTGACAGAGAAAAAGGGAAATGGATGAGCCGGGTATGAAATAGTTGACGCCGGGCCGCGTGCAAACGATTTTTTTTTCTGTTATAAAAACCCTTGGCTTAAACATCCGAAGGGAGAATCCGTGATTCAACGCCCACAGCCTTATATCCGGCAAATCCACGTGTGCATCAATAATCGCAACGGTGAAAGCCCGTCGTGCGGCTACAGTGGCTCTGAAGAAGTCGTCGAAGAGCTTAGAAAAGTCTGCAAGGAGCGCAATCTCAAAGGCTAAGTTCGCGTGGTTAGAAGCGGTTGCCTCGACGTCTGCGCATTTGGTCCCAATATGATGATTTGGCCCGAAGGGCTCTGGTATATGAAGACGACCAAAGAAGATGTGCCGCAAATCGTCGAGCAATACATGAAGCTCGAAGCGGCGGACCAGGCCAAAGAAGCCGGTGTCGCGCCGGCAAAGTAACACCAATTCTTTACTGTTTCCTTTGCGTCAAGAAAGATTGACAGATGTAATTCGCGTATCCAGGAGAGGCGATCCTCCCTTGGCCGTACGGATGGGAAATTGTTCTCTGATCGTATCGCTGCCTTGACTCCTTGCGAGTCAGCATATAATACAACTCGAAATGTTTACTCATGACATCGTAATCGTTGGCGGCGGAGGTGCTGGCCTGCGTGCCGCCATAGCCGCGGCAGAAGTATCGACTAAGTTATCGATCGCATTAGTCTCCAAGGTTTATCCTATGAGAAGTCACACGGTTTCCGCAGAAGGCGGAACCGCGGCAGTTATGCGCGATTTTGATAGCCTCGATCTCCATGCGAAGGACACTATTTTTGGTGCTGACTTCCTGGCGGACCAAGATGCTGTCGAGGCTTTTGTCCAAGAGGCTCCCGGAGAACTTATCCAGCTGGAGCACTGGGGTTGCCCGTGGAGCCGCGATCCGGACGGTCGTGTGAGCGTCAGGTCCTTCGGCGGTATGAGCGTCGATCGCACGCTTTTTGCCGCAGACAAAACTGGCTTTCACTTGCTCCACAGCCTATTCCAGACTTCTCTGAAGTATGAAAGCATCGTTCGCTACGATGAATGTTTCCTCACTTCATTGTTGGTCGACGACGGCAAAGTGCGCGGGGTCACATCGATCAATCTTTATACCGGCAAGGTAGAAGTCATTGCCGGCAAAAGCGTTATCCTATGTACAGGCGGAGGAGGCCGCATCTTCCCTTTCACCACCAACGCCGCCATCAACACCGGGGATGGCATGGCAGCAGCTTATCGGGCGGGAGTGCCGCTCAAAGATATGGAGTTCGTGCAGTACCATCCCACAGGCTTGCCGGGAACCGGCATTTTGATTACCGAAGCCTCGAGGGGTGAAGGCGGGTGGCTAAAGAACAAAGACGGCTACCGCTATCTCCAGGACTACGGCCTCGGCCCGCCGACCGACACGCCCACGCACCGCAAGATGGAATTGGGGCCGCGTGATATCCTCTCGCGCTGTCACATGCAGGAATTCGCCAAAGGCCGCACCTTCGACGGCCCTTACGGTCACTACGTCCATCTCGATCTGCGCCACCTCGGTGAGGAAGTGATCGATAAGAAACTACCCTTTGTGCGAGAGCTGGCAAGCAAGTATGTCGGGATCGACCCGGTGTACGAGCCGATTCCGGTGCGCCCGGTCGTGCACTACATGATGGGCGGCGTGTCGACGGATATAAACGCCAAAACAAACCTGGAAGGACTTTTCGCCGCGGGTGAAACCGCGTGCGTTTCGCTTAACGGCGCCAATCGCTTGGGTTCCAACTCTCTCACAGAGTTATTGGTCTTTGGCAATCGGGCGGGCCGCTCGGCAGCGACCTATGCCTCCACCGCTTCGCCACCCGCCGCAGCAAAAATCGAAGCGCTCGCGACCGACGAACAAAGGCGTCTCGATCGCCAGTTCTTGAAGAAGGACGGCGGCAAAGAAAAAATCGCGACCATTCGCCAAGAGATGCAAAAAACCATGGAGGAAGGCGCAGGAATCTATCGCGATGAACAGAGCATGCAGAAGACTTGCAACACGCTGAGAGCTCTGCGAGAGCGTTTTAAGAACATCATCATTGAAGATCGAGACAGCACGTTTAACACCGAAGTCATGAACGCGCTCGAGCTGGACTACATGCTCGACGTGGCCGAGACCGTCGCGAATTCAGCGCTAAGACGAAAGGAGTCACGCGGTTCTCATACGCGGACAGACTTCCCCAAACGGGACGACGCAAACTTTCTGAAACACACTCTTGCCTACCGAACGCCCGATGGACCAAGAATCGAATACCTGCCAGTGACCATTACCCGCTGGCAGCCGGAGGAGCGCAAGTATTAAGCCACGAGGGCTGAGTGCCAAGTGCGAGTCAATTAGTAGACGCGCATTTTTAACTCGTCGCTGATCGCTCAGTGGTAAATTCCGAGAGGAGACCATGGCAGAGCCAACTATCACATTGAACGTTACTCGCTACCGCCCCGAAAAAGATCGGGCGCCGACCACCCAAACCTACGTCGTCCCTTACCGGCAGGACTGGGTTGTTCTCGACGCGTTAAATCACATCAAGGACCAGATGGACGGAACTCTGAGTTACCGCTGGTCTTGTCGTATGGGAGTTTGCGGTAGCTGCGGCATGATGGTGAACGGCACGCCTAAACTCACCTGCGCTGCGTTTCTGCGGGACTATTACCCCCAAGAGATTCGCGTCGAGCCTCTCGTCAACTTTCCGATCATTCGCGATCTGGTCATCGACATGACCGACTTTATGGAGAAACTGAAGAGCGTCAAACCCTGGATCATACGCAAGGAAGAGAAACCTGTGAGTGAAGGTGAATATTTACAAACGCCGGCCGAGCTCGAGGCGTTCCATCAGTTCACTCAGTGTATTAATTGCATGCTGTGCTACGCGGCCTGCCCGGTTTACGGGCTTGAGCCGAAGTTTTTGGGTCCAGCCGCCATCGCACTCGGCTACCGCTACAACATGGACTCGCGCGACCAGGGAAAGGATCAACGCGAAATCATCGGCAACCACGATGGCATCTGGGACTGCACGTTTGTCGGGGAATGCAGCGTCGTGTGTCCCAAGCATGTGGATCCGGCCGCGGCGATCCAGCGCTCTAAAGTCGACGTTACGAAAAACTGGTTTCAATCGATCCTGCTGCCATGGGGACAACGATGACCCGCTCGACCAAGCTCAGGAGGATCGAAGGATGAGCGCCGTGGGACCTGACCCAGCCAAGCTTTACCATCAAAAGATACCGGCGACCTGGTGGCTGACGAACCGGAGCTATTTTCTGTTCATGCTGCGCGAGCTTTCAAGTGTCTTTATCGCCCTGTTTCTCGTTGTTTACCTTTGTCAGTTATATCAGTTGTCAAAGGCGCCCGACGCGTACAACGCGTTCACGCAAAAGCTCAACTCGCCGGGATGGATTTTTTTTCACTTGGTGGCACTGCTGTTCGCGCTGTACCACAGCTTTACGTGGTTTCAGTCGAGCGCCGTTGTCCTGCCGCTGCGCATCGGCGAGCGTTTAATTTCCCGGCCGATCGTTACGGCGCTGCACGTCGGCGCCTGGGCGGTGGTCTCGGTGATTGTGCTAATTTTATTCCTCGCGCTTAAGAGCTGAATTATGGCGACAGAAAAAACCATGGAACCGCTGTGGTGGGGGCTCTTCTCTGCCGGTGGCGTAGTAGCCGCATTCTTAGTTCCGATTCACATCATTCTCGTTGGCTTCGCGGTGCCACTTGGCTGGACTAGCGACACCGGGGCGTTGTACCGGATATGGTGGGTAAAACTTTATCTCTTTGTTCTGATCGTTTTGCCTCTGTATCACTGGGCCCATCGTTTCTACTTTACTCTCAACGACATGGGGCTCAAATCAATCAGTAAACTTCTCGCCGTGCTGTGCTACGGCGGAGCGATCGTTGGCACGTTTGTTACTGCGTGGATTCTGCTGAAGATATGACTTAACGAGGTCAGTACGCTGATTAGCGTCGCTTAATCTGCACGGAAATCGCGGTTGATCAGCTTGGATGGGCGGTTTGTTACGAGCGTTCCTTGCGCCGCATGTACATTTTCACCCAGTCATCGTAGAGAGACGCCACGGTAAATTGCTCCGTCAGCTTTTTTTCCAGCGGGCGGATGGTGCTCTTCTCGTTTTTGAGCACTCACGTGAACGCCACTATCCTCGATTTTTACCGAGAACGATTCAATTTGCAGCGGTTCCGGCATCCGCCCGACCGGGCGGCGAAAAACTAGAATTGACAGACACCAATTATCGGGGTTGAACGAGGGAGTGGGTGAAATGAGTTAGGCCGTGAGGCGCGCGACGCCGTTAGCGCCGCTCCGTTTTTTATACATGCGCACCCAGTAATCGTAAAGCATGGGCAAGTTGTATTCTTCTGAATTCCGTTGCCCCCCCGGCAATGTGTACTCTACGGTGACAACCTGTTCGTCTTTTGAGACGTAAGCCATCCGGCCGCGCTTTTGATCCAAAATGCTGCCGATGACTCGGAGAATCTGTGACACGGAGTGCGTATCGGGAGTGTGCTCGGGGCCTCCCCGTCGCCGGCGGCCTTCTCGTTCAAGACGCTCTACGTCATCTTTGGTGACATGCCACTCAAAAACACCCGCTGCCAGACGCAGCGCATCTTCTTTATCCAGCGAGGCCGTGTGGGTTGAATGGAGTTCCGCGAGAAAGGTTCGTTCTCTGGGCGTAAGCTGCGCGCGGTTCCGCGTCTTGTCTCGAATGATAAAACCCTCGCCGTCGGGCTTGATTGCAAAAGACTCGATGCGCAAGGTCTCCAGCATTTGTCCGATGGGGCGCAACAGTGCGGCATAACTCAGGTCTTCAAGCATGGGATCCTCTCCGGCGATTTTCCTCTCCGCCGCTAATCCTATGGACTCGTTCGTTCGGCCCGTTGCAGATACATTCTTACCCAAAGATCGTAGAGGTCCGAGAGACTGAGTATCTCCTTAATCGTAGTTCCTAATGACGTTTCATACTCTACCGCAACGGTCTCAGCCTCACGCGACAACTTGAGCAAGCGGGCACGTTTTTGATTGAGATAAGCGCCAATGCAGCGCAGGACTTGGGACAGACTTGAGGGATTGGCCGTTCCCTGAGGATTAACCCGTTTCGATCGTCCCTCTTCCTCCAACCTTTCGACGTCCTTGACTCCATAAAGAAGTTCGACCGGCGAATGGACTGTTAGACTGGTCGCATCGGTATCCTCGCCATTTCCGCCGTTTTCGTCGGGAAGTTTACCCCATATAGCTCGTCGAAGCTCACCGTATGTCAATTTTTTATTACCGTCTAACGATTCGGCGCTGCTGGTTAAGAGGACAGTGCCGCGAATGAAAAAGTCCTCTCCGACCGGTTCCATCTCGAAACTTTGGATGTTCAACGTTTCCAAAGCCTGCCCGATCGCCCGCAAAAGTTGAGCGTATCCCATCATCCCGTTCATTAGGCCCCCTCCGGCGCCGGTAATTTCGTTTTGATCTAGTGACATTCGCGAGCTTTTGCTGCCTTAGCAGTTTGAATCTATAACCGTTTTTTACGCTCAACTTAATGAATTGTCAAGGAAATTAGTGACCGTACGCTACCGAGGGCTCCGGCGATAGCCGAAATCCGCTCTTCCTCCGACGCCGCAAGAGAGCACGGTGGCGAAATCCGAGGTAATTCCGATCCCTTTAGAATCCGCTGCGCCGATTGAAATCAACCCACGGACGGCGCGAGAAGTGTGCAAACCGAGCGCTCGCCCCCTGTAGCAGGATAGATTGTTTTGTAAAGGAGGTCCTTCATCGGCCTTTAACTTTTTCGCAAACGAAATCCCCCGGCAACCTGAAGCGGTTCCGGTCTGCCCTTCTCCCCTTCTGCTTTTTCAGTTTGCGTGGGCTCTTCGTCTAACTTAAGACCGGCGAGCTTTATTTTCAGTCGCAGATTGTTGGTGCTGTCTGCGTTGATCAGCGCTTGATCTAGGCTAATCATTCCGTCTTTATAAAGATTGAAAAGTGCCTGATCGAAGCTTTGGCAACCTTCCTGCACCCCTTGCTCCATCGCTTCTTTGAGAGTATCGACGTCGCCTTTTTTAACCAGGTCTCTGATGCGCGGCGTGTCCATCAAGATTTCCAGTGCAGCCACCCGCTTTCCGTCCGGCGAAGGAATCAGCCGCTGAGAAACGATCGCACGCAGATTCAACGAAAGCTGCAAATAGAACTGAGCGTGCCGCTCTATCGGAAAGAAATTCATGATCCGTTCGATGGCTTGGTTGGCGTTGTTGGAGTGGAGCGTGCCGAGACACAAATGGCCCGTTTCAGCGAAGGTTAGTGCGGCTTCCATTGTCTCCGTATCGCGAATTTCGCCGATCAAGATAACGTCCGGCGCTTGGCGCAAAGTATTTTTGAGGGCCGCCTGAAACGAATGGGTGTCGAAGCCGACTTCGCGTTGTGTGACGATCGATTTTTTGTGCCGATGGACAAACTCGATGGGATCTTCGATGGTGATGATATGGCCGGCTTCGTTGGAGTTGCGATAATCGACCATTGCCGCCAACGAAGTAGACTTGCCCGAGCCTGTGGCACCGACGACCAAGACGAGACCTCGCTTTGTCATGACGATGTCATTGAGAATGGCCGGCAAGCCCAATTCACCCACCGACATGACATCGGCCTTGATACGCCGGACAACCATGCCAACCGAACCGCGCTGCTGAAAGATATTGACGCGGAATCGGGCTACCCCCGGAAGTGACGTGGCCATATTCATTTCCATGGTCTCGGCGAATTCTCGGCGTTGCTTTTCATTCATGATCGATTGCGCGAGAGTCACCAACTCCGGGGGGGAAAACACATGATCGCCTGCGGCGCGGATTTTCCCGTCCACCCGAAACATCACCGGCCGCGCCACGGTCAGATAAAGATCGGACGCTTCCATTTCAACCATGCTTTTGAAGTACTCTTGCAATTCCACCGTTTTCTCCAATATCTGATGAGTGTCCGAATTCTAAAGGCGCCCGCCGACGGCAACAGCGGGGCCACCGGTACCAAAAAGATTCGGGTTCATGCTCTTCGATTGAGCTTCTTCGCGAGTGACGAGGCCGCGCGTCACGAGGTTCGTCAGCGCCATGTCCATCGTCTGCATGCCGTCTTTCTGGCTCACTTGCATGGTGCCGGGAATTTGGTGAATCTTACCTTCACGAATGAGATTTCGAATAGCGGTGGTTCCCGTCATGATCTCGAGCGCCGGGACGCGCCCCCCGGCTTTTTTCTTTAACAATGTTTGAGTGATTACCGCTTCAATCGATTCAGCGAACTGAGCACGAATTTGAGCCTGCTGAGTAGGCGGAAAAACATCGATGACGCGATCGACGGTCTTTGGCGCACTCGAAGTATGCAGCGTGCCAAAGACAATATGGCCGGTTTCCGCCGCCGTTAGAGCCAGCTGAATCGTCTCCAGATCGCGCATTTCACCAACCAAGATGACATCAGGGTCTTCACGCAGCGCGGCTCTCAGCGCGTTGGCAAATGATTGCGTATGCGGCCCCAACTCGCGCTGGTTCACCAGACACTTTTTCGACGGGTGTACGAATTCGATCGGGTCCTCGACGGTTAGGATATGTCCCTCGAAGGTAGAATTTAGGTAGTCAACCATTGCCGCCAGCGTGGTAGATTTACCCGAGCCTGTCGGTCCCGTCACCAAAATCAGACCTTTTTCTTTGTCGCACATCTGCTTGAGAATGGCCGGCATGCCCAGTTCTTCGAGGGTTAATACTTTCGTGGGAATCGTCCGAAAAACCGCGCCCTCGCCTTTTCTTTGCATAAATACGTTGACACGAAATCTTGCCACCTGACCCAGCTCGAATGAAAAATCGCACTCGCGAGTTTCCTCGAAGGCCTTTCTCTGCGCGTCGTTCATGATGTCGTACACAAGCGCGTGGACTTCTTCCTTGGTGAGAGGCGGATTGTCGAGTTTCTTGAGATCGCCGTTGATGCGAATCAGCGGCGGCTCACCGGCACTGAGGTGGCAGTCCGATGCCCCTTGTTCGACGCCAAATACCAAAAGCTCGGTTATATCCATATGAATGTGCTCCTCGTTGATTAGCGAAAATTTTAATATACTGGCTGGAAAGCTGCAAAGAATATCTGCTTAGGCGCCTCTAGGCGAGCAATATCGAGACCATTACCGAAAACACTTTATTGTTACCATGCAAAGATTCGAAGCGTTACCCAGAAACGACTTGCTTTTGCGTTTAAAAGCAGCTAGTTATACATCCATTTCTGAGGAAGATAAACAGCTATGCTGAGCACTAGAGTCGCGCTCGTAACCGGCGGCGGCACCGGGATTGGAAAGGCCATTGCGGTACAAATGGCCCAAAATGGCGCCAAAGTCGCGATTGCATCGCGCGGCCGGGACCATGTAGAAAGGACCGCCGAAGAAGCAAGAAAATTGGGACTGCTGATGTTGCCAATCCAGATGGACGTCCGCAAAAAATCGGACGTAGAGCGGGGCGTTGCGACAATTGTGGCGGAGTGGGGAGCGATTCATATATTAGTGAACAATGCCGGTATATCGGGACTCAGCCTGATTAGCGATCCGTCGGACAGCAAGTGGTATGACGTTATCGACACAAACCTGAGCGGCATGTATCTCGTCACCAAAACCGTATTGAAACACATGCCGGATCATTCAGCTGGCCGCGTGATAAATATCTCATCGGTGCTGGGAAAATTCGGCGTGCCCGGCTACACCGCCTACTGCGCGGCCAAGCACGGTATGATTGGATTCACTCGCGCGCTGGCTTTGGAAGTCGTGAACCGGGGCATCACCGTCAATACGATTTGTCCCGGTTGGGTCGACACTGAAATGGCCAGCCTCGGGATCAACGAGACCGCCGCGCTCCAGGGCATCACACCGGAAGAGTTTAAAGCTCAGGCTGTTGCCGCGGTACCGATCAAGCGATTCCTAGACGCCGGCGAAGTGGCGGAGTTCGTTTGCTACATCGCGTCGGATGCGGCAAAAGGGATCACGGGTCAAGCGATGAATATTTGCGGCGGGCAAACGATGGTGTAAAGCGAGCCGTTGGCAAATAGGCAGCCCGCGAACAACGAAAATCTCCGGACCGAAGCGGTCTTCCCTAGGATCCTCTTCCCTCGCACAGTCGAAACACATTAAATCGTGAGCACTGAAAAGATCACTGTGCGCAGCCCCGCCACGCTAGAAAAAATTACCGACCTGCCGGTAGGATCGTCCGCAGACGTCGCCGCGGCGGTCGCGCGCGGTCGCAAAGCCCAGGCGGTCTGGCAACAAACCACTTTCGCAGAACGCGCTCGCGCGCTCTATCGCCTGCGCGATCTCCTGCTCGATGGCGGCGACAAACTCGCCGATATCTTAACCGCTGAAACCGGGCGGCCGAGAACTGAAGTCTACGGCGCCGAGCTCTTTTATCTTTGCGATGCCATCGGCTCTTGGGCAAAAAAAAGCGCCGGTTACCTTCGACCCCAAAAAATTCGCCCACACTTCCCGCTCATGAAATTCAAAAGAGTCATCTCGACCTACGCGCCGCGCGGCGTCATCGGCATCATCAGTCCATGGAATTTTCCGCTGACATTGACATTGGGCGAAGCGATTCCCGCATTGATGGCGGGCAACGCCGTCGTAATCAAGCCGTCGGAATTGACGCCGTTGTCGGCGATATTTGGCGCGGAGATCGCGGCAAAAGCGGGGTTTCCGGAAAATCTCCTGCAAGTGGTAATCGGTCGTGGCGCGACCGGTGAGGCGCTCATCGATCACGCGGACATGATCGCCTTTACGGGTAGCGTCGAAACCGGCAAGCGGATCATGCGCCGAGCGGCGGAACGTTTGATTCCCGTGTCATTAGAGCTAGGCGGCAAGGATCCGATGATCGTCCTTAAAGACGCTGACCTCGACCGCGCCGTCGGTGCCTGCGTTTGGGGCGCGCTGATGAACTGCGGCCAAGCCTGCACGTCCATTGAGCGAGTCTATGTCGAGGCCCCGGTTTATCAACCGTTCGTCGACCGACTTGTCGAGAGAGTCCGGGCGATTCGTCAAGGGCCTAGCGAAAATGAGGTGGAAATCGGCTGCATGACTTCCGCAGCGCAGCTAGACAAAATTACCGCCCAGGTCGACGAAGCCGTTGCAAAGGGTGCAAAAGTACTCACCGGCGGCCGGCGTAATCCAGTTCTCCCCGGCTACTATTATGAACCGACGGTCCTGGTAGAAATCGATCACTCCATGACGGTCATGAGCGAGGAAACCTTTGGACCCATTATCCCGGTCGTAAAGGTCGACAACCCGGAAGACGCGCTGCGTTTGGCAAACGATTCTCGCTACGGACTTGGCGCTAGCATCTTTTCGCGCGACAAGGCAGTCGCCCGGCAGTTGGCGGAACGAATGCAAAGCGGCTCGGTCTGCATCAATGACAGTCTAGTTAATTACATTATTCCCGACGCGCCGATGGGCGGCAGCAAAGAAAGCGGTTTCGGCTATCGCCACGGCGCCGAAGGCATCCGTAAATTTTGTCAGCAAAAAACCATCGTCATTGATATGTTCGGCCTCAGGGAAGAATTTCCCTGGTATCCCACCACGACCCAGAAGGCACGCCAGTTACGCCACCTGCTCAATCTGCTTTGCCATTCAGGCTGGCGAAACAAACTGCGCGCTTTTAAGGGCCTCATGAAAAGCTAAGCTCGCTTGCACTCCAAATGCGATTCGACTAATTAAAGATGATATCGTTTTGACGATTTAATATAGAGGAGAACCTATGGGCAAAGATCTGCACAACTTCATCGCACTGGAAGAAAAGAACCGAGAGGGTTCAGTCATACATGAAAAAGAACGGGTTGACGCCAACAACTACGAAACCATCGCGTATCTGAAGCATTTGGACATCCGTAACGAACAAAAAATGGTCCTGTTCGAAAACGTTCCTGCATTGAATGGCCAGCCTTCGCCCTATCCGCTATTTTACAACCCCTGGGTAACCCGTCAGTTCGTCGCCGACTCCCTCGACATGAGTGAGTTGAAGTCACCGATGGATGTAAGCCGCGAGGTCGCCAAACTGGAACTGCAAAAGGGTTCGGTGAATGTCATCGCGCCGGAAAAAGCGCCGGTCAAAGAAGTCGTGCTGACCGACGACAAAGCCGATCTCCGCATTCTACCGATGCCGATGCATCAGAAAGACGACGTCGCGCCTTATCACACGATGGCTTGTGCCATGAAGGGCATCAATAGCGATTTTTACGACATCACTTTCACCAAAAACCGATACTACTCGCCCCACCGCATGAGCTTCTCCGCCCACAAGCATCATCATCTCGAAGCCATGACCTGCGAGTACGAGGCACAGAATCAACGCGCCCCGGTGATTGTTATCTTGGGCCATCACCCGGCCTTTTATCTCTCTTCATGCGCCATGACCCCTTTCGGCAATAACGACTATCTCACCGCTTCCGCTTTTTTGCGCGAGCCGTTGCGCCTCACGCCATCGACGACTTGGGGCGACAAATTCATGGTACCGGCGGACGCGGAGGTCATCATTGAAGGCGAAGTCCCGCCTCACGTGCGGGACACGCAAAACCCGTTCGGCGAGATCCTGGGTTACTATCAAGGTGAAATGGAGGTGCCGGTCATCGAAGTCACCGCCATCACGATGAGAAAAAATGCCATCGTGCAGGATTTTTGGCCGGGTCACATGGACCATTGGAACCTCGGCAGCATTCCCAAAGAGGGCAGCGTTTACAACGTCATTAAGAAAAATATACCGGGCATTAAGGCGATCCATCTGGCCGCCTCGGGTTGCGGCCGCTGCATCTGTTACATCTCGATCAAGAAGGAATTCGAGAACGAGCCGAACAAAGCCGGCATGCAGGCCTTCGTCGAAATGCCCAACCTGAAGCTCGCTGTCATCGTCGACGATGATATCGACGTCTTTAACGAAAGAGAAGTCATGTGGGCGGTAGCAACGCGTGTGCACTGGGATAAGGACATCGAGATCATCCGCGAGGTGCAAAGTTTTCGCGGCTGGCTGGGCGACGCCGTGGCGATTATCGATGCGACCATTCCATTCAAAGGCGGCTGGCCCAAACGCAACGAA
>Ga0137403_10007465_pt1 | contig 12345 bp, 9 predicted proteins | sample CZOMad2_1_16fung_FD_122057 | JGI IMG/M metagenome (GOLD analysis project Ga0137403, IMG submission 122057) | Vadose zone soil fungal communities from Angelo Coast Range Reserve, California, USA - CZOMad2_1_16fungal (Hybrid Assembly) | ecosystem: Environmental > Terrestrial > Soil > Vadose zone...
CAATTACGAAGCCGGCCTGTGCGAAATTCAGCGCGTACTGAAACCGGGCGGCACCATCGCCATCCTCGAATTTACCGAACCGCCCGACGGATTGTTGGGGAATCTCTATCGCTGGTACTTCTGCAAAGCTCTGCCGAAAATCGGCGGCATTATTTCCGGGGACTCCGCCGCCTATTCCTACCTGCCCAAATCCGTTGCCCGGTTCTTCCGTCCACCCGAGCTCGCGTCCCTCATGACCGCTGTCGGCTACCAATCCGTCGACTATCGCGTCTGGACCCTCGGCACCGTCGCCCTCCACTCCGCCATGCGACCTCTTGGCTGACGCCCCGGCTATTCCTTGGCTGCGGCCAATCTCTTGAAGAAATCGAGGACTTGAAAGCCAGCATATTCACTTCGGCTAGTTGAGCGGTGGTAGCAGTCCCAATAGCTCGTCACTCGCTGTTCTCTGAGTGCAAGGAAATCGGGATTGGCACGCAGGAATCCCGCATAGAGCGAAACGTTCAAGTTGCTGAGATTCGCCAGGAAGCCTCCCGCCAATGCCGTGTAAGCGAGCATTGTGCCCAGGGACATGTCCCCGCGCAGTACCAATGCAGCGCCGTAAAACGTCAACACGAGGGAACTGATGCCGCCGAGCCCTCCGAGCATCGCATTAAACAGTGCGTCGAGTCGGCCCCGCTGAATCGAAATGTTCAGGCGGGAACCATGCCCCCCACTTGGCACATAACCGAGCAAAGTCATGGTCAATGGTGGCGCCCTGCGACAACTGGTCATAGACGAACACCAAGAGTTTCTGAATTAACGCACCTTACAGGGCTTTCGGGCGTGGGCAGCACAATACCGGTGCTGTTGCCCCCGGCATGGGGGTCAACTATGCTCCACGTACTCTGGCAAGTAACACCTCGCCTGTGTCAGCGGTGATGATCCATTCGCCGACCTCCGCCAACTGCTCGGGGTTGTCCCGTCCTTCCAGTAACGGCGCCAGGGCCTGAGCACATGCCTCCCCAAAACGCCTCTGAGTCTGCCGCAGCAACAAGGCGCGCTCTGCGGCCAGGCCCTGCTGCAACCCCTGCTGCAACCCCTGCTGCAACCCCTGCTGCAACCCCTGCTGCAACCCTTCCTGCCGCCCCTCCTGCACCCCCTCCTGCCGCCCCTGCCGGAGCCCCTCTGCCTTCCATTCTTCCGTCCACTCGATCACTCGTTCTGCGAGCATACTTTGCATCTCCCCTAAATCCTGCACCTCGGGAATCGATACCGTAGGCAACCGCGCTGGCAACAACACCCGCCGCAGCCAGGTTGTGAAGGCCCGCCGCAGGCTGTCCTGTGCGGGATCGCGTAACCACACCACCAGCACAGCCAGCACCCGCTGCACATCCTCAGGGGTGCGACTGTTTTCCAGTCGAAACAAGGCCGCCACTAGGTTTCGCAAGGGGGCCAACGCACTCTCCGTGTAGCGCCCAGCGTCGATTAGCACATACCGCAGCTGCGGTCGGTAAACCACTAGTCCGCTTGGCGCTCCGGCCACAAGCATGGCCATGTCCTGCGCCGCCGTCCACCGGTCGCGGCCATTGTATAGCACGATCGGCACCACCGGCGGTAAGTCCCCCGTGGGGCCGAGCTGCCGGCTGCGGATGAGGCCCTCATAGAGCAGGCCCACATAAGTCATGAGCCGGACCGCCATGTAGCGGTAGACCGTCGACTGAAACTCCACCAACAGGTAAATATAGAGCCAGCCACCCTGCCACCGCACACGCCAGATGATATCATCTTCACGGTCGCGCAAATCGTCACTGACCTGGCTGCTCTGCACTCGCTCGAGCGTGGTGAGGTCCACCGTGCGCACCCACTCCGCCGCCACAAATCCCCGGAGCAGGTCGGCCATCATCTCGCGATGGGAGAACAGGAGCTTGTAGCTGTGATCGTGGTCCATGTTCGCGTGTTCCCAGACATGTGCCTTCCATTGTTCTCACCCCAGCTCCTTATTCTCGCCAAAATCCGGCGGGGGCTCGGGACCCCAACGATACAGGGCATCTTGCTCTGGGAAATCACGCGGCTCCCACGCACAACTCTCCGGGATGTGATCCAGATCGAAGAAATACTCGGCGAAGCTGCCCCAGGGATCACGGATATAGTAGAAATAATTCGAGCCGATGACGTGGCGCCCCAACCCCCACCCCGGCTCCCAGCCTGACTCGCGCATGCGTTGCGCTCCCATGGCGATCTCGTCCACGCCTCCGACCTCGAACGAGCCATGATGGAATCCCGGCCCTTTGGAGCTGAGGAAGGCGACGTTATGATGATCGCTGGAACAGCGTATAAAGGCGATGATGCGCTGGCAGCGATCCGACAACTTGAGGCCCAGCACCTGAGTATAGAACGCGAGTTGGCGATCGACATCCGGCGTGAACAGCAATACATGCCCGAGCCGGCGGGGCTGGGGCATGAGATCGGCCTCAGGACAGCCGCGTACCGCCTGACGTGCCGGATGACCAGGGCTATTGAGGGTCAGGGGCGGATCAGCAGGCGGTGTCAGAGGCCCTTCGTCGCGGATGTTGAGCAGATTCCCATCCGGATCGCGAATCCACACCCCGCCGTCGAGGCCCCCAACCGGTGGGTCCACCTCGCGTACACCGGCACGCTGGATGGCCTCTTGGACCTGGGCATACTCATCTCTTGGGGCGCCAAAAGCGAGGTGATGCAGAGATTTCTTCGGACCCGGATACAGCAGAACGGACTCGCGTGGTAGCTGCGTCGGACGGAGGTGGACCGCCTCATCCCTGGTGGACTTGTCAGCCAGACCAAAATTTCGGTAAAATCGCTCTCCCACGCTCAAATCTGGGATTTCAAGGGCATAATGCAGCAAGGCGCGGACGGCCATGGCGTTTTCCCTCCAGGAACGGCTTGCAACGCCGTCGAAAATGGCGCATGTTTTTCCATGTATGATCCATACCGTCAAATCACCCATGCAGAGCCTGTCTATGCTTGTTGCACGACCATACCACATGGCGCAGCGAAACGCCAGACAGCACCACCTGCGACTCTTGGCCGCCTGCATGGTCGTGCTGGGCGTCGCGGCTGCGCTGGGAGCTCTTGGGCAGTCGCCCCTGAGCGCCTGGTGGACACAATCGGTCCCCGTCGTGCGCGCCCCCCTAGCGACCTTCCCTCCCGTCGTCTTGTGGGCCTGGGAACGCCCGGAAGCACTGGATTTCATCGATGTGCAGGGGATCGGCGTCGCCTTCCTCGCCCGCACGCTCTACCTCAGTGGCTCGGAGGTCATCGTCCGCCCTCGACTCCAGCCGTTCAGCGCGCCGCCTGACACGAAGCTCATGGCGGTAGTGCGGATGGCCTCAAATCGGTGGCGACCACCGGACCTCTCTGCATCACAGCGTGAGATGGCCACCGCGGCCATCGCTGAGGTCGGCACGCTCTCCGGCATCCAGGCACTCCAGGTCGATTTCGATGCTACTGTCTCCCAGCGCGCTTTTTATCGGGATGTGCTGCAACAGCTCCGCCGTCAACTGCCCGCCTCCATGCCACTGTCTATCACAGCGCTGGCGTCCTGGTGCATCTTCGACGATTGGCTCGCAGGATTGCCCGTCGACGAGGTGGTACCGATGGTTTTTCGCATGGGAGCTGACCAACATCGCGTCCGACGGTATCTCGCCGCCGACGATTTTCGTGCCGCCGCCTGTCGCCACAGTCTGGGGATCGCCACTGATGAGCCCCTGCCGACCTTACGGCCAGGGCGGCGTCTCTACATGTTTCATCCGCACGCATGGCGACTGGAGACCATGACCAGTTTCCTGGAGGAGGTCCGGCGATGGCCACAATCCCCCTGAAATGGATGCTCGCCATCGGTATGGTGGCGGGACTGCTCGGCAGCCGGCCGGTCTGCAGTTGCGGGCCGTTCTTCGAGCAGGCCATTTTCACCTATACCTTGCATCCCGATGTACCGTTGACGAGTTATGCTCAGGGGCAATTGGGCATTCTGCAGCCGACGTACGCGCAGTCCTACCTCTACGTGGCCTATCGCTACCTCATCGGCATGGGTTTTGATCAGGAGGAGAAAGAGGCGCTGCTGGCCCTGTGGGATGAACGCCTCAATCCACAAGCCGATCTGTGGAACCCCAATGCCAGCGCTGCCGTCAAGACCTGGTCTGACGTGCGAGCGCAGATCACTGCTGCCGGACCGCCCCCGCCGATCAATGTGTTCAAAGCACTGGAAGCACGCAATGGGGTGTTTTATTACCATGAGTACGTGAACTGTCCGGCAGATGCCTTTCAGACGGCGGCCAACACCTTGACCGAGCGCATCAGGCAATTTGGGGCCGACAGCGGTGACGTGCAAGAGTGGGTACGCGCCCAAGATCAGGTGTTCAGCAACTGCTCGGGTGCGCGGGCCATCCCAGCTCCCGCTGCACCGCAAAGCCCCGAGATTCTTCAGAAGGATCGCGCCTACCAAATCGCTGCGGCACATTTTTATGCCGGTGATCTGGCGGTCGCTGAGCGCCTGTTTCGTGACATTGCCGATGATCCGGCGTCCCACTGGCGACCGTTGGCCCCATATCTAGTCGCCAGGGCTTTACTGCGCCAGGGTAGCCTGGTCCCACGTGATGACGATGTCGATACAGCCAAGCTCACCGCAGCCAAACAGACGTTGAACGCCATTCTGGACGATAGAAATTTGCAAATCATCCATCCCACCACTAGACGCCTTCTGGCGGTGGTGCGTGCGCGCTTGGAGCCGGCTGAGCGTGTACACGAGCTCGCGCAAAGCCTGCTCACGCCCAACAATGGGCCAACGCTGAAGCAGGATCTGTGGGATTACACCCTCCTGCTGGATCGCGGCGCGGATGAACGCAATGGCGCTGATGCCGACGCCGCACGCCGCGATGAGATGACGGATTGGATCCTGACCTTCCAGGACACCAGTCCAGGCGGTCTAGAGCATGCGCTGCAACGCTGGACGGCCACATCGGCGCTGCCGTGGCTGGTGGCATCGCTAGCCAAGGTCGGTGTGGGGCACCCTAGGCATCACGATCTGCTCGCCGCGGCTGAAAAGGTGCCACAAGAGGCGCCGGGGTATGCGTCGGTGACGTTCCACCGCCTGCGTCTGCTGGCTGCGTCGGGAAGGCGGGATGAGGCGCGTCAACAATCGGACAGCCTGCTCTCTCAAGGGGTGCCCACGTTCCCGCCGTCAGGGCGCAATTTGTTGCTAGCCCTGCGGACGAAGCTGGCGCGCACGCTCTATGAGTTTATGACCTATGCACCGCGTCTCCCGGTGGCCATCACCTACAACATCGATGGGCGCGAGATCCCGGAGAACATTGAGACTAGCGAACGTCTGCAGCTGATCGCGCGTGACCGGCCGCTCTTTGACGTCGACGCGGCCCGCGTCATCAATCGGCGATTACCGCTCGATACCCTCAGAGAGCTGGTGCACCGCACTGTTCTCCCCACCCATCTGCGGCGTGAGCTGGCGATGGCGATCCTGACGCGCTCCCTCATCCTGAAAGAGGACGACACCACCCGCGATCTGGTGCCGGTGGTCAAAACTCTCATCCCAGAGCTGGGCCCCTCGCTTGACGAATATCGTGCCACCATCAACAGAGAAGCCAGAGTGTTCACGGGAATCTTTATGATCCTGCGCTTCCCCGGCCTCAAGCCCTATGTGCAGGAGAATGTGGGGCGGTTGACACCGTTCGATCAAATCGATAATTACCGCGACAACTGGTGGTGCGCCCTCGAACCCGCGACACTTGGCACTTCCCGGGAGGGCGATCAACTCTCGGCACCGCTGGAAATCCTCTACCGCAGCGCTCAAGATCATGCCTTCGAGTTTCTGAGCGCGGCACAAGCCCACGCAGCCCAGCAGGAGCTGCAGCGACTGGCGAGTCTCGGGCCGGCGCCGAACTACTTCAGCCAACAGGTGATGGCCTGGGCACAACGAGCTAGCAGCGACCCACGCGTGCCGGAAGCCCTGCACCTGGCGGTGAGGGCGACCCGTTTTGGGTGCACGGACACGGACACCGGCACATTCTCCAAAGCAGCGTTCGATCTGCTGCACCAGCGTTACCCGAAAAGTCCATGGGCGCAGAAAACCAAGTATTGGTACAAGTAGACGCCTCGACACCATCCTGCTTGGCGGCCGCGGCTGGCTGTGGTATAAGGGGCGCAAAGTTGCCTCTCCCTCTGGGAGAGGGTGAGGGAGAGGGTGCAGAGACGTATCTATGTACCATCACGGATCTATACGCACAGAAGGATGACCACGTATGGACGCAGGTGAATCGCAAGCCCTCGATGCACGTATCGCCGCTCTCGAAGCGGAGCTCTGGCAACTCAAGCGGCAACGGACCCAACGCGCCGGACCATCGCCCAAAGCGCTCGACGGCATCCGGGTGTTGGATCTGTCGCGCTTCATCTTCGGCCCCTTCTGCACGCAGATGCTTGCCGATATGGGTGCGGATATAATCAAGGTCGAGCCCATCGGCATCGGCGATCCGGCTCGGCTGGCTGGTATCGTCTCGGTCAACGGCGTCAGCACCTCGTTTCTCGCGCGCAACCGCAACAAGCGCAGCATTTGCCTCGATCTCCGCAAACCCGCCGGCCAGGAGATTGCGCTACGCCTGGTGGATCGCTGTGATATCCTCATCCATAACTTCCGCCCCGACGTCATGCCCCGCCTGGGACTCGATCCCAAACGAGTCCGCGAACGCAATCCAGGCTTGATCTACTGTTCATTGTCGGGCTATGGCCAGACTGGTCCCCGCGCTGACTGGCCGGGTCAAGACCTGCTGGTGCAAGCCATGTCAGGGATTATTAGCACGACTGGATGGGACGATGGCCCACCGGTGGCTGTCGGCGCCTATATGGCCGATGTCGCCGGCGCGTTGACGGCCGCATACGGCGTGCTGACGGCGCTCTACGCCAGGTCACAGTATGGTATCGGGCAGGAGATCGAGGTGTCGTTACTGGACTCCATGATCGCCTTTCAAGCGATGGAGACCGTGTCGTTCCTTAATTCCAACATCGCACCCCGTAAGAGCGGCAGTGGGCACTGGCTGCTGCCGCAGCCGTATGGCGTCTATCACACCAGGGATAAGGATCTGGCGGTCAATGCGCATTCGAACGACTGGTGGGGACGCTTGTGTCGCGCCCCGGCGTTTGCCCATCTCGGCGCCGACCCACGCCTGGCCACGCCGGCCAGTCGCCTGGAACATCGCGCCGAGCTTACCCAAGCCTTGCAAGAGATTTTACTCACCAAAACCCGTGATGAATGGCTTGAATACCTGGGCCAATACGATGTGCTGTGCGCCCCGGTCTACGATTACCCGGAGCTCTTCGCCGACCCCCAGGTCCATCACAACCAGATGGTGGTCGAGCAGGAGCATCCGAAGGCGGGCCGGGTCAAGGTGATCGGCATTCCGGTGAAATTCTCCGAGACTCCAGGCGAGGTCGGCCCCGCTGCTCCGTTGTTGGGCGAGCACACGGAGGAGATCCTGCACTGGCTGGGATATGATGCGGAAGCGATCGATCGGCTGCGTCAAGACAGAGTGCTGAGTCCTGAGTCCTGAGTGCTATGTACTGAGTTGAGGACTTTTGCACCCCTCAGCACTCATCCCTCAGCACTCAGCACTATTTTTAGGAGATTCGTCATGCCCTTCAAGCTCGTCATGGTCCCGCCCAATACACAGCCGGACTGGCCCGAGAAGATTCGCGCCACCGTGCCCGACTGCAACGTGCAGCTCTTCGACTCGGCCGAAGCCGCAATGGAGGCGATCGTCGATGCTGATGCTGCCTACGGCAACATCGTTCCAGAGCTGTTCCGCCGCGCCAAGAAGCTGCGCTGGATTCAGGCGCCAGCGGCGGCACCACCGGTAGGTTACTATCATCAGGAGCTCATCGACAGCGACGTCACCGTCACCAATCAGCGCGAGATCTACAACGACCACATTAGCGCCCACATCATGGCCTTTGTGCTAGCCTTTGCGCGCGGTTTGCACCGGTATATCCCGCAGCAGCTCAATCGCCAATGGCAAAGGCAAGGCCTCGAGACCACTATCTATCTGCCCGAGGCCACCGCCCTGATCATCGGGGTCGGCGGCATCGGCGGCGAAGCCTCGCGGCTGTGCGCCGCGTTTGGCATGACTGTTCTGGGGCTGGACCCGCGTCGCCCCGAGGCACCCACCAGTATGAAGGAACTGCATCACCCGGACGAGTTGCATCGGCTGCTGCCACAGGCCGATTTCGTCATTATGACTGTGCCACAAACGCCGCAAACTCGCGGTATGATGGCGGCACGCGAGCTCCGTCTGATGAAAAAGACGGCGTATCTGATCAACATCGGACGGGGCGGCTGCGTGGTCCTCGACGACCTGGTCGAAGCATTGCGCGCGGGAGAGATCGCCGGGGCTGGCCTGGACGTGTTCCAGATCGAACCACTGCCGCCAGAGCATCCCCTGTGGACCATGCCCGGCGTGCTGATCACGCCGCACGTCGCCGGGGTGGGACCGTATTTACCGGAGCGCCGCACCGAGCTGCTGCTGGAAAATTGCCGTCGGTTCAGCACAGGACAGCCGTTACTCAACATTGTCGATAAAGCCAATTGGTTTTGAACGAAGGTTTTTCATCTCCTCTCCCCGTTGCTTCCTCTCGCATCTGGAGCGGAAGGGGATGAGCCTCTTGCGCCCTCTTCCACCAGGAGACGGCCGGAGCGAGGCCGCTGTTCCCCTCTCCCTCTGGGAGAGGTCTGGGGCGAGGGCAAAAGAGCGACAATCTGAGGGACACAGACGATGGAGCAGCCCTTTCGACCCGAGCATTTTCAGCGCGTCGATGAAAGCCCGGACCCAGAGTTCTATAGCTTTCCACGCAAGGTAGTCCACATCGACGACGCTGCGATCGACGCGATAAAGCAGTTCTTTGGCGAGACCTTACCGCCGAACGGCATGATCCTCGATCTGCTGAGTAGTTGGCGCTCGCACTGGCCCGTGGAATTGCCGAAACAGCGCCTGGTGGGGTTAGGACTCAATGCCGAGGAAATGGCCGACAACCCGCACCTGGACGAGTATGTAGTGCATGACGCCAACGCCGACCCGCAGCTGCCGTTCGACGAGAATCTGTTTGACGCTGTAGTATTGACGGTATCAATCCAGTATCTCACGAAACCCATCGAGGTGTTCCGTGAGGTCAATCGCGTTCTGAAGCCCGGCGGTCTCTTCGTCGTGATCTTCTCCAATCGTATGTTTCCCACCAAAGCTGTGGCCGTTTGGCGGGCGATGGGCGACGACCAGCATCTCAAGCTGGTGAACTCGTATTTCCACTATGCCGGCAATTTCGTGGGCCTGGAAGCCCAGGACCGCACACCACAAGCCGACGAGTACACCGATCCGGTATACGTTGTCATGGCCCGCAAGGGAAGCGACCAAGGTGGAGAGCAGTAGGTGGGCACACGATCCTCTGGCAACCACTCTTCCCCTATTTCTCCTCCCCCCTTGCGGGGGAGGATTCAGGTGGGGGGGTAAACCTCTTGGCCTCTCCCCCCATCCCAATCTCCCCTTGCAATGGGGCAGGGACAAGCCTGCGTGACCTGTCTTGCTGATCTCCTATAGGGTGTCTGGGAGGATCTTCCTATGCCAACCGTCATCCGTCCCCGCCGCAGCGTCCTTTTCATGCCCGGCTCGAATGCCCGAGCTCTCGAACGTGCCAAAACCCTGCCAGCCGATACGCTGATTTTCGATCTCGAAGATGCCGTAGCGCCTGATGCCAAGGAAGCGGCGCGGCAGATGGTGTGCGATACCGTGTACGCCGGAGGCTATGGCAGGCGTGAGCTGATCGTCCGCGTCAATGCTCTGGAGACCCCATGGGGCGATGCCGACCTCGCCGCCGTCGCCACCTGCGGTGTCGACGCTGTCCTGTTGCCGAAGGTCGAAAGCAGCGACATGGTGCGGCAAGTCTTAAGCCTCCTGACCACGCACGGAGCCCCCGAGCAAATGGCCATCTGGTGCATGCTCGAGACCCCACGCGGCATCCTGCGAGCCGAGGATATCGCCGCCAGCGCACGCGTCGCCGCGTTCGTCATGGGCACCTCCGATCTGACCAAAGAACTGCATGCCCGTCATACCCGCGAGCGCCTGCCCATGCTGCCAAGTCTCGGCTGGTGCGTGCTGATCAGCCGCGCCTATGGCTTGACGGTGCTCGACGGCGTGCATCTCGACCTCAGCGACGACGAAGGCTTTGAATATGCCTGTCGCCAGGCCGCCGACATGGGCTTCGACGGCAAGACCCTGATCCACCCGAAGACCATCGCCACTGCCAACCGGATCTTCGCTCCCTCCCCCAACGACATCACCTCAGCCCGCAAGATCATCGCTGCCCACGCCGAGGCCACGACCCAGGGTAAGGGTGTAATCGTCGTCGATGGCCGCCTGATCGAGAATCTGCATGTGGAGGAAGCCCAGCGCCTGGTCGCACTGGCTGAGGTGATCGCGGCACTGGAAACTGAGGCAGACTCATGATTCCATAGGAGTCGCTGAAGGGGAGGTGGTATCCATGCGTCCGGTCAGACGACAAAGGTCCCGCGATCAGATCGACAAGCTGCACCAGGCGATTGCTGGGTTAGAAACCCAACAGCGTGAATTGGGCCTGGACTTTACACAGCAAATCGCCGAGCTGTGGCGGCGCCTGGAAGACATGGGAGGCGTGGTGCAACGTGGTTCTGGGGCCATGGCGGCTACTGGCGGGGTTGCCGCTGGCGCCGGCGGGATGGCTGTTGGGGGTGATGTGGCAGGAAACGTGTTCGTCGGCAGCACCGTCACCATCACAAGCGGTCGTTATACCGGCCCGTCGACCAACAACCCCAGCAAAGCAATAGCCGTATACCGCCGCGTGTTGGTGGACGGTTGCCGCCATATGTCGCTGCGGGGGCTGGATGTCGATCCCAGCGACCCAACCGGCAGTCAAAAGTGTTTCGATCTCGCACAGGTCTACGTCGACCTGCATACAACCACGCAGGTCCCCCTTACCAATAACGGAAAACGCCGGCGTGCAGAGCACACGCCATCGGCAGAACGGGAGACTCGCCCGCTGGGCGTGCTTGAGGCTGTCGTCGGCCAGCGCCATGTGGTCCTTCTGGGTGATCCCGGTTCCGGCAAGTCCACGTTCCTCACATACCTGGCACTTTGCCTGGCCACACATGCCCTGGAGCCCATGAAAAAGTGGCTGGCTCGTCTCACTAATTGGCCGCAACAGGAGACTGACCTCGTACCCGTCACCGTCGTCCTGCGGGATTTTGCCCGCTGGCTCCCGCCTAAGGCGCAAAAGGCCGAGCCACGCCATCTGTGGAATTTCATTGTTGACCGCCTCAAGGCGCAGAATCTGGCCTTTGTGGCCAAGCCATTGCATGATAGGCTCGAACATGGCGGGGCCATCCTCTTACTGGATGGCCTCGATGAAATCCCCACCCAGCGGCAACGCGCCTTTATTCGCGACGCGGTAGCTGCCTTCGCCACCCGCTACTCGCAGTGCCGCGTCCTCGTCACCTGTCGGACGTTCTCCTACCAAGACCCAGCCTGGCAGCTCAGTGACTTCCAGAGCTTTACCCTAGCCCCCTTCAGCACGGAGCAGATCGACCGCTTCATCGCCGCCTGGCACGACGAACTGGCCCGACTGCGAACCATCAAACCGGGGGCGATCGAGGGGGCAAATCGTCAGTTACAAGCGGCCGTGCGCCGCCCAGACCTCTGGCGGCTGGCAGCGAACCCGCTACTGCTGACCGTGATGGCTCTGGTGCATACCCACAAAGGCCGACTCCCCGAGGCCCGCGCCCTGCTCTACGAAGAGACGATTGACATTTTGCTCTGGCGCTGGGAACAGGTCAAGGCCAGTGGTGAGGAGGAGGCGCCTCCGCTACGCCAACTGCTGGCGCAAGCGAATCGCACCGATGTGGACCTGAAGCGGGCGCTGTGGCGGCTGGCCTTTGAGGCGCATCGCGAGGGTTGGACCACAGACGCCGAGGCGGTGGCCGATATCGGTGAGTCGCGGCTCAACAAGACGCTCGTCGAGCTGCATCCGGATAAAAGCCGCGATTGGGCACATCAGGTGGTCGAGGTCATGAAGCTACGCGCCGGGTTGCTGCTAGAGCGCGTTCCAGAGGTGTATACGTTTCCCCATCGGACCTTCCAGGAATATCTGGCGGGCGCTCATCTCTCGGTAGCTCCCCCCTTAACCGTGGTCATGAGCACCAGCGCTTCACCAGGCGTTGCAGTGCCCGTGCGGGACGCCCGCGCTGCTTGGGTGGTGTCCACCGCGACGGTGGCACACGAAACGACAGCAGTTCTCGGACCGTCCAAC
>Ga0137403_10007466_pt1 | contig 12344 bp, 22 predicted proteins | sample CZOMad2_1_16fung_FD_122057 | JGI IMG/M metagenome (GOLD analysis project Ga0137403, IMG submission 122057) | Vadose zone soil fungal communities from Angelo Coast Range Reserve, California, USA - CZOMad2_1_16fungal (Hybrid Assembly) | ecosystem: Environmental > Terrestrial > Soil > Vadose zone...
CCGGAACCTTCCACCATGCCCCTGCTGGCGTGCGGGTTGTTGCTCGTGACGATGCTTGCCCGAAAACGCCGGCCGTAAAGCAAAACCCTGCGGCAGCTGTCTGATTGAAGAGAACGAGTCTAGGTTCAGCGAGCCGTGACGATCGAATTCGCCGCTGCGACTAAAATTGTCTGTTGGTCTTCTTCAGTTGTCTCGCTATTGAGCTTTATCTGGATCTGATACATCACGCCGCGCTGCTCCCACCATAAATTTGCGGGAGCGCACGAGCCTCCGCACGAAACAGGTCTGAATACCCCAGTGCGACCGTGCGTTAATGCTACGGTGTGGGTGTTCGGCAGTTCTGTCGCTTGAAGCGAGCGTGTGGAGCCGCCGAACCCGGCTGCGTAACTCGCGTTGCTTCCGATATCGCCGAAGTAGAGCGATATGAAATATCCGTCCTCCCGCACTTCGCCGGACGCCAATTTGATATCGCTCTCGCGAATTGGGGCTGGTAACTTGGAAGGCAGCATGATTGGGATGCGCGTCTTTCCCTGGATGTGATCGAGTGCCGTCTTAAACACAGCAGCAGGCTTGGTAGCTTGCGCCAGCAGCGATTGCATGCACAAGTAGGTGAAAAGTACAGCAAAGCAGCGTGCCCGTTCCATGCTTGCGAATAAGGATAGCCCAGATTAAGTCCCAATCGCGACATGGCGACTTCTCGCTCATTTGGTACCGAGAGCGGCGTTGACCGGCCTGAAAACATCCCCCTTCGGATTTCGGGGCTGAAATCGTACCCGCAGTCGGACTTCAGGGCGACAGCCGGGCAGTCCATCGAGGCGCGATCCAGCGGATGCAACCTAAGAAGGTCCGGAACGAACCTCACTGATGCTCTTGATGCTAACCTGGCGTCAGGGAACGCACATTCTGTCTGAAGTATCTAAAAAGGACGAAGTGAGCCTTGCCGATTTCATCAGCATGATCGCCAAGTCGCCGATTGTCCGTGCGTCGGGCACCGCAGTGTTTCTAACCGGCAACCCTGATGCGACGCCCACTGCTTTGCTACACAACATCAAACACAACAAGGTATTGCACGAGAACAACATCATCCTGAAAGTGATTACTGAAGATACGCCTCGGGTCGCTGACGGCGAACGGATCACTCTTAACCGGCTGTCAGATACCTTCACGAGTATCACCATGCGATTTGGATATATGGAGAGTCCTAACGTCCCAATGGGTTTGGCAGCCTGTCGGGCATACGGCATCAAGTTCGACGTCATGAGTACATCTTTTTTTCTGTCCCGACGTGCGCTGCGACCGGCCAAAAATTCTAGAATGCCTCACTGGCAAGACCAACTATTTATCGGTCTGGCCCGGTCTTCCGATGACGCCAGTAGATATTTTCATATACCGTCGGGACGAGCTGTCGAGATCGGCACACAAATCAACATCTGAAACGGCGTGTTGAATAGGTGGATCCAGCCTGCCATGTCCGTTCCGGGGTCAAACTGAGAAGAACTCAGTGTAGCAAATGTCTTCCGAGTTACCCCTAAAAGCGGACATCACGCGTCAGAGCGGCCACGTCCGTTTCGTGCCAATAACGGAAGCTACCCAAATCGAGCGCGGCGCTGCACTGATCAGCGCGCAGTGCCACTTCCTTTAATGATGCCGCGCTCTACGAAGTCCGCGGCATCTTGAGCCGTCATGTTCTGGCTATAGAGCAGTCGCACAGCCGGACTTTCTCTCTCAGCAAAGATAGCGACCATCACATTGTCGCCGGCAACCTCCTGCTGGCCCATTTGCTCAGCGTGTGACACGGCGCGCTGCATCACACGTTGAAACGTTGCGGTCGGGAGCGATCCGCCGGGGCCGGTTTCGACTTTGGCCGGCGGCATCGAAGTGATGCGACGCCCCGCATGAAGGCGGCGCACGGCGGCGAGTGCTTCCTGCAGACGAGAGCGGAGCGCGAAATCCGACTTGCCGCTAATGATCGCGTCCCTGACCTGCCGGGGACCGACGAGCCTCGTTTTCACGATGGCTGGCAACTCATTTTCAATGTACCCGGTTAAGCTTTTCTGGAGCACTGCAAGATCGACCCCGCAAGCGCGCATCACCTTCGATGCATTCGCATCATCTGTCAGAGCGAGCAGCAGATGTTCTAGCGTCGTGTATTGGTGGTCTCGCACATCTCCATCGCTAAGGGCACGCTGGAAGGTCCGTTCGATTTCCTTGGAAAATCGAGGTACGCTCGGCCCAATTCCCGCATCGATTGCAGCCGGTGATGTCGCAGCATTTTTGGAAGCGCCTTCGCCACGGATTGCGGCAGAGAGTGTGTTCCAATCGGCAGCACCAAATGCCTTAGCAATCAGCTCAAGGCTTTGGCTGTGTGTGATCTTGAGACCGTGGTCAGCGAGGAAGGTTCGCGCCGTTTGTGCCATCACCTTGGCATCGCGATAATCGCGCATGATCTTGCATCCTTTGCATGAACGAAACCGAGGTGTCAGGGCTTGCGTTGCTGACCCGTTCGTTCGGGCAAAGGGCCATGAAAGACCGATGATACGTTTACCATCCCCATTGGGGCGCAAGCAGCAGGTCGTATCTACCTTGGAGAATAAAATGATCCTGATACAAATTGTTGTCAATTGCCATGACGAGATGGATCATGTCCGGTTTGGTCATTTGCGTCGGTTTGACCGGACCACGGCGACTTCCGGTCTACCGCGGTGAACGGACATTCTCTGGGTGGCGCGCCACTCAAAATACGACTGCGAACTCTTATGTAGTTGCCATTGCTTTATAATTTAGAAGCCACCCCTGAGAAGCAGGAGCATGAAGAAGCCTCTTCAAATCAGAGCAACTGGTTCTGCCGGCGTGGCGCACGAGATTCGCCAAGCGAAATCACCGTGTGGCTCGCCCTCTTTCAGAACGACGAGGATGTTCTCGGTACTGAGGCAGCTGACATCCTCGTGCGGCCTGCCGCGGACAATGATAAGGTCGGCCAGATAGCCATCACGAACTCGGCCAATCTCGTTGTCCATCCGCATGGCCTTCGCGCCATTGATGGTCCCGCAAACGAGTGCTTCCTCCGGCGTGTAACCGAACCACTTGACGAAGTGGTCAAGGTCGCGCGCATTGGTCCCATGTGGAGTCCAGGCGAAGCCGTAGTCGCCGCCGATCAGCACCCGCAAGCCGCGTTTCCGTAGTTCACGGTAGACATTGGCGCAGTTCTCGACCTGCTCAGGCAGGCCCCAGGCAGCCGCCTTTTCAGGCGTGATGCCCCATGGGGCCGCCTCATAAAGGGTGTTGTGAAGGAGCCCAAAGGCGGGGGCCAAGAACACTCGTTCCCTGTGTTCCTCCAGCATATTGATCGTGTGGTCATCGGCGAACTCGCAGTGGTTGAGGAATTCGATGCCATGCTTGAGCGAAAGCTGGACGGACTCGGATGAACGCGCGTGCGACATCACCCGCTTTCCGTATGCATGCGCCGTCGTGACAGCCGCCTCGATCTCGGCGTCCGTCATGATGGTCGCAGTCGGCGGCGCATTGGGCACCGTCTGGTTGCCCGAAATATTCAACTTGATGATATCGCAACCCTCACGGCTCATGGTGCGCACATAACGCCGGATGTCCTCGGCGCCATCAATGACTACGGCGAAGGATTCCCGATACATGTGCAGGAGGCGCTCGTCACCGAGCCCGCCCGTGACTGTAATTTCCGGCGTTGAAGCCAGTAAGCGCGGTCCCGGAATACGGCCAGCTTTGATCTCGTTGCGGATCACGATGTCGAGGCGCGGTTTGGCCGAACTCGCCCCCACGCACGACGTGAAGCCACCGAGGAGAACACGCCGAGCATTGTGCATTGTCTGAAGTGTATGCTCCTCCACCGGCACGAATCCGGTATCGACAACGTCTGCCTTCTCCAGGAATGAGAGATGGGAGTGCCCATCCACCAAGCCCGGCATGAGGGTAGCGCCACCGCAATCAACCACGACGGCGTCTTGCTTACGATCCGCGGCCACCACAGGAGCGACGCTCGCAATCCGGCTGCCTTCGACTAGAACCTCGCGTGCCGCCGCCGATCCAACATCGCCGGTCCAGACTGTGCAGTTGGTGAACAGCAGCCTCCGTGCATTCTCTTTCAAGATTCTCTCCTCTCAATTTTTGGCTTAATTTGCACTGTACGGTGCCAAATTGCTATCGGGTCTAGAGATCTTCTAACGTCATTGCTAACGGTTACCCTGCTATTGAGTAACCGCCATCTATGGGAATTGCAGTGCCCGTGACGAAATCGGAAGCGGCGCTCGCCAGAAAAATTGTGACCCCGCAAAATCATCCGGCAAGCCCCAACGTTTCGCTGGTGTCCGGGCCATGACACGTTCATTCAAGCCTTCTATCCGCGTGCGGGCAGTCGCGGTTAGATCCGTGTCGATCCATCCGGGTAGGATCGCGTTGACTTGTATATTGTCCTTTCCCCAAGCAGCGGCAAAAGATCGCCCCCTCTGCACTATGCCGCCCTTACTGGCGCCATAAGGCACCGCGAGAGGCATTCCGAAGATCGATAGCCTCGAGCCCACGTTAATAATCTTTCCGCCCCGGCCTTGATCATGTGTGGATACACGGCTTGCGAGCACAGAAAGGCGCTAGTCAGGTTTATGTCGAGGACCTCCCGCCATTCATCGAGGGTATAAGTTTCCAGCTGCTTGCGGGTGGCGATACCGGCATTGTTGATCAGGATGTCCACGCAACCGAATGCGTGCACTGTCTGATCCACCAGGCTACGAACCGAGGCTTCATTGGCGACATCGACTTCGATGGCGCGGGCGCGCTCGCCAAGCGACGCCGCGGCTTTTGCGCTTTTTTCCTTGTTGCGTCCGGCTATAACAACCGATGCGCCGGCGTCCCGCAGGCTGGTCGCCATGCCCAACCCTATTCCGCCGTTGCCACCTGTGACAATTGCGGCGCGGCCGGTGAGATCAAACAGTTTCATTTGACTTTTCCTTCGATTTTCGCAGAGTATTCCAAACCCGATGCGGCGAGGTGGCTAAATCCAGATGCTCGACTCTCTCAGATGCCAGCGCATAGCGGCTGCGAACATCTGCGCCCCATCACGCCCCAATTGTCGCTAGGCACCTTGAAACTCGGTCGCACGTCCTGAACTGCGAAACTTCACAATTTCCAATAAAAACCACGCCGGTTTCCCGCGAGATGTCCTTATCGCGAATTTGTCGATATTCGCTACTTTGAACGACGCGCAACTTTAACGCTCGATTTTCGCCTGAAGCGAAACGCGAGATCGCCAAAGCGATGCTGCCGCGCGAGTTATTTCGAGTCCCTTCAGTCCGTTTTGATCCGTTCACCGGCGCCGCCACCGTGCTGCCGTGGCCGAGATCGATGAGCTGTCGGAAAAAGCCATAACGCAGCCGCCGGCCTCGTTGCAGAACGGCAAGCGACGGCCCTCATTGGCCAGTCGCTTGGCGAGTTTCGCAACATCCGTGTCCTAGTAGACGCGGCCTTGTCGCCGATGGACGCCGCCCGGCGATGCCTGATGTGCTCGCGGCCAATATGGGTTGGCGTAGCACATAGCTGAGCGTCCCGACGCCGTCATCCTGCACTGATCCAATGATGTATAGCTGCAGTCGATGGCGGTGAAGCCGCCCTCCCCCCACCTCTGGAAGCAAACCGGATACCGGGGATCGTAGCGTTGAGCCGTGGCCGGGGCGACCGCCAGGATCGTCGTGACCACCAGGATTATCCGACGAAGCATGCGCATCGCACCTCGTTCAAACGAGCACCATTGAACGCCGCCGTCTACGACGCGGCTCGCGCCCCACAGCAAGCCATCTAATTCCGCTGAAATCGCGCGGCAGGCAACCTGCTGGGATCCGTTCTTTCCGCCAGCGTTCCTTCCAGAACATACAAGACCGTTTGACCGGTGCACAATGAGATACTGTGCTCCGTGCCTGCCGCAATGAGGTGGATACTCCCCTCCAAAAGGTTCTTTGGTTTGAAGGCAATGAGCTGTTCGACAGTGACTTTACGTAGATGAAATTCAGAACGGACCTTCTCCCTCCCGCGAAACGATGCCAGGTCTCGTATTGACTAATTCCGTGCACAAAGACGCATCTGCGGGCGTCGCCGCGCGGGGGCTATCCGCCGCAGCTGGTGCAGGGGTTAGCGTTATCCAACCAACGCCGGGTCTCTTCGTCGGTCCAACCGGGGACGGCAAAGCGCGCCGGGGCCGTCACACCTTGGCTGGGACGAACGATGACATGTTGGGGCGTGCGTAAGTGTACCGTCGGCGGTTTGGAGCGATGCGCCGCGGCGGCATCCGCAGAAGCGGACAGAGTGACTAACAGGCCTAAGGCGAGAACAGAACGCATCGCACTTGCTCCCTATCTAACTAGCCAAGGGCTCCGCCCTTGATATCCCTGGCGCCTGGCGCGCATCGGCGTGCTGCGAGCGCTCAATTGGCACATTGAGCGAGTGTTCGCTGCGCCGCGAAAGCATACGCATTGGGGACGCCGGGGTGCCAGCATTAACCGGCAGCGCGGACATCAAGCTTAACACTCGACTCTCGTTGCGAGCACCGACGGGATAGATAGCGTCTCGCACCGGATCTTTCCCAGACCCAACGTCGCAAAGCCCGTCGATCAAAACATTTTCCGGCCGGACGGTCTTGTTTGAAGCAGGATATCGATCTCATGATTAGATATTCATCTTACGGCAGCAGTAATTATCGAACCAACCAACGCGCACCGACCGAGTTACTCTGCCCGCTTGAAAATGAATATCGCGAGCTACAGGACCTGCGAGAGCGGGTTAGAAACGCTGAGGCCAAGGCCCGCGACGCACCTGCGCGATAAAAAAATCGGCCTTGTCGCTCATGAGCGGCGATCGCGCGTGATGAAATGAAGCATAGATTATTTCTGGCGGTTCTGGTCATTGCTATCGTGTTGGCAACGTTGGGATGGCTCTATGCTTTAGGATGGGTCGCGCTCAAGCTCATCTAGTGGAGCCTCGCGAAGCAACAATGCCAACACAACGAGCGAGGGTGTCCACGCGAGCATCGCTCCGAAACACATTGCTTGTAAGGTCGTCATCACGCCACCTTGGGTTTCCCAGCCCTCGAGCAACAACAGTATCAACTGGTAAATGGAACTTTTGTTCCAAAAAAGCCTTTGTCGCGGCATTTGGCGTCTGCACCGCAGACGTTGATGAGCGTATGCAGCGCAGCACCGCCGGAGATCTACCGGGGCGCCGATGGACGAACAAAGCACAGGCAAAGACCGCAAGGATTGCATGAAGCAATTCCGAAAGGCCGGATCCAGCCCGCTTGACCGAATTTCTCGAAATGAAGCGGAAGCGGTTGCGATGAGCTGGTCGTGCCAATTCGACGAGCCGATCATCCTGACGAACGGCAAGAAGCTCTCGGCGCTCAAAGACGCAATCGCATGGTGGGCGAAAGAAGTCCCGAAGTCAGAACACACCATGGGTGCAGGTTGCCGCACGTATGGTAACGAAAGCAGCCGAGACGTTGCGCGGTGTGGTCAGCCGGCCAAAATCGCACTCCGGGTTTGAGCGGGCGTTGGTCCTGCCCGCCCATTGCGCGGTGCCGCGCTATGATTAGACGACGGTCTAATCCGAAAATCATCGAGCTTCTTTCCGGACCGAAGCTGTGCAGTCAGCCAGCGTGGCCGTTTCCCACGACCTGACCAAGTCTCGAACGGCTCTATGGGATTTCTAAATCTCGGGAACACCTGCGGGTAAGGACGACGAGCGCGACTAATCTCCTGAACAATTTCAGGCACACTAAGGTCGAGCTGGCGTAATTTTTCATCAAGGCGTGCTTTTGCGGCTGACATCTTCCGAGCTAACACCGAGACGACTTCATCGCGAAAGGACCAAAGCTCGTCCACGGACATTGACCCAATATGGTGATCATGAGGTTTCATTTGTTAAAACTCAGAGGTTTCCCGGCGAGATTTGCGGGGGGCTTGCCCGATAGGACGAGAGCCTTACGAGAGCGCAAACCGCGCGGGTCACTTGACGGTTGAACAAGTACAGACACTTTTGGTTCCGAGGGTTCTAAGTTTCGTCTCAGCATTCGGCTTTCTTTGTGCGGTGTCTTGGACATGGGCGACATTCTTGCATCCAGCCGCGGGTTAGACGCGCTCAGACAATAAAGAGATTGTGAACCGCCAATAGTTACGCCTCACCATCTTGTGCACGCTGCTGATCGCGACGTTCGCAATCGTTTGAAATTTACTTGGCCGTTGAGCGTCAGACCCCGTGATGCAATTTCATGAAACCGACCTCTGTCGCGCTTCGCACGAGGGATTCACAAACCGAATTTTCCGGCGAATAGTAAATCTTCAGGTATCAGGAGGCATCCTGATGTCGGATTACGATAAGGAAGATGCGAATGCGGCGCCGGGACTTGGCGCTATCTTTATCATCGGCGTCGCAGCACTTTTCCTCGTACCGCTCGCCATGATCAGCTATTTCGTTCAGACGACCGCGCGACCGATCTATCACGGCGCGCACCGATAAAACCATAAGCTGACAGCGTGCTCGCTCCGAAGCTCGCTTGTGTCGAGAGAAACACCGTCGTCGTTCCCGATAGACTGAACCGCATCCGCTTGGCCGGCGTTGAACTTCCGCTGCGCAACTCGATAGAACACCTCCGCATGATCCCTGAAGTAGTCGAAGACACGCAACATCGGGCTTCGCTCTACCCGACCATCAAACACCTCGCGCTGGACGAAACAGCGCACCGTGCGGCCCTTTTCGGTGGTCCGCATGGCAGCGTGATATGCATTGACCGGTGGTTGTGCGCTGCATGCGGACCGTGCGTCAAAGAACCGGGGGTGCAAATGAGGTTTGGATTTATCGCCTCTTTCGTGATGGCAATTCTTGCGATCGTTGGCGTCTTCATCGACATCCCGATCGTCAGCCAGTACGCCTTTTGGTTTGTTGTCGGCGCCTATATCTTGCTCGCCGGCTCGAGGTGGTGAAGGCGGATCGGGCGGGACCGAAATTCACAAAACCGAATTTTATCCCCATGCGAGGCCTCGCATGAAAGACGCCGCCAACTGCGGCGGGGTTTATTCTTCACTGCGCCAAGCGCCTAAAAGAAACATCTTGTGGCCTTTGTGGTTCGATCCCGCCTGCGCTTGGACATCGGATAGATCGACGCTCTTTCGCTTCATGAAAAGCTTTGTGGCGATCCCGATTATTAGGAAGGGCGCGACGTAGATGACGAACGTCTCAAGTACGCGCATGAGCTGGCTTCCATCCGGCCACGCTGACATGGAATGGCTTATACGTTCTCGCCCGGAAAACACCATCTGGGCCATAAGAAACCAAGACCGAACCCTCCGAGACAGATCGCAATTCCTGCCGGCCTTTCTTTGAAACCATTTGCGGCCCAGCAACGCACCGCTGCCCCCAAGCTTTCGGTTTCTAGGGCTTCACGGGTTGAGGGCTCGCAGCCCCTCCCCTGGCTTTGGCACGAGGCGCTTGGCGATCGCGCGCACCGATCAGTTCTTTCTGAAGCTTCAACCGTTCGTCGGCCGTCATTGCAGGCTTCTCGCGCTTCGGCGGCAGATCTTCTATCGGAAGATAACCGCTTGTTTTCGGACGCACTGGCGACTCAGCGCGCGCGTCCATCGGTGATGAGCCAACAGTTGACGTCGCGCATCCGCCAAGCGAGAGGCTATAGAGCGCCAGCGCTGCCGCGGCCAGCGCCATCATTTTTGCATCCGTCGACATAAACGCTCAACATGCACTCAGGAACAGTCATTGTGTGTCGCCAGCATTGCGGGCCAATTGTGACCATAGCCTAGCGCATGCCGCGGGCGGCCTCGACCGGTCGTGTCGCTGGTGAGCGGGCCGCTGAGGCCGTCTTGCTTCGTCTCACTTCCAGCCGAAGCATAGAGACGATTCCTGGTCCGCCAATTCGTTCCCGAACGGCCGCGGCGCGAGACCGAAACCTCGCACCACGAGCTCCACCGGCCTATTCTGCGCGTGATCCAGGTGTCGGCGCTGGACTCAAATGGGGCGCCTCCGACCGAGACGGGTCCTATAGGACCAGGCAATAGAGAAGGTCTTTGGCGCGACGTCCTGACGGTCCGGGCGCCGCCCAAGTGACTACAGCGAGACCAAGCCCTTGATCTCGGCGACCTGTAGTCTTACGACCCGGTTGCCTTGGATCGTCCGGAGGGACAGTTTCTGGGCAACTTCCTGGACCACAGTCATGAGATGTTTTTCGTAGCCTTGCGCGATCTCGTCTGAAACGGAGTCGCCATCGACGAAGTCGATCTCAGTCTCCAGGAGAGTTATGAAACGCCGCATCGTTCGCCTCCCGCAGGTTGTTCGGAAAGCGCCAACGTATCAGACCGGATGGATCTGGACTGTAAGACATCCCACATAAGGCGAGTTGCTTCCCTCTTAAATTGCCACTTCGCAGAAAGTGGCACAGCCTTAAGGCCGCCTCAGCACGTTACGGCTGTGAATTATACAGGCCCCACTGGCGGTCTTCTCACCGCAGGCGGACAGTGCGCCTACGCCGTAAGCGCCTGCGTCCCGCCACGATAAGCAGGGACAGCGCCTCGATGGCGTCTACCCGTCCAAGCAGCCGCAAGGCTCTCCCAAGACGGGCCAGTCGAGCGACTGTCCGTGCGAACGGAAGAAGTCCACTTGCCAAAACTCAATCAAGTCTTAACCGCACCCGGCTAATATGGAAATTGGGCATTCGGGGGCGCGTGTGCTGGCTTACGGCCAGTCGTCAGCGTGGGTGCCGAAAATGGCCTTAGACCTGGAAGAAATTGTTACCATGCTGCTGATCGCAGCGCTGGCAATTGCCTGGAATTTGCTCGGACGGGAAGTAGGGCCGCCGGCATGAACCGCATCGGCCGCCTCACGATCATCGTCGTGCTGCTGATCGTCGCGCTGTTAGTCATCTGGCAGACGTTCGGCACTGCTTGGGGATAAGGCCGAGGACGAGTCAAATCGCCTGATCGCCGCTATCGCCGTAGCTGCCGGAAAAGCCTCACTGAATCCTGAAACCGCTTCTTAGCCGCCTTGTTCACAGCTCTGATCCGGGACAGGCACAGAAACAATAGACCGCAGGAGTGGTTTGCCAGCCCCACCTGCGGTCAATCCAGGCTAACACGAAACGCGCTTTCGGTGCTCAAATCCCCCTGGTGTTCTTCCTATAGAACACCCCTGTCCGAAAATGGAGTCCGTGAAATTACGGGAATATCAGGGCTCGATTTTGGAAACTGCATTAGAGATAGAGCCGCACCTGCGATGCAGCGAGCGCCAATGGCGTTCCACCGGACCTCAGTTGATGTACCGCCAGCCCCGTATTCAGTTGAGGTCCGGGCCCCATCGATTGGACGGGCAAAGGGCGCGGGACGGAAGTCCCGCGCCCTCGCCTAGTGAGAGCTGAACTCTCGCTTGAGAGCTCTCATCCGCTTTTCATCCCCATCGAAAATGGCATCTGCCTCCTGCGGAGCGATCGGGCCAGCAGTGACTTGGCGGACCACGTCTGCCTCCAGTGCTGCCAGTTCCGACAAAGACATTTTTTCAATGTCCGCGACCAGGTCGTCCTTTCCCATCTCGTGGTTCCTCCCGCGTTTCGGCACTTTCGGCCGATTTGATCTCAAAGCTGAATCAACCAAGCGTTGACGACGATCTCAGCCACTTCCGGCGGATTTGTGATCGTCGCCGGAACGTCTTCGCGCACGAAGAGATCGCTGCGTTTCTGCTCGCTTCCATCACGCAACTGCCGGTGGACAGGGGGACTTGCTGGACAGAGCCGCAGCGCGTCACGGATCGGCGGCGAAGCGTGAATGCGAGCCGAAGCCCTGCGTGGAAAACAGACCCCGCCCGACGTGGTCGAGCGTCCGTCAGACGGGGTCGCCCGGACTTGGATCCGGAGTTGCGCCGGTAATGGAACCGGCGCAGGACCATTGATGCACGACCAACTTAACGATTCTGGGCAAGCTGCGAGCCGTACTATTCCGGGGGCAGACAACGTCCAGGCGTCCTGGAAGAAGCACCGCCGCCTTCTGCTACCGCCTCAGACGTCCGGCGCCCTACTTCGCCATCGGCTTGACCTGCCCGGTCTCCGCCGGGCTCGGCGGCACGTCCGGCCTCGGCCCAAGCTTCACGTAGAAGGCCTCCTCCGCCATCGCGCGGGAAGACTTCTCTTCAACCTTTATCTGCATCGTCACGCCCCCAGACCCCGGCAATCACGGGAGGATACGACGAGTCGTGCGCGCAAGAAATCCGTGGTTTCCCGGTTGACCCCTTCAAAAACCGGGCCCCATTTGGAGAGGGAGGGAAGAAAAAATCGAGCC